>Ga0075425_100000015_pt1 | contig 173514 bp, 173 predicted proteins | sample SoiMethybrSBSTD4_FD_75300 | JGI IMG/M metagenome (GOLD analysis project Ga0075425, IMG submission 75300) | Bulk soil microbial communities from a Populus tree surrounding site in Tennessee, USA - Soil MetaG P. TD hybrid SBSTD4 | ecosystem: Environmental > Terrestrial > Soil > Tree plantation...
GTGGCGTTGTCGTAGGTGTAGACGACCTGTTCGTTCTTGCTGATGCACGGCGGTTGTGTGCAGCCTGTCTGCGCGACGCCGCGCAGCATCGCCGTGACTCGTCCTCGGCTGTCGTACGTGTACGCGACGGCGTTCGCGTTCGGCCGCTGCGTGAGCGACAGCGGACCGGTCGTGTTCGCGTAGCTGTTCGAGGTCACGAGATCGGTCGCGCAGAGCGGATCGGCGGTCGTATCGCAACCGGGAACTCCCTTGAGCGTCGAGGTGAGCAGCCGCCCGAGGGCGTCGAAGGTCAAGACGGTTTGCACGCCGTTCGGATCGGTAATCGTCATGGCGTGGCCGAAGACATCGTAATTCTCGAAGCGCGTGATGTGGCCGAGGGCGTTCTTGATCGCCGCGAGTCTTCCCTGCGACGCGCCGGGAGCGCTGCTTCCGATCGGGTAATAGACGTAGAGCGTCGTCGTATCGGCGTCTGTTCTTGGGCCTTTCACGGATTTCACGATGCCGGACGGCTGCGGAGCCGTCAGCCACGCGGACTGGAACGAGCCGGCCGGATTGAATGCCGCTCCCTCTGTTCCGTTGTAGAGAGTGGTCGTCGTCGTGTGCGTCTCCTGATGGGCGTCGGAGCCGGTGGCGCCAGCAAGCGTGTGCATGAGCGTATGGCCTGTCGAGGCGTCGTATGTGAACGTTTCGGCCACCGTTTGGCCGAGATGCATCACACTTTCGCGGTCGATCTCCGTTGGACGATCCGGCCAGTTCACGTCGCCGTAGATGTAGCTCGTCGTATTGGACGCTGGTGTCGTGACCAGCGAAGCCGCCGCGAGGGCCGAGGAGCTCAGGGCGCAGTGGGCCGGGTCCGTGGCCGGGTCGCAACCTGACGGTTGGAGCGCTCGCCTTTGCGAGATCAGGTTATGCGGGCCGTAGAGGTTCTGATCGTAGATCAACTCGGTGATGTAGCCGCTGCCATCCTGGACGCGTAAGGGATGGCCGAAGGCGTCGTACGCCGTCGTCAGATCGTGGCCTCCGCACGACGCGCAGCCGCCGGTGAGCTGCGTCGTCACCTCGCGGTCGGCCATGCTCTGCGTGTACGTGGTCGTGCTGTTGTCGGCGCGGGTGATGATGGTGGTCGATGGATTCGTGGTGCTGTACTGGATGTTCGTGATGTCGCCGGAGGGGCCGAGCGAAGTGATGGCGCGGCCGCTTGCGTCGTAGGCGTGCTGCTCAAGGAGATTGCCGAGGGCGTCGGCGACGGAGGCCAGGTACCAGCCGGAGCCGGCTTGGACGTAGCCGTATGTCCGCCAAGCAGTCGGCGCGCCAACGAGTGTGACGCTGGTCAGATTGCCGGAGCCGTCGTAGGCGTAGTTCCAGACGAGATCGGAGCGACCGTTGACGGAGATTTGTGTGATGCGATGGCTCGCGTCCCAGGTGATCGTGCAGGCCCAGGCGCCGAAGCTGTCGGCGACCGCGGTCGGTGTCCCGGAGGTGTCGTAGGTGATCGTCACCTGCCGGCTGGTTCTGATGTCTTTGAATCCGAGCAAGTGATGGCTGCCAGAGCCGCCATAGAGCCGGACGACGGAGCTGCCGGCCTGGCGATAGCTGTAGCCGCTCGATTCCGAGCCGCTGAGCGTGCCGCGCGACGCCGCTCCGGTCGGCCATGTCTGGAGCCACGCGCCGTTCGCCAGCTGGTCGAAGAGAACGCGGTCATTGTCTTCGCCGTAGACGACGACGCTCTTGTGCTGCGCCGTGTCGGCCACGGCAACTCCGCCGTCGAAGGCCGAGAGCCAGCCGGCTCCGAAAGCGCGTGACTGCTGCAAATTGCTCTTGTACGTGCGTCGGAAGACGAGGCCGAAGTCGTCCGGCAGCGGGTCGCGCTCCTCGTACGTCACGGTGCCGTCCCAGACGCGCACAGGGTCGCCGGCGTAGCCGCCTCCACCGCCGCTGCCGGAGCCGCCGCTGCAGCAGGAGCCGCTCAAACCGACGGTGGCATCGGCCGAATAGCAGCCGTTGAGCGCAACGATCCGTAGGAGCCGGTCTTTGTCGACGGTCACATCGGTCGTGACGGTGCCCTGCATGTTCAGGCCCGTGTAGTCGGCGACCTGCGATGCGGCGTCCTGCGGCGTCGGGAGCAAGGTCAGGGTCACTTCCCGCGCAGCGCCGGAATCGTAGAACTGATAGTCGACGACGACGTGACTGCTGCCGTCCGAGTTCTTCGTAACCGTCGGGCTGATGACCGGAGTCCGCTGAATCGAGATCGTTTGAGGCGAGCCGTTGGTCGTCGCGTTTGCGCAGCTATTCGTGGCCACGGGCTTGAGCTGATGCGTGCCCTGTAGCCAGCACGAGGTGTCGAAGGTGAAGGAAACATTCCCGCTCTGTGTCGGCAGAGGGACGGCGGAGTTGTCCCAAAGGGTCGAGATCCCGCCGAGAGGATCGGTGTGCGTCACCGAGAGCGAACGCTGGCTGCGGGAGGAGGAATCGGTGTTCGGGAACGAGTAGGTGATCGTCGCGTCATAGATCGTCGAACCGGCTCGCGGCGAAGCGGAGAGGTTCGCCGAGGGCGTGTTGTCGACCTGAACGTTCGTCCCGTTGCTGCCCGTGTACCGATCGTCGCCCGGGTGATTGCAGGCCACGGCGACGACGTCGATGCGGTGCGTGCCCGTGGAGAGGCAGGTGACGTTCAGCGCCGTGCTGTATGTCCCCTGCGCGTTGGCAGGGTTGATTCCACCCGCCGGTGTGCCATCGATCGAGATCTGGACCGAGCGATCGCTCGCGCTGGCGGTGTTCGGAAAGTCGTAGCCGAATGTCAGCGTGCCGTGACCTGCCGCGTCGGCAACGTAGACGACGCCGCTGATGCTGGGCTTGTTATTGACGGCCACCGACGTCGCGGCCGAGGCCTTGTAGTGGGGGTCGTTATATCGCCCGCACGAGACGGCGAGCACCTCGATCGTGTACGAGCCGGTCGCCCAGCAGGTAATGTTCAGCCCTGTGGTCCATGTACCGGACTGGCCGATGCTGTAGTTCGTCGCCGCGATCGCTCCATTGATCCACAATTGGAGGTAATTTCCTCCGTCGAGGCCCGGAAAGCTGTAGTTGACCGAGAGCGTCCCCACGCCCTGGTAGTCGTGCTGGTAATCGAGGCCGCTCACGCTCGGCGTACCGCAGTTGTCGGCAGCGGCAACGCCGGAAACGGCGAGCGCCAGCACGGCGATGAGCATCACTCGACGAGGGAGAGAGCGCACGGGACCTCCGCGATGAAATCGAGGCCATGTTGTCGTTGTAGATTCAGACGAGCGGAGAAACTCTCCGGTTTCATGATGGCCGGCATCATTCCCACCCGCAGAAGAAGTCGAGATCGAACAGTTCGCCCACGGCGACTTTCCGGCGCAGGATCCGGGAAGCACCCTTGGCCAGGAGCTTGGCCGTGTCGATGGTCACGTGCGGCACTCTGCCGGCCCGGATCCGGCCCGCGTGCTGGCGGTTGACCACCGCGGCCGCGGCAAGCCGCGTCGTCGTGATCCGATGCCTTTTGCAGAAGGCATCGAGCGTCGTCAGAGGAAGCCGGCGGCGGCGCGCCGCCGGTCTTCCCTCCTTCCTGGCAGCCCGCGGCATCATGGCGCTCCGGCTCCTCGCATAGAATGCCGGGCAGGCGGAGGGCCGGAGCGTTCACTAACCACGCGGTGGGGTGTCCCCGCGCTCCGGCGCCCGCTCATGCCGGCGCGGCGCGGCTGCTTCGTCTCCCGTTGGCGGCGCAACGCGCCGCGCCGGTCTTCCCCATGACGCCTCTCTACTGCCATCGATCCGTACTTTAAATCTCATATTGTGAAATTACAAGCAACTTCATGATTGATTTCGTTGTCTCGCTTCCGTAACATCATTTATCGGGATATGACCTCAACCCAGCCGAGGACCTTCGGCGCCCTGGTGCGCCACCTCCGCGATGAACGCGGTTGGACGCAGGAGCAATTGGCGCGCGAGGCCGGCATCACCGTCACCTCGGTGTCGAACCTCGAGCGCGGGGCGACGATGCTGCCGAACGCGGAGACGGTGGAGAAACTGGCCAGGGCATTCGATCTGGAGCCGGAGGAGATGGACGCGCGCTGGCTGGCCGAGTCGGTGGCCGGGCAGGCCTCGTCCTTCGGGCAGCGGCAGGCCATCAAAGCGCTGCTCACGCTTCCCGACCGCGACGTCGACGCGGTGCTCAACCTCCTGAGCGAGCTCGAAGAGAGGCGAAAACGGAGGCGGAAGTGAGCTGCCCGCCGCGCGTGAAGTTGCTGGCGCTGCTGGCGGACGGGATCGAGGTCCCGCATCTTCAGGAGTGCGCTGACTGCGCAGAGTTCGTGGCCGCGGCCACGGCGGCTGTGAAGGCGTTCGACGGCCGGCGCTCGCGCGCGGACCGCGCCCTGGAGGCGCTGGTCGACGAGGTGCTGACGGACGTGCCGTCGCGGAACTGGCGTTCCCAGCTCGTGCTCGCGCGGGAGCTGCACCGCTCCGCGGTCGTTCGCGAGATCCTGAGGCGCGCGGAGCGGGAGTACGAAAACCCGCGCCTGGTCGTCGATCTTACGGAGTCGGCCGTGGCGTTATGCGATGCGATGACGCAGGAAGGGACGCCGCCGGACGCGGAGTTGTTCATTGAAGCGCTGAAAGAGCATGCGGCGGCGCTCCGCTGCTCTGGTTATCTCGATGACGCGCTGAAAGCAATCGGGCAAGCATCGGCGTTGGCGGCAGGGCTCAAGGATCGAGAACACTGGAACGCCATCCTTTGGCTCTGCACGGCACTCATATACGTAGAGCCCGATCAGGGGAAATACGATGAGGCAATCGTCCTTGCAGAAAACGCCGCGGCCGTATTGGATGTCTGCGGTGACGAACGCCGTGCCCTGCTCGCCCGACAAACAAAAGCGCAGGCACTGGCAACGAAACAGGACTTCCGCGGGGCACTATCGATTTCGCTGGCCGTGGCGTCGGACCTCGAGGCGGTCGGCGCGCCACTCGACATCGCCGTCGCGCACCACCTGGTTGCACACTGTTGCGTCGGTGTAGCGGCTTACGAAGAGGCGCTGCATTACGTGGCGCTTGCGAGACAACACTACGAAGCAGGTGGATATCCTGTTCTTGAAGCCCGCGTCTCGCACGAGAGGGCGCGTGCGCTCGCGGCGTTAGGACGCATGGATGAGGCACGGTCGGAGTTCATGCGCACCGCTGAAGTCGTATTTAACGCCCGCCTGTTTGACGTCTGGGCGATTTTCCGACTTGATTACATCGCCGCGGCGTTGCACGACGATCCGGCAGCGAACCTGCGGGCTGAGGTGGAATTGGTCGCGCACGTATGTCTCACGCTCGGCGGCGCCGAATCGACGCTGCGTCGGCGCTACGCGGCGGAAGCACTCGAATATTTGCGGATGCTGGCAATACGAGATGCCCTGACCGCGGAAGCCGCCGATTACGTGCGCGATTTCGTGTCGCGAAACGCGTCGCGTCCGCCGGTTCGATTCACCCCACCGCGCGGCGGACAATTTCTGATGTAGGGCAGGCGCCCGTTGCACCTGCCCCACGGGAGTCAGGGCTTTGGTGGCACTGGCCCGATAGGGTCATCCAGCGGAACCACGCCGCGCACGAGCTTCTTGACCAAGAGCACTGCCCGGCGCACCACTCCCCCCGGCCCCTTCGGATCGTCGTCGCGCGGAGCGGCCATCGCCGGCGCCGCGAGCACTCCCAGAAACAAAAGAACCGCTACAGCTTTCTTCATAGCCCCTCCTCGCGGAAGGGCGTCCCCGGCTTCATTCTGCTCTATCAATCGGTTCGGAGGCTTGCGACGCGACCTTGCCTTCGAATCAACGCCTCTCGCATCGACCTCGCGAAGCGCCGGCACAGGCTCGATTCGATTTCACTCGAAGTTGCTTGGATTTCTATCAATCATGCAACAAGTTGGTGCACGATCGACAGCCGGGGCGTCGATCGCCGCACGTCATCCATCGATTTCGACGTCAGTTCATCGATTTCGACGCAACCTGCGGCGATTTCGCCACCCGCCGTGTCGATTTCGACAGCGGACGTGCCAATTTCGACGGGACCTCTGTCGATCTTGCAACAACTTGTTGCATGATCAATACGAGGGCAGGCGGGGGGCGCCTGCCCTCCACGAAAAATCAGAACCGGGGAAGGAACATCGTCGCTGCCGGAGTGCCGCTGCCGGGCTCCCTCTTGTCCCACTCCTCGTGCGACATCAGCTTGATGGCGTCGAGCTTCTTCGCCGCCAGCGACTTGTTCGCGGCGGCGAGGTCCTTGGCCACGATGGCGTCGAAGGCGGCCTGCTTGGCGTCGAGCTCCTTCGACAGAATGGCCATTTCGTTCAGCTGTGGATCCGTCGGGCGGCCGTCGTAGAAATTCACGGCCCCGTAGAGCTGGCCGAGGCGTTCGCGGAGCTCTTCCTCGCCGGAGAGCCAGCCGCCTTCGCGCGTGGCCACGAGCGTCTTCACCATCGCGTCGGCCTTGCCGGCCAGCGCGGCGAGCTGCGTCTTGTCGTTGCCGGAGAGCTTCGCGGCGCGGGCGTTGGCCTGCTCGCGCAGGTCGATGGTGCGCTCCGTGAGGAACGTCAGACGCTCCACCATGTCGTACAGCGCATGCACGGTCTTCTGCTGCAGGGCCCGCTCCTCGGCCGTGTACGACTGCCGCGGATCGGGCACCACCTCGATCGTCTGCGTGTACGTCTCGCTGCCCTTCACGTACTTCACCGTGTACTTCCCGGCGGGCATGCGCGGACCGAAGAACGCGCCGCCCGACATCACCACGGAGTTGCCGCCGGGCATGCGCGGCGAGCGCATGCGCATCGGCCAGTGCACGCGGTTGATTCCTTTGCGCTTGCCGGCGGGCAGCGTGGAGATCAGCTTTCCGCTCTCGTCGTAGACGTCGATCCTCGACTCGCCGACGATGTGGCGCTTCTTGAGGTAATACGTGATCGAGGCCGTCTCGGAGACGCCGCCGTCGGCGAACTCCGCGTCCCCTTCCATGCGCTGCTCGCCGCTCATGATCGTCAGCGGCGACGGCCGCGACGGCAGCATGGCCACGTCCTTGTTCAAGGCCTCGGCCGTCAGCGCGCGAATGGGCGAAAGGTCGTCGATGATGTAGATGCCGCGGCCGTGCGTGGCCAGGATGGCGTCGCCGTCGCGGCGATGGATGGCGATGTCGTCGACCGGCACGGGCGGCAGGTTCTCCTTGAACTGCGCCCAGCTCCCGCCGCCGTCGAGCGACACGAAGAGCCCCGCCTCGGTGCCGACGAAGAGCAGCCGCGGGTTCACGAGATCCTCGCGGATCACCTGGGCGAAGCTCTTGACGTCCGGCGTGGCCAGTGGCTGCCACGTCTTGCCGCCGTCGGTGGTCTTGTAGACGTACGTCTTCATGTCGCCGGTGCGATGGCCGTCGAAGGTCGCGTAGGCGGTGTTCTCGTCCCAATGCCCGGCCTCGACGCCGGAGACCCACGTTCCCTTCGGCACGCCGGCGACGTTCGGGGCGACGTTCGTCCAGCTCTTGCCGCCGTCGCGCGTGACCTGGAGGTTGCCGTCGTCGGTGCCGACCCAGATCATGTTCGGATTCTTCGGCGACTCGTTGATGGTGATGATCGTCGTGTAATTCTCGGCGCTGGAGTTGTCGACGGTGAGGCCGCCCGACTCGAGCTGCTTCTGGCGGCTCTGGTCGTTCGTGGTCAGGTCGGAGGAGATGCGCTCCCACGAATCGCCGCGGTCCTTCGAGCGATAGAGATACTGCGCGCCAATGTAGATGACGCCCTTCTGCGTCGGGCTGGCATAGATGGGCGTGTTCCAGTTGAAGCGGAGCTTCGACTCGTTCGTGCCGGCGAAGGGATTGATTTCGCGGTTCTCGCCGGTGGAGCGGCGGACGCGGACGATGCGCCCGCCCTGCGACTCGAGGTAGACGATGTCGGAGTCGTTGGGATCGGAGACGACGGAGAAGCCGTCGCCGCCGCCGAGGTTGCGCCAGTTGCGGTTGGCCACGCCGCCGGGCATGGCCGACGGCGCCATCCACGAGCCGTTGTCCTGCAGGCCGCCGTAGACGTTGTAGGGGCGCTCCATGTCGTAGGTGACGTGGTAGAACTGCGAGACCGGCAGGACGTTGAGGAAGTGCCAGTGGATGCCGCGGTCGCGCGACTGGAAAAGACCTCCGTCGGTGCCGAGGAACATCTCGTTCGGATCCTTCGGATTGATCCAGAGCGCATGGTGGTCGGAGTGCACGGAGGCGCCGGAGACGATGTTGCCGGTGAAGGAGGTGCCGCCGTCGGTGCTGTACGTCAGCATGAAGCCGGGCTTCCAGACGCGGTTGTAGTCGGTGGGATCGACGACGACGCGGGCGAAGTAGAACGGACGCTGCACGACGTTGAAGGAGTCGTTGGCGAAGCGCCAGTGCTCGCCGAGGTCATCGGAGCGGTAGAGGGCGGTCTTCTTGGCCTCGATGAGGGCGTAGAGCGTGCTGGTGCGCGACGGGGCCACGGCCACGGCGATGCGGCCGAGGTTCCCGGCGGGCATGCCGTTGGTCATCTTCTGCCAGTGCTCGCCGCCGTCGGTGGACTTGTAGAAGCCGCTGCCGGGGCCGCCGGAGGCAAAGAAATCGGGCTGCCTGCGGAATTGCCACATTCCGGCATAGAGGATGTCCGGCATTTGCGGATCGAAGGCCAGGTCGGAGCAGCCGGTGTTCGTGTCGACGTAGAGGACTTTTTTCCAGGTCTTGCCGCCGTCGGTGGTCTTGAAGACGCCGCGCTGCTCGTTGGAGCTCCAGGCGTGGCCGGCGGCGCAGACCCAGGCGGTGTCGCTCGACTTGGGGTGGACGGCAATGCGGGCGATGTGCTCGGTGTCGTCGAGGCCGAGGGACTTCCAGCTGCCGCCGCCGTCGGTGGTGCGGTAGACGCCGCTGCCGACGGAGACGGAGTTGCGCATCCACGACTCGCCGGTGCCGACCCAGACGTTCTCTTTGTTCGACGGGTCGATGGCGATGGCGCCGATGCTCTGGTTGTACTCGTCGAAGACGGGCTTGAAGGTGGTGCCGCCGTCGGTCGACTTCCAGACGCCGCCGCTGGCCGCGCCGACATAGATCGTCAGCGGCGCCTCGGACGTGGCATCGATGGCGGCGATGCGCCCGCCCATGACCGCGGGGCCAATGGAGCGCGCGCGCAGGCCGCCGAAGGCGGAGGAGTCGATTTTGACGGCGTCGTCGGCGAGCGCAGGGATGGCGAGCGCCGCGATGAGCGCGAGGAGTTTTGTCGTTCGCAAGGTGTGCTCCTTTACGTCAGGACGACGACTACTGCTTCTTCGGCTCTTCGGCCGGCTTCTTCGCCTCGGGCATGTGGAACATCGCCGCGTCGACCGAGGTCGGGTTCAGCTCGACCTTTTCGATCGTGATCGTCTGCGCGCCTTCGCGACCCTTGGCCTTGCTCTCGATCGACATCGGGAACATCAGGCCGCCGACTTCCTTGTAGTCGCCGATGGTCGTCTCGGCCTCGATCTCCTGCCCCTGGACCTTGCGCTTCGACTCGCTGCGGATCTCGAGGTAGCTATCGGCGTCGAGGTAGACGTCCGACTCGACGCCGTCCTTCGTGGTGACGTGGAGCTTGTAGGCGGGCGTGCCCTGCACGTCCTGCTTGCCGACGAGCACGACCTTGTTGCCCTTGGTCTTGTAGTCGATCATCGGACCGTCGAAGTCGGCCTCATCCTTGAAGTCCTTGAGCATGTCGGCCGACATCTGCTCGGGATCTTTCTTCCCCATGAAGGGCATGACCATCCAGCCGGTGCTGCCGTCGTAGGCCTGGATGCCGGTCATGCCCTGGATGGTGAACTCGAGGCGGAAGTTCTCGGGGCGTTTCTTGGTGACGATGAAGGGCGCCTCCATCGGCCCCATCTTCATCTTGCCGGTGAACTTCATGGCCTGCACGGCCTTGAGCTTGTCGAGGCCGCCGCGGGCCTTGACGTTCTTGTCGATGAGCTCATCGACGGTCTGCGCCGACGCCGACACTGCCAGCAGCGCGGCCGCGCACAGAGAGAGTACGAGTTTGTTTCTCATTGGATGGATTCCTCCTTCGAAAGTGGACGCAACCTGGATTTTCTCATACGTCCGAGGAGAAATGCGGTTTCACCTCGATGAGAAAAGCCAGGCCCGACTCGTCGCGGCCGATGCGCACGGCCTCGGGCGCGATGCCGGCCGCGTCAGTGAGGGCCAGGATCTCGCCGGCCGTGCGCTCGATGAGCATCCAGTCGCCGACGTACTCGATGAGCGTGCGGTAAGGGTTCTTGGCGGCGATGTTCGTGAAGAAGATCGAGCCGCCCGGCGCGAGCTGCGCGTGGGCCTGCTCGAGGAGGTAGCTGGCGTGGCGGTCGGGCAAGTAATCGAAGAGGCCGCCGGCGAGGATGAGGTCGAAGCGCGGCCCGCCGCGGAGGCGCCGGGCGATCTTGAGGGCGTTGCCGGGGAGGAACGTGCAGCGGTCGACGATCGGCGCGAGCTGCGCGGCGGCGAAGGCGAGGGCGTCGGGATCGGCATCGTTGAGATAGAGCTCGGCATCGCTGCGCCGCAGCAGCGGAAGGACCTTGCGGACGTCGGGGCAGCCGCCGCAGGCGAGGGCGAGGATGCGGGCGCGGTCGTTCTGCAGGACGGCGTCGGCGATCTTCCGCGACTGATGCCAGACTTTGTTGCGGTGCTGCTGGGCGATCGGGAAGTTCAGCGAGTAGGCCTCGCAGTGGCGCTCGAGGGTCGACTCCGGCGCGGCGTTCTCGCCGCTGCAGATCGACTCGACGGTCTCGAAGTCGCCGGGATAGCCGCGCGGCCAGCGCTGCAGGCGCGACACGAACGGCGAGCGCGCGTGGATGTCGCGCACGGGAGCGAGGACGTCGACGATCTCCTCGCGCGTGCAGCCGCTTTCCTCGCAGCGCAGGCAGGCCAGGCAGATGGCGTGGACGGCGGCGAGGGCGGCGTGGTGGAGGTGCTCATAGCTCGGCCACGGTTGCGCGTCGAGGGAGACGAAGTCGTCCGCGGCGAGCGCGAGCTCGGACAGGGCATCATCGATTGACGAGGACAGTGATCGGGTTCGAGCGGAATCCGACATGCTGCGATCTCTCCTGCCGATGAGAGGGACACAGGCGACAAATTCCGCTGGTATGAATCTACTTCAAATCCGGCAGCTTCGCCCGCTCCTCGAACACGCGCGCGAAGAGGTCGCCGACTTTGGCCAGGCGCTCCGGCATCGTCCGCAGGTTGAACTTGAGCGGGTCGAGCTTCTTGGTGATCTCTTCCCACTTCAGCGGCGCCGACACCGGCGCCCCGTCGATGGCGCGCAGCGAGTACGGCGCGACCATGGTCTTGCCGTAGCCGTTCTGCATGCAGTCGAGGTAGAGCCGGCCGCGGCGCTTGGCGATCGAGCGCTCCACGGTCATGAAGGGCACTTCGTTCGCCACGGCGGCGCCGACGGCGCAGGCGAAATCGGCGGCCTGCTCGTGCGTGTAGCCCGGCGCGAGCGGGACGAAGACGTGGATGCCGCGTTTCCCCGAGGTCTTCGGCACCGACGGCAACTTCAGGTTCTCCAGCAGCCGGCGCATGACGATGGCGGCCTCGATGGCCTGTTCGATCCCCTTCCCTTTCGCGGGATCGAGGTCGAAGACCAGCCAGTCGGGCTCATTCAGACTCGCGCCGCGCGACGACCACATGTGAATCGTCAGCACCGACATCTGGGCGAGCCACTGCAGCGTCTCCGGCTTGTCGACGACGAGGTGCCGCACGGTCGTCCGCTTCGACGCGCGCGTCGGGGTCTCGATCGTCGTCACCCATCCCGGCGCTTCCTTGCCGACGTTCTGGTGGAACCACGACGGCGCGTGGATGCCCTGGTTCCAATGCTCGAGCGCCAGCGGCCGGTCCCGCAGCGTGGCGATCATGGCCTCGGCGACGGCGGCGTAGTAGCCGGCGATGTCCTGCTTGGTGATCTTGTCCTTCGGATAGAGGACGCGGTCGGGATGCGTCAGCGTGACCACGCCCTGCGGCCGCTCCCGCACCACTTCTTTCGGACTCTTGTCGTCGCGCATGCCGAGGAAGGAAGGATGACGCAGGCGGTTGTCGCCCGTCCACTCCGTGAAGGCCACCTGCACGACGTGGCGCGGCCTGACCCACGTGGCGGCGCGCTCGCGCGGCGCGTCCTTGACCATCGGCTTCGGCACGGTGTCCTTCGCCAGCGTCTCCTTCCACCAGACGCGCTGCTTGTAGGAGAAGCCGGTGCCGACTTTGCCGGCGTAGTGGAGCTCGCCGTCGTCGCCCATGACGGCCAGGTGCAGCGAGCCGATTTCCTGCGACGAGTGCGTCGAGGGGTTCCATCCGACGACGACGAGCTCCTGCTCGTTGATGGCCTTGACCTTCAGCCACTCCTTGGAGCGCCGGTTCTCGTAGATCGACGATCGCCGCTTGGCGATGATGCCCTCGAGCCCGTGCTCGGCGGCGTGGAGCAGGGCCTTGTCGCCGCTCATGGCCAGCTGCTCGGAGACGCGCACGAGGGCGGGCGGGCGGCGGAGGGTTTTCTCGAGCAGCTCGCGGCGGTCGGTGTACGGGAGCCTGCGCACGTCGTGGCCGTCGAGCCAGAGAACGTCGAAGACGACGATGATCTCGCGCTTGCCCTGCTGGAGGAGCTGGAAGCGCGAGCGCCCTTCTTCGTCGAGAGCGACGATCTCGCCGTCGAGCACGACCTCCGGCACTCGCAGCTTCCGCAGGGCCTCGGCGACTTTCGGGAAGCGCGCGGCGAGGTCGATCTCGTTGCGGCTCCACATGGCCATCTCGCCGCCGGAGAGGGCGGTGAGGGCGCGGAAGCCGTCGTACTTCAGCTCGTAGACCCATTCGTTTTCGTCGCGCGGCGCCGCAGTGGTGAGCGTCGCCAGCATCGGCGGAAAAACTTTGCGCAGCAGCGACTCCGGTTTCATCCCGCCACCCGCACTTCGTCGAAGCCCTCGGCGGTCGTCGGCGGCACGAGCTTCTTTTTCGTGGCGAAGATGGCCACGTCGGGAACGCGCGCTCTCCCCTCGCGCTGGCGGTTTCGCATGATGGCCGTCCTCACGTCGACGTCGAAGTAGACGGCGACGATGCGCGCGCCGTGCCTGCGCCCGAGGGCCAGGAGGGGGGCGCGGACGTCGCGGGAGGGGTTGGTGTTGTCGACGACGACGGACTGGCCGCTGCCGAGGGCGGCGTCGATCTCGCGCTCCTGGCGGTCGTCGCGGCGCCGGGCATTGGGCATGAGGTCCTTGCTGACGTGCGCGTGCGTGGCGGCGAAGTGGCCGCGGTAGTAGGTGCTCTTCCCCGATCCCGGCAGGCCGACGAAAACGATGAGCTCCAGCACTCGTGGCCTCACTCAGTCCTCAGTCCTCAGTCCTCATTCCTCGATCAGAACCGCCCCACAATCCTCAAATAGCAGTCCTCTTCCCGCACGATCTCCACGACCCCGCTCAGCGCCCACTCGATCAGCCTGCGCTGCACGCGCGGATGCTCGAGCTGCTCCTCGCCGAAGATGTGCGTGAGGACGCTGCGCGGGACGTCGGTCTCGCCTCGACCGTGGATGCGCTCCATGCCCACCTGCAGGGCGTCGAGGCGGAAATCGATGTCCTCGTCGAGCAGGGCGGCGGGGCGGCCGGCGTCGGCGTTCATGCCGAGGAACTTCTCGAACTCGAGCGGGTAGAACTCCTTGATCCCGCGCGCGCGCAGCTCGTCGTCGGAGAGCTCGTCGGCGAGCACCAGCCCCGGCACTTCCGTCCCCACGCCGTCGATCTCCCAGCCGATCCACCGCTCCTTGCCGAGCAGCGCGATGCGCTGGATGTAGCGGGCCATGTCGTGCGGGCGAATTATCGCTCCGAACGGAAGCGGGCGGTGCGCAGCGTGCCCGACCAGACCACCACCGGGCGGTCGCTCTTCTCGTGGGCGACGACGCGGTGCCGCCCGGCGGCCAGCATGATGCCGCCGCGGCCGACGTTCGCGCCGTCGATCGTGGCGCGGAGCACGCCGTGGTCGCCGAAAACGACGTAGGGGCCGGGCACGCCGATGTCGAAGGTGACGCCCAGTCCGTCGCGCAGCGGCGAGAGCCGCGCGCCGGCGACGCGCACCACGCCCCACGGCACGTAGTAGCGCATCACGAAGGCGCGCGTGACCGGCGGCAGGAAGGCCACGCCGGCGACGACGTAGGTGCGCGAGCGGACGAGCGTGTCGGCGATCGTGTCGCGCAGCGCGCCGATGCGGAGCTTGAGATTCGTGACGGCCTCGAGGACGAAGTAGTACGGCCGCGGACGGAAGACGGTCTCCCCTTTCAGATCCATCACCGTCTCGTTCGGGCTGGTCAGGGCCACGATCTCCTCGACGAGGACGATCGAGCGTTCGGCCTCGTTCCGCCACGGCTGCGCGGTGACGATGATGACCGCGATCATCGCCGCGGCCAGCGCGGGGATGAGGCGGTCCCAGCGCATCAGGAGCGGCGCGGCCAGCACCGCGGCCAGCGGATAGAACGGCAGGTACGTCTCGAGGTTCGTCATCGGCGAGAACGACGCGTAGAGCGTGAGGTAGACGCCGCAGGCCAGGAAGGCGAAGAGGCGGCGGCGCACGAGGGACGGCTCGCAATCCGAGCGGGCGATGCGCAGCGCCACGGCGCGGATGAAAAAGTAGAGCGGGATGAACCAGAGGACATGCCAGGCGTGCACGAACGGCACGGAGTTGTGGGCGAAGACGCCGTAGACGAAGGGCCGCCACAGGCCGGCCATGGCGAAGCCGGCGGCGATGAGCGCGGGGACGACAGCGGTCGTCGCCGCGGCGACGAGCGCGCATTTCGCGGCGAGGCGCGGCGACGGCAGCAGAGCGCGGCGCATCGTCAGCAGCAGCGTGACGATCGCGGCGACGATCAGCGTCGTCAGGAAGAGAGTGCTCTTCATCGACACGCCGAAGGCGCCGCCGAGGATCAAGCCGCCGAGAGCGGCCTTGCGCAGCGGCGGGAGATTGCCGACCGCGACGGCGATCACGCCGAGCCAGAGCACGAGCCAGAGGTCGTCGGTGCGATATTCGAGCGATCCGAGGAAGAACGGCGGGATCAACGCGGCCACGGCGGCGGCGTACCACGCGGTGGTTCCGTCGAAGAGAGTGCGGGCGATGCGCCAGACGAGGAACAGCGCCATCAGGAACAGCGGCACCATGGAGAGGCGCGCGGCGTAGAGCAGCCGCGGATCATCGCCGGTCGCCGCGAACAACGGCGAGGAGAGCAGATGGAACAGCGGCATGTGGTTGTCGAAGACGTCGCGGTACTGCACGAGGCCGTGCGCCCAGCCCCAGGCCACGTGCATGTGCTGCGGCTCGTCGGAGTCGAAGCGGTAGCGGAAGATGAGGCTCACACGAACCGCCACGGCGGCCGCGATGAGCGACAGGGAGATCGCCGAAGCCTTCTTCATGCGTTAACGGATTTGTAACAGGATAACCCATTTTTGGGGTGATCTACCGTTTCGTGGCGGACAGGCCCGCTCTACGCCCAAACCGAGTCCCCGTCTGGTTCTCGATCAGGGCGAGGGTCTGTCCGACCACACTACGTAGTTCCGCAAAAACGCGGCGGGATGATAGCGCACGCTGAGGAGGTGGATCGCGTCTCCGAGCTCGGGGAAGGGCGTGCCGTTGACCTGCAGGCGCCGCTTGACGATGAACCAGCGGATGCCGCGGGCCTCGGCGATGGCGGCGATCTGCGCCGGCGAGTACGGATTGATCGTGCGGTCGAACATGAGCACCGGAAATTGCGGGCGGCGGCCGGTGGCGAAGTAGAAGAGGTCTTCGCCGGGAATGAAGAGGATGCCGTCGGCGCGCGGGACGTGGGCATCGGTCCAGGTCACGAGCTCGTCGAAGTCCGGCAGCCACTGGCCGCGCACGCGCAGGCCGCGCAGCGCCGGCAGCGACGAGGTCCGCATCGCTCCCTCGTTCCATTTCGCGTACTGCAGCCGTCCTTCGATCCGGAGGTAATGCCATGCGGAAAGGACGGTGACGGCAGCGACGATGACGGCGACGGCCACGGGCGCCTTCGCCGCCCGGAAGACGAACGCGAGCAGGATCACGTAGAGCGGCCAGATGCCGTAGGTCGAGCCCCACGTCTGCTGCGACAGAAACGCGCCGTGGACCGCGGCGACGGCCAGGAGGGGGATTGAGCGCAGCATCGGCTCCTCGCGGCGCCACAGGGCGATGGCGGCGATCGTCGCGGCGGCGAGGATCATCGGCCAGACGCGGAGGAGGTTGATCTCGCGCTCGCCGGGATCGTCGCTGGCGAAGAAGCGGAAGAGGATGAAGAGCCACGGCACGGCCAGCAGCCAGCGCAATCGCCTGACGAAGGAGAGCAGCACGATGGCGATGCCGCACCAGACGACCGGATCGCTGTAGACGCCGAGCATCGCCGCGAGCGGCGGCAGGCGTCGGGCCGCGGCGTACGAGAGCGTCCAGGTCGCGTAGTCGCGGAGGCCGAAGATCGCGGCCACGAGCGCGATCGCGATGGCGGCGCCGATGGCGAGGCCGGCGAGGAGGCGCCAGCGGCGTTCGGCGATGAGGATGATGATCAGCGCGGCGATGAACGCCAGGCCGATGTTTTGTTTCACGAAGAGGGGGATGAGGCAGAGGGCGCCTTCGACGAAAGGCCGGGCGCGGGCTCGGGCTCGGGACGCGAGCATTGCGAGGAGCACGATTAGAGCGAGGCAGGCGTCGGGGTCGTAGAACGGATTCGGGACGATGCAGTAGATGCCGAGGAGGGCGAGCGGGAGCGTGAGGCAGACCGCGGTCGCGCGCGGCACGAAGCGGCGCACGATGAAAAACGTGATCGCCGTGGCGACGGCGCACGCGGCAGCTGCGTATGCGATGTGATGCCAGTAGACGCGGCCGAAGAGGCGGATGATCGCGGCCTGCACGACGAACGTCAGCGGCGGGTACGGAAAGGGGAAATCGCGGTACGGCACGTCGCCGGCGGCGATGCGCGCGGCGTTCTCGAGGACGAAGCCGACGTCCCACAGGATGGCCAGGCGCGAGCTTTGCCAAAGCACGACCGCGGCGCTCGCCGAACCGATGAGCGCGGCAAGGAGGGAATCGCGACTGTAACCCCTGTTCTCCTCAGAAGATGCTACGATGCTTTGCCCCAATCCCACATGACCAAAACTAACCTATGTTCGAGACCGTCGTCCCAGAGACTGTAGCCCGGCGCAGTAAAAAGGTCTTCTACGAAACGTTGCCGATCTCGCTGGCCGTCCACGCGTTGGCCGTGGCCGGAGCGTTGCTCAGCACCGTGTGGGAAGTCGCGTTTCCGGAACACTCCCCGCACGTCATCGCCGCGTACTCGCTGACGGCGCTTCCCGAACCCCCGCCCCCGCCCCCGCCGCCGCAGCAAGTCATGCAGCCGGCGCCGAAGCCGGTGAGGAAGGCGGAGCCGCCGCCCCCGCCGCCGCCCGCGCTGCTGGAGATGGCGCCGCGCGTGATCCCGAACCTCGTCCCGCACGTGGAGATCCCGCCGCCCGTGCCGCCACCGCCGCCGCCGAAAGTCGCCGTCGCCGACGCCGTCCCCGGCGGCGACGTGAACGGCGAGAAGGGCGGAAAGCTCGGCGGCGAAGTCGGCGGCCACGGCACGGGCGTTCCGTTCAGCATGGTCTTCCCCGACGACGGCCGCGTCTACATCGATCGCGATGCGAAGCTGCCGCTGACGCCGATCAAGCAGGAGTACCCGCATTACCCGTCCGAGGCCGTGAAGAAGCATTGGGAAGACAGCGTGCTGGTGCGCTACGTCATCGGCACGAACGGGCGCGTGAAGGACGTGACCATCCTCGACCACGCCAAGGAGCCGATCTTCGACGTCGCCGCCGTCGACGCCATCAAGGATTGGTCGTTCCGGCCGATGAAGAAGGAAGGGAAGCCGGTCGAGGTCGTGCACGAGCTGACCGTGTTCTTCCAGTTGGTCACGCACTAGCAAGTACTGGAGGCGTGCACGACTCCCGTTTCCCCTACACGGCCGAGCTGGCCATGCCGGTCATCGGTCTCGAATCGGAGTTCCGCGTCTTCGTCGACGACCGCGAAGTGGCCCCCGAGACCGTGTGGCGGACGCCGGCGGGTTTCATCGAGCGGCCGCTGCTGAAGCGCACCACGAAGTCGTCGCAGCTGCCGAGCGGCGGCGCCGTCTACTTCGACGGCGGCGTGATCGAAGTCGTCACGCCGGTGATCGAGGTCGCGCCGGGCTGCACGGCGCGCGCCGTGCGTAGCCTGTGGGAGCAGATCGGCTTCGTGCGCGGCGAGCTCGACGTCTGGGAGAAGCGTCACGGCTCGCGCGTCCGCCTGCAGGCGTTCAGCTGCCACGTCAACATCTCCTTCGAGCTGCCGCGCGAGGAGCGCGGGCCGCAGCGGACGATCCAGAAGCTGGCCCTGCTGCTTTCGCTGGTGCTGCCGGCGCCGGTGATCGTGGCCGGCGCGAACCGGCGCTCGACGGCCATCGGCGTCCGGCCGCGGCGCGACCGCATCGAGATCACGCTCGACTTCACGCCCGACCCTGGGCTGATGGCGGCGATGGTGGCGCTGATCGCCGGCGTGGTGCGCGAGATCATCGCCTGGCCGTCGTACCGCGTCGGCGCGGCCGAGGAGCACGGCGTGCCGATCATCGCCGCGGTCACGCCGGCGCAGCACGCCTCGCGCAAAGGATGGGCCGTGCGCGCGGCGAACTTCGCCCGGAATCCGTTCACGTGCGACATCGACGCCGCGGAGTGGCGGACGACGAGCGGCCGGACGATGTCGCTGCGCCGCGTGGCGCTGGCCACGGCGACGCTGTTCCGCGACTCGATCCGCGCCGTCGCCGACGAATGTAGCGAGCAGTTGCTCTTCGCCGTCTTCCGCGGCCAGACGCAATCGCTGCTCGACCTCGACGATCGCCCCGCCGCATACGACGACGTCGGCCGGACCACGCCGCCCATGCCGCCGTGGCTGGCGTCGGTGACGCGCGGCGCGTACGAGCAGCTCTTCCTCAATCTCGCCAACGGCCGGCGCCTCCGCCTCGGCGACGACGTGCTGACGCCGGTGAAGGTGAAGGGGTGGTACCACGCCATTTTCCGCACGCGCCGCGGCGAGGAGCGGATGCTGTCGCTCGATCAGCTCCTGCGCTGCGGCGAGTGCTGGGAGTGAATTTCTTTACAGCTCGATGAATCTGCAGAGACGGGCGATCTCGTCCGCCGGCAGCGGCTCGCGGTCGATGATGATCTCGACGACCGTCGTGGTGAACGGGTAGAAGAAATTGAACTGGTCGCCGCGCAGCCGCGGGCTCAGGTTGATGTTGATCTCCGTCGGCCGCTTGTCTTCCCGGATCAAGCGCCGCTCGCGCTCCGCCGGCGTTTCATCCGGCGGCGGCGGCAGCGGCGGAGGCGGATCCGTGCTGTAGCCGCGGTAGCCGACGAGAATCGTTCCCGACGACAGCGTGAGCTGCATCCAGAGGTTTTGGAGGTTCAGGCGCGCGAGCTTCCCGATGTCGGCGTGGAAGCAGCGGTAGCTCGTGTCGCGCACGTACGGATGCACGTCGACTTCGAATGCGTCGAGAAACCGGATCTCGTTCTCGGCGTTTTTCGTGTAAAGGGCCAGGTTGTAATCGGGGATCGGATCGCCGCGCTCGTCGACCATGCGGATCACGAACTGCTGGTATTTCTCTTCCGGCTCGTTCGCCTTGGAGACCGCGGCCGCGTCCTTCGCCCACGCACCGTACGCCTCTTCGGAATCGACCTTCAGCGCCGCCAGAACGAGCTTCTGCATCGTCTCCTCCGGCGCCGACATGATCGAACCGTGATTGCGGCCGCCGATGAAGACGACCGGAGCGCTCAGCTTTCCGGTCCACGGCCCGAGGCTGATCCGGTCGGGACTCGGCGGCACCGTCAGGTTCATCGTCACTTTCCGGCTGTCGAGGGAAACGCCGGCCCACCGAACCGTCCCATCCGTTCCCGGCTGATTCACGAACTCCTGCCGGATCAGGCCGCTGTAGGGCTCGTTGCCGACGAAGATGAACGGATACGGCGTCTCGGCGCTATAGCCGTAAAAGACCTTTGGTCCGAAAAGGTCGGTGTGCGCCAGGTCCCACGTGAAGCGGCTGCCGAGCTCCAGCGCGTCGAGGATGAGGTCCCCGGCCTCGAGAAAATCGGGACCGAGGTGCTTGTTGCCCTTGACCATCGCGCCGAGCCAGCCGCGGCCTTTGTGCGCCAGCGGAGAGCCGAAGGTCGCCGGCGCGAAGCCGATCAGATGCTTGATGCGCGCGAGGCGGTTCTCGGTCTGCCCCTTCGCGGTGAGCCAGCTCCGCACGACGAGCATGCCGGTGGAATGGACGATGACGTCGAACGGCTCTCCCGCCACTTTGAGCCGGTCGTGTTTCCGGAGGGCGCGCTCGAACGCCTCGGCGATGTCTTTGATCGTCACCTCGTTCGTCAGCGACTCGTACGTGACGACGTTGACGTCGAGCACGTCGTCGTAGCCGTTCGCTTTGAGCACGTTCGCCCACGGCTCGAACGAACGGCCTTCGTCAGAGTACCCGTGCACCAGGACCACCGGTCTTTTCGCCATCTGATTTCCCCTGCATGAGGAGTGTCGGGGGCGCGCACTTCCCTACCGGTGCGAGTCCTCGTATCCTTCGCGGCGATGCCTGACCGTCTTGACTCGCTCTTCCCCGCGCACATCGCCGCCATCAAGCGCCGCCACGACGCCGCGCTCGCCGCCGCCGGCTTCGACGCCGCCGTCATCTTCAGCGGCGCGATCCACATCGCCTTCCTCGACGACGAGATGTATCCGTTCAAGCCCAACCCGCATTTCAAGAGCTGGGCGCCGGTGGTCAACAACCCGCACTGCTTCGTCGTCTACGCGCCGGGGCAGCGGCCCGGCCTCGTCTTTTTTCAGCCCATCGATTACTGGTACAAACCGCCCGACACGCCGAGCGGCGCGTGGACCGAGCACTTCGACATCCGCATCATCCGCCAGCCCCGCGAGGCCAGGCAGCACTTCCCCGCCGGGCGCGTCGCCTACATCGGCGAGGCCCACGAGGACTTCGGCCCCGACGTCAATCCGAAAACGCTCCTCGATCTCCTCCACTGGGAGCGGGCCTGGAAGACCGACTACGAGATCGAGTGCATCGCCCTGGCGAACGCCAAGGCCGTGCGCGGGCATCGCGCCGCGGAGCGCGCCTTCCGCCAGGGAGCGGCGGAGTACGACATCCACCTCGACTATCTGCGCGCCTCGAGCCAGACCGAGGAAGAGCTCCCCTACCACAACATCATCGCCCTCAACGAGCACGCCTCGGTGCTGCACTACGTCAATCACGACCGCGATCCCGTCGACCGGACGCGCCGGCACTCCTTCCTCATCGACGCCGGCGCCTCGGTTAACGGCTACGCCGCCGACATCACCCGCACCTACGCCAACGGCGACGGCGAGCTCCGCGAGCTCATCGCCGCCATGGACGACGCCCAGCAGTCGCTCTGCGCCGCGGTGAAGCCGGGCCTGCCGTATCCGGAGATCCACATGCTCGCCCACCGGCGCGTCGCCGAGCTCCTCGTGCGCTTCAAGTTCGTCAAGGGCATCGACGCCGACGGGGTGGTGGAGACGCGCATCAGCTCGACCTTTCTCCCCCACGGCGTCGGCCACTACCTCGGCCTGCAGGTCCACGACATCGGCGGCCACATGGCCGACGCGCACGGCAACACCGTCACGCCGCCGAAGGAGCATCCCTTCCTCCGCCTCACCCGCCCCATCGAGCCGCGCAACGTCTTCACCATCGAGCCGGGCTTCTACTTCATCGATCCGCTGCTGGCCGAGCTGCAGAAGAGCGAGCACGCGAAGTCGATCGACTGGGAGCGCGTCGACAGCTTCCGCAAGTACGGCGGCGTGCGCATCGAGGACGATCTAGCGGTGACGGAGACGGGCGCGCGCAACCTCACGCGCGAGGCCTTCGCCGGCTGAACGTCCGCCGCCACGCCGCGTGCGCGCCGATGAGCTCGAGCGAGCGCTGCAGCAGCGCCGCGTTCTCCGGCTTGTTCGTCCATGTCGAGCGTCCGGAGGGATGCGGAAGGACGACGACGTCGAACGCGCGGCCGGCGCGCTTCACGCGATGAACGCGGCCGACGACGGCCTTGAGCTGCGCGTCGCCGACCAAAACCTGCGCCGCGAGCGTGCCCACCGCGATCACCAGCCGCGGCTTCAGCAGCACGATCTCGGCGTCGAGGTGCGCGCCGCAATTCGCGATCTCCTCGGGCGACGGCACGCGGTCGCCGCCGACCTTCGGGTCGCGTCCCGGAAAGCAGCGAATCACCGCGCACATGTGCACGCTCTCGCGAAACTCCTCCTCGGAAACGCCGAGGCGCGCGAACCACGCGAACATCTGCCTCCCCGCGGTGAAGGCGAACGGCCGTCCTTGCTCCATTTCCCGCGGCCCCGGCGCCTGGCCGACGAGCATCACCCGCGCCCCGGCGACGGCGCCGGTGACCGGCGCGCCGAGCACGTTCGGGCAGAGGCGGCAGGCGGCGAGCGCGGCCAGATGCTGATCGAAATTCATGTACGATGAGATCCGTGAAGCGGCTGCTCCTGATTCTCGCGCTCTTCCCATTCACGGCGCACGCCTGGACCCTCGCGGCGGACCGGCAGATCGCCACGGCCGGCGCGAAGCTGGCACCGCCCGACCTCTACCTCATCATCAAGGGCTTCGACCGCGACTACGCGCGCGGCATCGAGAAGGCCCTGGCCGAGGAGGGGCGGCACGGCGCGCTGCGCGAGCGCATCGAGAGCGAGACCGGCGGCGTCATCGCCATGCTCAAAGCGAACAAGCCGATGAGCGCCGTGGCCGAGCGCCTCGGCGTGCTCGCTCATCTCGTCGCCGACGCGAACAATCCCTACCGCGACGACGACTACACCCACTACTTCGAGATGCGCATCGCAAAGTTCCCCACGGTCTTCTATGGATCGGAGCCGCGGCTCCATCTGGGCATCTTTCTGGATCGCATGATCTCCCGCACCGCCCGCTTCACTCCGCTCGTGGCCGAGGAGTACACGCGCGGGAGCTCGGCATCGTTCGACGATCATTCCACCGCCTTCGGCGTGGCCTCGGTCTGCTACTCCCACGCCGTCACCGACACGGCCAATCTCTTCACCTATATCTGGCGGGAAGCGGGCGGCGTCGTCCTGAATGCAAACCATTGAGCGAGCCATCCTCTCCGTCTCCGACAAGAGCGGCATCGTTGACCTCGCCCGCGCCCTGAGCGCCCGCGGCGTGGAGATCCTGTCGACCGGCGGCACGGCCAAGCACCTCGCCGACAACGGCATCGCCGTGACGCCGATCGCGGCGTGGTCGGGCGCCCCCGAGATCCTCGGCGGACGCGTGAAGACGCTCACCCCGCGCGTCTTCGGGGCCATCCTCTTCGACCGCGACAACGCCGCGCATCAGGACGACGTGGAGCGCCTCGGCATCCCGGCCATCGATCTCGTCGTCGTCAACCTCTACCCGTTCGAGTCGACCATTGCGCGCGACGGCGTCACCACCGCCGAGGCCGTCGAGCAGATCGACATCGGCGGCCCCTCGATGCTCCGCGCCGCAGCGAAGAACCACAAGCACGTCCTACCGCTCTGCGATCCGTCGCTCTACGCCGAGTTCCTGCGCGAATTCGAGCGCGGCGAGATCTCCGACGAGTTTCGCCGCCGCTGCGCCGTGGCCGTGTTCGAGAAGACGTCGCGCTACGACGCGGCCATCGCCACGTTCCTCGGCGGGATGCACCTCCGCTACGGCGAGAACCCGCAGCAACGCGCCACCTTCACCGGCGGCACGTTCACGCAGCTCCAAGGAAAGGAGCTGTCGTACAACAACATCCTCGACCTCGATGCGGCCATGCGCCTGGCGCACGCCTTTCGCGAGCCGGCCGCCGCGGTGATCAAGCACACGAACCCCTGCGGAGCGGCGCGCGCCGATTCGTACGCCGCGGCGCTGCGCGCGGCCGTCGACGCGGACCCGGTGTCGGCGTACGGCGGCATCGTCGGCGCGAACCGTCCCTTCGACGAGGAGGCCGCGCGCGTGATCGAGTCGCTCTTCCTCGAAGTCATCGTCGCGCCGTCGTTCACCGAGGGGGCGCGCGCGATTTTGGCGAGGAAGAAAAACCTGCGCCTGATCGAAGCGCCGCCGCCGTCGAACGACGTCGAAGTGCGCAGCGCCGCCGGCGGAACCCTGCAGCAGAGCGTCGACCGCATCGGCCCGCGCGACGCCTGGCGCGCCGTCACCGAGCGTCAGCCGAGCGAGGCCGACCTGCGCGGCCTCGAGTTCGCCTGGATCGTCTGCGCGCACTTGAAGTCGAACGCGATCGTGCTCACCGCCCAGTCGCAGACCATCGGCGTCGGCGCCGGGCAGATGAGCCGCGTCGACTCCGCGAAACTCGCGGTGACGAAGGCCACGCAGCCGACCGCGGGCGCCTTCGCCGCGTCCGACGCCTTCTTCCCCTTCCGCGACGGCCTCGACATCCTCGCCGACGCCGGCGTCCGCGCGGTCGTCCAGCCCGGCGGCTCCGTCCGCGACGCCGAGGTCATCGCCGCCGCGAACGAGCGCGGGGTGGCGATGGTGTTCACGGGCGAGCGGCATTTCCGGCATTAGAGCGATTGGCGATTGGCGATTAGCGATTGGCGATTCGGCCCGCCCACCCCGAATCGCGAACCGCGAATCGCGAATCGCTACCGCCGATTCCTCCGCGGCACGTCCACCTTCCCGCGGATGCGGTCGTAGTACACGTGCCCGCTCCCCTTGCTCTCGACGACGAAGTCGCCGCCGACGTCGGTCACGTCGACGGAGCCGGAGCCGTCGTTGAGGACGACGTTGCCGCTCACGCGGCGGACTTCGATCCCGCCCGAGCCGTCGTGGATGCGCACGTTGCCGGTCACGTCCTCGATCGTCATTGCGCCGGAGCCGTCGCGCACGGAGAGGTTGCCGTTGACGTGGCGGATCGTCAGCGCGCCGCTGCCGTCGTCGACGTCGAGCGCCGCGGTGTTCTCGATCGTCAGCTCGCCGGAGCCGTCGACCACGCGCAGCGGCACGTTCGCCGACACCGAGACCTCGAAGTCGAGCTTGCGCTCGCCCCAGACCGACCACGACGCCTCCGGCACCTCGGCCTCGATGCGGATCTCTCCGCCGCTGCGCGTGGCGCGCAGTTGGATCTCCGACAGCTCACCGCGGCTCGCCGCGCAGGCCGTGCCGCTGGCGCGCACCTCGGATGCGCCGGCGCGGCCGGTCACGCGCAGCGAACCGGCCCGGCCGACAACGACGATGTGCGTCGCGCCGGCGAGGGGCAGCGCCGCCGCGCGCGGAGCGCTCTGCGCGCAGTCCCACGAGGTGGCCAAGACGGACGAAGCGGCGAGAAAAGTGGCGAGCAGAGTGAGCATTCGCATGCCTCTTTTACGCATCTCCGCTGCTGAGGTTGACAGACGCCGAAAGTTTCCTAAATTATGGGTAGGGATTTCTGCCGCTCCATCACTCCTCACGCAAGCAGGTAAGTGTCTCAGGCAAACCGCACGGATGGCGTATCAAGCCGAAGTTGTCTCTCCCGCCGGAGTCCAGTTGGGGCGGACGTGTCGCCCGCCTCTTGGCAGTCAAGAACTGCCAACTCTCTCTCAATCAACCACTTAATCGGAGGAGCCCTATGAAGTCACGGATCTCGGTTCTCATTGCCCTTTCCCTCCTGTGCACCGGAGCGCTCTTCGCCCAGGAGTGGCCCCAGTGGGCGCTCAACGCGCAGCACAACACCCAGTCGTCGATCCTCGGGCAGGCCCTCAACCGCAACATCGTCAACCTCGTGTATGACCCGCTGGTGCCGACCGAGCAGCAGGCGGCGCTGGACAACTTCGGCTCGGCCGATCTCCTCGTCCACTACCAGGCCCCGCTCGTCGACGGCAACGACACCTACATGATGTTCAAGCAGGGCCCGTACAACTTCGCCGACAACTCCACGCAGACGTGGGGCGAGACGAAGTATTCGTGGAGCGGCGGCACGCTCGTCCAGCAGTGGCAGTTCACTTCCGACTGGAAGGCGGCGGGCGGCCAGTTCGACTTCTGGGAGCCGGTCTTCCATCCGGCGCTGGCCAACGGATCGCTCTACGTACCGGGCGGCGGCGGCACGATCTGGCGCGTGAACAAGCTGACCGGCACCGGCGTGCGGATCAATCCGTTCAACAACATCAGCAGCAGCCGCTTCGAGTGCGGGCCGCTGACGGTCGACGCGCAGGGCCGCGTGCTCTTCAACGTCGTCCAGCTCAAGGGCGGCACGAAGGACTGGTACGCGGACGACATCATCGACGCCTTCCTGATCCGCGTCTCGCCGGACAACTCCATCGAGAAGGTCAGCTACTCGACGCTGACGGTCGGCGCGCCGCTCGGCACCGCCCAGTGCTCGAACGCCTTCCCGGCCTCGCAGCTCCCGTGGCCGCCGTCGCCGACCGCGGTGGCACCGACGGTCACCTGCGGCACGCAGCGCCCCGGCATGAACTCCAGCCTCACCGTGGCACCGGACGGGACGATCTACACGGCCACGCGAGCGCACTTGCTCAGCCGCGAGACTTTCATCGTGGCCATCAACTCGAACCTGACGCAGAAGTGGATCTCCACTCTGCGCGACCGCATGCATGACGGCTGCGGCGTGCCGGTCTCGCAGGGCGGCTCGCTGCCGCCGAACGGCGCTCCGGGCGGATGCCGCGCCGGCGCGAACCTCGGCGTCGACCCGGCCACGAACCGTCCCGGCGGCGGCCGCATCGTCGACGACATGTCGTCCGAGATCGTCGTTGCGCCGGACGGCACGCTCTGGTTCGGAGCGTTCACCCGCTACAACTACGATCAGGGCCACATCATGAAGTTCGACGCCAACGGCAACTTCCTCGGCAGCTACCGCTTCGGATGGGACGAGACCCCCGGCATCGTCCAGCACGGCGCTACATACTCAGTGGTCATCAAGGACAACCAGTACGGTGGCATCGGCTCGTATTGCAACGACGACACGCTCTGCCCGCCGGACCGCGACTCCGCCAGCCCCGACTACCCCGAGGCCTACTTCATCACGCAGCTCAACAAGAACCTCAACGTCGAGTGGCGCTACCAGAACACGAACACGCTGAGCTGCACGCGTGACTCCCACAACAACATCACCTGCGTCAGCGATCACCCCCACGGCTTCGAGTGGTGCGTGAACGCGTTCGTCGTCGACAGCGCCGGCAACGTCTACGCGAACAGCGAGGACGGCAATCTCTTCAAGATCTCGCAGGGCGCAACCACTGTGACCGAGATCTTCCAGCAGCTCGCCCTCGGCGCGGCCTACACGCCGACGTCGATCGGCGCCGACGGCAAGATCTATTCGCAGAACGCCGGCCACCTGTTCGTGGCAGGCAACTAAGGACGTTTTAGGGTGGGCGGCGACGGTTTCCGTCGCCGCCTATCCGTCTACGTGCGCAGCACCCCCGCCCGCTCGAACACCCGCGCGTCGATGAACAGCGCCACCAGCGATCCGTCGAGCAGCCCGTCGTTCATCTCCATCTTCAGGATGTCGAGAGCACGCTCCGTCGGCACGGCCCGCTTGTACGGGCGGTCGCTCGCGGTCAGGGCGTCGTAGATGTCCGACACCGTCATCATGCGCGACTGGATGGGGATTTCCCCCGCCGTCAGCTTGCGCGGGTAGCCGCGGCCGTTGAGCTTCTCGTGGTGCGCGAAGGCGATGTTCGGCACGCTGACGAGGTCCTTCGTCCACGGGATCTTCTGCAGGAAGTTATACGTGTGCGTGACGTGGCTCTCGATCTCGCCGCGCTCGGCGGCGTCGAGGTTGCCCTTGCGGATGGAGAGGATGCGCACCTCTTCCTGATCGATGAGCAGGCGCTTGTTGCCGCGGACGTCCTCGAACTCGCGCGCCGCCAGCTGCTGCAGGTACTGGAACTCCCCTTCCGGCAGCACCGTCGGCTCGTTCGACTGGGCCACGAAGGCGAGGTCTTTCCGCAGCCGCTCCATCTCCTCGGCGGCCTCGGCGTCGACGCGCAGCGCGAAGGCGTCGTAGCCGTCGCGCCCGTATTGCAGCAGGTATTCGAGCTTGCGCCGGTGCCCCTCCGCTTCGGCCGCCTTCATGGCGAACTCGAAGCGCGAGCGGATCGTCTCCAGCTGCAGCGGATAGAGCTTCTTCTCCTTGACCAGCACCTGCTCGCGCACGCCGACTTTGCCGAAGTCGTGCAGCAGCGAGGCGTAGCGGATCTCGCGGATCTGGTCGCTGCTGAAGCGGATGCCGCGGTATTCGCCCTCGTCGAGGTGATCGACGACCTTGGCCAGCTCCACCGTCAGATCGGCGACGCGGAAGGAGTGGCCGGACGTCGTCGGATCGCGCTGCTCGATGGCGGTGACGGCGGCGGTGACGAAGCCCTCGAACAGCCGCTCGATCGACTCGTAGAGCAGGTTGTTCTCGACCGCCACCGCGGCCTGCCCGGCCAGCGAGCGCATCAGCTCGACCATCTCCTTCTCGAATGAGATCACCTCGTGCGGCACCGTGGCCGCGGTCAGCTTCGCCGGCGTGCCGGGACGCTTGCGGTTGATGAGCTGCAGTACGCCGATGACTTCCCCGGCGTGGTTCGTCATCGGGAAGACCAGCATGGAGCGCGTGAGGTAGCCGTTCTCCCGGTCGAACGACGTGTTGATCGAGTACTCGGCGCCCTCCGGCGGGTTGTAGGCATCGTCGATCACCAGCGTCTCGCCGGTCATGGCCACGTAGCCGGCCAGCGACTTCTTCGTGATCGGCAGCACGCGCTCTTCGAAGTCGACGTCGACGGAGTCGTTCTGGGCGAGCTTCCAGCGCAGGACCTTGCCGCCGCCCATGTCGTCGAGGAGATAGAGCGAGCCGGCGTCGGAGCGCGACAGCTCGCGCGCTTTGCTCAGGATCTTCGTCAGCAGTGCCGAATGGTCGCGCTCGGTCGACAAGGCGATGCCGACCTCGCTCAGTTCGCGGAGCTGGCCCTGCAGCGTCTCCGCGCGGCACTTCTGGTAGAGGAACTGGTAGGCGTGTTTGACCGTCTTCAGCAGCTCCGGCTGGGACGGGCTCGCCGGCAGGTCGAAGTAAACGGTTTCATCGGAGAGCCACGACGGCTGCTCGGCCAGGCCGACGCCGACGACCGCGGTCTGCGCGTCGAGCGCGCGCGGCGAACGGCCGAGGATGCTGGGATCGACGAGGACGACGCGGAGCGCGCCGCCGTCGGGAACGAGAAGGTCGAGGCTGTGCAGCGCCTGCGGGGCGATCGACGCGGAGCGCAGCGCCTCGGCGTACCGTCCGATCGGAAACTGCTCCGAATGGAAAAGCGTGAGCGGCTGCATGCTCGGGTCCACGGCGCAACGAAGCGGTGCCGCGTGATCTTCCAGCAATCGCCGAACCCGCTTACAATGCGCGCCGCAACGCGCAATTATCGCACCGTTCACGCCTGTTGCAGCGCACGCAACGCGAAGAAGGAGCCCCCTTGGCAGCCTACACGACCGAGACCATAAAGCCGAGGTACCACGAGGCCCTCGTGGCGTGGCAGAAGAAAAACTTCCCGGAGCTGGAGTACCTCGAGAGCAACTGGTCGAAGCATTACAGCCAGACGCCCTTCGGCCTCTTCGCCAAGATCGGCAAGCTGAATTCGGACAACATCCTCTACGGCCGCATGGCCGGGCAGCCCCGCTTCGAGCACGCCGGCGACATGGTCGGAAACATGTTCTACACCGCCCGCGACGTCGTCCGCGCCCAGGCCTCCACCGAGCTCGGCTCCATCCAGCAGCACCGCCTCACGCTCGAGGAGGCGCCGACGGACCAGATGAAGATGGCCGTCCTGCGCATCATGGCCGAGGAGCTGCGCCACGCGTATCAGATGTTCTGGGTCCTCTCGCACGACCAGACGTGGAAGAAGCCCGGCCATCCCGACGTGGCCCAGGAGACGATGGACGAGTTGCTGGCCATGGAGCTCGGCAACCACGTCCTCGACGCCTTCAACATCCCCTTCGCCAACTTCCTCGACAACGTCGTCTTCGCGACCGTCATCGACCTCGTCGGCAAGTATCAGCTGGAGATGCAGAAGGTGTTTTCGTACGCGCCGATGGCGCGCTCGATGGGGCCGATGCTCTCCGAGGAGGGCTTCCACATCGGCTCGGGCCGCGGCTTCCTGCGCGAGCTCGCCGTCGGGGCCACGACGCAGAGCGGCCGCTATTCGATCGCCGACATCCAGAAGGCTCTGAACGTCTGGGTCCCGCGCGGCCTGGAGATGTTCGGCAACGAGCGCGGCGGCGAGACCGCCGTCGCCTTCGGCTTCAAGGACCGCAACAACGGCACCGCCCAGAGCGAGTACTACAACGAAGTGCGCGAGGTGCTGGAGCTGATCAACGTCGAGATCGCCAAGACGAAGGTGAAGGACCTGACCGCGCCCGACGCCCGCACGCTCGTGCGCGAGGTGCAGGACACGGGCGAGCGCATTCAGGGCGTGGCGCCGGAGGACTTCCTCTTCGCGCCCGACGTGAAGTTCTTTCGCGCTCGCGGCCTCGAGGAGATCGTCTTCATGCCCTACGATGTCCGCGGCGAGCTGCTCACCGAGGATGGGAAGCCGATCGGCGGCGAGGCTTACCTCGGCTACCTGCGCACGGTGCTGTCGCCGTCGTATCTCGAGAACCGCGAGTTCCAGAAGTACGAGCAGGCGCTCCTCGGCCGCGAGACGCCGCAGCCGGGACGATCGTACGGGTGGTGAGAAGCGATTGGCGATGAGCGTTTGGCGATTAGGCCCGCCCTCCCCTAATCGCGAATCGCGAATCGCCAATCGCGAATCGCTTCGTCACCGAATTGCAAAGACTCCCTTGCCTAACCCCCATGCTACCCTTCGCGGCGCATGCGGCGCTTCGTTTTTCCCCTCCTTCTATTGATGTGCGCGTGCGGGAAGCTGAAGGAGCTCCCGACCGACCCCGGCCTCGGCAGCGAGCCGATCGATCCGACGGCCACGTTCACGCGCGTGCAAAACGAGGTCTTCACCCCGACCTGCGCCGCCATCGGCTGCCACGACGCGCTCGGCCGGCAGCAGGGACAGATCCTCACGGTCGGAAAGGCCTACGCGAACACCGTCGGCGTGGCCAGCACGGAGATGCCGTCGCTGCTCCGCGTCGCGCCGAACGATCCGGCCAACTCGTACCTCTACCGCAAGATCACCGGCGCCGGCATCACCGGCGACCGCATGCCCCAGGGCGGCCCATACCTCACCGATGCGCAGACGAAGCTGGTGCGCGACTGGATCCGAAGGGGAGCGCCGAATGATTAAAACGATCGCCGCCGCGATTCTCCTCACCGCCTCCGCCGCGCTCGCGCAAGAGCAGTACGTGCCCCTTCCGCCCCTCCCCCTCGGCGACACGCTTCTCTCCATCCCGACGGCGCATATCCCCACCGACGGCACCTTCGAGCTGAAGTTCACGCATCGCTTCAACCAGTCGATCGATCAGGGGAGCTTCAGCGACCGCGTGCACTCGCTGTGGGGCCTCGACAGCAACGCCGACGTGGCCATCGGCGGATCGTGGACGGTGCGCCCCGATCTGCAGCTTTCCTTGCTGCGCAGCAACGCCATGGACGACGTCGAGCTCGCGGCGAAGTACGTCGTCGTGCAGCAGGCGCCGGCGGTGCCGTTTGGCGTGGCCGTCCGCCTCGGCGGCGACTGGCGCACGGAGCGCGACCTCGACGACCGCGGCAGCGTCTTCGCCCAGCTCATCGTCTCGCGGCAGCTCGGCAAACGCGCCGAGGTCTTCATCGTGCCGACGTACGCCACGAACGCGGGCCGCGTCGTGGCCGGCTCGACCTCGCAGGCACTCTTCAAGCACGCTGGCAACGTCCCCGTCGGCATCGCCGTCATGGTCCAGCCGTCGCTCAGCGTCGTCGGCGAATTCATCCCGAAGAACCGCGACCTCCCCAAAGGCACCAAAGCCGACCCCGCCTGGGCCCTCGGCCTCAAGCGCGCCATCGGCGGCCACTACTTCGAGATCCTCGTGACGAACAGCAACGCCACCCACGTCGATCAGTACGTTTCCTCGACGTACCAGGGCTCGATGCTGAACAAGAGCGATTTGCATCTGGGGTTCAATATCGAGAGGCGGTTCGGAAAATAAGCGATTCGCGATTGGCGATTCGCGATTCGGCCCCCCTAATCGCGAATCGCGAATCGCGAATCGCTTTCAGGCGTGGCCGCTCCTTTGCACTCTCCCCAGCCATGCGCTGCCCCGAGTGCCAGGCCAACAACGAAGCGGACTCGGCCGCGTGCTCGAACTGCGGGCTACTCCTCTTCAAGGCGCTCCCCAAGCGGCGCGCCGAGGACTTCGCGGTGCAGAAGCGGCGGGAGTCGGATCGGGAGAGCGCTCCTTGCCAGTACTGCGGCGGTGAGATCGCCGCGAACGCCATCCGCTGCCGGCACTGTTCCGAAATCGTCAACGATCAGTTCTACCGCGAGCGCGCCCGGCGCATCCGCGGCCGCGTGAATTACGCGAGCTGGGTCGCCTATCTCTTCGGTCTGGCCGCGCTGCTGCTGTTCCGCCCGGTCGGACTGATGTCGATCGCCGCGGGGCTGCTGCTGTCGATCGCCTACTACGCCATCCCCGTCGAGCCGCCGCAGAGCCGCGGCCGCAAGGCCACGCCGCTCGGCAAGCGCCTGCGACGGCAGTTCCGCATGGAGCGCGTATCCATCCCCATCCCGCATCTGCGCAACAAGAAACTCGTCTTCGTCGGCACGCCGCTCGTGGCCGCGCTCATCGGCTACTCCGCGAACCTCTTCCTGCTGCAGGAGCCGATCAACGACGTGCTCAAGCAAAACGCCGCCTTCCGCGGCATGTCCGTCTCCGCGCATTACGAGTACTGGATCGTGCCGAACGTCGTCGTCTACGACCTCCAGGGCATCTCCTTCCGGCAGACGCCGATCGACGTCCACACGGCCTTCCTCGAGTTCGCCAAGCGCCTGCGCGAGAAGCGCTACTCGCGCGTCGAGCTCTCGTACCGCGGCGTGACGAAGTTCTCCATCGACGGCACGGCCTTCCAGCGCCTCGGCGCCGAATACGCGAAGCGCAACTTCGACTTCGTCCTCTACAAGTTCCCGAAGCTCTTCCACGCCGTCGGCCCGCCCGAGAAGTCCCCGCCCGGCAGCGACCGCGACGCCCTCATCGAGTTCCACCGGCACTGGTACGGCAACGACCAGCTGACGCAGAGCGCGGCCAACGGGCTGTGAGGTAGGGAAATCGGCGCCTCGCGGCTCTCCTACATACCGGGAGAACTCCAATGCTTGCAATATGGGAATGGCTTTGCCGCGTCTGGCAACAGCTCAGGACGTGGTACCGCACCCTCTTTCCGCTGCGCTTCATCTTCGTCGTCGTGGCCCTCGTGGCGTGGGCGTTCAACGACTCCGACCAGGGGCAGGACACGATCCGCTACCTGGCTGAAAGCACAAAGAGCCATCCCTGGGAGATGTGGTGGTACCTCCTCTGGGTTTCGATCCTGGCCAGCGTGACGTGGTACTTCGCGCGGCAGCTCCTGCACCTGCGCTTCCCCGACACGCCGCCGCCGGACGACCACTCGTGGATCGTGACGTGGACGCCGCGGCTACTCGGCGCCTTCGTCTACCTGACCATCGGGAAGGCGATGTTCCGCGCGCGGGGAAGCTCCGCCGGCCCGTCCGCGAAACGCCTGCTGATCTGGGGCATCGCCTACCTGGTGCTGGCCATCGTCTTCCTCGCCCTCACCGCCGGACGGCGCAAGCTGCTGAAAGGCGAGACCACAGAGCAGAGCGAGTCGGTCGGCAAGCTCCCGCCGGTGAGCCGCCTCATGATCCGCTTGCTCCTCGCCTTCGCCATCGTCTTTTTCCTCGCCGCCACATTCTGGACGACGCCGGTCGGCTACCATCTCGGCGCCCCCGGCGTCATCGCCATCGTCGCGGCGATGTGGGTGGCCACCGGCAGCGGCATCGTCTACTTCGGCGACAAAAAACTCCGCTTCCCGCTCTTCACCGCGGGGCTGATCTTCGCGGTGATCATCAGCCAGTTCAACGACAACCACAAAGTGCGCACGCGCGGTCCGCTCCCGCCGGAGTTCGTGCGCCTGTCGCTGGCGGATCAGATCAAGGCGTGGCAGCAGGCCGGAGGCACGGGGCCGATCTTCGTCGTGGCCACCGAGGGCGGCGGCATCCGCGCCGCCTACTGGACGACGACGGTGCTGACGCAGCTCGAGAAGCAGTCGAAGGGCCAGTTCTCGCGGCATCTCTTCGCCATCAGCGGCGTCTCCGGCGGCTCCGTCGGCGCCGTGGTCTACGCCTCGCTCGTCGCGGAAAACGATCCGAATCCCGTGAAGCGCGCCGGCGACATGCTCGCCTTCGATGCCCTCGGCCCGACGCTCGCGGACATGCTGCAGCCCGACCTCGTGCAGCGCTTCGTCCCGATCGGCTTCCTCCCCGACCGCGCCCGCGCCCTCGAGCGGGCCTGGGAGGAAGGATGGAAACGCACCGAGCCCCACAACGATAACTTCGCCGCCGGCTTCTCGACGCTTTACACGAAAGCCCGCCCCGGTCCGTTCCCGTCGCTTTTCCTGAACGGAACGATCGTCGAGAGCGGCGAGCGCATCATCACCAGCAACACGAAGATCGACCCGGACATCTTCACCGGCGCCTCCGATTCCCTCGACCAGATCGACCTCGACGTCCGCCGCAGCACCGCCGCCCTGCTCAGCGCGCGCTTCACCTACGTCTCCCCCGCCGGCACGGTCATGAAGCGCCAGCTCGCCGGCGACTGCCAAAACTGTTACGCCGTCTGCTGCCACATCGTCGACGGCGGCTACTTCGAGAACTCCGGCGCCGCCACGGCCACCGAGATCGTCAACGCCCTGAAAAGGCAGCCGCAGCCGCAGCCGGTCTACGCGATCATCATCCGCTACGTCGGCGACAACCCGTTCAAGCCGGAGATGATCGCGAACGAAGTCCTCTCGCCGGTGCGGGCGCTGCTGGCCACGCGCGACGCCCGCGCCGTGATCGCACGCAAGCAGTTGCGCGACGCCGTCGGTCCGCCGAACGTTTTCGAATTCGATCTCCGCCCGACCACGCCGTCGCTGCCTCTCGGCTGGGTGCTCTCGGATGTCACTCGCGGCTCGATCGACGAGCAGATGACCAAGGGACCGAACGTGCAGACCGCGAACGCGCTCATCGCCAAGATCGGAGGTACGCCGTGAACGACTGGAGCTTCGAGAAACGCCTCAACACCGGCCTGCTGCTCGTCGCCTTCGTCGTCTTCGGCATGATCATCATCAACTGCATCAACGATCCTCTCAAGAAGACGTGCACCCCGCGCGTCGGTCCACTCGAGGTCACACCCTCCGTCGCCGTCGCCAGGAACATCGTCGAAGACTGGCGCTACAAAGGCGCCCTCGCGGCCGCGCAGCTCGGCACCTACCTCGACTTCCCTTTCATCGTCCTCTACTCCATCACCTTCTGGTTCTTCAGCGTCTGGGCCGGCATCGCCCTCGGGCCGTACGACAAACGCTGGCCCGACTACGGCCGCGCCTTCGGCCGGGCCGGCATCGCCGCCGGCGCCCTCGACTTCTTCGTCGAGAACACCGGCCTGCTGCTGGAGATGAGCGGCCGCTACAACCGCTGGATCACTTTCATCAAAGCCATCGGCGCGTGGATCAAGTGGGTGCTCGTCCTGCTCCTGATCGTCTTTCTCCTCACTTCCTGGTTCATGTGGCTGCGGATCTGGTGGGACAAGAAGCACGGCGTCAGCCGGCCGGTCCTGCCGGAGGAGCTATAGCAATTCGTCGCGCACCAGCTCCTCGGTCAGCGACAGCGCGTCGCGGTACTGATACGCCTTCATCCCCAGCGAGCGCGCCGCGATCACGTTCTCGATCATGTCGTCGACGAAGACCGTGTGCTGCGGCAGCGCGCCGATGACCTCGAGGGCGCGGCGGAAGATGTCGGGGTCGGGCTTGGCGCAGCGGAAGCGGTGGGAGAAGACGAAGCGGTCGTCGCGGCGGAAGAGGGCCGCGTACTTGCGCGGGATGACCTCGGCGTGCACCTCGTTCGAGTTCGACAGGAAGGCCACGCGGTAGCGCTCGCGCACGCGGTCGAGCAGGTCCTCGATGCCCGGCGTCGGCCCGTCGAAGAAGTCGGCCCAGAGCGTCTGGAAGTCGCGCAGTGAGCCGCGGTAGCCGGTCTTGTCGCAGATGAAATCGTAGAAGTCGGCGAAGGTGACGCCGCCGCGCTCGAGGTCGCGGTAGCCGCCCGGCTTCTCCAGCAGCTCGACCAGGGCGTCGCGCTTGATCGTGGCGTTGCGGCAGATGTTCTCCAGCACGCGCTCGTAAGCGAGCTTGATGACCGTGTTGCCGAGGTCGAAGATGAACCAGGTCTCGAGCGGCATTCCCGTCACATCCTGAACACCCCGAACCGCGGCTCCGGGATCGCGGCGTTGTACGCGATCGACAATCCGAGCCCGAGGTACAACCGCGTCTCCGCCGGATCGATCACCCCGTCGTCCCACAGCCGCGCCGTCGAGTAGTACGGACTCCCCTCTGTCTCGTACTTCTCCAGCACCGGATCGGCGATGGCCCGCTCCTCCTCGGCCGTGAATTCCTTCCCCGCGCGCGCGAGCTGCTCGCGCTTCACCGTCGTCAGCACCCCCGCGGCCTGCTCGCCGCCCATCACGCTGATGCGCGCGTTCGGCCACATCCACAGAAACCGCGGCGAGTAGGCGCGCCCGCACATGCCGTAGTTTCCGGCGCCGAACGAGCCGCCGATGATCACCGTGAACTTCGGCACCACCGAGCTGGCCACGGCGTGCACCATCTTCGCGCCGTCCTTGGCGATGCCGCCGCGCTCGTACTGCTTGCCGACCATAAAGCCGGTGATGTTCTGCAGGAACACGAGCGGGACCCGCCGCTGGTTGCAGATCTCGATGAAGTGCACCGCCTTCAGCGCCGACTCGGAGAAGAGCACGCCGTTGTTCGCCAGGATGCCGACCTTGTAGCCGAAGATGCGCGCGAAGCCGGTGACGATCGTGGTGCCGTAGCGCTCCTTGAACTCCTGGAAGCGCGAGCCGTCGGCGATGCGGGCGATGACTTCGCGGACGTCGTAGGAGCGGCGGATGTCGCTGGGGATGACGCCGTAGATTTCTTTCGGATCGAAGCGCGGATCCTCGGGCTCGACGCGCGTCTCCGGCTCGCGCTTGTCGAGGCGGAGGTTCTCGACGACGTTGCGCACGATGGCGATGGCGTCGTCGTCGTCCTCGGCGAAGTGATCGGCCACGCCGCTGATGCGCGTGTGCACGTCCGCGCCGCCGAGCTCCTCGGCCGTGACCTCTTCACCCGTCGCGGCCTTCACCAGCGGCGGGCCGCCGAGGAAAATCGTGCCCGTGCCCTTGACGATGACGGCTTCGTCCGACATCGCCGGCACGTACGCGCCGCCCGCCGTGCAAGATCCCATGACCGCGGCGATCTGCGGGATCTCCGCCGCCGACATGACCGCCTGGTTGTAGAAGATGCGCCCGAAGTGCTCGCGGTCCGGAAAGACCTCGGCCTGCAGCGGGAGGAAGGCGCCGCCGGAGTCGACGAGGTAGATGCACGGCAGCCGGTTCTGCAACGCGATCTCCTGCGCGCGCAGATGTTTTTTGACGGTGATCGGGAGGTACGTCCCTCCTTTGACGGTGGCGTCGTTCGCCACGATCATGCACTCGCGCCCCTGCACGCGCCCGACTCCGGTGACGATGCCCGCCGCCGGCGCGCCGCCCTCGTCCTCGTACATGCCGCCCGCGGCCAGCGGCGAGAGCTCGAGGAACGGCGTGTCGGGGTCGAGCAGCGCGGCGATGCGCTCGCGCACCGGCACCTTCCCCTGCTCCTTTTGCCGCTGCAGGTACTTCGCCCCCCCGCCCTGCCGCGCCTCGGCCAGGCGATGGTTCAGCTCGTCGACGAGCTGCTGCAGCCGGTCGCGGTTGGCTTTGAAGTCGTCCGAGGCCGTGTCGAGATGCGTTTCCAGCGGTTCCACGCTGTCAACGATATAACGCGCCCAACCGCTCGGCGAGCAACATCAACTCGCTCTGCGACAGCGAATCCGCGTGCCCCGACAGCTCCTTCAGCACGCGCGTGGTCGCCGGATCGAGCGACTGCAATCGCCGCAGCTCGTCGTCGAACGACTCGGCCACGCGATCGACGAGACCCGCCTCCATCGCCTCGGCCGCGGTCAATCGCTCGTTGCCGAGGAACAGCCGCCGCGCGGCGGCGCGGTCGATCGCCTTCCGCCACCGCGACGTGCCGCCGAACCCCGTCACGATGCCGAGCTTTCCGCCGGGATGGGCGAAGCGCGAGCGCGACGTGGCGAAGCGGAGGTCGAAGGCCAGCACGAGATCGAGCGCGCCGCCGAAGCAGTCGCCATCGATCAGCGCCACCGTGATCATTGGCAGCCGCTCGATGGCCGCGAAGAGCTCCTGCCCCAGCCGCGCAAACTCTTCCGCTTCGCGCGGGCCGAATGCGCGCATCTCGACCATGTCGGCGCCGGCAGCGAAGATGTGGGGACGGCCGGAGCGCAGCACGAGGATCTCGCCGGAAGCCGGGAGCTGCGCGCGAATCCACTGCAGCATCGACGACGACAGGAGATTCATCCCGCCGTCATCGAGCACGATCTCAAACATGCACGGCGTTGCGGATCGCGTTCACGGCCGCCGAGGTCGGCGTGCCGGGGAGGAAGATCTCGCGGATTCCTATCGACTTCAGCTTCGGCACGTCCTGCTCGGGGATGATTCCGCCGGCGAAGACGACGATGTCCTCCGCCCCCTCTTCTTTCAACAGGCGCATGACCTCGGGGAAGAGCACGTTGTGCGCCCCGCTGAGGATCGACAGCCCGATGGCGTCGACGTCTTCCTGGATGGCCGCGGCCACGATCTGCTCCGGCGTCTGGCGCAGCCCGGTGTAGATCACTTCCATGCCGGCGTCGCGCAGGGCGCGGGCGATCACCTTGGCGCCGCGGTCGTGGCCGTCGAGTCCGGGCTTGGCGATGAGGACTCGGATTTTTCGCTCGCTCATGAAGCCTCCCGGAAAATCGAGTAGATGACAATGTCGTGAAAAGCGCCGTCGCGGTAGAAGTCGTTGCGCAGCTGTCCCTCCTGGGTGAAGCCGCGGGCCTCGAGCACGTGCTTGGCGCGGTCGTTGTAGTCGAAGACGTTGATGCGCAGCTTGCGCAGGTTCATCTCCTCGAAGGCGAAGCGCACCAGGGTGGCGATGGCGTCGCTGCCGAAGCCGCGGTTCCAGGCGCTCGGCTCGCCGATGAAGAGGCCGAACCAGGCCGCGTGCGAGATCCAGTCGATGTCGTGCAGGGAGGCGTTGCCGATGTGGCTGCGGTCGTCGCGGCGCTCGACGGCGAAGTGGCGCTCGTTGGCGTTCCCGTTCATGGCCCGCTCCAGCCACTCGGCCTCGTTCTGGAAGGCGATCGGATAGCGAGCCTTGAGCGTGCGCACGATGTTGGGGTCGTTCATCCAGCGGTAGCAGCGCTCGGCGTCGTCGCGCTCGAAGGCGCGCAGGATCACGTGCTCCCCCGCGATCATGAACCGCCGCCGCGCCAGGTCGCGCGACTCCGGCGCAAAATCGCGCTCCGTCCGGTTGGCCATGCCCGGCGCGGATTATACGGCTGCATCGAGCGGAGGACGAGCGCACGCAGCGATGGCGACAACGTTCGCCGGGCAACGCGACGTGTTATGGCACGCCGAGCGAGAGCGCGAACGCACCGATCACACCAGAGCACCGGCAACGGCGAGGAGAGCCCAACCGGCAGGTCAACTCAACTTCAGGGTAGGAAAATCTTCGAGCCAGTCACTCCTATCACGGAGAGATGATGTTGCCAGCCCAAGTCGAACATTACATCGTGATCATGCAGTTTCCGATCGTCTTGCTGCTGATCATCTTCAACGCACAGGCGGTAAAAGCGTTTGCGGAGAAAGATTTCAGACTCGTAGCGGCTGGCTGGCTCGCAAATCTCATCTACCTGTTATTTGGACATGTGTCGAGACACGCCGAAGAAGAGGTCTGGAGAAAACTGGCGCATACTCTGCCATCGACTCAAATCAATCGTGCCTTCAATGTTCTGACGATCTTGCTCTTCCTCCTTGCCGCCCATCGTTTCTTCCGCACTCACAGGCCTGAATTGCTGCTTTCCAGGTGTCCTACTAGCATGCTGATTGGCGGAATGTTCCCCGTAATGGCTCTCGAAGTCCTGCGCCCGCTGGGCAATTCCTCTCTGAGCACGCTGCTTCACATGCCCGCAGTAATCATCGCCAGCGGCGCACTTTTCGCCATCGCTATCCTCTTCGATGACACGCTTCGCACTCGCGAGACCGCCGGGCGAAGCAAGAGTCGCCTGCTCCTGGTGTCGGGAACCGTGCTTTACGCACTCGTCCAGGTGCTCGCACTTGCTCCAGGTGAGTGGCCGGAAGTGATTGGCTTCAGTGCTGGTCTCCTGTGCAAGACACTGATGGTGATTGGACTCGTTGGAGGCTTTGTGATGTCGGCCCAAGCCGCCGCTCGTACCGAGGCAGTCAGCCGGCGACTTGGTCAAGTTGCACGGACTGTGGGAAGGATAACCCACGAACTCGGCACGCCGATCCGTCTTCTCGATAACCAGGTTTCGACACTTCTCCGATCAGCGCCATCGCACGGCGAGTTCGCTCGCCAACTCGAAGGACTCGAAAACACCGTCCTGCGTATCGACTCCGTTATTGATGCTACACTTACGCTCCTACCACGGGCTGATACGCTCATCGATGTCGGGAAGCTCGCAAGCGACCCTGCAGGCGCATTGCCGGAACGCACTTTCCAAAATACCAATATCAACACTCTCCTTCAGCTTGCACTCATGGCTGTTAAGGAAACGCGCGGCGAGCGCGTGTTTCTGCGCACATCCTACTCGGGTCACTGCTGCGTGAACTGCGTTCCATACGAAGTCGTCCAGATCTTTATCAACGTTCTTCGGAATGCTTACGACGCGATGCTTCCCGGCAGCCCAGGTCATGTCTTTGTCGCAACGCGGGCGGTCGACACGAACCATGTTCAAGTATCGATTACTGATGACGGCCACGGTATTGCGCCAGAGTTATTAGCGACCATATTTAATGATGGCATCACGACGCGCCACGGTCCTGGCCGCGGCTATGGAATGGGCGTTGTCAAAGAACTTTCAGAGAGCAATGGCGGCACCGTGAAAGTTGACAGCCCGGCTTCGAAAAACACGGCCCGACCAGGGACCGGCGTAGTGTTCACTTTTCCGCGTGTCACATGTGTCAGCAAGGAGGAACGTTTTGTCACCAGACACATCCCAGCCACGTCTCGGAATCGTCGATGACGACGAGGACTTTTTGACATCGATCGGGATCGAGTCCGGGAACATATTAACAACGACTGATCCGGAAGTCTCACTCGAATGGGTACGTCGTAGACTCATTGATGTCCTGATTGCCGACCTTCGGATGCCCGGAGAAAGCGGTGTTGAACTTCTACAGAGAGCACGAGCCATCGATCCGGACCTTACATTGGCGTTGTGGACCGGAAACAAGCCGGAACCTCACGAAGCCGACATTCTTGACGCGCTCCAGGCTGAACCGATGTCAAAAACGAAGCATCGCCTTCACGATATTTTGGAGTTTGCCGCAGGACTTGTCGATCTCGTGCCTAAACACAAATTAGTGCACGCAGAAAAGCGTGTCGAACAACTGCAACAACTCAATCAGGCATGGATAGCGGATATGCTTGAGCAACTTCGCGAAATCCCTGACGCTGAGCACGCTATAATTAGCGCGTCTGGTAAATCGTTCACGGTTGCCCAACTTATTGACGATATACAGCATTTCAGAACTCGTGGCGTTGAGTATATCAATCTGTGGCGACAGGCCCAAGCGCGGATTCGCAAAGAGCGCCGATGAACATGTGGGGGTGGATTCAGCGGCAGTGGCAAGAGTGGAGTCTACGGAATTCCATCCTGGTCATGCTAGTCCCATGGTTGGAACGTGGAGATGCCGATGCTGTCGCTGCGCTCATTCCTGCGCTGAAACAGAAGCTTCGGCACTTTCCAGCGCTGATCGTGCTAGACCGTGCGCGCCATCATCTTCACGACGCGCTGAAGTTAAATGCAAGCCGTATCGCACCGCGAAGAATTGTCTTATTTGCGCATCCAACGGACGCTCACGACGGCTTCGCGGTCAACGCAGCAAACGATGTCGATATCACAGTCCTCCGAGCGGACTGGTGGATGGGTGGCTCGCCTGCCACTATTGACTTATTGGTTGCGCAGGTTTGTGATGGAGCGTCTGTTCTTCGGCAGTCACGTTGGTCGGACGCCGTGACGAACTGGATTTCCTTCGATGGCAGCATCGACGAGTATCTTGGTTCGGACGTTGGCCGCGAGTGTTGGACTCATGTTGCGGAAGGAGTCGTTGGCGCTACGGTGAACGGATCAAATTTGGCCTCTGTTACGATGCGCGTGCATCGTGTTTTTGTCGACGAGCTAATCACTGTGCACGATCGCAAGAATTATTCTGCAGGCGACACGATCAACCTATGTAATCTTGAGCGCGCATTGCAGCTACTAGTCAATAGTGAGGAAAACCCGTGAACCCACTGGCGGTAGGTGTTGCAGTTGCCATCACGATATCTACTTTAGGGCTCGCCAGACTGTTTGTCGAACAGGCGCGTACGCACCATACTTTCGTGTCATTTGGGAGGCCGACCGGCGCTGATCACCCCGACGCCAGCCGTGTTCTTTTTCTCGAATATGCCCGGCAACAGCGTTGGGCATTCGCACTTCTTTGGTTTACGCTGGCGATCGCAGTTGTACTGACAACGGCGCTTCTCCTGCGAGCGATTAGTGGACCTGCCGCCGGCTTAGCAGCTATTAGGGAGATGGCTGGCCTTACTCTCGATGGCGTTCTGGCCGGAGGAGCGGCTCGACTTTACCGAGCGGCGTCGCGTCGCCTTGAGAAAGCGGTGAAGGAGGTGGGTCGCTAATGTCGGTGCGCAAAATCGCGCTCCGTCCGGTTGGCCATTGGCCGCGGATTTTATCCCGACGGCCGCTGCAGCGCCCTCTCGATCCTCCGGTCCGGGACGAGCCACATCAGCGCCACGACGACGAAGATTGCCCCGGCGATGGCGCGGTGCACGAACGCCAGCGGCACCGCGGCGGCGTAGAGGACCAGCGACACCTTCCCCTTCACGTCGCGGCGCAGCGCCTCCGCGACCTCGGGGGCCATGCCGTGGTTGGCGATGATCGTCGTCTGCAGGATCGTGTACGCCACGGCGGCTAGCAGCAGCACCGCCCCGTACGCCGCCTCCGGCAGCGGCGCGAACTCGTTCTCCCCCATCCACGCCGTCGTGAACGGAATCAGCGACAGCCAGAACAGCAGGTGCGCGTTCGCCCACAGCACGCCGCCGGTGACGTGGTGCGTGGCGTGGAGCATGTGGTGATGGTTGTTCCAATAGATGGCCAGGACGATAAAGCTCAGGATGTAGGCGAGGAACGCCGGCAGCGCCGGGCGGAGCGCGGCCAGCTCCGTGCCGCGCGGCACCTTCAGCTCCAGCACCATGATCGTGATGAGGATGGCGATCACGCCGTCGCTGAACGCCTCCAGGCGATTCTTCGTCATCGCCTGTGACTCCGGTCCATCCGGCGAACGAAGATCACGCCGTCGACGACGCGGCTCCAGTCGGCGCGCATCTCCGTGTGGCCGATGATCTGCCCGGCCAGCGGCGCGTGCAGCCACGCCGGAGCGCGGCGAAGATCGACGAAGGCGGCGGTGAAGCCGGCGCGGGCGAAGAGGTCCTCGATCGAGTCTCGGCTCGACGCCGGCAGCGGCTTGGCCGTCTTCGCGAAGGCGTTGCCCGACTCGCCCTCGTACGACGTGAAGCCGAGCGAGTAGACCTGATTTCCGAGCGCGCGCCAGGCCACCTCGCCCATCGGCGTGTGCCCGGCGTAGAGCCGCGCCAGCTTCGCGTCGGCGCCGACGTCGATCGAGCCGAGGCTGCGCGCGTTGTGGAACGTCGCCGCCCAGACGATCAGCTTGCGTCCGCGGTAGCGCTCGCGCGCGAGCCACACGAGGTTCTCGCCCATCTGCCGGTCGCGGATGGCGAAGACGGCGGGGTTGCCGGCGAGGTCCTTGAAGTCAGTGCGCCACGTCTCATCGGCATCGGCCCGCAGGCTCGTCAGGAACTGCCGCCAGAACGGATCAGCGACGGCGGCGCGCCAGCGCTCGAGGGTCCGTGCGAACGCGGCCTGCTCCTCGGCCGACGGCACCGGCTCGCTGCCGAGCTCCCACGTGCCTTTGTTGAGGAGGTCGATCACGCGCACGACGCGGTCCCACTCCGGGCCGCGGGCGAGCTCCGGCGGCAGCACGGCGGCGAGATCGTGCGCCAGGAAGTCTCGCGACGCCGAGGCGGTGAGCTGGCAATCGGCGCCGGCGAGCTCCAGCGGATGCTTCGTCTTCGCCTGCGCGCCGAGGTAGTCGATCAGCGGCTGCACCTCGCGGCTCTGCGTCCAGATGGCGAAGACGCCGCGCGGCACGGCCTCGCGCGCCGGCTCGCCCGCGGACAGCCGCTCCCAAGCCTTGGCGCAGTCGTACAGGCCGCTCTCGAAGACGAGGACGTCGAAGCCCATGCGCTCGTGCAGGAAGCGGATCATCCGCGTCTTGCCGAGGAAGGTCGTGCCGTCGCCGTGGTTCTGCTCGCCGAGCATGACGATGCGCGCGCCGCGGAGCGACTTGCGCAGCGGCTCGAGGTCGCGGAAGTCGTCGTCCGCGGGATCGACGGAACGAATCGCCACGGCGTGACTGGCCAGCCACGTCACGCGCGCGTCGTCCTGCAACGCCAGCAGAAACAGCGCCGCGAAAAAGATTCTCGGCATGACCGCATAATCACATAGATGGCTCTTCGCGTGACGAGCGGCAGCGGGTGCGGCGCCGCGTTGCTGTGGGCGCTGGCCCTCGGCTGGTGCACATTCGTCGCGGCGCTCATGACCCGCGCGGATGCGATCGTTCCCGGCGCCTGGATCGCCCTGGCCATCTTCGCCCTGGCCGGGCTCTATCTCGTCGCCCTGGCGATCCGCGCCACGGCGAGCGCGGCCCGCTTTCGCGGCGCGGCGATCGAATTGCTCACCGACCCCGGCGTCCTCGGCGGCAAGCTCGAAGGGGTCGTGCATCTGCGCGCGAACACGCCGGCGCAACTGACGCTGTCGAACTGGAACCAGAACAACGACGAGGAGAGCCTGCTGTGGGAATCGCCGGCCAGGACGGTGGAAGGGGCGTTCTCGTTCGACGTGCCGTTCGATTGCCAGCCGACGTCGAGCGGCGCGACGTGGCGTCTTGTGCTGGCGGACGACTCGCACGCCGTGAGCTTCACCGTGCCGGTGATGCAGACCGCGGCGTCGTCGCCCGCGCAAACGCAGCGCGCGCTGCGCGCGGCACGCTACGACGCGCCGGCGGTGACGAAGGTGAAGGTCGAGCACGGCTACGCCGGCACGACGGTGCGCCTGCCGCTGCCGTCGTGGCTGTGGCACTGGTACGCGTTTGCCGTGCTCGTCGGCGCCGCTGCGTATCTTTACTCGATGATCGAGATCGGCGGCGCGGTCGTCATCGTCCTCTCCGTGATTCCGCTGCCGACGCTGGCGATGACGGTGCGGCGCATCGACGCGGGTCCCGGCGGTCTCACGCTCCGTTACGTGCTGCCGCGGGCGACGCGCCTAGCGCCGGCCGACGTCGGCGCGGCCTACGACAACGGCGCCTTGCACTACGAGCTGACGTTTGGCGGAGCGGTGCGCTCGTGGACGATCATCACCCTTCGCTCGCGCGCCGAGGCGGAGTGGGTGGCGTACGAGCTGCGCCTAGCGCAAGGTCGCTAGGTACGCGGCGATGTCGTCGGCGTCGCGGACGCTGACGCCGAGGTCGGGCATCGCGGTGCCGGGCTTCAGCTCGCGCGGCGTTCGGATCCACTGCTGCATCACGCCGGGGACGTTCGGGAAGCGCCCGGCGATGTAGCTGCGCGCGCCGACGTCGTCGAGCGGCGGGCCGACCATGCCGCGCGCCACGCCGCCGCCGATGACGTGGCACGACGGACAGCCGTACGCGCCGACGAGGGCGCGCCCGCGATCAGGATCGCCGGCGTAGCCGACAGGCGCTTCGTGGCGGCACCCGGCGGCGATCAACCCGATCGTCAGCATCGCGGCCAGACAGCCGCGCCTCATCGCAGCGACTCCAGGTAGTCGAGCACGCCGCGCAGCACGGCCGGGTCGAGACGGTTGTCGGGCATGCCGCTGTCGCGCTTCAGCGCCGCGGAGTGAACGATCCAGCCGGCCAGAAAACCGCGGCGGTTCGGGAAGGGCGTGGCGGCGATGGTCCGCCGCGCGGCGAAGTGGGTGAGGTCGGGCGCGACTTCCGTCGCCTCCATCGACGCTCCTCGATGACGTGGCAGTAGGCGCATCCGGCGCTCGTGAAGAGCGCGGCGTCGGACGTGCGCGCCGGCTGGGCCTCGTTGCGCAGCCAGGCCTCGAAGCGCGGGCGCGGCTCGGCCACGATCGGCAAATGGCGCCACATCGGCGGCCAAATGCCGATGAAGGTCGCCGCGTCCGCGTCGCCGGCCACGAGCGTGCAGCGGTCATCGCCGCGCGGCGCGCAGACCGCGCCGCGGATCCACGGCGGCGGCAGCCCGCTCCAGACGAGCGTGACGGCCGTGCCGATGGGGACATGGAGCTCGTTCGCGGTGACGAAGGAAGCGCCGTTGCGCACGTATTCGAGCTTCCACCAGTTGTCCTGCGGGACGATGCGGATGACGACGCCGGACAATTGCACCCCGCGCGCGAGCTGCAGGGCGCGAACGTCCATCGCCACCGAGGCTGCGGCGGCAACGACGACGACCGCCGAGCCCGCCAGAAACGCGAGCCGCCGCCGCGTGAAGATCGCAACAACGACGAGCAGCGACCACACCACGGCAGCCGCCGCGAAGACGACGAACATCACGACCACTGCCACAGCAACATCAGTTCCCTCGCCATGGGAAGCATGCGCCCCTCATCCGCGGCTTCGCCGCACCTTCTCCCCGCACGCGGGGAGAAGGATCTTGGGGGAGGGCCCTCGCCCCGCTTGCGGGGAGAGGGTGCCCTGAGCGCCAGCGAAGGGCGGGTGAGGGGCGCATGCTTCCCGGATAGCGTTACGCCGCTCCTCGTTTCCTCGTCCGCGCCGCCTTCTTCGCGGCCGCGCTTCGCGACGCGGCGCTGCGCTTACGCGACGCCGAGTGGGCCTGGCGCGACAGCGCCGTCCGCGACGCCGCGGAGTGCCCCTCGCGCTTCAGCGCCGCGCGCGTCGCGCGCGAGCGCCGCGGCGACGGCTTCCGGTGCGATCGTCCTTCCTCGATCGCGTACTCGGCCGACTTGCGCGTCCGCGCCGAGGCCTTTCCTTTCGCCGGCGGCGGCAGCTTCACCCCCGCCCGCCGCGCCTTCGACAGGCCGATGGCGATAGCCTGCTTCGTCGAGCGCGCGCCGTGCTTCCCTTCGCGGATGTGGTCCATCTCTTCGCGAACGAACTCGCCCGCCTGCGTCGACGGCGCCTTCCCTTCGCGTTTGTCTTTCTGTGCTCTGCGGATGGTTTCTTTTTCAGGCATAGTGACCAATGACTGTGCAAGATCTTTGCAAAAATTGGTCGTATGCGATGGTCACGCAAAGTCACCGAAACGAGCGACGCCCTCGACCTGGAGGCGGGCGTTTTCAAGAAGAGCCCGCGTGAGACGGCGCGGTCGCTCAAGCGCTCGGCCGAGCGAAGGACGAACTGAGGAAGCTGTACGGACGCCCTACCCGGCGAGCACGACCTTCGGCTTGACCTCCACCGGCCCGCCCTCGCGCAGCACATTGACGACCTCGCCGATGGCGACGAGCTGATCGTGCGGGTTGCCGAGCGCGAGCAGATCGCCCTGCTTGACCGGCATCGAAGGGACGAGGATCACGCCTTGGCCGCGCATCATCTTTCCCTGTTGCGCCCAATCCATGCGCAGCTTCTCGAGGGGGAGATCGACGTCGGTCAGCGCCTGGAAGTACGGCGCCGCCAGAATCTCCTCCATCGGCGCGCTCTCCAGCGTGGCGAAGGCGATGGCATCGTGCACGCCGAAATTGCCGATCGCCGTCCGCCGCAGCTCCTTCAGATGCGCGGGAACGCCGACGGCCGCGCCGAGGTCGTGCGCGAGCGAGCGCACGTACGTGCCGGCCGAGGAGCGGACGCGGAAGCGCACCGTCGAGCCGATCACGCTCACGATCTCGAACTCGTACACCGTCACCTTCTTCGGCGTCAGCGCCGCCACTTCCCCCTTCCGCGCCAGCTCGTAAGCGCGGACGCCCTGCACCTTCTTCGCCGAGAATTGCGGCGGCATCTGCTCGAGCTCACCGATGAACCTGGCCACGTGCGGAAGGAAATCGATGTGCTCGACGCTGGCCTCGTTCGTCTCGCCTGCCGGAGTGCCGGCCGCGTCGTACGAGTCGGTGGCCCAGCCGAACTGGATGATCCCCTCGTACGTTTTCTCCATCCCCATCAGGTAGGCCTGCAGGCGCGTGGCCTTGCCGACGCAGAGGACGAGCAGCCCGGTTGCCAGCGGATCGAGCGTGCCGGTGTGCCCGACCTTCTTGATCTTCGAGCGGCGGCGAAACGTCTCCACGGCGTCGTGGCTGGTGATGCCCGCTTTCTTGTCGACGAGGAGAAGCCCGTCGATGCGGGGCGTTTCCGGGCGCGGCATGCCCTAACGATATCTCAGTCGACGAGATCGTTGAGCAGCGCCGCGACGCGCTTGCGCATCGGTCCGAGCAGCGGTACCGACGAGAGCTGGATGAGCCGCACGACAATGTCGAGCGTCGCGTCGGTGAGCCGCTGCGTTTTCCGCTGCCCCGGCGACTCGTCGTAGATCCAGAAGAGGATCAGGCCGAGTTGGTAGAACCACAGCAGGCCGGGCAAAAGATCGGCGATGTCGCGCGGCACCTTTGTCCCCGCCAGCGCCTCGGCGAAGAAGTCGATGCTCTCCACGCGCATCGGCGCGGTCTCTTTGGCGAAGGGCGAGAGCGGATGCTTGGGATCCATGCCGATGCGCACGAGCGCGCCGAAGAGGCGGCGGTGCTCGGCGAACTGCTCGAACTTCGAGTCGATGACCGCGCGCAAGCGCTTTTTGAGGTCGCGCGAGCGGGCGATCGCCGCCGGGACGATGTGCCGCGCCTCCTCGGCGGTGCGCACGTAGAGGGCCATGACCAGCTCTTCCTTCGAGCGGAAGTAGTAGTACGCCGCGCCCGTGGCCACGCCCGCCTCGGCCGAGACATCGCGCATCGTCGTCTCGTCGAAGCCCTGCTCGCGGAAGAGGCGCAGCGCGGCCTCGAAAATCCGCTCGCGCGTCTCCTCCGATTTCGGCGTCACCATTCGCTCCGGCCTCCGTGGCAAAGATCGTACGCGGCCTCGGGCCAGGTCGGGAGCTCGAACGTGAAGCCGGCGCGGAGGAGGCGGCCGGGCACGACGCGGCGGCTCTTCAGCAGCAGCTCGGTCTCGGTGCGAAGGAAGAATGCCGCGGTCTCGAGCAGCCAGGCCGGCGCGGGGATGCCGAGCGGAACGCCGCAGGCCTTGCGGATGGCGCGCATGAACTCCGCGTTCGGCAGCGGATTCGGGGCGGCCAGATTCACGACGCCGCTGATATCGTCGCGGTCGATGAGCCAGGCCACGGCGCGGGCGAAGTCGCGATGGTGGATCCAGGAGACGAACTGCCGTCCGTGGCCGGCCTTTCCGCCGAGGCCGAGCCGCGCCAGGGCGCGGAAGATCGAGAAGGGCGTGCCGCGGTAGGGACTCATCACGATGGCGCTGCGCATCTTCACTGTGCGCGTGGAGGGAAGCGCGGCTTCGTCGGCGGCGCGCTCCCAGGCCGTGGCGACGTCGGTGCTGAAGCGCCACGCCGGCGGCGCGTCTTCGTAGCCGCCGATGAGGCCCGTGCGCTCGTCGTTGGGGCGTCGTAGCGGTGCGCGTAGATCGTGGCCGTGCTCATCTGCAGCCAGACCCGCGGCGCGCGGCGGGCGGCGGCGATGGCTCGGCCGACCTCGCGCGTGCTCTCGATGCGGGAGCTCATGATCTGGCGCTTGTTCTCGGCGGTGTAGCGGCAGTCGACGCCGCGCCCGGCCAGGTTGATGACGACGTCGGCGCCGTCGACCTCGGCCGCCAGCTCCTCCCACCCCACCACGCGCCACGGCAGGAGCGAAGGCGTCCGGCTGACGACGACGATGTCGTCGCCGCGCTCGTGGAGGGCGGCGGCCAGGACGGTGCCGAGGTGGCCGGAGCCGCCGGGGATGACCACGCGGAGGGAGCGCCGGGTCAGGTTTCGAGCTGGAGTTTCGATCTCAGCTTCCAGGACGGTCATGGCGGACCTCCTTTTTTGAACACGTTCAAAAATAACGTAGGTCTCCCCGCCGGCCCTGTCAAGGCTGTTTTTGAACATGTTCAAAAATTACAATCCGCAGCCATGCCGAAGCGCAGCGACAACTACCTCGTCTGGATCGACTGCGAGATGACCGGCCTCGATCCCCGCCGCGACGTCCTGCTGGAGATCGCCTCGATCATCACCGACTACGACCTGACCATCGTGGCCCGCGGCCCGGTCCTGGCCATCCGCCAGAGCGAGAGCAAGCTGGGCCTGATGGACGCCTGGAACCGCCGCACCCACGGCCGCAGCGGCCTCATCGCCCGCGTGCGCGGCGAAGGCGTCCCCGTCGCCGAGGCCGAGCGCCAGACGCTGGCCTTCGTCCGGCGCCATTGCTACGTCCGCACCGCTCCCCTCTGCGGCAATTCCATCGGCCAGGACCGGCAGTTCCTCCTCAAGTACATGCCCAGGCTCGAAGCCTTCCTCAACTACCGCAGCGTCGACGTCAGCTCGATCAAGGTGCTGGTGAAAGGCTGGTACGGGAAGAAGCACGAGGCGCCGAAGAAGAAGGATCTGCACCAGGCCCTTGCGGACATCGAGGAGTCGATCGCGGAGCTCGATCACTACCGGCGCCACGTGTTCGTGCGCCGCTGAGCTACTCGTCTCCGCCGTCGTCCTTCGGTTTCAGTTCCTGCAGTAGCGATTCGATCCGCCCCGCCCGCGCCGCGGTGTCGTCGTAGCGGAAGTCGAGCTCCGGCGTGTAGCGGAGGTGAATGCGCTTGCCGAGGAGCGAGCGGATGCGCGGGGCGCGCTGCTGCAGGGCCCGCACGGCGTTGCGCGTCTCCTCCTCGTTGAAGCCGCCCATGAAGACGCGGGCCAGGTGAAGGTCGGGGCTGATCTCGACGTCGTTGACGGAGGCCAGGCCGAGGTTGACGTCCTTCACGTCGTGGCGCAGGACTTCGACGAGCGCGTCGCGCAACATCTCCCCGACCCTCGACGTTCGCCGCGTCTTTCGCATGCGGCGCAGGATAACGCGGAATGGCCGACGCTTCGCCTCCCGTTTTCGTATTGCCCTCGTGACCCGGAAGATCCTCGCCCTCCCCCTCCTCCTCGGAATCGCCCTGCACGCCCGCGCCGCGGAGCGCCTCCTCACGCCGCCGGCCTTCGAGCCGATGATGGCGTACCACTCCACGCCCGCGCTCGCCACCGACGGCACTTCGTTCCTCGCCGCCTGGGTGGCCACGCCGCGCGACCGCACGCCGATGCTGATGGTGCAGCGCCTCGACGCCCCGGCGCCGCCGCGCGCGCTCGTCACCGACGCCCAACTGCAATTTGGCGCCGCCGACCTCGTCTGGAGCAACGGGAGCTATCTCCTGGTGTGGAACCGCGGCACGGAGCTGCACGCGATGCGGCTCGACCGCGACGGCCAGCCCCTCGGCGACCGCATCGTCGCCACCGATCTGCGCGATCCCATCGTCGCCGCCGGCGGCGCGGCCACGCTCGTCATCGCTCGCAACTCCGTCAAGAACGAGATCGCCGCGCTGACGCTCGACGCCGCCGACGGCGTCGTGAAGCGCCGCACGATCTGGAGCTACGCCTCTCCGCTGTGCGACGTCGTCGCCCGCGACGGCGGCTTCACCGCGGCCATCGCCGATCCGGGCGGCCTCTTTGCCATGCGCTTTGACGCCGCCGGCGAAGCGCTCGACGCCGCGCCGCGGCTGATGATGCCGTCGAGCCATTCATCCACGCCCAACGCGGTGGCCCTGGCCAGCCGCGGCGCCGACACGCTCGTCGTCTGGAGCATGACGCTCTACCGCGGGCCGAGCGATTTCTTCGCCGCGCTGCTGCCGCCCTCGGGCGACCCGAGCGCCCCGGCGACGCTGCCGCATCCCGACGCCAACGTCGGCGCGATCGACGCCGTCCGCGACGGCGACGGCTACAGCGTCGTCTTCTCCTCCGGCACGTCGTTCGACGAGACGCCGGTCGTCCGCCATCTCCAGGCGCTCCGGCTCACCGCCGGCGGCACCGCGGCCTCGACGCCGCTGCGCGTGACCACGGACGACGCGTCGATCGAATGGCTCTGTCGTCTCGCGCGCAACGGCAGCGGCTACGCCGTTACCGGCATCTCCAGCAGCGGCGATCTCGTGACGACGGAACGCGTCACCGCGATCACGACGCCGCGCCTCGGCGACGCCGCGGCGCCGGCCGACCTGTCGCGAGGGGCCACGAGTCAGAGCGGCCCGTCGATCGCCAGCGACGGCTCCGGCTATCTGGCCGCGTGGCTGGAGCGCTCGCTCACGCGCGATCAGATCCGCGCCGTGCCGCTCGACCGCAACGGCGAGCCGGGCGCGCAGCCCGTGACGCTCTTCGACAGCCACTTCTCGTACACCTCCGAGCCGAAGGTCGTCTTCGGCGGCGGCCTTTATCTCGTGGCCTGGGAAGTCGACGGCGCGGCGTGGGGCATGCGCCTCGACGCCGCCGGCCGCGCGCTCGACGCCGCGCCGGTCCGGCTGTCCGGCACGCTCGGCGCCGACCCGCCGATGTTCGACGTGACGGCCACGCCGGGCGGATTTTTCATCGTCTGGACGAGGCTCTCGTCGATCTACGGCGCGGCCCTGACCGGGCCGCTGCCCGCGCCGCCGCAGAAGCTCACTGAGCACGTGCCCGCGCACCCGACCGACGTCGTTTTCGAATCCGATCCCCATGTGGCCTTCAACGGCGAGGTGTTCCTCCTCACCTACGGATCGACGGTCGTCACCATCTGCGGCAATCCGCCCTGCGCGTCGCAGACGACGTGGCAGGCTCTCCGCCTCGACGCCACGGGCCGTCCCCTCGACGCCGCGCCGCGCGCGCTCGACGCTCCGGTCGCGAGCATCGCCTCCGACGGCCGCGACTTCGCCGTCGTCGAGGCCGGACGTCTCCTCCGCATCGACGCGAGGACGCTCTCGCCGACGGCGCGCATCGACATCGGCGGACTGCAGCGGATCGTCTGGAACGGCAGGCGCTACGTCGCCGTCTCCTTCGACGGCGCCACGCGCGTGACCGCGCTGGAGATCGCGCCGGACTGGACCCTCGGCCCGACCGTGCGCACGGCGCCGGTCGCGCCGCGCGTCAACGCCGTCGCCGCCGCCGCGAACGCCGCGGGCGACGTGCTCATCGCCTACGCGCGGTTCATCGCCGAGGAGCCGTTCCAGGGCGCGCCGCGCGCGGCGGTGCAGCCGGTGGACGACGCCGCGCCGCTGCGCGGGCGGGCAGCGCGGCATCCGTGATCACTTCTTTTTCTTCTTGATCGCGTCGACGCCGCTCGCTCGCAGCACCGGCGGCCACCACGCGTCGGTGACGCGGGGCGTCCACCAGCGCATCGACTCGCGCGTGATCGACGGTGGCGGTGGGACGAGCGCAGCGAGGCGGTCGTAGATCATCAACCGCTCCTCCTCGGACGCACGGCTGAACAGGTTCAGCAGCGTTAGCGCGTCGCGCAGACGCGCGAGCGCGGCGACGCGGGCGATGTCGTGCCGGCGCACGGCTTCCTTGAAGGCAGGCGACGCGTCGTCGAAGACCGGCGGCGTCAGCCTTCCCGCGGCGTCGAAGCTCGCGGAGGCGCCGCGCGGCACGAGCGACTGCACGAAGCCGTCGCCGAGCTCGACCCATCCCGCGGTCACGCGCAGCGAGCCGCTGCCGTCCTTCGTCACGCCGAGGACGTATTCGCATCCGAGGTCGGTGGCGTGGGTGCTCGGCGTGTCAACGATGAAGAGGCCGGGTAGCGACGTCGTGCGCGCGTGGATCGTGCCGACGTCGAGCGCCAGACGACGCTTGTCGACGATGCGCAGCGTCGTGCCGGCGCCGACGTCGACCACGCCGATCGACGGTGTCTCGATCCGCAGCGGCGCGCGCGCGCGGATCACGTCGCCGGGCCGATAGACCGCGAGCACGCCGGCGCGCCAGCCGGCGGCGCGATAAGCGATGAATGCGGGGAGGGCGATGCCGAGGAGGACCATCGCCGCGAGCGGGAGGAGGAAGAGCACGCGTGAAGGACGTCGCGCGCGGAACGCCGGCAACGGAGAACGGAACGCGCCGAGCAGCCGCTCCAGCTCGCGCGTCTCCTCGTCGGCCTCGCCGCTGCGGTCCCAGAGATAATCGTTCATGCCACACGGCTCCTGTCGAGCGCGCTGCGGAGAAGCTGCATGCCGCGATGGAGATTCACGCGCACCGAGCCGTGCGTCAGGCCCGTGCGCGCCGCGATCTCCGGTCCGGTCATTCCTTCGACGAAGCGGAGCATCAGCGTCTGCCGGTAGGCCTCGGGCAGCTCGCGGATGGCGGCGAGCGCGCGCGCCGCTTCCGCCGACTCCTGCTGCGTCGCCTGCGCGGCGTAGTCGCGGTCGAGCTGCATCGTCTCCGCGGCGCCGCGCCGCAGATCCTCGGCCCGGTTGCGGGCGATGCGGGCCACCCAGCCGACGAACGCCGCCGGCTCGCGCAGCGACTGCAACTTCGTCAGCGCGGTCATGAACACCTCCTGCAGGGCGTCGTCGGCGTCCGCCGCGGCGAGGCGTCCGAGGAGGATCGAGCGCACCAACGGGGCATGGCGCGCGTAGAGCTGCTCGAACGCCGGCACGTCGCCGCGCCGCGCCGCGAGCACCAGCTCGGCGTCGGATAGGGCCACTTCGGAAAGACGCATTCGATGTCGAGAGTGTTAACACGCTAACACTTCGCGCCGCGGCGGCGTCTTGCCGGCATGAACGCAATCATTTTCATCCTCTGCGCCCTCCTGCAAATCGCACCGCACAGCGAGCCCGGCGAGCGCCTCATGCTCACTGGCAAAGTCTTCGGCCCCGACGGGAAGCCGCGCGCCGGCGCCGCGATGCGCGTCTGGCACACCGACGCGCAGGGCCTCTACCACCGCGGAACGGGCGATGCACCGCCGCGCCTGCAAGGAACGCTGCGCACCGCCGCCGACGGCTCGTACGCTATCGACACCATCAAACCCGGCTTGTATCCCGGCGCGAAGAGCGGCGCGCACATGCACTTCGAGATCGACGGCCACGCGGACTTGATCCTCTTCGACGGCCCGAAAGCGATCCAACTCACGCGCGATGCGCACGGCGTCCTGCATGGCACGCACGACTTCCATCTTCGCGGAGGTGCGAAATGAAGCGGCTCCTCTTCGCCCTCGTCTTTCTGGCCTGCCACGCCCATGCCGCGACGACGCGCTATCTCGTGCGTCCCGTCTACTCGAACGTCGCCTTTTCGATCGTGAAGTGGGGCGTGTTGAAGGAGGAGGGCGTCTTCCGCGACTTCAGCGGCACGCTCGACTTCGATCCGGCCGCGCCGGAACGCTCGCGCATCGACGTGATCGTGCAGAGCGCGAGCCTCGACACGAAGGACGACGACCGCGACAAGGTCGTCCGCTCCGACGACTTCCTCGACGTGCGCCGCTATCCGACGCTGGAGTTCCACAGCACGAGCGTGCGGAACGGCGCCGTCATCGGCAACCTGACGATCCACGGCGTCACGCGGCAGATCCAGTTCCGCCCGACGTTCCTCGGCGTGCGCGATCTGCCAAAGATCGGGAAGCTGGCCGGGTTCGAGACCACGTTCGCGATCAACCGCCGCGACTTCGGCGTCTTCGGAAACCGCTGGGGCGCCCTGCCGGGCGTGCTGAACGACGAAGTGCAGGTGCACATCGTGGTGGGAGCGATTCAGCCGGCGCCGCGCTAGCCGAGCCCCACCGTCTCGTCGAACTCCAGCTTCTCGCTCGTCGAGCCCACCAGCATGGCGTCGGTATTCGACGTGATGAACTCCTCGATCTTCTCTAGCTTCGCGTCCGCCTGTGCGTGCTCGAGGGCGATGAACGAGACTGCCATCCGAGCGCGCTGATGCACGTCCTGCAGTCCGACTTCGGCCGCGGAGAGCTCGAAGCGGTGACGGAGCTTGTCGCGCAAGCTCTTCACCACCATCCGCTTCTCCTTCAGCGACTGCGCGTACTCGATGTGGAGCTCGTAGATCGCGACGACGACGAGCACGGCACTACGCCAACGCCGGCGCCAGCTTCTCCACCTTGAAGGCCTCGATCACGTCGCCCTTCTTGATGTCCTGGAAGCGCTCGATGCCGATGCCGCACTCGAAGCCCTGGCGCACCTCGGAGACGTCGTTCTTGAAGTGCCGCAGCGAGGCGATCTTCCCCTCGAAGATCACGCGGTTGTCGCGCAGCAGGCGGACATTCGCGGTGCGCGGGATCAGCCCGTCGATCACCATGCAGCCGGCGATCACGCCCGCCTTCGGCACCTTGAACGTCTCGCGCACCTCGGCCCGGCCCTGGAACACCTCTTCGAACTTCGGCTCCAGCATGCCCGTCATCGCGGCCTTGATCTCGTCGACCAGGTTGTAGATGACCGTGTAGAGGCGGATGTCGACGTCTTCCTTCTCCGCCAGCTCGGCGGCGTTGCGCTCGGGGCGGACGTTGAAGCCGACCACGATCGCCTCCGAGGCCGTGGCCAGGAGCACGTCGTTCGTGGAGATCGCGCCGACCGAGGAGTGGATGATGTTGACCTTCACCTCGTCCGTGGAGAGCTTGCGCAGCGTGTCGTTGAGTACTTCCACCGAGCCGGCCACGTCCGCCTTCAGAATGATGTTGAGATCCTTCGTCTGGCCCTGCTGCATGCGCTGGAAGAGCTGATCGAGCGACATCCGGCCGCCCTGCGACTGCGCGGCCTCGCGGGCCTTCTCCTGGCGCATCTGGCCGATCATGCGCGCCTGCGTCTCGTCGTCGACCACCTGCAGCGAGTCGCCCGCGTTCGGGACGTCCTCGAAGCCGGTGACCTGCACCGGCGAGGCCGGGCCGACTTCCTTCACCCGCTCGCCGCGCTCGTCGCTCATGGCCCGCACGCGGCCGTGCGTCGTGCCGGAGAAGAAGGCGTCGCCGACGCGCAGCGTGCCGTCCTGCACCAGCACCGTGGAGACGATGCCGCGGCCCACTTCTTTCCGCGCTTCCAGAACGACGCCCTTCGCTCCCATCTCCGGGGTGGACTTGAGGTCGAGGATGTCGGCGGTGAGGAGGATCATGTCCAGCAAATCGTCGATCCCCTTCTTCGTCTTGGCCGAGACCTCGACGGAGACGACTTCGCCGCCCCACTGCTCCACGAGAACGCCGGCGTCGGCCAGCTCGCGGCGGACCTTCTCGGGATTCGCGTTCGGCTTGTCGACCTTGTTGATGGCCACGATCATCGGCACCTTCGCGGCGCGGGCGTGGTCGATCGCTTCCTTCGTCTGGGGCATGACTCCGTCGTCGGCGGCCACGACGAGGACGACGATGTCCGTCACCTTCGCCCCGCGGGCGCGCATCATCGTGAACGCTTCGTGGCCCGGCGTGTCGAGGAAGACGATCTTCCGGTCGCGCTTCGACACCTGGTAAGCGCCGATGTGCTGGGTGATGCCGCCGGCCTCGCCCCCGGCGACGTTGGTCTCGCGGATGACATCGAGCAGCGACGTCTTGCCGTGGTCGACGTGGCCCATGACAGTGATGACCGGCGCGCGCGGCGTGGTGCCGCCGGTGGTGCCGGCCTTCTCCATGGCCTCCATCTCCGCGGCGTCCTCGAACGAGACGACTTCCGCGTCGATGTCGAGGTCGCGGGCGATCTCCAGGGCCAGCTCGGAGCCGAGGGGCTGGTTGATCGAGGCCATGATCCCCTTCTTCATCAGAAGGTGCTTCATGAGGTCGTTGGCCTTGATGCCGAGTTTGTCGGCGAGCTCCTTCACGGTCACGCCCTCGGTCAGGGCGACTTTGCCGGTGGGGCGTTTGAAGTCGAGGACTTTCGCCGACACCGGCGCGGCTTGCTTGCGCGTGTCGCGGCGCGACGACGGCGTGCGCGGCTTGTTGTCTTCATCGGTGTCCGGCATGGGGATGTCGGGCCCGAGGTCGTCGGCGATGATCTGCGTTCCGGAGAACGGACCTTTCGTGAAGAGCTCCGCGTCGACGTCGGACGGGCGCTCGCTCTTGCCGCGCTTCCCGGTGGTCTTCTTCTTCGGGGTCAGCTCCTCGGCGCCCTCGGCGGCTTTTTTGCGCCGCGTGGGCAGCATGCCCGGCGGAGGGGGCGGCGGCGGCCCGGACGGACGGCCAGTGCCGGAAGGACGGAGCCCCGCCCCTCCACCCGCGGCGCGCATGCCCGGACCGGCCGGGCGGGGGCCGCCTGGTCCGGCGGGACGCGGTGCCCCGGCGGGGCCGGCTCCCGGGCGCGCGGCCATCGGCGGACGCTGCGCCGGCGCGCCGAGCGGGCGCACCGGCTGCTGGCCGGCGTAGTTCGGGCGCGGGCCCTGCGGCGAGCGCGCGCGCGGACCGGTGGGGCCGGTTGGGCGCGCGAACGGCGCGGACGGCGAGGCGGGATGTGGCGGCGGAGGCGGCGCGGCCGGCTGCTCCGCGGGCGCGGCGGCTATGGGCTGGGCGGGCGGGGCCTCGGGCGCGCGCGGCCTCTCCACGACCGGGGCCGGAGCTTCCTTGGCTAGGCGCTCTTCGTCCTCTGCGGCCTGAATGAATTCCGGAATGATAACGGAGGGCGGCGGCGGAGCGGCCGGCGTCTCTTCCACCGGCGCTTCCTTCTTCGGGCGCACGGGCGGCTTGATGATCGGGCGCGGCGGACGGACGACCGTTTCCTTCTTCGCCGTCGGCTGCGGCTTGTCCTCGCGCATGATCACACTCTTCGTGCGCGTGCTCAGCTTCTTCCCGGTGATGAGCGCCTGGATCACCTCCGGCTCGAGCGCCTGGCTCGCGTCGGTGATCTCCGCGCCGAGCGACTGAAGCTGGAAGATCACGTCCTTCTCGGACTTTCCCATCCGCTTCGCAATGTCGCTCACTCGAATCTTCGCTGCCGCCATTCAATCTCCCTTAGGTCTACCCGTCCCCTACTCCGCTGCCGCCGGCTCTTCCTCGGCCGGCGTCTCTTCTTCGAATTCCTGCTCTTCCTGCGGCTCCTCGAGCTGCTCGTGCTTCTGGGCCAGCTCGATCATCTGCCGCGCCGTCTCGTCGTCGACGTCCGGAATCGCGGAGAGATCCTCGGCCGAGGCGTTCATCACCGAGTCGAGATCGTCGTAGCCGGCCTCCTCGAGCTTGTCGGCCCACTCCGCCGGCATGTTCTCGATGTCGTGGACATTCGTGGCCGCGCGGGCCTCGGCCATCGCTTCCTGCAGCATGGCCGTGAGCGCGTCCGCGACCTCGCCCTTGACCTCTTCCTCGGACTTGATGTCGATCTTGGCGCCGATCAGCTCCGCGGCCAGGCGGACGTTCAGCCCGCGCTTGCCGATGGCCAGCGAGAGCTGGTCGTTGTCGACGATGACGTCGAGATGCGGCCGGTGGGCCGACTCGTCGCTGGTCACGCTGACGCGGGTGATCTTCGCCGGCGCCAGCGCGTTCTGCGCGTAGGTCACGATGTCGTCGTGCCAGGGGATGATGTCGATCTTTTCCCCGCGCAGCTCGCGGATGATCGACTGCACGCGCGAGCCCTTCATGCCCACGCAGGCCCCGACCGGGTCGACGTCGCGCTCGCGCGACATGACCGCGATCTTGGCCCGCTCGCCCGACTCGCGCACGGCGCCCTTGATGACCACCGTGCCGTCGTAGATCTCCGGCACTTCCATCTCGAAGAGCTTGATGAGGAGGCGCGGATCGGTGCGCGAGAGCACGACCTGCGGCCCCTTCGGCTGCGTGTGCACGTCGACGATGACGGCCTTGATGCGGTCGCCCTGCGAGTAGCGCTCCGCCCGCGACTGTTGCGAGCGCGGGATGATGCCCTCGGTTTTTCCGTTGAGGTCGATGATCATGTCGCCGCGCTCGAAGCGCTTGACGTAGCCGTTCTCCAGCTCGCCGACCTTGTCCTTGAACTCGTTGTAGACCTTCTCCCGCTCGGCCTCGCGGACCTTCTGGTAGAGCACCTGCTTGGCCGACTGCGCGGCGATGCGCCCGAAGTCCTCGGCCGCCTTCGTGACCGGGATGCGCACTTCGTCGCCCTGCTCGACCTCGGAGTCGATCTTCTGGGCCTCGTACGTGCGGATCTGCGTGTTCGGGTCGCGGACGACGTCGACCACTTCCTTGGTCAGGTAGCTGAGGCGGATCTTGCCGCCCACGTCGACGGTGGGCTCGACTTTGCGGGCCTGCTCCAGCGTCCACTGGGCCTGCGGGTCCTCGATCTGGTCCTCGTTCTCGACGATTTCCTTGATGACGTACATCGTCATCTGTCCGCTGGTGCGGTCGATGACCGTCTCCATCGGCTCGCGGGTCTTGTAGTACTTGCGCGCGGCCGTGGCCAGAGCGTCCTCGAGCGCCTTGAAGACGCGCTCGGGCTCGATGGCCTTCTCGTAGGCCAGCGCCTTGATGCCTTTGCTGAGGTTCTCGTCAAACATTGCCGCTTAGATCTCCACTTCCAGCCGCGTTTCCTTGATGTCCGCCAACGGGACGGCGTAGCGCGGATCTTTCTTCGCCTGCGGGTCCGTCACTACGATCTGCGTTCCGTCGAACTCCTCGAGCCGGCCGACGATGACGTGCAGGCCGCGAATGGGCTTCGTGGTCTGCACCCGCACCAGGCGGCCGAGGAACTTCCGATAATCGCTCTCCTTGTAAAACTTCCGGTCCAGGCCCGGCGACGAGACTTGCAGCTCGTACTCCGAGGGGACCACGTCCTCCACGTCGAGAAATGCGCTGATCTGCTGCGAGACGAGCTCGCAATCGGCCAGCGTCACTCCCCCTTCCTTGTCAATGTCCACCCGCAACAACCATCCGCGCCCCTGCTTGCGATACTCGATGTGCACGAGCTCGAGGCCCTCGGAGGAGACAACCTTCTCGATCTCTTCTTCAATCCGACCCGGTAATGCGGTCATTTTTTCCCTGTAACAAAAAAAGCGGCCGAACGGCCGCTTTCGACTAAGGACTACTCGAAAGCTTGGTAATCCTACCACTTACTGCGCGAGACCGACAACATGACCCACCGGGTCGGGATTCCACTCCGCTCCGGCGATGGAGAGCTGGGCAAAGAGCTGGATGAGCTTGCGCCCGCGGGCGTCGGAGCGCTCGTAGGCCTCGCGCAAGAGCTCGATCTGCGAGTCGGTCTCATCCGCGGAAACGGTGAAGCCGTCCGGAGGCTGACCGGGATCGTGCGTCCGCTTGCGCAGCCATCCGGCCGTGCCCAGGCTGAGGCAGACGTAGCCGTTGTCGACGCCGGCGATGGCGTCGAGCGGCGGCAGGACGAGGTCGCGGGCCGCGCGGCGCTGCTCATCGAAGGCCCGGCGCAGATGGATCTCGATGCGCTGGCGGATGGCCTCGCGCGTCTGCGCCGGCAGAGCCACGAACTCGACGCCGGAGCGGTGGACGCCTTTCTCGAGACGCGAGCGGACGATGCGGCAGTCGGCGGCGATGACCTCGCCGTCCCATTCGAAGCGGAGCGGCCCGTGCCGTCCCGCGGCGAGCGCGCGCTCGTGCTCGACGCGGGCGCCGAGGACGCTGAGGTCGACCACACGGACCTCGAACGTGCCCAGACGACCGGTCAGCGGCTGCGGGAAGTGAATCCGCTGCACACGGCGCGTTCGCGGCTGCATTTCGAAGAGAGGATGATAAACAAAAGGCCGCGCTCGCGCGCGGCCTTTTTCGCGGAATCGCGGACTCGACCTTAGTTGTGCTTCGCCGCGCGGTGCGGCTTGCGCGTGGAGTCCTTGCAGGTCAGGTTGTAGATGCACTGGATGTCGGTGTTGGTGAGCGGCTTGAGGTACTGGGCCTCGAGCGTGGTGGCGTCGTTGGTGTTGTTGTCGAGCACCGAGGCGTAGGCGAAGAAGGCCGGGCAGCCGTTGGTGCAGCCGTTCGCGGGGCCGTCGGAGGTCACCTGCGTGGCCGAGGCGATCTGCTCGATCGTCACGTAGGCGTTAGTCGCTGTCGAGCCGGTGAAGCTCGGGAAGAGAGCGGCGATGCCTCCCTGGAAGGGCTGCAGCGGTCCGAGAGTCTGAGTCTTGTCGCTGCCGATCTGCGCGCCGGTCTTGCCGTCGAAGAGCTTGATCAACAGCGTGGTGGTCGAGAACTGCGAGGCGTTGGTCAGACCGAGGTTCGTGCGGTAGGTGCCGGTCTGGCCCGCGCTGCCGTTGTTGCGGAGGCCGGTGATGAAGACCTTGTCGAGGCCGGAGGAGTTCGAGTCGGACGACACATAGCTGTACCACGCCAGGCCGGAGAAGAGCTGCCCGTTGCTGGGCAACGTCTGCGGGGCGCCGGACGCCGCGGCGTCGACCGAGTAGATGCGCGTCTCGACGCTGATGTTGCGGAAGTTCGTGTTCTCGCCGCTGGTCGGGTCGGGGGTGCAATCCGCGCCGGCCTTGCAGCCGTTGAACACGAGCTGTCCGATGGCTGAGGGGAGGCCGAGGCCGCCCTGGGCCTTCGGCGCGCCGACGAAGTCGATCATCTCGCGGCGCTCGCCCGGCGCCAGCGTGAAGACGTAGCCGTTCACTCCCGGCTTGAACTGCGTGATGGCGCCCGAGAAATCGATGAACGTCACCGAGACGTCGACCGAGTCGGTCTCGACGTTCGAGACGAATGCGTCGGTCACGAACAGTCGTCCGCTGCCCACGGTATGGCCGGCGATGGGAACGTAGACCTGGTCGGCCACACGGAAGTTGCTTGCAAACGCTCCGGCCGCGCACAGCATCACCGCCACCACCACACCGAATTTCATGAACTTGCCCATAATCTCCCCTTTACCACGTTGAGTTTTTTTGATCAGACTTCGTGTTGACCGAAACCGCTTACGCGGGAATCCCCGCGTACTCACCGATGTACGTTTCAGTCGTCGAATTCGTTTGGGTCATCGTTAGGGATCTGGCCGCTGAAAATGGGATCGTAGCATGAGCCGCACCTTCGCACCAGACGCCGACGGCATGCGCCTCGACCGCGCCCTCGCCGCAACCTATCCCGAACACAGCCGGAGCTTTGTCGCCAGGCTCATCGAGGAGGGACGCGTCTCCGTCGACGGAAGGACCGTGACCAAACCGTCACTCCGCATCCGCGCCGGACAGCGCGTCGACGTCGATGTCCCTCCGCCCGCCGCCGCCACCGCGGTGTCGCAGGACCTTCCGCTCACGATCCTCTACGAGGACGACGACCTCGTGGTGATCGACAAGCCCGCGGGCCTCGTCGTCCATCCCGCCGCCGGCCACAGCGACGGCACGCTCGTCAACGCGCTCCTCTTTCACGTGCGCGATTTGAGCGGCGTCGGCGGCGAGCTGCGCCCCGGCATCGTGCACCGCCTCGACAAGGACACGAGCGGGGTGATGGTGATCGCCAAGAACGACGCCGCGCATCGCGCGCTCACCGCCGCATGGAACAGCGAGCGCGTGCGGAAGGAGTACCTCGCCATCGTCTACGGCACGCCCGCGCCGCCGCGCGGCACGATCGACGCGCCGATCGGCCGCGACCCGCGCGAGCGCAAGCGCATGGCCGTGGTCGCCGGCGGCCGCGCCGCCGTCACCGAATACGAAGTCATCGAGCCGCGCCGCTACGTGGCCCTCGTCCGCTGCCGCCTCCGCACCGGGCGCACGCACCAGATCCGCGTGCACATGAAGCACATCGGCCATCCGATCGTCGGCGATCCGCTCTACTCCGGACCGCAGTGGCGCGGCATCCCCGACAAGCGCGTGCAAAAGGCAATGGCCTCGCTGCGGCGCCAGGCCCTGCACGCGGAGAGGATCACGATTCCGCACCCGCGCACGGGGGAGGCGATGACGTTTGAGGCGGTGTTGCCGGAGGAGTTGCTCGCGTTGCTCGCGGTTGTTAGTTCTTAGTTCTTAGTTCTTAGTTTGTTCGCTGCAACGACCTAAACTAAGAACTAAGAACTAAGAACTAACAACTTCTAACCCTTGACCACCGCCACCGGCACCAGCCTCACCACTCTCTTGGCAATCCCCGCCGCCGCCACGACGCCGACGACGGCGTCGACGTCCTTGTACGCCTCCGGCGCCTCCTCCACCAATCCCTTCGTCGAGGCCGCCTCGGCCACGATGCCTAGACGTTCCAGGCGTTGGCGCAGCTCGTGGCCGTCGATCTCCTTCTTGGCCCGCATCCGCGACATCAGCCGCCCCGCGCCGTGGCACGAGGAGCCGAAGCTCTGCTCCATCGCTCCGGGAAGGCCGGACAGCAGATACGACGCCGTGCCCATGCTGCCGGGGATCAGCACCGGCTGTCCGGGAAAGGCGCGCGTCGCGCCCTTGCGATGGACGACGAGGCGCCGGCCGCCGTGCTCCTCGACCTTGGCGATGTTGTGGGCGACGTCGTAGACGATCTCGATCGGCTCGTCGCGCCAGGCGCGGCGGATCCCGCCGGTGATGATCTGCCGGTTGGCGAAGGCGAAGTTCGCCGCCGCCGCCATCGCCGCGAGGTAGCTCTCGCCCTCGGGTGACTGGATCGGCGCGCAGGCCAGCTCGCGATCGGGAAGGTGGATGCCGTAGCGCGGCATGACCTGCATCATGCGGCGGATGAAGTCGGTGGCCACCTGGTGTCCGAGTCCGCGCGAGCCGGTGTGGATCTGCAGGACGACGCGGTCGCGCTCCAGGCCGAGGCGCGCGGCTTCGTCGTCGTCGTACACCGTCTCCACCACGTCGATCTCCACGAAGTGGTTGCCGCTGCCGATCGTGCCGAGCTGGTCGTGTCCGCGCTGCTTGGCGTCGGAGGAGACTTCGTCGGGATCGGCGCCGGTGATGCGGCCGCCGGACTCGATGCGGTCGAGATCGGCGGCGTCGCCGTAGCCGAGCTCCACCGCGCGCTTCGCGCCGTCGGCGAGCACGCGATCGAGGTCGTTCCCTTTCAACTTCAGCGGACCGCCGCGGCCGACGCCCGACGGGATCTCCCGCGCGATGGAGTGCGCGATCTTGCGCAGCTCCGGCCTGACCTCGGCGATCGTCCGCCGCGTTCGCAGCAGGCGCACGCCGCAGTTGATGTCGTAGCCGATGCCGCCCGGCGAGATGACGCCTTCCTCGGCGTCGACCGCGGCCACACCGCCGATCGGAAAGCCGTAGCCCTCGTGCACGTCGGGCATGGCGATGGCGTATTTCTGGATTCCCGGCAGCGTGGCGACGTTGACGAGCTGCTCGAGCGAGCGGTCGCCGACGATCTGCTCGAGCATCCGCTCGTCCGTGTAGACCCGCGCCGGCACGCGCATGTCGTCGCGATACGTCTGCGGGATCTCCCAGAGAAAGTCGGCGAGGCGCCGCAGGTCTTGCTTGCGCATCAGATGTCCAGGACGAGCATCGTAGTCCAGCCTTGTTCGGTGTGTTGCACCTCCGCCTCGTGGTACGTGACGGCTTTGACGTCTTCGTCGAACGAGGCCGGCACCGAGGTCAGCGTGGCGGCGAGGTGCGTCTCGGTCAGCGACGCGAAGGATGCGCCGGTGAAGGCGCGGCGATGGACGCTGGCGCGGACGAGGGCTCCGTTGAGGAAGTCGACGAGGAGCGCGGTGACGTCGACGGAGTCGAGGGCGATCGATTCGGTCCGTCGATCGCCGGGCGTGGCCGACGCATGCATCACCGCCATCAGCCCCTGCAGCGCGTCGGCGAAGAGCTCCTCCGGGGTCGCGGCCGTCACGCGCAGGCGGACGTCGGCGGTGTGGTGGAGGATCTCGAACATGAAACTATGATGAGGCCATGCTGCCGCTGTACGACGAGATGCCGGTCGCCGAGGCGGAGGAGAAGGTCGAGCAGCCGAAGCTGTACAAGGTGCTCCTCCACAACGACGACTACACGACGATGGAGTTCGTCGTGGAGATCCTGGAGTCGATCTTCAACATGCCCGAGGACCAGGCTATCCAGATCATGCTCAACGTGCACATCCGCGGCGTCGGCGTGGCCGGGATCTACACGTTCGAGGTGGCGGAGATGAAGGTGGCGAAGACGATGGCGGCGGCGAGGGAGAACGAGTTTCCGTTGTTGTGCACGATCGAGGAGGCGTGATGGAAACCAGAAAACTAGAAACCAGAAACCAGAAACCAGAAACCAGAAAACCAGGCATGGGCAACCGCTTCTGGTTTCAGGTTTCTGGTTTCTGGTTTTTCTGATTACGCGGTCACAAGAGCACCGGCGAACATCCCCGGTTGATACGCCGTTATCCTCCCCGTAAACGCGCTCGCCGCCACGGTCAGCGGCGATGCCAGCCACAGCTTCCCCGGGCCGCTGCGGCCCTTGTAATTGCGATTGATCGCGCTCACCGTCACCTCCTCGCCCGTCTCCGACACGCCGGGGCCGCAGCCGATGCAGGCGCCGCAGCCCGGGTTCAGCACCATCGCGCCGGCGCGTTCGAAGGTGTCGACGAGGCCGTTCTCGCGCGCGAATTTCTCCACCGCCTGCGAGCCGAACTGGATGTAGAAGCGCACGCCCTCGGCGACGCGCAGGCCGTTGTCGACCGCCTCCTTCGCCACCTGGTGGTAGAAGAGAAGGTCGTCGATCTTCCCGGCCGTGCACGAGCCGGCGTAGGCGATGTCGATCTTGACGTCGCCGATCTCCGCGACCGTCGCGCCGTTGGTCGGATCGGAGGGAACGCCGCGGTCGGGATCGCCGGGATGCGCGACCATCGGCTCGATCTTCGACAGGTCGATGACATGCACGCCGCCGGCGTACTCGGCGCCGGGATCGGGGGCCACGGCGCGCCCGCGCAGGGCCTCGACGTCGACGTCCGGACGCATCGAGGCGATCCACTGGAACGTCTTCTCGTCCGCCTCGACGATGGCCGTGCGCGCGGAGCACTCCGTGGCCATGTTCGCCAGCGTGGCCCGCTCGTCGAGCGACAGCGACCGCACGCCCGGCCCCGTGAATTCCATGATGCGGTCGAGCGTGAGCTGCGGCTTGGCGTACTCCAAGAGGATGTGCAGCATCACATCCTTCGCCGTCACGTTCGGTCGTAGCGCGCCGGTGAGCTCGAAGCGGATCGACTCCGAGACTTCGACCATGGTGAAGCCGGCGTGCACGAGGTTCGCGTACTCGGTAGTGCCGACGCCCCAGGCCAGGGCGTTGTTCACGCCGCCCATGCAGGTGTGGCTGTCGGTGGCCTGGATGAAGTCGCCGGGATCGACGATGAATTCGCGCGCCACCTCGTGGCAGATCCCCGGCGAGACGTGCCCTTCGGCCGAAAAATCACGGCAGCCGCTGTGGCGCTGGAACTCGCGCTGCAAGCCGCGCAGGTTGCCGATCTTGTCGAGGAACGGCCGCATCTTCGGCACTTCGTCGGCGTAGATGAGGTGGTCCTCGAAGACGGCGAATTTCTGCGGGTTCTTGATCGCGTAGTCCGGGCCGTACTCCTGCTCGAGGAAGTAGTGGACCTGCGCGGTGGTGAACTCGTGGGAGTAGCCGCCGTCGACGCTGACGACGACGGCGTCGCCCGGCTTGACGTACGCTCCGCCGCCGAGGAGGTGCCGGGCCAGGATCTTCTCCCCCATCGTCATCGGACGAGGCGGCGTGTCGAGCGCGGGAAGGGCGACGTCGCCGCGCTCGATGGCTTTCGAGAAGGGGAAGAGGCCGCCCTCCTTGATGATGAGCTGCGAGATCGTGTCGCGGCCTTTGCAGAACTCGTCGATGGCGATCCCCTCGCCCGCCTGCAGGCGCGCGAGCATGTCGTGGTCGGCCATCAGCAGGCCCTGATTGATGTTGTTGCCGGCGTGGATCGGCGCGAACGACGCGGCCACGGCGATGCGGATGCCGCTCCACAGCTCGCACTGCGTGGCGGTCTCGCGCGAGCTGCCGACGCCCTTGCGGTAGCCGCTGACGATGACTTCGAAGTTGCCGTTGCGCAGCGCGTCGCGCTCGAAGAGGCGCTCGCCGTTGACGATCAGTCCCGCATACGCGTTGCGGGCGATGTCCTCGGGGCGGTGATCGAAGCAGACCCAGGCCGGCGTCATGGCGTCGGTGTTGATGTCGTCGAGGAGGTCGTCGACGCGGAGGTCCGTCATCCGCAGATCGAGCTCGCCGCGCAGCTGCCGGCGGATGAGCTCGGGATCTTTGGTGAGAAACAGCACCCGCTTGCCGGCCGTGAGTCTGACGATGGAGGGAGGCTTCATGGCTCTATTTTGTGGCATCGAGGGCGCTGCGCAGCGTGCGCGCGAGCCTGGCGGCGTCGTCGACGCCCCAGAAGTGCATGAAGAAGAGCCGCGGCTCCTCGTCGAGCATGTGGCTGTGGATGGCGGTCACGGCGATGCCACCTGCGCGCAACGCGCGGAGGACCGGATTTACTTCGCGGCCGAGAAGGACGAAGTCGCCGGTGGTGGCGGCGCGGCCGCCGTCGAGCGGCTGGAAGTTGATGGCCGTGGCCACGCCGGCGGCGGGCGGGACGACGGCGCCGTGCGCCTTGATCGTGAACTTGCGGGGAATGCTGTATTGCGTCACGACGCCGTTGAGCTTGCCGGCCGCGCCGAGAATGCCGTCGAGCGGCAGTGGCGCGCCGGTTGCCGCCGCGCTCGCGGCCGGCGGAGGCGTCTTCGTGCGAGCCAGCGCATCGTGCAGCGCCTTGGCCAGCTTCACCTCGTCGCCGTGCCCATCGAAGTGCAGATACATCACGCGCGGAGTCTCGCCGATCAGATGATTGTGCAGCGCGCTCTGCTCGATGCCGCCGGCCTGCAGGGCGTCGATGACGCCGCTGACCTCATCCTCGGTCAGGACGAGATCGCCCATCGTCATCGCCCCGTGCTCCGTGCGGATGAACGCCGCCCACGAGCCGAGCGCGAGCGCCGGCTTCACATGCACGCCGCCGGCGACGACGTCGAGGTCCGAGCGCGGGAACGACACTTTGTAGACGCCGCCCGGCATCTCCGTGCCGGTCCGGCCGATCGCGGTGGCGACGTCGGTCCACGTTGCCAGTAATAGCGCCAACAACATCACAGTCCTCCTTCTTCGACGGTCAGCGCGAAGAGCAACGTCCCGAGCAAGCCGATGATCATCGCGAAGAAAAACGGCAGCGACGGGCGCTGCTCCCACAATAATCCCCCGACGAACGCCGCCGGCGTGATGGCCACGCTGCGGATGAGGTAGTACAGCCCCACGGTCCGAGCGCGAAGCACTGGTTGGGCCAGGTCGACGATGAGGGCCTTCCGCGCCGGCTCGCCGATCTCGCGGAGACCGCCGACGACGAAGGCCGCCGCCATCAATCCGAAGGTGGGCGCGGCCACGACCGCGACGGGAAAGAGCGAGAAGCAGAGGAACGTGGCCATGACCACCGGCTTGCGGCCGACGCGGTCGGCGATCTTCGCCGCCGGCAGGTAGACGGCGATCGAGGTCCCGACCTGCACGGCCATGAGCACGCCGTAGCGCGGCGCGGTCAGGCCGGCGATCGACATCGCCCAGATGACGACGAACTCGTCGACGAGCCCTTCGCAGGTGCGGATGAAGATGTCGGAGAGGAGCAGCCAGCGCAGATTCTGCGGCATGGCCCGCCAGACGCCGCGGATGTTCGCCGGCGCGCCCACGATGCGGTCGATGCGCACGCGGCTGACGACGACGAGCGTGAGCGCGCCGAGGACGAACGTGACGGCGCAGAGGATCTGCACGCCGCGCACGACGCCGAGTCGGGCGATGACGATGCCGCCGGCGATCGGAGCGACGAGGATCGGCACGCGGCGCAGCACGGCCTGCAGGGTGAAGCCGAGGGCGCGGCGCTCCTTTGGCAGGGCATCGCCGACGACGGCGAAAAGCGTCGGGCTGGCCATGCTCGACCAGGCCATGGCGAAGACGAGGGCGACGATGGCCCACGTCCAGGACGGCGCGGCGGCGTAGATCGCGTAGCCGGCCATGGCCAGGGCCACGAAGAGGAGCAGGGCCTTGCGCCGGCCGAGGTGATCGCCGAGAAAGCCGCCCGGGTATTGGTAGATGCCGTCGAGGAAGTCCTCGAGGCTGCCGTAGAAGCCGACGGCGCGGATGGGCGCGCCCAGAGCCTGCAAGTACCTCGGCAGGAACTTGCGCCAGAGGTTCTCGCCGCCGGAGAGGAGGAACATGGCCGCCGAGACGAGGACGACGTTACGGCTGCCATGCTGCATGATACAACTGTATCATCAACGAGTGACTCCATAAATCCGAAGCGCCACCCCCTCCGTAGCTATCCCCGAGGAGGCCGCAGATGTCCGAAGAACCCGTCTACAACGTTTTGGGAGACCGCGTGCGCGTGCTCGCGTCCGGCGAGGGCAGCGCATTCGAGATGTTCGAGTGGCAGGGCCCGGAGAACAGCGGGCCGCCGCCGCACATGCACCCGTGGACGGAGTCGTACTTCGTCATCGAGGGCGAGGCCGACGTGGTCATCGGCGAGAAGTCCCTGCGCGCTACGCCGGGCTGCTTCGTCTCCGTCCCGCCGGGCACGCTGCACTCCTACCGCGTCACCACGCCGGGCGCGAAGTTCCTTGTCGTGACGAACCCATCGGGGCTGAAAGCGTTCGTCGAGGACCTGCACGACGTGGCTGACCTCGAGACCGTCATGAAGGTCGCCGCCAAGCATTCCGTGACGGTGCCGCCCCCTCCGGCGTAGGAATCGATCGCGATCTCGTTTCGTTTTTCGCGCCTGCCGCGTTACTCTTGCGCGCAATCGACGTGAAAGTTGCCTTCCTAAAGCCACCGATCGGCGGCATTCTCGGACTCGAGATGCTGACCTTTGTCGAGCCCCTCGGCCCGATCTGCGTGGCCGCCTGCCTCGAGGCCGGCGGTCACGAGTGCAAGGTCATCGACATGCGCATCGAGGGGGAAGAGCAGGGCCTGGCACTCTGCCGCGCCTTCGACGCCGACGTCGTCGGCCTGCAGTGCAACTTCACCACGGAGCGGAAGCGGACCATCCGTCTGGCCCAGCGCATCAAGCGCGAGAATCCGCGCGCCTTCGTCGTCGTCGGCGGCCACGACGCCTCGCGCGACCCCGACTGGTTCCACCACGACGCCATCGACGCCATCGCCATCGGCGACGGCGAGGAGATCATGCCGCCGCTCGCCGACGCTCTGGCCCGCGACCGCGATCTCAAGGACGTCCGCGGCCTCGTCTTCCGCAAAGGCGACGCCTGGATCGCCACGCCGCCGGTCGGCAACTCGCGGCACCTCGACGACTATCCGCTGCCGGCGCGGCACCTCATCGCCCACTACGCCGACCGCTACTACATCAACTTCCGCAAGCCGCTGGCGCTGCTCGAGACGGCGCGCGGCTGCCCGTTCAAGTGCAATTTCTGCTCGGTCTGGAAGTTCCACGAGTCGACGTTCCGCGAGAAATCGCCCGCGCGCGTCGTCAAAGAGCTCGAGCAGATCACCGCGCCGAACATCTTCGTCACCGACGACATCTTCTGGATGAACGTGAAGCGCGGCGAGGAGATGGCCAAGCAGATCAAGGCCGCCGGCATCCGCAAGTACTTCACCGTGCAGACGCGCACGGACATCATCTGCAAGTTCCCGCACCTGATCGAGATGTGGAAGGACTGCGGCGACCTGGCCATCTTCCTCGGACTCGAATCCGTGACCGACGAAGGGCTGAAGGCGGTCAACAAGAAAAATACCGCCGACAACAACGTCCGCGCCCTGAATCTGCTGAAGGAGATGGGCGTCGGCTTCACGCCGAATTTCATCGTCGACCCCGCCTGGACCCTCGACGACTTCAAGCGCCTGCGCGACTGGATCGACATGATGGGCGCCTACAACAGCGGCTTCTCGATCCTCACGCCCCTCCCCGGCACGGATCTGTGGGACACGGCCAAGCAGAACGTGAACACGGACGACTGGGAGATGTTCGACATCGTCCACACCGTCCTCCCGACCACCCTCCCGCTCGACGAGTTCTACGCCGAGTACTCGCGGCTGTGGCGCCACGTGCTCGACCTCCGCTACCGCACCCGCGGCCGCATGAAGACGTACGTGCAGCTCGGCGCCGCCCTGGCCACGCGTAAGGTGACGCTCAAGGCGGTGCGCAACGGGATGAACATCGCCAAGGTGTTCAGCCGGCCGGAGACGTTCCTCAGGGCGCACCGGGCCGAGGGGTAAGCATCCACACGTTCGACTCCGTCGGGCCGCAGACGAAGTAAATCGACCGATGGTCGGCGGTGATCGGCATCCGCTGCAGGACGTTGTCGCACGGAAGCGTGGCGGCGACGGTTCGTTTTCCGGTCGGCAGATCGACGGCGACGAGCTGCCGGCCTTCCTCGATCAGCACCCGCGAGTCGCTCAACCACGTTCCCGTCCTGGCCACGTCGGAGAGCCTTGTCATCGTGCCCGATGCGATGTCAACCACCGCGGCAGCAAGCCCGGTCACTCGAACCAACATACGTTTGCCATCCGGCGCGAAAGCCAGCGGCACCCCGATTGCCATTCGCGGCCCCAGGAGCTGCATGGGCGCGTTCGGTGTCGCCGCGAAGCTCACCAGATGACGCCGAGTGGCGTCGAAGGCGAAGAATCGTTTTCCGTCGGGATGCCATAGCGGCTGGAGACGGCCCGTTACAGAGGTGATCCGCTGCAGGCCGCTGCCGTCGGGAAGAACAGTGTAGATGTTGTAATCGCCGTCGCGGTTGCTGAAAAACACCAGGCGTGAGCCGTCGGGCGACCAGGCCGGACCGCGATCCTTGAAGGCATCGTTCGTCAATTGGCGGACATCGGAGCCGTCCGCGCGCGCGACGAAGATGTCCTCCTGCGGCGCGGCAGTGGAAAAGGCGATCCAGCGCCCGTCGCCGGAGACGTCGGCGAACAGAACCTTGCGCAAGCCGCTGCCCGCGCGAACGGGAGCGCCGGCCGCGCGCAACGCCACCGGATCGAATGGCAGCATGTACATCGTGCCGGATCCGGCATTCGTGACGAAGAGCATCGTGCCGTCGCGGGCAATCGACGGCTCCGCGTTCCATCCCGGCGACGCTGTCACCGGCTCCGACGCGCCGCGCGGCGCTCCGGTATCGGGATCGATGGCGATGCGCCGAAGGTTCATGCTTCCGCTGCGGTCACTCGCGTAGATGATGGAGCGGCTGTCGCTGGACCACGCCGGCCCCCAGCTCAACGAACTGTCGGAGACGGCCGGCACTGCCTTGCCGCCGCCCGCGGCCACGGTGAGGATCACCCGTTGCCCATGTGGCGCGGACCAGTAAGCGATCCGGTGTCCATCAGGCGACCAGCTCGGGTACACGGCGTCGGCGACCGGCAGCTTCCGCCGCTGCCCGGAGGCAATGTCGATCACCCATAGCTCGCCGCCGCTGCGGAAAAGAGACGGACTGAGGGCCTGCATCGTCGCAACGACGAGTGACTTCCCGTCCGGCGACCATGACGGACTGAAGCCACTGCTGCTCAGGCGCCGCACCGATTCTCCGGTGGCGCCCATCACGAAAATGCCGCCGCCGTCGCGCTCGGAACGGAAGGCAATCTGCTGGCCGTCCGGCGAAAACGCCGGAGCAACATTGTCGGCTCCGGAACCCTTCGTGAGATTCATCGCATTCGTGCCGCCGATGCGCTGCACGTAGATGTCCTTCTCTCCCGCGGCGGCGCTGACGAAGGCGAACGACTTGGCGTCGGGCGCGATCGACGGCTGCTCCTCGAAGCCGAAGGTGAGCTGCGTGAAGACCTGCTCCCGCGACGCGGCCGGTTTGTGGATGACACGCACCGCGAAGTAGCCGGCGGCGAAGGCGGCCGCCGCGATGGCCGCGGCGATCAGCCACCGTCGCATCGGGTGCGCGCTGCCCGTTGCACGCGCCTGCGCGCCGCTGCGCGTACTCGCCGTCACCGCTTCGAGCGCGAAGCCGACGTCATGTGCCGATTCGAACCTCTGCTGGCGCTCTTTCTCCAGGCAACGGAGAACGATGCGCTCCAGCGACGGCGGAACGTCCGCGCTCAACTCCGGCGGATCGTCTTTGAGAATCGCGTTCATGGTCTCGACGGACGAGGGACGAGCGAACGCGCGCCGGCCCGAAAGCATCTCGTACAGAATCGCGCCGAAGGCGAAGATGTCCGTGCGGCGATCGACGTCGGCGCCGTGCACCTGCTCCGGCGACATGTAGCTGGCCGTCCCCATCACCGTTCCGGGCGCCGTGCCGCGCGCCTCCGTCAACGCTTCTGTTGCATCGCCGGCCGCGGAGCTCCCGCTCGCGGCGCGAAGCTTGGCCAGGCCGAAGTCGAGGATTTTCACGCGCCCGTCGGTCGTGATGAAGATGTTCTCCGGCTTCAGGTCGCGATGGACGATTCCTTTCTCGTGCGCCGCGGAGAGGCCGCAGGCAATCTGCATCGCATAGTCGGCCGCCTTGCGCGGCGGCAGCGGACCGCGGGCGAGCTTGTCGCGCAGCGTCTCTCCCTCCAGCAGCTCCATGGCAATGTACGGCACGCCATCGGCCGCACCGAGCTCGTGAATGGTGATGAGGTTCGGATGCGCGAGCGAGCCCGCGGCACGGGCCTCCTGCTGAAAGCGTGTCAGGCGATCGTTGTTTTGCGCAAACGACGGAGGAAGGAGCTTGATGGCCACGTCGCGGCCGATGCGTGGATCGCGGGCCCGCCACACCTCTCCCATGCCGCCGGCACCGACGGGCTCGAGGATCTCGTACGGGCCGAGCCGCGCTCCAGGCGAGACGTCCATTGCCGTGGGATTCGCATTATCGCACCGACACTTCGAGGCAGATCCGCTTCGCCGGCGCGCACATGCTTCATGATTGAGGCGTGCAAAGCGAAGAGAAAGTCGAGCTCGGCCGCTTCACCGGCGGCATCAAGCGCATCGCCGATTTCTTCAAGGACGCCGCCGAGGCGGTGAAAGCTCTGCCCGTCGCCGAGGCGTCGCCTTGGACGAAGGCGATCATCGCGTCGGCGGCGGAGGCGGTTGCACCGGTCAAGTTCCTGGTCACGCTGCTCGAAAAGAGAACGGAGATCCGCGACGTTGGCGAGCTCGCCGCTCTGGCCTGCTCCACCGCCTACCAGCAGTCGGTCGTCGAAGCGATCGCGAGCCTCCCGCAGCCGTCCGCGCCGGCGGATCTTGTGGAGCAGGTACGGCTGGCGACGGCGGTGTTCGCGGACGCCGACGAAATCGATTACCGCACGCTGACCTTGTCGTCGGTGGACGCGCATCCCTTCATCCGCACGGCCGACAAATATCTGAAGACGTATGCATCGGCAGCCGGATATTCGGATGACGATCTCACGCGCCTGCTCGCCGAGGTGCATCGCAACTTCCGCCGGACGTTCCGCAGCCTCCTCGTCGACGCAGCGCTCCGGGCGCGGCTGCAACCGTTGTGGGAGATGCTCCAGCTCGAGAACGAGGACATCGCCGCGCACGACTTCCTCGAGCGCCACGCCGCGTATCAGCGGTCGCTGTTCGACAGCACGCCGGTGCTGAAGACCGAGCCGTTCGCGCTGAAGGACGTCTACGTGGAGACGGAGTGCGGGCTCATGACGTCGCGCGACATCAAGCAGCGCGTCGTCGAGCACACGCGCGGGAAACCGTTCGATCAGTTCAGCGATGCCGAGGGCGGCCGGCACGATCTGCTGACGACGGTGATGTCGTTCATCGCCGACCCGCGCTTCCGCGACGCCGTCGTGGTCCAGGGCGTCGCCGGCGCCGGCAAGTCGGCGTTCACGCTGCGCCTCGTGGCCGCGCTGCTCGACCGCGGCCTCACGCCGATCCGCATCCGCCTCCGCGACGTCGACATGAGCCGCCCCATCAACGAAGCCCTCGGGCGCGCCATCGCCGATCACGACGTGAACGCGGAGCCGGGACCGCCGGGACCGAAAAACCCGCTGCTCTCCGGCCGCGTGTTCGACGATGCCGTGCCGTTCGAGCAGGCCACGATCTCGCGCTACGTGCTGATCCTCGACGGCTGGGACGAGATCAGCGTCTCCGCCGCGCCCGGCTTCCGCGAGCAGGTCGAGAAGATGTTGACGCAGGTCCGCTCCGAATACCTCGGCCGGCAGGGCGGAGCGGTGCGCGTGATCCTCACCGGCCGCCCGTCGCAGGAGGTGAACGCCAGCTCGTTCTTCCGCGACGACACGCCCGTGCTGACGGTACGGGCGCTGACGCCGGAGCAGCTCGAGACGCTCGCCGCAAAACTCACGGCCAGAGAAACGAAGCAGTGGCTGCCGCCCGACCGTGAGAAGCTCGCTCCCGTGCTCGATCGGTACCGCCAGGAGTTCGCGAACCGTTCGCAAGACACGCCGACGCTCGATATCCTCGGCCAGCCGCTGCTCGCGCACATCGCCATGCGCCTTTTTGCGGTCGCCGATGCCACCGATCTCCTGGCGGACCAGACCACGCTGTTCCGCGGCCTCGTCGACATCACCTGCGAGAAAGGCGGCCAGCCGGATGCCGACGATCTCGATCCCGCCGGCCGCGCGCGGATCGTGCGCCTGGAGCTGCGCGAGCTTCTCCGCAAGACGGCAACTGCGATCACGATTCATGGCGACGAGACGATTCCGTTCGCCGAGCTGAAGCGTCGCCTCGACGCCAAGGGCCGCGATCTCTTCGACGCGGTCGACAAAGCGGACGCCAAACATCCGCTGTCGCACATGGTCATCAGCTTTTTCTTCAAAGGAGGGCACGAAGAGCTCGGCTGCGAGTTTCTCCACAAGTCGTTCCGCGAGTACCTCCATGCCGAGGACATCGTGGAGACGCTGAAGGAATTCGGCCGCACCGTTCGCAAGCTCCCGCCGGAGCGTCCGATCGAGGAGGGTTGGAAGGACTTCGAGGAGGGCGATCCCCGCCGGCGCCTATCGCGCACGCTCATGCGGATGACCGCGGCGCAGTGGATGTCACCGGAAGTCGGTCGTCATTTGGATGCGCTGATCGGCTGGGAGATCGGCCGCGCCACCAGTCAGATCGGAAAAAAAACCTACGGGACTCCCACCGAGCCGATCGACATCGCCGCGTGGGAAGTCGTGCGCGACGCCCTTGCCGATGTCTGGGACTGGTGGGGCGACGGCGTTCACCAGCGGCCGCAGCCGAAGCGCGCGAAAGACGGCCGCATCGAATTCGAGCGCAGCGCGGCGGACGAGATGGTGGAGTGGTGCGCCTCCCCGACCGCAACGCTGGACGAGCTTCCGGCGCCGAGCCTCATCACGCAAGTTGACGCGCACGCGGGCGAGGTTCTCTTTCGCCTGACGGCACGCGTTCATTACGCGATCAACGAGGCCACTGGATGGAATCCGCCGGAGCTCACGGCGGAGCAGGTGTGGACTCCGCGTGAGAAACCCGGCGCCGGCTGCCGTCGCTATCAGGCCCGCATCCGTGACAAATGGGTCGTCTTCGCACCCTCGGGTCCGGGATTCGAGTATTTCTCCTTCTACGCTTCGCGCATTTGGGCGGCTGGTTATGGTCGTAGCAGGTGGTTTCCCGGAGGGCTCGATTGCCGAGGTCTCGATTTTTCCGAGATCTGGTTTCCACCGATACCTGAGTGGAACGAGGTTTCCAATTGGAGCGACTGTAGTTTTGCAGGGATGTACTGCCGCGGAAGCAGTTTCCAGGATGATCGATTCGTTCGACTGCATGCAGTTGATTCTGTCTTCGAGCGTTGCGATTTCAAGTTCGCCAACATCGAGCGAGCGAATTTTGCATCGGCATGGCTGGACTTCGCGGACTGCCGCGGCTGCGAAGCGACCGGCGCCATTTTGACGGGTGCCTCATTAGACGGCTCCGATTGGCGCGACGCCACGATCGATGACGTGGTCGCTGACGTCGAGCTGCCGACGTCTTGATCACTTCACGACGATCGTAGCTTTCACCTCGAGGCATACCCGCTTCGCCGGCACGAAGCCCTCGCGCTTGAAAAAGCCGAGGAGATCGAAGTCGTCCCAGTCGACCTCCGTGCGCACGATGCCGACGCCGATGGCCGCGGCGTTCGCGCGGAACTGCTGCATCATCGCGTGGGCCACGCCGCGGCCGCGCAGCTCGGGGTGGACGCCGATGGCGTCGACCGACGCGGTCGGCTCGCTCAATCCGTACTCGCCGTAATAGAGCGACACGATCAGATACCCGGCGATCCGGCCGTCGACCTCGGCGACGAGCGACATCTGCAGGCCGGCGAAGTTGAGGGCGCGCATCAGCATCAGCTCGAAATAGGCCGGACGGTTGCGGGGAGGCGAGGGCGTCGATGCGCACGACGTCGGGGAGGTCGGTGTGGCGGAGGTTGCGCACCGTCACGGTCTCGGTCACCTCTTCGGCGAAGTCATGCAGTGAGGAGCGCATGCGCGATGGTCCGGTCACACGCGAACGTGAGGCCATGACCCGCGTCACACGGCGGTGTGACGGCGCGCTATCCTTTATCTATAGGCTCAGCGCGCCTGCAGCCCGGCCACGTTGACGCTCGGCTCCGCCACCGCCACCTTGTACTGCGCGACCCCGCGCGGCGTCTTCACCGTCAGCGTGTACTCCCCCGCCCGCACCTTCGGCACGAGGAAACGGCCGCTGCTCCCGCTCAGGACCGGGCGCGTCTGCACCGGGCCCTGGAGCGTGATCTCCGCGCCGGCGCAGGGGTGGCCGTTCGCGTAGACGACGCTGCCGGTGACGTCCGCGGCTCTCGCGGCGGCGGCGACGAGGACGAGGCTGAACATCGCGACTGTGATGCGGCGAATCATTGGACACCTCCGATCGGCCGCGCCAGCACCGTCTGGGCGGCCTGCGTCTTGACGAACTTGATCTCGCCGGCGTCGAGCCACTTCGCGTAGCCCTCGTGCGGACGCGACGCCGGCTGCAACTCGCTCACGTCGACCGTGCGCGCCGCGTAGCCCTTGGCATCGAAGAGCAGCATCGGCGGAGCGAGGCCTTTCACGTGGGGCACGTCGACGTCGAACGTTCCGGCGTTGATCTGGATCTGCGGCGGACGCGGCACGACCGTGATCTCCGGCACGGCGTCGGCGTCGGCGACGTTGAACGAGCCGTGCACGTGCCACGTCTCCACCTGCGGCAGCTCCTTGAAGTGCACGACGAGCACCATGAAGAGGACGAAGTACCCGCCGAAGGAGCCGCCCAGGCTGACCTTCATCCCCGCCACCGGCCCCGTCACCGTTGCGCTGGAGCGGAGGATGGTGAACAGCAGCACCGCCGGAATGAGCGGCAACAGCACGATGAATGCGTAGATGACCAGAAGGTTGTTGGACATGCTGCACCTCGCGTTTTGAGAGGTAGTGACGCGAGGTGCGAAAACGTTTCAGTCGTACCGCGCGTCGCCCCAGGCCAGCAGCGGACAGAAGATCGGCGGGATGAAGATCAAGCCGAGGGCGAAGCCCGCGCCTTTGCCGAAACGCCTGGCCACGGCGAAGAGCACGATCAGAGCGACGACGAAGCCGGCGATGGGGATCAGCAGCAGGAAGAACCACCACAGCGGCTTGCCGGCGATCTTCAGCATGACCAGGACGTTGTAGATCGGGATGATGGATGCCCAGCCGGGCTCGCCCGCTTTCTGGAAAATGCGCCACCACGCCGCGACCAACAGCAGCATCATGCCCAGCTGCACGGCCACGAGCGCCGCGATCACCCACGGCTCGACCGGAATCTGATTGCTCATGGGGAGATGGTACACAGAACGCCCTCGTGATCCGAGTACTCATCGGTGCGGGCGTTGCGGATCAACTGCGCCGTCGCGTTGCCGAAGCCGCCGCGGACGAAGACGTAGTCGAACCAGTCGGGCGTCAGCTTCCCGTCCTCGAAATTCGTCCCGCACGGCAGCGACGCGGCGGCCTGGCATTGCCGGCGCGCCTCCGCCGTGGCGTCGCGCCAGCCGTGTGCGGCGAGCCACGCGTACGCGGCGTCGTCCGGCGTCGTGTTGAAGTCGCCGGCGACGATGGCGTCGCCATCTCCGAGCGCGGCCGCGACCTGCTCGACCTGCGCGAGACGGACGTCGACGTACGGGTGGTGGTGGTCGGGATACTGCGCCTGCAGATGGGTGACGGCGATGCGGAACGCTCTCCCGCCGGCGTCGTGTGCGTTGCCGATCAGGAAGCCGTTGCGCACGAAGGCGTCGCCCTCGTTCATCCGCCGCGGAGCCGCGCGCGCGTAGCGGACGAAGGCGACGTCGTCGACGCGCCACCCCTTCGTCGTGTCCCACAGAAGGAGAAGGCCGCCGGGCCGGAAGGGGCCGCGGTTCGCGCAGCACGACGCGTAGCCCATCGGCGCGAGGGCACGGCGGATCGCTGAGGCACCGCCGGAGGTCCACACCTCCTCGAAGGCGACGAAGTCCGGCCGCTCCCGCGCCACCACCGCCGCGATCCTCGGGAGGCGCTCGCCGAATCCGGTGAACGGAATGACGCGGACGTTCCACTGCAGCACGCGCAGCGGCGTGGCCGTGGTCACGACGAGAAAGACGGCGGCGATCAACGACTCGAGGTCCACTGCAGGTAATCAACCACCGCGCCAGCTTCCATCGGGGTCATCTGGAAGCTGGGCATCTGGCGGCGGTCGATCGAGGCGTTCGGCGGATGCTGAAGGAAGGCCATCATCGACGAGCGGGCCACGGCCTCGTCGCCGCCGGCGCGGGCCACGAAGCGGCTCCAGGCCTGGGTGATGTCGGGGCCGTACGTGGCGCCGCTGCCGAGGATCGTGTGGCAGTCGGTGCAGCGGTACTTCTGCGTCGTGGCCCGACCGGCCGTCACGCTCACCGGCGCCGGCGCGGCCAGGGCCACGGCCGGCGTGCGCGTGCTGACGAAGAGCGTCGCCGCGGCCGCGGCGAGCACCGCGGCGGCGATCGCGGAGGCGCGGAACATGCCGTCCATTATGCGGGCAGGCGCTGCAATTGCATGGCCCAGCGCTCAGTGACAACTCTGCCTCGAATTCTGATTGTAGAAGACGACCTCGCCATCCGCGGCATGCTCGCCGCCGCGCTCGGCCGTGAGGGGCTCGTCGTCGATGGCGCCGGCGACGGCCTCGTGGCGCTGGAGATGCTGGCCACGGCGACGTACGCCGTCATCGTCGTCGACCTGATGATGCCGCGCATGGACGGCTTCGCCTTTCTCGACGCCTTCGCCAAGCTCAGCCTTCCCGTGCGGCCGCTGGTCTTCGTCATGACCGCGTACGACGACGCGGCCCTGCTCAAGCTCAACGGCGCGCTCGTGCACGGCTATCTGCGCAAGCCGTTCGACCTCGACCAGGTCGTGAAGATCATCCGCGACGCCGGGCAGACGCTGCACGGCCTCCAGCGGACCGCGCCGGCGGCGGAGACGGCGCCGTCGGCCGATGAGGCGCGCAACGCCTGCTGAGCGCGATCACGGCGAGACAGTGAGGCGGCTCAGAATCCCTTCGTGATCCGAGTATGGATCGTCTGCGCGAACGTTGCGGAGCAGCTCCGTGTCGTCGGCGCTGATCGGGCCGCGCACGAAGATGTAGTCGATCCAATCGTCCGTCAGCTTTCCGCTGTGGTTGTCGAAGTTCGTCCCGCAGGGCATCACCGCCGCGGCCTGGCAGCGCCTGCGAACGTCCTCCGTGGCATCGCGCCATCCCTGCGCCAGAAGCCACGGATACGCGCCCGACAAATCCTCCGGCATGGTGTTGAAGTCGCCGGCGACGACGAGACCGCCGCTGCCGTCGACGGCGGCGCTGAGTTGCTGCGCTTGGGCGAAGCGGATCTCATCGTACGTCCGGCCATGCTCCCGATATTGCGACTGCAGGTGCGTCACGACGATGCGGAAGGCCCTGCCGTCCGCGTTGCGTGCGTTGCCGGCCAGAAATCCTTTGTGGCCGAGGCCGTCGAGCTCGTTGAGGCGCCACCACGGCGCGGCGCGGCGATATCGCGTGAACACGGCGTCGCTGACGCTCCATCCTTTGCTCGTGTCCCAGAAGAGGAGAAGACCGCCGCGCCTCAGAAGGCCGCGGGTGTAGCGGTAGGTCGCGTAGCCGAGCGGCTCGAGGGCGCGCCGGAGAGTCGTTTCCTCTCCGGAGGTCCAGACCTCCTCGAAGGCGACGAAGTCGGGCCGCCGCTCTCCGACGACGCCGGCAATGCGCGGCAGCCGTTTGCCCGCTCCGGTGAATGGGATTCCGTGGACGTTCCAGGTCAGGACATGGACCGGCGCCGAGGTCGCCGCGCGGCAGCCGTCTCCTGCGCCGGCGGCGAGGAGAATGGCGATTACGGCGCCGGCGATGATTCTTGCTGCTTGTTCAAGTAACACGGCGGATCCACCTTCATCGAAAACGAGCCGAACCGCGGAATGCACATGCCGATCGTGTATCCGAGCGCGCGAAAGGCGCGGAAGCGAACATCATCGTATTGCTGGTCTCCGGTCGACTCATAAGGGAAACGGCGCCGCGCGCCGACGTCCCGATAGTACGTCTGGAGCACATCCGGATAGACGGAGATGTCGGGATTCATCGACAGCTTCACGTAAATGATGTTGAGAGTGACCGGGTTGGGATTGCGCGCCGTCGGGAACGACCGGACCGTCCCGGCCATCACCGGTGTCCGCGGGTCGAAGTCCGCGGTGTGGGCCACGACGGCGTCGATCGTGGGCACGCTGAGCACCGCGTCCATTTCGTCGTGCACGGCGCGCTGCAGCGTTTTGTACGCGCCGAAGTCGTATCCGTGAGCGGGATCTTCCTGCGTGGCGTCGACGATGATGATGTCGCGCGTCATCCGCCGGATCAGTGAGTATGCGCCGAGGTTGTCCGAGAAGCCGGCGTCGCTGAGATAGAGGCGCGAGCCGCCCTTGTGCCGCGCGTACCACGGCTTGCCAAGGTAGAGCGGGAACGGCGTGATCATCTCCCGGAAGCGCTCCCACCGCGTCACCTCGCCGCTCTTGCCGCGGACCGCTACCTTGCGCAGACCGCACTCCACGTCACGTACGGCCGGCCCTCCAGCGGAGCGCAACGGCCGCTCGTATCCTGGATTGTTCATGGAATAGCCGATATCGAAGTCGATCGCGGAGATGAACAGCTTCTGCGAGAAACCGGGCGTGAGGTTGAGGAGATCGAGCGCCCCGCCGGAGATGGAGATCGCCCGCGGCAGGTCGAAGGGAGGATCGCCGCTGGCATAGCCGTACGCGTCGTTGCCGTGATGCCACGGCGTGAACTCGTAGTTGAGATTCGCCATCCTGCCGGAGATATGCTTCGGGTCATCGTCGAGTAGGACCGCGGCGTTGAGGATGAACGTCGGGATCTTTCCATCCTTCACGGCTTGGCGGTAATCGGCCCATGTCCGGTTGATGTAGACGGCGTCGTTCGGGCCGACCGGCTCGGTGTTGAACGTCCGGCGGAGGCGGTGCTCGTAGAAGTGGCGTCCGGGCGAGGCGTTGGCGTGCCAGCCGAATAGGCCGTTTGCGAAGAGATTCCATAGCGCGCCGGGAAAGAGATTGGAGCCGGCGATTCCGAGGCTGATCGTCTTCGGCGTCAGGTTGGCCCGTTTTCCGATGAGCTGCTGATACGGTCCGTCGATGTCGAAGAGTTTTTTTGGATCGTCTTCGTTCACGACGTGCGACACGTACCATCCCCACGTGTAGCCGCCTCCGGAGACGGAGGAGACGACGTCGACCCTCGGCAGCTCGTCTTTTTTTTGCAGCGCTTCGAGAACGCCCATCGCGAACGTTGCCGCGCGCATGCCGCCGCCGGAGAGCGCCAGGCCTCGCTCGAAGGCCTGTTTGCTCGGGTCGTGCGCCCTGAGCTCGTCGCCGTAGAGCTCATCGATCCGGCAATCGTTCGTCGCGGCCGCGGCGGCGTATTGCGGATCGTCTACCGGCGCGTGCGTGTTGCGCACCGGCCGGTGCTCGTCGTCGACGATCAGCGAGGTCGAACAGCCCGTGAGAAACGCCAGGACAACAACCGCGACACCGGCTGGAATCCGCCCGAATCGGCGCATGCACGACTCCTTCAATTGTGTATGATTTCCCAACGTAAATAGCACGTCCGCGACAGAGGTGCAAGCGATGCGATCGAGCGTCCAGATCCTCCTTTTCCTGTCCGTGTTGAGCAGTGTCTCCGCCGTCGCCGCGCCGGTGGTCGTCAGCGTCTGCGGCGCGGACGAGCTGACGCCCACGGGCCTCACCGTGCACCGCGGCGAGCGCTGGAACATCGAGGTCATCGGCTCCTCCCCCACCTGCGAGAACGGCAAGCACGGCGACCCGCTCGGGCGCCTCAAGCCATGCGACCGTCCCGACTGCGCTCTCTGGGCCGACGGTACGCGCCTCGATCCCGTTCCGCCCACGGGGTGGGAGAAGTGGTACATCCGGCCGTTCAATTACAAGAAGCGCGTCCGCTCGGCGCACTGGTACGAGCTCACGGGCGCGGTCGGCACTCCGGCCCGGCAGACGTTCGCGATCGGGGCGAGAACGCCGGCCAACAAGCCGGTCACCATCGATGCGGACGGAGAGCTGTACCTCTTCGCCAACGACGCTCCCGGCCGATACGGGAACAACTACGGCGCGCTGCGCGTGCGCATCACGCGCGCCGAGTAGAGCGCAGCATCGCGTAGATCACCGGCGTCACCACCAGCGACAGCATCAGGGCGAAGAGCAGCCCGCCGATCACGCAGATCGCCAGCGGCTGCAGCAGCTCCGCTCCCGAGCCGAGGGCCAGTGCCAGCGGGAGCATGCCCAGCATCGCCGCCAGCGACGTCATGAGCACGGGGCGGAAGCGGCGGCGGCCGGAGCTGCGCAGCGCTGTCTCGAGATCCTCGCCGGCGCGGAGGTGTTCGTCGACCGTGTCGAGCATCAGGATGCCGTTCTTCGAGACGATGCCGACGATCATGATCAGCCCCATCATCGAGACCACGTTCAGCGTCGTGCGCGTGATGAGCAGAGCGGCCAGGCTGCCGGAGAGCGCCAGCACGGCGCCGCTGACGATCGCGGCCGGATGGGCGAAGGAGCGGAACTCGATCACCAGCACGAGGAACACGAGCGCGATGGCCAGCGCCAGCGCGGCCAGCAGCTCGCGGAACGACGACTGCTGCTCCTGATAGAGCCCGCCGTACTCCACGGTCATGCCGGCCGGGAAGCGCACCTCGGCGGCCAGGCGGGCCTTGATGCCGGCGATGGCCGAGCCGAGGTCGCGGTTCTCCAGGCGCGCGGTCACGGCCACCGTCTGGCGCAGGCCGTCGCGGGCGATCTCCGTCTGTCCCGGGTCGTACGCGATCGTCGCCACCTGGTCGAGGCGCACGTAGCCGTTCGCGGCCGGCGCGCGGATCGGCAGGGCCCGAAGGTCGTCGAGCCGCGGCGGCGGTCCGCCGAGAAGCACGCGCACGGCCACGTTGCGCCCGTGCTCGATCACGTTCGACACCCGCTGGCCCTGCAGCGCCGTCTCGATGGCGCCGTTCACGTCGGCGGCGGCGACGCCGTAGAGCGCCGCGCGCTGCGGGTCCATGACCAGCGTGACCGCCGGTCCGCTGACGACGATGCCGTTGAAGACGTCGACGACGCCGTCGACTTTGGCGATCGTCGCGGCCACCTGCTTCGCCGTCCGCTGCAGCGCGGCCGAGTCCTCGCTGAAGAGGCGGATCTCCACCGGCTGCGGGGCGCTGACGAGATCGCCGATCAGATCGCTGAGGATGCCGGGGAACTCCACGCGCAGCGCCGGCTCGCTGCTCTCGATCTTTTTGCGCAGCGCGCTCGTGACCTCGTCGGTGCGGGCGTTGTCGCGCACCTTCACCGCGAAGTCGCCCGTGTTCGGCTCGGTGACGCCGGAGAGGCCGAGTTGCAATCCGGTCCGCCGCGAGTAGCTCTCCACCTCCGGCGTTTCCTTCAGCATCCGCTCCACGTGGCGCAGGATGCGGTCGGTTTCGTCGAGCGAGGCGCCCGGCGGCGCGACGTAGTCGAGGATGAAGCCGTGCTCCTCGAACTCCGGCAGGAACTCCGAGCCGAGGAGCTTGTAGATGCCGAACGTCAGCAGAGCCACGGCGGCGACGATTGCGAGCACGAGCTTGCGGCGCTCCAGCGCGTGCGCGAGCAGCCACTCGTAGCCGCGGTGGAGGCGGCCGGGGGCGCGGTCAGGATCGCGCGCCTGCACCTCCCGCATGAACTGCTCCGCCAGCACCGGCGTGAACGTCAGCGCCAGCGCCAGCGACGTCAGCAGGGCCACGCTCATCGTGAGCGCCAGGGAGCGGAAGAAGACGCCGGTGACGCCGGTGAGCAGCGCCAGCGGCAGGAAGACCACGACCGGGGTGATCGTCGAGCCGACGATCGGCGCGCCGATCTCGGCGATGGCGCTCTGCACCGCCTCGTGCCGCGACTCGCCGCGGGCGCGGTGCGTGTAGATGTTCTCCACCACGACGATGGCGTCGTCGATGACCAGGCCGATGGCCGCGGCCACGCCGCCGAGGGTCATCAGATCGAAGCTCAGCCCGACCAGCCACATGGCCACGAACGTCACCAGCACCGTCACCGGGATCACCAGCGTGGCCACGATGGTCGTCCCCCAGTTGCGCAGGAAGGCATAGAGGATCAGCACCGACAGCAGCAGGCCGATGAGGATGGCGTCGCGCACGGAGTTGACCGCGCCGCGCACGAGCAGCGACTGGTCGTAATACGGCTCGAGGACGACGTCGCGCGGGAGTCGGGCCTTCAATCGCCCGAGCTCGCGCTTCACTTCGTCCGCGACGTCGACGATGTTGGCCTGGGGTTGGCGGTTGACGTTGATCAGCACCGCCGGGCGCCCGTCCGCCGTCACGATCGTGAACTTCGGCTCCAGTCCCGGCCCGACCTCGGCGACGTCGCCGACGCGGATGGGCACGTTGTTGACGGCGGTGACGACGATGTTGGCGAGGTCGTCGGCGGTGGCGGCCTGCCCGCTGACGAGGGCGAGCTCGAGCTGGTGGTTCTCGTTGATGAGACCCGGCGAGACGATGACGTTGGCGTTGCGAACGGCCTCGCCGACCTGCTGCAGCGACACGCCGCGGGCCTCGAGCCGGGCCCGGTCGACGACGACGTGGTACTCGCGCAGCTGCCCGCCGAGGACGTTCACGCTGGCCACGCCGGCGATGCGCGCCAGCGGCGGACGGAGCACGACCTCGCCGAGATCGCGCAACGCCGCGGGATCGCGCTTCGGCGAGGTGATGCTGTAGGCGATGATCGGAAAGACGGCGAAGGTGAGGCGGTCGACGCGCTTGATCTCCGCGGTCGGCGGCAGGGTCGTGGCCAGCTGGGAGATCCGGGCCTGCACGAGCTGCAGGGTCTGGGCGATGTCGGTGTGCCAGTCGAAGAAGAGGTCGACCTCCGACCCGCCGCGCGCCGTCGTCGACTTGATGCGGGCGATGCCGGGGATGCCGCTCATGGCTTCCTCGATCGGCTTCGTCACGGTGACGAGCGTCTGCTGCGCCGGGGCCACGCCGTTGTCGGCGATGATGATGATGCGCGGGAAATCGGTCTGCGGAAACAGCGCCCGCGGGATGCGCCAGAGCGAGGCCAGGCCGGCCACGCAGAGGATGAAGACGACGAGCAGCACGGCCCGCTTCTGATGGGAGACGAAGCGGCCGAGGCTCATGGCGCGATCTGCACCTTCGTCCCGTCGGGAAGGCCGTAGTTGCCCTCGATCACCACCGTCTCGCCGCCGCGCAGGCCGGAGGTGATCTGGATCTTGTCGCGCGTGTGCGCGCCGGTGGTGACGTGGACCTCGTGAGCGATGGACTTGGCGTCGACGACCATGACCGCGCCGGCGCTCCCGTTCGCGGCCTCGAGCGTGACGGCGGCAGCAGGGACGACGACGGCGTTGGCCACGCCGGCGCTGGCGATGACGACGCGCGCGGCGCTGTTCGCGCGCAGGCGGCCGCCGGCGTTCGGCAGCGTGACCCACAGCTCGACCGCGCGGCTCTGCGGATCGGCGGAGCGGCCGACGAGGTCGACGCGCGCCGGCAAGCTCGTTCTCGGCAGATCATCCGGCTGCACGGTGACGGCGTCGCCGGGATGCACATGCGCGGCCTGTTCGTCGGATAGCGGGGCCTTGACGATGACGTTCGTCGTGTCGGCGACGGTGAGGATCTTCGTCCCGGCCTGCGCGAAGTCGCCCTGCTTGAGGAATTGATCGCTGACGACGCCGTCGAACGGCGCGCGCACCTCGGCGTACCCGAGCTGGGCGTTGAACGTGGCGAGGTGGCTCTCCGCCTCCGCCACTTTGCTGTTCGCCGTCTTCAGCGCCCCCGCGGCGTTGGCCACGTCGAGCTGCGAGGCCTCGACGTCTTTCTTGGAGATGCCGCCCTGCGCGTACAGCTCCTTGCGCCGCTCGACCGTCCGGCGCGCGGTCTCCAGCGCCGCCTGCGCCGGCGGGATGGCGTCCCGCGCCGTCATCACCGCCGCCGCGGCCTCGGCGCGCTGAGCGCTGACGTCGCGCGCCTCGATGCGCGCCAGAACTTCGCCGGCACGGACGGCGTGGTTCTTCAGCAGCGCCAGCTGCACGATCTGTCCGCTGATCTTCGAGCTGAGGCCCGCCTCCTGTCGCGCCGCGATCGTGCCGACGAGCTCGATCGGCTGCGCGATCGGCGCGATCTCCGCCCTGGCCACGCGCACGCTGACGACCGGCTGGGCCTCCTCTTCTTTTTTGGTGCATGCAGCGACGACGGCTAGAAGCGCCAGTGCCCAAAGAAATTCAGAACGCAGAACGCGAATGCAGAATCGAGAAAACGGGAGCATTCTGCCTGCGGACCACCGCGTTCTACATTCTGCATTCGCATTCTGCGTTCTGAGTTTCCGCCGTTCCCTCATTCCCCCGCCGCCTCCTGCAGCCGCGCCCGGGCCATCTCGTAGTCGAACAAGGCCTGGTTGTAATTCGCGCGCTGCTGCGCGAGCGTCGTCAGCGCGTCCGTGACCTCGACGACGGGCGCCTCGCCGGCGCGGTAGCGCGCGATCGAGACATCCGCGTTGCGCTGCGCGTCGGCCACCGCGGCGCGGGCGTTGTCGACGCGGCGCACCGCCGCCAGCGCTCCTTCGCGCGCGGCGAGAAAGTCCTGGCCGGCCTGTCGCTGCACCAGCGCCAGCTGCGTCTCCGCCGTCATCGCCCGCAGCTCCGCCTGCCGCTGCTTCGCGCGGCCGAGGCCCCAGTCGAAGATCGGAACGTTCACGTTCGCCACGACGAGGTAGCCGCGATGCTGGCGGAGGTCGTCGGCGTGCAGCGTTGGCGAGTCGAAGCCCTGATCGGCGGAGTACGTCAGCGCCGGCAGGCGCGTGGCCCGGGCCACGTCGACGTCCGCCCGCGCCGCGCGGAGCTGCGCCTGCGCCTGCTCGACCTCGGGGCGCACCACGCCGGCCGCGAAGCGCTCGATATCCGCCGCGCTCGGCGCCGCCGTCAGCTCCTCGACTTCGAGCGCCTGCGCCGGCGTGTAGCCGATGAGCACGCGCAGCGCCGCCGCGGCGATCATCTCCTGCAGGCGCGCCTGCTCGGCGTCGTCGCGCCGCTGCGCCGTCTGCAGGCGCGCGCGGACGACGTCGACGTCCGGCACCTCGCCCCCTTTCGCCCGCAGCGCCGTGACGCGCTCGAACTCCTGCGCCGCCGCCAGCGCCTCGTCGGCGCTGCGGCGCTTCGCCGCGGCGAGCGCATAGCCGAAGTAGGCCTCGCGCACGCCGCGCACGAGCTCGCGCCGGGCCACCTCCGTCCCGGCGTGCGCCGCCGCGAGCAGCGCCCGCGCGCGCGCCACCGAGGCCCGCGCGCCGAAATCAAGCGAGCCCTCCACGCCGAGGAGGTTCTGAAATTCGCGCGCCGCGTTCTGGGCGATGAAGGCCGGCTCCTCGCTCCCAGGATGGAGCGGCTTGTTGACCGTGGCCGTGAAGGAGTCGCGCAGCTTCGGCAGCAGCGCCGCGCGCGCCTGCGCCACGTCGAGCGCCGCCGCGCGTTCCTCGTTGAGCGCCTGTTGGTACGCCGAGGCTTGCTGCAGGGCCAGGCGCGCGGCGTCTTCGGCGGTGAGGGCGAACAACAACGCGGCGATCATCGGCGGCGCGAGTTTCACAGGTCGCACCTAAACCCGAGCTAAACCAGAAACCAGAAACCAGAAACCAGAACATGTGCGATTCTGGTTTCTGGTTTCTGGTTTCTGGCTTAACGATGCGCCTCCTCGTCGTCGAAGACGATCCCGACATGCTGCGCTTCATCGCCCGCGGTCTGCGCGAGCAGACCTACGCCGTCGACGTCGCCTCCAACGGCAGCGAGGCCCTCGAGCGCGCCGGCGCCGCGCCGTACGACGCCATCGTCCTCGACGTCATGATCCCGCCGCCGGACGGCCTGGAAGTCTGCCGCCGCCTGCGCCACGACGGCATCGACACTCCCATCCTCATGCTCACCGCGCGCGACGCCGTGCGCGACCGCGTCGAAGGCCTCGACTCCGGCGCCGACGACTACCTCGTCAAGCCCTTCGAGTTCGCAGAACTGCTGGCCCGCCTGCGCGCCCTCCTGCGCCGGCGCGGCGCGCCGCATCAGCCGGTCATCGGCATCGCCGATCTCCGCATCGACACCCGCGCGCACCGCGTCACGCGCGGCGCCGACGAGCTCGCGCTCACCTCGAAGGAGTACTCGCTGCTCGAGTACCTGGCCCTCAACGCCGGCCGCGTCATCGGGCGCGAGGAGATCGCCGAGCACGTCTGGAACGAGGAGTTCGATCCCTTCTCGAACCTGATCGAGGTCTACATCGGACGGCTGCGGCGGATCGTCGACCGCGACCGCGCGCCGAAACTGATTCACACGATCCGCGGCGCCGGATACATTCTCGAAGCGCGATGAGCGTGCACTCCATCCGCGTCCGCCTCACCGCCTGGTACGCGGCCGTGCTGGCCGTGGCCCTGGCCGTCGCCGCGGCGATCACGTACGCGGCGGTCCGGCAGCAGATCCAGCGTTCCGTCGATACGTCATTGGCTTCGACGGCGCGCACGCTCGCCGCGGCCGCCGTCGACGAGGCGGCCGAATCGAAGGGCGTTTTGCCCGTGCGCGCGGCGAACGAGCTGCTGATGGAGTTTCGCGACAACGATCGCGCCGTCATCCTGCTCACCGGCGACGGCCGCGAGCTCGCCGCGCAGGTGCCGCCGCTGACGCGCGCTCTCGACCGGGCCTTGCTGCGCCGGCGCGTGGCGTCGCGGGCCTTCGGCTTCGTGACCACGCCCGACCGGGCCTTCCGCGTGCTCCTCTCGCCCGTGCGCCTCGGCCGCGAATCCTACGCGATCGCGCTCGCCCAATCGCGCGCGCCGCAGGAGGAGACGCTCGAGGACTTGCGCGAGGCCATGCTCGTCACCGCGCCGCTGGCGCTGCTCGCCGCCGCCCTCGGCGGCTATCTGCTGGCGCGCAAGAGCCTCTCCCCGGTCGTGCGCATGAGCGCGAAGGCGCGCGCCATCAGCGCCACGAATCTCTCGGAGCGCATCGAAGTGGCCGACCCGCGCGACGAGCTCGGCGAGCTCGCGGCAACGCTCAACGACTTGCTGGCTCGCCTCGATCAGGCCTTCGCCGCGCAGCGCCGCTTCATGGCCGACGCCTCGCACGAGCTGCGCTCCCCCGTCGCCATCCTGCAGGGCGAGCTTGACGTGACCCTCTCCCGCGGCGACCGCAACGCCGAGGAGTACCGCGAGAGCCTCGAAGTCATGCGCCGCTCCGTGGGGCGCCTCACGCGCATCGTCCGCGATCTCTTCCTCCTCGCCCGCAGCGACGCCGGCGAGATTCCGCTGCGCCGCGAACCGCTCGACGCCGGCGAAGTCATCGCCCAGACGGTGCGCGCCTATCGCACTGTCGCCGCCGAGCAGAAGGTCGCGCTCGCGGCCGAGGGCGGCGAGGAGCTCGTCGTCCTCGGCGACGAAGACCTGCTCCAGCGCATGATCGGCAATCTTTTGGAGAACGCCATCCGCTACGCGCCGGCGAACAGCGAAGTGCGCATCCGCTGCAGCGCCGCCGGCGGGAACGTGCGCATCGAAGTGCGCGATTGCGGTCCCGGCGTGCCGGCGCATCTGCGCGAGCAGATCTTCGAGCGCTTCTTCCGCGTCGACGCGGCGCGCGGCGCGGTTCCCGCGGCCGCCGGCAGCGGCGCCGGCCTCGGATTGCCGATCGCGCGATGGATCGCCGAAGCTCACGGCGGCGCGCTGCGGCTGGAGTCGTCCGGCCCGAACGGCAGCGTCTTCGCCGTCATCCTTCCGCTGCAGTCCGGTTCATCCAACGTTTAGCTCCGCCGCGGTAGCGTCCGGCGGCGATGCGCTCTCTCGCCTTTGCTTTTCTGTTCGTCCTGATCGCCGCCGCGCTCCGCGGCGCCGACAACGTGCACACCCTTGCCCTTCCCGGCGGCACGCCCGCCGGCATCGGCATGGACTACATCGCCTACGATCCCGCCACGAACTCCGTGTGGGTCCCGGCCGGCAACAGCGCCGCGGTCGACGTGATCGACGCCGCCAACAACAACATCCGCCAGATCACCGGCCTGGCCACGAAGGAGGTCACGGTCCGCGACCGCAAGCGCGTCCTCGGGCCGAGCTCTGTCAGCATCGGCGGCGGCACGGCCTACGTCGGCAACCGCGGCGACTCCAGCATCTGCGCGTACGACACGAAGACGCTCGCGCGCAAGCGCTGCGAATTCCTCGCCTCGACGCCCGACGGCGTCGCCTACGTCGCGGCCACGAAAGAAGTGTGGGTCACGACGCCGCGCGATAAGTCGATCCGCATCCTCGATGCCGCCACTCTGCACGAGAAGGCCACGCTGACCTTCGACGGATTCCCGGAGGGCTTCGCCGTCGACGGGAAGCGGCACCGTTTCTACACGAACCTCGAGGACAAGGACCGCACGCTGGCCATCGACCTCGCCTCGCACAAGACCGTGGCCACGTGGAGCCCGGCCTGCGGCGAGGAGGGACCGCACGGACTGCGCGTCGACGAGGGCCGCGGACATCTCTTCGTGGCCTGCAGCGCCCGGCTGGAAGTGCTGAACGCCGGCGGCGACGGGGCGGTGTTGTCGTCGATCGACACCGGCAATGGCGTCGACGACATCGACTACGTGCCGGCCTCGCACCTCGTGTACGTCGGCGCGGCGCGCGACGCGAAGCTGACCATCGCCAGGGACGACGCGGCCGGACACCTCGCGCTCGTCTCCACGATTCCGACCGCCGCGGGGGCGCGCAATCCGGCGGTGGCGAAGAGCGGAGCGGTCTACCTCGCGCACGGCGGCGGCGTGGCGTCGAACGACCTCGTCGTGGTCACCCCGGCGCGTTGAGCATCGCCTACTGCTTCTTGGCCTTAGCTTCCTTCTTCGCCTCGGCCGCTTCCTGCTTGGCGTTCTCGTGCTGCACGGCCACGATTTTGCCGTTCATGGCGTCGACGTTGACCTCGGTCACGCCGCTCTTCGACGTGGCGATGTCGAACGAGTAGATCAGCTTCCCGTGCTCGTTCTCGAGCTCTTCGCTCTTGATCTTGCCGGGCGCCGTCTTCAGCGCCGTGGCGCGCGCCTGCTCCATGGTGATCTTCGGCTTGGCCGTCGTATCGGCGGCGAACGCGCCGAAAGCGACGACGCCCGCCAGGGTGAATGCTGTGGTGAGTTTCTTGATCATGTGGTCTGGAACGCCCCAGGGACGGAGCACATTGCGTAAATTTTGGATGAACGCGAACGGCCGGGCAGGTTCATCTCGCGTTCATGCGCTCTCACACGCTGCATGCCGATCATTTCGCAGAGCGCGCGCCTTTTGTCAGCTTGTGAGGGTAGTTAGGCCACTGCCGCTAGGACACTTTGCGATGTGTTTTAACTGGTGGGCGCGGCGTGCCAGTTACGAGACGATCAGCGAGCTCGCTTTCGAGTTGACGAAGATGCTCTGCATAGCCTTCTGGACCGCCAGGGAACAGCTTACCGGGTTTTCGGATGACGACCATCGCTTGGCGATTCATCCTACCGCTACTTGTTCCTCGCCCTCCCCCTCACACCGCCATCGCCTGCCGCAGCTTCGCCTTCGCGCGGATGAACAGCGGGCCCACCGAGCCGAGCGGGATCCCGGCTGCGGCGCTGACCTCCTCGTACGTGTGGCGCTCCATACCGATCATTTCGCAGAGCGCGCGCGAGCGCGCGTCGAGGCGGGCCAGGGCCTGGCGCACGGCGAGGACGTCGTCGGGCGCGGTGCGGATCGCTATCTCGGGCATCTCCGAAGCACGGGCGCGGTCGCGGGCGAGGCGCTCGATTTCCTGGCGGCAGAGGTTCGCGATCGTTCCGGAGAGCCAGGCGCGCGGCTCGCGGACGGCGCGGCGCTTCTCCAGGAAGAGGCACCACGTCTCCTGGATCAGCTCCTCGGCGTCGCCGGCGGGGAAGCGGTAGCGGCCGCGGGCGATGGCGCGCAGCGCGCCGAGGGAGGCGGTGTACATGGCGTCGAGATCGTCGCTGTCGGCGCGTTCGACCTCGGCGAGCATCTCGCGGAGCACGGCCAGCAGCGCGCCGGCCTCGATCGGCTTCTGCAGCACCAGCTGCGCGCCGCGCTCGAGCGCGCGCGCCTCCATGTCGATCGAGGCGTAGCCGGTCATCGACGCCACGCGCGAGCGCGGGCTGAGGCGCCGGATCGACTCGAGCAGCTGCAGCCCCTCGGCGTCGCTGCGGAGCCGGAGGTCGGCCAGGATGACCGGGAAAAACTGCGCCGAGATCATCGCCTCGGCCGTGGCGCAGTCGGGGGCGGCGGCGGGGCGGAGGTCCTCGAGATCGAGCAGCGCCGTGAGCACCGCGAGGACGTGGGGATCGTCGTCGACAACGAGAATCTGACTCATGCGGACTGTGCAGTCCAATTCCCACGCCGTGCGGGCGTCGGACGTAAGTTAATTAATATTCATTTACTTACGCTCTACTGCCTATAGAGCATGCTGTCCGCGGATGCGACGCCCGTCCGAATTTTGGACAGCTCCACATCCTCGATCGACGCCGGCGTGCGCGGCATCGTCAGGCGGTAGGCGATCGTCCCGGCGTGCAGCGTCAGCTCGCCGGCGGGAAACCCGCGGACGGTGAAGCGGCCGTCGGCGCCGACCGGAACGCGAAGGCCGAGCGGCTCGACGACGATCTCGCGCACGCCTGCGGGCGCGGGATCGCTGACGCTGCGATTCGCGCGGAGGATCAGCGACGTGGAGCGCGGCGCGCCGCGCTCGAGCTGCAGGTGCTGCTCCGGCGCGGCGTCGACCGAGTAGCCGGGCGGGAGCGAGGCGGTGTCGAGCGCCAGCGTCCACTCGCCGGGCGGTCTCGAAGCCGCCCTGGATGCGCACGGGCGTGAGGTTGACGGTGACGCCGTCGATGTAGCCGAGCGCGCCGAGGGCGCTGTTCTCGCGCAAGGCGCGGGCGATGTCGGCCGGCGACGTGGCGGTGATGCCGAGCTGCGCCAGCGCCAGGGCCAGGTCGGGCTGCTCGCGGTAGATCAGCTCGAGCGTGGCGGCCTGCTGCTGGTAATCGACGTACGCGTTTGCATAGATGCGCCCGGCCGTGGCGCGCGCGCCGAGGCGGAAGCCGGGACCGCCGCGGTTCGTCGAGGAGCTTTGCGCCCAGCGGCCGACGGCGGTGAGGCCGAGGCGCTGCCAGTCGAGCTGCATGCCGAGCGGCGCTTTGATCGTGCGCGCGTCCCCGAACTGGCCCTAGCTCGCGCCGCTGATGATCGAGAGCGTCTCGGTCGTGCGCAGGCGGACGTTCGTCGACGCGGTGAGGGAGCGCTGGGCGAAGCCGGGGAAGTCGAAGCGGCTCGCCGAGAGCGCGGCGTCCGCGGTCGAGCCGCGGCCGAACGCCGTCGTGTACGAGGAGTCGGCCGAGAAGCCGCGCTGCTCGCCGAGCGTGGCCGTCGGGAAGTCGTTCGGGCGGAAGCGGAGGTCGACGCGAAGTTGGTCGCGCTCGCGCCGCATGGCCAGTTGTGCCGCCGCCGCGACGCCGCGGCTGACGCCGAGCTCGCCCCGCGCGACTAGCCGCTCCCCAACAGCGTAGTCATACAGAAACGAAGCGACCGTGCCGTTGTGCAGCACGTAGATACTCGGCGTCAGCCGCGAAGTCGCGGTGAGCGGAATGGCGTAGCCGGCGCCGGCGACGTTCTCGCGCTGCACCGGCAGCAGGAACGACTGGTACGCCGCATACGCGGTGGTGCCGGCGTGGAAGCGCCAGCGGTCATCGAGGAAGTGGACACCGCGCACCGTGGTGCCGGAGACGGTCAGCGGCGACTCGTTGACGAAGCGCCGTCGAGCCGTACGTGCCGGTGCTGGTCAGCGTCGTCGCTGCGGAGTCACTGAGCGTGGAGCCGTTGAGCTTCCACGTCACGCCCGAGGCGGGCGCGCTACCCAACTGCGCGGTCAGCGTGTAGTCGGTGCTGGTCAGGTTGGCCTTGTCGACTTGCACGCCGACGGTCGACGACAGCGTCCAATTCGACGCGCCGCGGGCCAGGGTGAAGCCGGTTGGCGCGGAACCGTACTTGCTGATATTGCCGAGGGCGGAGGTGGCCGAGGCCGTGCCGGTGCCGCTGGTCGTGCCGCCGGCCGATTCGACCGTCAGGCTGATCGAGCTCTCCACGGTCCCGGTGACCGCGAGCGTGCCGCTGCTCGTAGCCGCCGACGCGACGGCCGCGAACATCGAGGTGATTGCTGCAACGAAGAGGAACCTTTTCATCTTTTTGCGTCTCCTTCGCTGATTGAGTCCGCGGGAGGCGCAAAAAAATACAAGCGGCGCGCGTTACACGATCCCGTTGCGGATCGCGTACGCGATGATGTCCGCGTTCGAGCGGAAGCCGCTCTTCTCCAGGATGCGCGCGCGATAGGTGCTCACCGTCTTCACGCTGATGTGCAGCGCCCCGCCGACCTCGGTGGCGGTCTTGCCCTGGGCGATGAGGCGGAAGACTTCGAGCTCGCGCGGCGAGAGGCGCTCGTGCGGCGCGCTGCCGCGAAGGAGCTCGCCGGCCAGCTGCTCTCCGAGGGCCTCGCTGATGTAGCGCCGCCCCGCCGCCACCCGCTCGATGGCCGCGAGCAGCTCCTCCGGCGGCGCGTCTTTCTGGATGTACCCCGATGCGCCGGCGCGGAGGGAGTGAACGGCGTACTGCCGCTCAGCGTGATTGCTCAGCATCAGCACCGGCAGCGACGGGAACTCCGCGCGCATCGGGGCCAGGAGATCGATGCCGCTGCGATCCGGAAAGGAGACGTCCAGGACGACGACGTCGAACGGCTCGCGGCGCAGCGCCGGCAGCACGTCGTTCGCGCGCGCCGCCTCGACGACGTTCCAGCCGCGCAGGGCCACGATCTGCTGCAGGCCCCGGCGCACGATGCCGTGGTCATCGGCGATCAGGATCGTCATCCGGCACGCTGACGAAAACTCGCGTGCCGCCGTCGACCCGCTCGATGACGACGCTCCCATCGAAGGCATAAATACGCTCCCGGATGCCGATCAATCCCAGGGCATCGGCTCGCCCCAACTCCTCGTCGGCGATGCCGCGGCCGTTGTCGCGCACCTCCGCTTCGATCGACCCCTGGCGCTGTTCGACGCGAAGCTCGACGTGCGTCGCGCCGGAGTGGCGGGCCACGTTCGTCAGCGCCTCCTGGATGATGCGGTAGAGCGCGGTGGCGCGCGCCCCTTCGACGGCGATCTCCGGCGGCTGGATGGAGAGCGAGACGTCGATGCCGCTGCGGCGGACGAAGCTCTCCACCTCGTGCTCGACCGCGGCGGCGAAGCCGAAGTCGTCGAGGATGGCCGGGCGCAACTCGAGAGCGAGGCGGCGCGCCGTCTCCAGGGTCTCGCCGATGAGACCGCGCATGGCCGCCGTGCGCGCCTCGGCCGCGGCGGTGTTGCCGCCGCGCAGCTCGCCGCGTAGGAGATCGAGGTCCATCTGCAGCCCGGTCAGGCGCTGGCCGAGGTCGTCGTGAATCTCGCGGGCGATCCGGCGGCGCTGGTTCTCCTGGAGCTGATTCATGGCCGCGGAGAGGCGGCGCAGCTCCTCGCGGGAATTGCGCAGCGCGGCCTCGCCGAGGCGCTTGTCGGTGACGTCGAAGCCGAGGGCCACCACGCCGACGATGTTCCCGCCGGCGTCGCGCAGCGGCTCCATCCGGTTCTCGTACACGCGCCCTTCCCACTCATATTCGAATTGCGCGGGGAGGCCGGCGAGCGCGGCGTGCGCCGACCTGACGGGCAGCTCATCGCCGCCAACGACCTCGCCGAGCGTCCGTCCGACGAGGACGATGTCGCGCGGTAGCGCGGCCAGACCGCGGCCCTGCGCCGAGGTGAAGACCAGGTTCGTGTCCAGCGTGGAGACGATGGCCGGGACCTGATCGAGGATCAGCCGCAGGCGCTCCTCGCTGTCGGCGAGCTGGGCCTCGGTCGCACCGCGGGCGATGGCGGCGGCGTACATGGCGGCGATGGCGTCGATGCCGTTGCGCGCCGATTCGGGGAAGGGCTGCTCGCGCGAATATGCGGCCAGGATGCAGACGCGGCCCTCGCAGTCGAGCGCGGTGGCGACCTCGTTCGCCCGCAGCACCGCGCCGCCGCGAGCCAGCGCCTCGGCCGCGACGGAGGAGCCGCGCGCCGGAATCGACTCTGGCGCCGCGCCGCGGGGCACGGGAAAACAGTGCACGACCTCGAGCCGCTCGCCGTCGGCGCTGAGGACGCGGAGCTCGGCGCGGTCCGCCTCCAGCCCCGCCGTCAGGTACGACAGCGCTTCCGCCGCCAGGAGGTCCGCATTGCGCTCCGCGATGGCCCGGTGCGCGAAGGCCGCCACAGCTGCGTTCAGCAATTCCACCCTCTCGCGAAGGAGTGTGGGGACTGGAACCTTTAGTACACGTGACTTGGGTCACTAATGGGTGACTTTTGGCGGGAATTCGGGAACCCGGCTCACGGCAAGCGCACGACGAACGTCGCCCCCCGCCCCGAACCCGCCGCGCTGCACGGCCAGGAGTCCGTCCTAGCCTTCGCGCCGCGCACCGTGAAGGCGATGTCGCTGTCGTCCTCGATCAGGGCGATTCGTCTCATGAAAGCTCGGCCGCGGAGTGCTTGATCATGCGCCCCTCCACGAGATCGACGACCATCTGCAGATGTTCCGGGTGGGACAGGCTACGGCAGCTGACGATCGGCACGGAGCAGCGCAGCGGCGTCTGAAGCGAACGCGCCGCCATGCCGCACGACACGCGCAAGCGACAGCAGCGCTTCTGATGCGACTTCTGTCGACGATTCCGCCGCCAAAGCTTTCTATTGCTCAAATGCCCGCGCAGCGATCGCGCTGTCACCCGTTCGTCCGGCCGCCTGATTCCACGCACCGCAATCGGCGAGCAGCTTGAACGACGACGGAAATCTCCGAAGTCCCTCCTCCAATGCAGACTCTGCCGCCTGTCGGTAAGCCTGATTTGCGCGTTCGTTCAAACAAAAGCTGTTCGCTGTGAACACCGAATCGTACCAGACATCCGTGCGCAGCCGCGGGTCCACCGTCTTCAGGTGGCTGATCGCTGCCTCGCATTTACCCGATGAGAGGAGCGTCAGCAGATCCTGCTCTTCGATTGCCGCGGTTACGCCCGGATCCCGCAGTTGCGTCGATGCCTGCGTTGCCGACTGCAGCACGGCCCTGTCGACCGCTTGCTGCTCGGGCGTGTCGCGTGCCAGGTTCTCGCGCGCCAGCAGCTCAGCGGCCTTATAGTCATCTAGTGCAGCCTCTCGCAATCCTAATTCCTGATGCCGATAGCCCCGCGAGAGCAACAAATTCGCGGATCGCGGATACTGCGTCAATCCCTGGTTCAGAATCTCGACTGCCGCCGTGCCGTCAGCGGACGATGAACGCTGCTTCCAACACGCGATGTGAGCTTGGGATGCGAGCTCGTACCACAGTGGCTCCCGTGTGCGTACTGTGTTCAGGTAGGCAATAGCTCCTGCGCAGTCCTTTGTTTCCAGCATTTTTGCCGTGCGTTTTCGCCAGTCGTCAGGCATTGCCGCCCCGGCCCTGGACGAGGGTGCAGGCTTGGCGCACGCGGATCCCAGCATGAAAATCATCAACGCCAATCCGACTACAGGCTTCATTGACCCTCCGGACACTCTCGAGTTCGCCGGAACGATGGCCCCCGCGGCCTGGGAGGGCGGATTGCCATTCCCGGTCTGCGTGGTGCTCTGCGTCCCCGCGAGAAACCATCCGGCGAGCTGAATGCATAGCCGTAGATGGCTGCACCGGTTAATTTCAGATACGGCGAGAGCGGATCTTCGCTGAGGAATCGCCCCGTCGACGGCTGATAATATCGGGCGCGGTAATTCCATAGACCGGCCGCTGCCGTTCCCGGCCGGTGTAGCCGAACAGATCCGACCAGCCGTTAAACCAATTAATGCTACTTGCCGGCAAACAGGGACAAAAACGACCGCTTCGCATGTTTCTCAGCGAAAATATTCTGCACGATATTAGAGCACTCGTCGCAGATATTCGCGTTGGGGGCGGTCACCATCCACCGCACCTGCGCACTTGTCTTCAGGCAAAACGAACATCGCGGCAGATTGCCCTCGGCAAGCAACGCGGCACCATTCCTTGCGGCCGCAGCGTTAAAACTCTCAACGAAAAACACTACATCTTCAGGCGAAGCACCGCTTTCTCTCAGAATAGCCGCTGCCCAGGAAACACTGTCGCGCTGCGCGCGTGCCTCGTGAATTAATATTTTCACTGCTTCTTTCGCAGACATGTTCATTTGTGCCCTCCCGAACAGCGGGAGTCGTTTTCCACACCCCCTTGCCTGACTAGCTCACGGCAAGCGCACGATGAACGTCGCCCCCCGCCCCGGCTCGCTCTCCACCTCGATCGAGCCGTGGTGCTGCAGGACGATGTGCTTCGTGATGGCCAGGCCGAGGCCGGTGCCGCCGGTCTCCGCGGAGCGGCTCTTGTCGACGCGGTAGAAGCGGCGGAAGATCTTCTCCTTCTCGTTCTCGGCGATCCCTTCGCCGTGGTCGCGGACGCGGATCTCCGCGCCGCTGCCGCGCGGGGCGATCTCGATCTCGATCGGCTCCGCGCCGCCGCCGTATTTGATGGCGTTGTCGATCAGGTTCGACAGCGCCTGCTGGATGCGCAGGGCGTCGACGTCGGCGAGGACGTTCTCGCCGGAGACCACGAACGTGGCGCGGTCGGCGAAGTCTTCGCAGAGGTCGTCGACCAGCTTGCGCAGGTCGATGCGCTCGAGCGTCAGCAGGAGGTCGCCCGACTCGATGCGGCTCAGCTCCGAAATATCGTCGACGAGGCGCTCCAGGCGCAGCAGCTGCCGGGACATGATCCGTCGGAGCTGCTTCCCTTCGCTCTCCGTGAGGTGCTCGAGGTTCTCGTGCGTCTCCACGGCGGAGCGCAGCCCGGCCAGCGGCGTGCGCACCTCGTGCGAGAAGTCGGAGATGAAGTTGCGGCGGATCGACTCCAGCCGCTCCAGGCGCGTCACGTCGATGAAGATCGCTACCGCGGCGATCTCCTCCGCGGCCAGCGGGAGCGTGCGCACTTCGATCGTGGTGTTGCGCGTGGAGAAGCGCGCCACCGCCGACTCTCCGGCCAGGGCCCGGTCGACGGCCTCGAAGACCGCGGCCACGCGCACGACCTCGTGCATCGGCTTGCCCGGCGCGCCGGCGGCGTCGAAGAGCTCCTCGAAGCGGCGGTTCACCAGGACCACGCGCCGCTCGCGGTTCACGGCCAGCAGGCCCTCGGCCAGGCCGTCGAGGATCTCCAGGTCGATGGCCCGCTGCCGGCGCAGCGCGGCGATCTCCGCCTCCAGGCGCGCCTCGCGCTCCTTCGCCTGCGCGGCCGCTTCCGCCGACTTTCGCCAGATCATCGCTGCGGAGGATCGTAGCGGTAGCCGAAGCCGACCACGGTGGTGATCCGCTCCGCGCCGATTTTCTTGCGCAGGTTGCGGATGTGGGCGTCAACGGTGCGCGTCTCCACCTCGTCCGACATCTGCCACACCTCGGCGAGGATGCGCTCGCGCGAGATCACGGAGCCGCGGTTGCGGACGAGGAGCCAGAGCAGCTCGAACTCTTTCTTGGCCAGCTTCACCTCGGTGCCGTGGCGAAAGACGCGGTACGACTTCTCGTCGATGCGCACCTCGCCGTCGTCGTACACGCTCGGGTCCTCGGGCGCCGCGCGCGTGCGCCGCCACACCGCGGCCACGCGCGCCACCAGCTCGCGCACGCTGAAGGGCTTGGTCACGTAGTCGTCGGCGCCGAGCTCCAGCCCGGTCACGCGGTCGCGCTCCGAGCCGCGCGCCGTCAGCATCATGATCGGGATTCCCTGCGTGTTCGGCTCGCGGCGCAGCTCGCGGCAGATCGTGAAGCCGTCGAGGTCGGGCAGGTTCAGGTCGAGGATGACGAACTCGAAGCCGCCGCGCTGCACGGCCAGGAGCCCGTCCTGACCGCGGTCGAACGTCGTGACCTCGTAGCCTTCGCGCTGCAGGTTCAGGCGCACCGTGAAGGCGATGTCGCTGTCGTCCTCGATCAGGGCGATTCGTTTCATGCGTGCTCGGCCGCGGAGTGTTTGATCATGCGCCCTTCCACGAGATAGACGACCATCTCGCAGATGTTCGTGGCCCCGTCGGCCATGCGCTCGAAGTATTTCCCGATGAAGGTGAGGCGGATGGCCGGCGAGATGTTGCGCGGATTCTCGAGCATGTACGTGAGCAAGGCCCGGAACGAATCCTCGGTGAGCTGATCGACGACGTCGTCGTCGCGAATGACCTTGCGCGCCAGGACGGCGTCGCCGCGCACGAAGGCGTCGAGGGCCTGGCGGACCATCATCTGTGCGTCCTCGGCCAGGCGCGGCAGGTAGACGAGCGGCTTGATGGCCGGCTCGCGGCTCAGCTCAATCACCCGCTCGCAGACGTCCTGGGCCAGGTCGGCGATGCGCTCCAGCTCCGGCGTGATCTTCATGACTGTGGCCACGAAGCGGAGGTCGCCGGCCGCCGGCTGCATCTTGGCAATGAGCTCGATGACGTTCTGGTCGATCTGCACTTCCATCTGATCGATGCGGTCGTCGTTGCGGATGACCTGCTCGGCCACGGCGATGTCGAGGTCGAGCAGGGCCCGGATGGACTGCTGCATGGAGTCCTCGACCATCGCCCCCATGCGCAGCAGGAGGTCCTTGATGTTCTCGATGTCTCGGTCGAAATGTCGTTGTACGTGCATAACAACTCCAGTGCTGAGGACTGAGGACTGAGTGCTGAGCCTGCGGTGAGAACGGCGATCGCGCGGATGGCGCAGCCTCAGTCCTCAGTCCTCAGTCCTCAGCACTGCCTTTATCCGAATCTCCCCGTGACGTAGTCCTCGGTCATCTTTTCCTTCGGGTTCATGAAGATCGTGTTCGTCTCCGCGTATTCGATGAGGCGGCCGAGCATGAAGAACGCCGTGCGGTCCGAGACGCGCGCGGCCTGCTGCATGTTGTGGGTGACGATGACGATCGTGTACGTCTTCTTCAGCTCCCAGATCAGCTCCTCGATCTTCGTCGTGGCGATCGGGTCGAGCGCCGAGGCCGGCTCGTCCATGAGCAGAATCTCCGGATCGACGGCCAGGGCCCGGGCGATGCAGAGGCGCTGCTGCTGCCCGCCGGAGAGCGCCAGCGCCGACTCGTGCAGGCGGTCCTTCACTTCGTTCCACAGCGCGGCGCGCACCAGCGACGTCTCCACCGTCTCGTTGAGGGCGCGCCTGTCGCGGAGGCCGCCGATCCTCAGCCCGTAGGCGACGTTGTCGTAGATCGATTTCGGGAACGGGTTCGACTTCTGGAAGACCATGCCGACGCGGCGGCGCAGCGCCACCACGTCGGTGCCGGGCGCGTAGATGTCCTTCCCGTCGACTTCGATCGTCCCCTCGCCGTGCGCGTTGGGGATGACGTCGTTCATGCGGTTGATGGAGCGGATGAACGTCGACTTCCCGCAGCCCGAGGGGCCGATCAGCGCGGTCACCTGGCGCTCCGGGACGTCGAGGTTGATCCCGTGCAGGACCTTGGCCTCGCCGTAGTAGAAGTCGAAATTCTCCACGCGAATCTTCGTCGGGGACGATTCCGGCGGCGGTGCGGTGGTCATCATGTCGGTTCGAAGCTGAGGAATCGTCATGGTCATGGCCGGTTCATCTTCTCCAGGCGCCGCACGGCCAGCCGCGCGACGATCGACAGCGTCAGGATGATCATCACCAGCAGGAACGCGCCGGCCCAGGCCTGGCGATGCCAGTCATCGTAGGGCGAGATCGCGTACGTGTACACCTGCACGGTGAGCGAGGCGATCGGCTGGGCGACGTTCGTCGACCAGTATTGATTGTTGAAGGCCGTGAAGAGCAGCGGCGCGGTCTCGCCGGCGACGCGGGCCAGGGCCACGAGGATGCCGGTGAGGATGCCGGGGAGCGCGGCCGGGAGGATGACGGAGAACACGGCCCGGCTGCGCGTGGCGCCGAGGGCCAGCGCGCCCTCGCGCATGCCCGGCGGGACGAGGCGCAGCAACTCCTCGGTGGTGCGCACGACGATCGGCAGCATCAGCAGGCCGAGGGCCGCGCCGCCGGCGATGGCGCTGAAGCGCTTCACCGGAAGGACCACAAGCCCGTAGGCGAAGATGCCGATGACGATCGAGGGCACGCCGTTCAGCACGTCCGCGGCGAAGCGCACCGCGGAGGAGAAGCGCGATTCCGGATATTCGGAGAGGTGGACGCCGGCGACGCAGCCGATCGGGACGGCGAAGAGCGAGGCCAGGCCGATGAGGATCAGCGTCCCGACGATGGCGTTGGCCATGCCGCCGCCCAGCTCGCCGACGGGCTTCGGCGTGTGCGTGAAGAAGGCCAGGTTCAGCGAGCCGATGCCTTCCTTGACGACGTAGAAGAGGATCATTGCCAGCGGCACGAGCGCCAGCAGCACGGCCACGGCGCAGAAGACCTCGGCCATGCGGGAGACGATCTTGCGGCGCGCGGCGTAGCTCATTGCGCCGGCGCCTCCTCGAGCGTCGCCGGCACGACGATCGCCCGCGTGGAGCGCTTCTTCATGCTCCAGATCAGCAGCCGCGAAAGCATGTTCACCACGATGGTGATGATGAACAGCAGCAGGCCGATCTCGATGAGCGCGTGCAGGTACAACTCGTCCGCGGCCTCGGTGAACTCGTTCGCGATCACCGCGGCCATCGTGTACTGCGGAGCGAAGAGCGAGGCCGAGATCTTCGGGCTGTTGCCGATGACCATCGTCACGGCCATCGTCTCGCCGAGGGCGCGGCCGAAGCCGAGCATCACCGCGCCGATGATCCCCGTCTTGCCGAACGAGATCGCCGCCTTGATCGCCTCCCAGCGCGTGGCCCCGAGCGCGTACGCGGCCTCGCGCTGCGCCATCGGCACGTTCTTCAGGATCTCCCGCGCCACCGACGACGTGAAGGGAATGACCATCACCGCCAGGATCAGTCCCGCCGTGGCCATGCCCACGCCGAGCGGCGGCCCCTGGAACAGCGGCAGCTTCTTCAAGGCCGCGGGCAGCGCCACCTCGGCCTTCCTCACGATCGGCACGAGCACGAAGATTCCCCACAGGCCATAAACAATGGAGGGGATGGCCGCCAACAGCTCCGTCAGGTACACCAGCGGCTGGCGCAGAATGGGCGGCGACAGCTCGGAGATGAAGATGGCGATGCCGAGGGCGATCGGCGTGGCGATCGCCAGCGCCAGGATCGACGAGTAGAGCGTCCCCCAGATGAACGGCAGCGCGCCGAAGTCGCCCGAGACCGGGTTCCACGTCGTGCCCGTCCAGAAGCGCATGCCGAACTTGGCGATCGACAGCGCCGACTGCCGCGACAGCTCGAACGCCAGCGCCACGACGGTCAGCAGGATGAATCCCGCGAACGCGCCGGTGCCGAGGCGGAAGGAGCGGTCGTCGCTGGAGCGTGCCATCAGAGCTGGATCTTCCCCAGCGCCTGCAGTTCCTTGTCGACGACGGGCTTCGGCAGCGGCGCGTAGCTGAGAGCCGATGCGTCCTTCTGTCCGTCCGTCAGCGCCCACTTCATGAAATCCACCATCACCTTGGCGCGCTGCTTGTCGCTCGGGTTCTGGTAGAAGAGCATCCAGGTGAACGAGGCGATCGGATAGGCGTCCTTGCCGTCGGAGTTCGTGATGGAGACGCGGAAGTCGTCGGGCACCGTCACGCCTGCCGCCGCGGCGGTGACGCTGTCGAGCGACGCGCTGACGAACGTGCCGGCCTTGTTCTGCACGGCCCCGAACGGGATGTGGTTCTGCAGCGCGTAAATGAGCTCGACGTAGCCGATGGCGCCCGGCGTCTGCTTGACCAGGCCCGACACTCCCTCGTTCCCCTTGCCGCCGACGCCGCCCGGCCACTGCACCGCGGTCGACGCGCCCACTTTCTGCTGGAACTCGGGCGAGGTCTTGGAGAGGAAATCGCACCAGATGAAAGTCGTGCCCGAGCCTTCGGAGCGGTGGACGACGGCGATGTCGGTCGCGGGGAGGGCGATGCCGGCGTTGAGTTTGGCGATGGCCGGGTCGTTCCACGTCTTCACCTTGCCGAGGTAAATGTCGGCGAGGAGCGGCCCGGTGAAATTCAGCGGCTCCTTCAAGTCGCCGATGTTGTAGACCGGCACGACGCCGCCCAGCACCGTCGGGAAGTGCAGGATCGGCCCCGGCGCGGCCTTGAGCTGCTCGTCGGTCATCGGCATGTCGCTCGCGCCGAAGAACACCGTCTGCGCCGCGAGCTGCTTGATGCCGCCGCCCGAGCCGATCGACTGATAGTTGATCAGCACGTCGGGGTGCGCTTTGTGGTACTCGTCGAACCACTTCGAGTAAATCGGATTCGGGAACGTCGCCCCGGCGCCGTTGATGGCGACGTTGCCGCCGGGCGCGGACGGTTGCTCCTTCGGTCCGCAAGCGAGGGCCAGCGCTGCAAAAAGAAGAGCGAATCGCTTTTTCATTTGGTGCGGAATCCTACTGCTTCACGCGCTTGAGTGCTTCGAGCTCCAGGGCCACCACCTCTTTCGGAAGCGGCGCGTAGCCGAGCTCGGGCGCGAAGCCCTGCCCGCCGGAGATGGCCCAGCGGACGAAGTCGACCATGATGCGCGAGCGCTGCACATCGCGCGGCGACTCCTGCACCAGCAGCCAGGTGAACGAGGAGATCGGATAGACGTCCTTCCCCGGCGCGTTGGTGATGGAGACGCGGAAGTCCTTCGGCATGTTCTTCGCCGCGCTGGCCGCCGCGTTCGAGACCGTCTCCGTCGTCGCCGTCACCCACTCCCCCGCCGCGTTCTGCACGGCGCCGTGGCTGATCTTGTTCTGCAGCGCGTAAATGAGCTCGACGTAGCCGATCGCGCCCGGCGTCTGCTTGACCAGGCCAGCGACGCCCTCGTTGCCCTTGCCGCCGACGCCCACGGGCCAGTTGACCGACGTGGCCACGCCGACCTTTTGCCGGTACTCCGGCGAGATCTTCGAGAGGTAGTCGCACCAGATGTAGCTCGTGCCCGAGCCGTCGGAGCGGTGGACGACGGTGATGTCGTCGCCGGGCAGGTTGACGCCGGGGTTGATGCCGCGGATGGCCGTGTCGTTCCACTTGGTGATCTTGCCGAGGTAGATGTCGGCCAGGACGCGCCCTGTGAACTTGAGCTGCGCGCTGACGCCGGGGATGTTGTAGACCGGCACGACCCCGCCGAGAACGGTCGGGAGGTGAAGGATGCGGAAGCCCGCGGCCTGGATCTGCTCGTTCGTCATCGGGCCGTCGCTGGCGCCGAAGAAGACCGTGCCGGCGCTGAGCTGGCGGATGCCGCCGCCCGAGCCGATGGACTGGTAGTTGATCTCCACGTTCGGATGAACCTTGTGATACTCCGCGAACCACTTCGAGTAGATCGGGTTCGGGAAGGTCGCGCCGGCGCCGTTGATCTGCACCGTCTGCGCGTGGGCCAGCGTCGCCAGGGCAAACAGCGCCAGGATGGCAAAGAGTTTCTTCATCGTTTTTTCCCCTTAGAAATTGATCAGCATCTTGAGCCCGTAGCGCGTGTCGTCGGCGCGCGCGGGCGTGAAGTTGTCGGACTTGAGCGAGTCGTAGTCGGCCATGACCGCGGCCGTGACTTTCTGCAGATTCGGAATCCAGTAGGCGAGGCCGGCGATGTTGCGTTTCGTCTGCTGATTCGAGAACGACTTGTTCGGCGTGAAGTTGTCGTGGCGGAGGAGGAGCTCCCATCCGGTCGCGCCGAGCTTCGGCGTGACCCAGAACGACCATCCCTTCGAGTCGACCTGCGGCTTCGTGACAGAGGTCTGGTCCTTCGCCGACAGCACGTCGAAGCCGGCGTTGACGACCGGGTGCTCGTACGTGACCTGGCCGATATAACGCTGGCGCTTGGCGCTCTCGACGTAGTGGTCCTCGATGGCGAAGCCGGTGATGCGCAGCCCCTTGAGTGTCGTGCCGCCGAGGGGGAACGGGCGCACGGTGCCGCGGACCTCGAAGCCCTTCTCGTTGTTGACCTCGGCCTTGTTGTAGTTCTCGCCGTTGTAATAGCCGGCGTGGACGTCGCCGTAGTTTTCGGGGAAGTTCCAGTGCCCGGAGAGGCCGGCGTCGGAGGAGCTGATCAGGCCGACGCGCTCGGGGAAGATCGTCCCTTGCCAGCGGTAGCGGTAGATGCCCTCCGTGTAGTCGACGTATGGCGTCTGCTGCACGCCGAAGCGCACCCACGAGCCGTGCGTCGTCCAGTCGTCGAGTCCCAGCTGCGCGAACGCGTACTTGAGGCGGAAGATCTGGCTGCCGCTGAGCGACGGCGTGGCGTTGGTCTCGCGGGCCACGTCGGGAGTGACGCGGAAGGAGAGGCGGTGGTTCAGGTTGCCGGTGACGTTGATGTAGGCGCGGCTGATGTTGAAGGAGGACTGCTTGACGCTGTTGCCGTCGGCGTCGGTGATGGCCGGCGACTCGTTGTAGGTGAAGTCGCCGTAGATCGTGGCGCCGACTTTGAACGAGGGGGTATCGTCGGGCGGCGTGTAGCCGGCCGCGGGCGTGACCTGACCGAATGCCGCGGCCGCGAACAGGCCGCTGAACGCGGCGGCGAGGGCGAATCGAATTTTCATTCTGCGAAGCCTCCTTGTTGAGGAGCGATGCTAGAGGCCGCGTCCGCACGGCGATTGCGCAGCGTGTGAATTCGGTGTGAAGGGGACGGCAAGTTTATCCCCTACACTGTGCCTTCCAATGGCAGTGCCGCTGACGCTCGGGGCCCGACCCGAGCAGGTCTTCCCGACGCTGACGGATGAGCAGATCGAGCGCGTCGCCGGGCATGGCCGGAAGCGCGCCGTCCAGGGCGGCGAAGTCCTGGTCGAGGCCGGGCAGCAGCACTATCCGCTCTTCGTCGTCCTCGACGGCGAGGTCGAGGGGACCGTTTCCTCCGCCTTCGCCGTCTCCACCGTGAACACGCTCCGGCGCGGCCAGTTCACCGGCGAGCTGAATCTGCTCCCCGGCCGGCGCGCGCTGGCCACGGTGCGCGTGACCGAGCCGGGCTCGGTGATCGAAGTCGGCCGCGATGCTCTCCTCGCCCTCGTGCAGAACGACGGCGAGCTCAGCGAGATCTTCATGCGCGCCTTCGTCCTCCGCCGCGTCGCCCTCATCGACCGCGGCCTGGGCGACGTGGTGCTGCTCGGCTCCAGCTTCTCGGCCGACACGCTGCGCATCCAGGAGTTCCTGGCCCGCAATGCCCATCCATATTCTTATGTCGATCTCGATCGCGACACCGGCGTGCAGGAGTTGCTCGACCGCTTTGACGTCTCGGCGGACGACATCCCGGTGGCGATCTGCCGCGGGGAGGCCGTTCTTCGCAATCCGTCGAACGCGGAGATCGCGGACTGCCTCGGCTTCAACGAGTCCGTCGACACGACGCGCATGCGCGACGTCGTCATCGTCGGCGCCGGCCCGGCCGGCCTGGCAGCCGCCGTCTATGCCGCATCGGAAGGCCTCGACGTCCTCATCATCGAGTCCGACTCGCCGGGCGGCCAGGCCGCCTGGAGCTCGCGCATCGAGAACTATCTCGGCTTCCCGTCGGGGATCTCCGGACAGGAGTTGGCGGCGCGCGCGTTCAGCCAGGCCGAGAAATTCGGCGCCCAGATGATGATCGCCAAACGCGCCACGCGATTGCATTGCCGCGAGCGCCCCTACGCAATCGAGATGGACAACGGCGCGCGCGTCGCGGCCCGAACGATGATCATCGCCACCGGCGCCGAGTATCGCGGCCTCCCCATCCAGAACGTCGGCCGCTTCATCGGCGCCGGCGTCTACTACGGCGCGACGCCGATGGAGTCGCGGTTGTGCAAGGGCGAGGACGTCATCGTCGTCGGCGGCGGGAACGCGGCCGGCCAGGCGGCCACGTTTCTCGCCCAAAGCGCGCGCCGGGTCGTTCTCATCGTGCGGTCGGGGGGATTGGCGGAGGGAATGTCGCGCTATCTCATCCGCCGGATCGAAGAAATGCCGGCCATCGAGCTGCGCACGAACTGCCAGATCGTGGCGCTGGAAGGATCGACGCACCTCGAGCGCGTGCGATGGCGCGACGAGAATTCCGGCGGCGAGTCGACGGAGCCGATCCGGCACCTCTTCGTGATGACCGGCGCCGTCCCGGCCACGAAGTGGCTGAAGGAGTGCCTCGTGCTCGACGAGCACGGCTTCATCAAGACCGGGCCCGACCTCTCCCACGACGAGCTGGAGGCGGCGCGGTGGCTGCTGGCGCGGCCGCCCCACCTGCTTGAGGCGAGCCGCCCGGGCGTCTTCGCGGTGGGCGACGTCCGAGGGGGCAACATCAAGCGCGTGTCGTCCGCGGTTGGCGAGGGATCGATCGCCGTCGCGTTCGTCCATCAAGTCCTGCGCGAGTGAGTACTCACGCCGCGGCGTCGAGCAGCACCGTGTTCGGTCCGAGGCGCATCGGATGGCCGCGCCAGGTCACGCGGTCGTCGAGGTACGGCGCGAACTGCGCGCCGAAATGCAGCAGATCGAAGAGCGGCACGAGGGCGAGCTCGCTCAGCGTCAGCTTTGCGTCCGTCGCGCGCGCCAGCAGCGCCACCTGGGCGAGGCGCAGGGCCACGACCGCGAGCGGCAGCAGCGGGAACGCCGGCGCCGCGGCGATCGCGTACGGCAGCGGGAAGACGAGCAGCTCCGCGCCGTACATCGTCTTCGAGAACGAGTACCGGATCTTGTTCCAGCGCACCTGGCGGTCGAGGGCGCGGCGCAGCGTCCGGCGCATCGTCACGTTGCGCACGGCGACCGGCGAGAGGACGACGTCGCATCCGGCGTCGCGCACGGCCAGCCCGATGGCCTGATCCTCGGCCAGCACACCCGCGAAGGCCTCGAAGCCGCCGATGGCCGTGAGCACGTCGCGGCGGATGGCCATCGACTTCCCGACGACGCACGGCACACCCGCGGCCGCGGCCGTCACCGCGCCCGGCGCCACGAAGCTCAGCAGGTGCAGCGACTCGATCGACGCGCCGAGCGACTGCGCGCCGGCGCCGGTGAAGAGGTTCGACACGCAGCCGGTGTGGGCGTCGTCGAACGCGGCCACGGTGCGGGCCACGTCGTCCGGCTCCACGCGCACGTTCGAGTCGGAGATGAAGATGATCTCGCCGCGGGCGTGGGGCATGGCGGCGATGAGGCGGGCGATCTTGCGGTTGCCACGCTCGCGCGACGGATCGCCGCCCACGACGACCTTCCAGCCGTGCCGGCGGGCCACGCGCTCGGCGATCGGCCGCGCGGCGTCGCCGGGATCGGCGATGGAGACGATCACCTCGTAATCGACGCCGCGCAGATGGGCGAAGGACTCGAGGTTCGCTTCGAGATCGTCATCGACTCCGCAGACCGGCTTGAGGATGGAAACGCCCCGCGGGAAAGAGGCCCGCGGGGCGGGCCCGAAAAAACGTCCGCGCCTCCGGAAGAGCAGCATGAGCACGGTCTGGATGGCCGTTACCACGGCGGCGACGGCAGTCAGGATGGCAGCAAAGGCGTAGATCAGGATCATGGCATCTCCTCAGGCGATGGCCGCGGCCAGGGCGGGCAACACGCCGAGCTCCGGCGACGGCTCCAGGCGCGTGATGGCCATCCCCGCGCCGCGCTTCAGCGTGCGGATGACGTCCGCGGCGTTGCGCTCGCACGGCAGCAGCGTCTTCCACGCATACAGGTGCGGGCGGTCATGAAAATCGCTGTTGCCGATGTAGGGCATGCGGCTGCGGGCCACGGGCGGAAAGAGGTCCCAGCGGCAGGCCAGCTCCCACAGGTGAACGGCGTTGGCCACCTCGTTGCGCCGGTCCCACAGATAGAACGTGTTCGCGAACCACTCCGACTGCTCGTGCGGGTGACAGGCCACGACGACGGCGCCGGCGTCGTTGGCGCGCACGAGCATCTCCTCGACGCTCCCCTCGGCCGAGACGTAGTCGCGGACGTCGAGGGCCAGCACGTGCGCGGAGCTGCGCCGGCGGACGCGGTTCTGCGTCAGCTCCGCGCCGGCGATGACGATCATCCGGTACTCGTCCCAGGCCCGCCGCGCCTCTGCTTCCACTTCGCCGCGATAGGCGCCGAAGTTGTCCTTCGTCAGCGTCAGCCCGAAGCGGTGCGTGACCTTGCCGACCAGGTTGTCGCTGTTGACGATGTGATCGGTGATGGCGATGACGTCGTGGCCGCTCCGCCCAAAGAGATCGACGACCTCGGAAATCGAAAGGCGCCCGTCCGACCACGTCGTGTGAATGTGCAGGTCTGCCAGCAGCATTCGCGCGTCCCCCCTTTCGCGCATCGATCATTGCAAGATGCGCGGACAGGAGACAGCCGCGGACGTAAAGGCGGCGTGATCTTTGTGGAGAACTATCGTGAAGCGGCGACGGCGCGTACCGTCACATCGTAACCCTCGCGCGTCGTCGCGCCGTCAGCTTGCCCTTTTCAGCGGCGCGCTCTCGCGCGTCGGCCCATACAGCGCGGCAGGCTGTCCGCCCGCGTGGCGGGCCATCATCGACAGCTGCCCGCGGTGATGGACGCCGTGCAGCAGCATGAAGTCCCACAGGATCTGTCGCACGGTGATCGGCTGCCCGGTGAAGAACGGAATCGATCGATCCAGATCGCCGGGCGTCAGCCTCGCCAGGCGCTCGGCGGCATCGCGATGGACGCGCGCGAACGCCGGCGCCAGCGCTTCGACCGTTCGCGGCCGCTCGATCCCCGCCGGCCGCGCCTCCCGCGAGAAGCCGCTGCGCTCGATGGCGAACGGCCCGTACGCCTCCGGCTCCGCAAGATGCCACGCCAGCTCGCCGAGCGACCGTCCCTCGGGATCGGGACGGAAGTCGTACTGCTCCCGCGGCAAGCTCTCGATCAGCTTGATCGTCTTCGCGGTTTCGCTCTCCCACACGTCGATGAAAGTCTCCAGCTCGTTTCTCATTCCGTTCCTCCTCCGAGTGCTTTGTAAAGCGCGATCGCCGAGACGGCCGTGCGCGTCTCCACGGCGGCGAGGCGATCTTCACCGTCGCGCAGCGTGCGCTGCGCATCGAGCACGGCCAGAAAATTATCGAGGCCGGCACGATATCGCGAATCGGCCATTGCGACGGCACGCGCCTCCGCGGCGACCGCTTGGGCCAGTTGTTCGCGCTCGCGCTGATCGCGGCCGTAGCTCGACAGCGAATTCTCAACGTCCTCCATCGCTCGCAGCACGCTCTGTTCGAAGAGCGCGGCCGCCTGATCCCGGCGCGCGCGCTGCGCGTCGATCTGGGCGCGAACGCGGCCGCCGGTGAGGAGCGGCCACCGCAACAGCGGACCGATCGACCAATAGCCGCTCGCCGAGCGCGCCAGTTCGGAGGCCTCGTCGCTGCGGCGGCCGAACGCGCCGGCGAGCGCGATGCGGGGATAGAGATCGGCGCGTGCCACGTCGATACGCGCCGTCGCCGCGGCCAGCTCGCGCTCGGCGCGGCGGACGTCGGGGCGGCGCGCGATCAGGTCAGCGGGCGCGCCGACGGCCAGATCGCTCGGCACGCTCGGAATCGCCGCATGCGCCGCCAGGCGGTCCGTAAGATCTTCGTGCTGACGGCCGGTGAGCACGGCCAGGCGATGCATCGCCGCGGCGATCGCATACTCGAGCGACGGACGTGCCGCAAGTGTGTCATTCAGGAGGGCCTCGCTGCGGGCGACGTCGAGGTCGCTGGTCAGTCCTGCCTGCTGCCGCGCGCCGACGACGTCGAGCGTGTCGCGAAGGATGCGAATCCGCGCATCGAGCACGTCGAGGCGCCGCTGCGCTCCCCGCAGCTCGACGTAATTGCGCCCCACCTCGGCGATCAGCGTGATGGCGACGTCGCGCCGCGCTTCGTCGGCCGCTTCGACCTGCGCGACCGCCGCTTCGACGTCGCGCCGAACGCCGCCGAAGACATCGATCTCCCAGCTCGCGTCGAAGCCCGCGTCGAACAGCTCCTGCCGCCGGCTGCCGAACGAGATCCCCGGCGGCAGCGCGTTGAACGGCGGCACGGCGTCGCTGCGCTGCGATTCGGCAGCGAGCGCCACTCCCTCGACCTGCGCCCTGGCGCGCGCCGCCGCGAGCCCCCGCGCCGCCCGTGCCTCCCGCACGCGCGCCGCGGCCGCGCGGAGATCGAGATTGTTCGCGGCAACGTCGCCAATCAATCCGTCGAGCGTCGCGTCGCCGAACGTCGACCACCACCGCGCCGCCGGCGGCTGCTGTTGCCGCACGCCAGCCGGCGTCTCCTGCCAACGTTCCGGCGCGGCCACGCGCGGAGCGACGTACGGCGGACCGAGACAGCCGGCCAAGAGAATGAGCAGCGCAACGGACGCGCCTCTCATGAGTGATCCTCGATGAACACGTCCATCTGCTGCCCGACGAAAAATCGCCGGTCGGGCTTCTGTAATTCGTAGATGACCTGCAGCACGCGCGTGTCGACGCGCTCGGCGCTGTCGCCGGTGAGGGCGCGCTTCGGCACCACGAGCGGCTCGAAGCGGACGAAACGGAGCGGCGAGCGAATCGAGGCATCGCCGCGCAGCGACGCGGTGGCCGGCGCCTGTGGACGGAAGCGCGCCGCGTCGCGCTCGTCGACGTCCACGCGCACGAAGAGCGGCTGCACACGCCCGAGGATGATGAGCGGCTCGGCGAGCGCTCCGGCTTGCGCGAACTCGCCGGCGCGGACGTTCACTTTGAGCACGGCGCCGGCGATCGGCGCGCGCACGACGCTGCGCTCGATCTCCACCTGAACGCGCTGCCGCTCCGCCGCCGCGGCACCGACCGCGGCCCGCGCCTGCGCCACGCGCGCCTCCGCCGTGGCCACGGCGTGACGACGGCGCTGCACGTCATCTTCGCTGACGGCGCGTTTGTCGCGAACGGCCAGCACGAGATCGAGCTGCTCTTTCGTGTCGGCGAGCGTCGCCTCCGCCACGCCGACGCCCGTGCGCGCGACGTCGAGCGCTGCCTTGGCGTCGTCGAGATTCGCGCGCAGATGCCGCGTCTCCAGACGGAACAGCGGAGCGCCGGCGTCGACCGCATCGCCGGCGCGCACGATCACCTCGTCGACGATGCCGGAGAGATGCGAGCCGATGCGAACGTTCTCGCTGCTCGATTCGATGAGGCCGACCGCGGCGATGGTGTGCCGGAATTCCGACGCCGGCGGCGGCGCGGGCGGCTCCGTCGCCACGCGCCGCGGCTGCATGCGTGCGACCGCGACCGCGGCGATGACGGCGACGACGATGGCCAGAATGGGAAGGATGGAACGGCGTTTCATGAGACCTCCGCAAGGGACGGCCTCTCTTCGGTGCGAACGATGCGGCCGTCGTCCATGTAAGCGATGCGATTGGCGAAATCGAGCACGCGCGTGTCGTGCGTGACTACGACCACGGCGCGGTCGGGAACGAGCGCGTGCGTGGCCAGCAGATTCATCACCGCGTCGCCGGTCTGGTGATCGAGCGCCGCGGTCGGCTCGTCGCAGATCACCAGCTTCGGCTCGTGCACGAGCGCGCGCGCCAGGGCCACGCGCTGCTGCTGGCCGCCGGAAAGCTCCGCCGGCAAGGCCTGCAGGCGCGAGCCCAGTCCGACCGTTTGCAGAATCGACGCGGCGCGCGCCTCCGCCTCCTTGCGCGGCGTGCCGCCGGCGATGAGCGGTACGGCCACGTTCTCGGCCGCGGTCAGCGCGGGCAGCAGGTTGTACTGCTGGAACAGAAAGCCGATGTTCTGCCGGCGGAAGCGCAGCCGCTCCCCGTTCGACAGCGCTTCCATGTCCGCATCGAGGACGCGCAGCGAGCCTCCGTCGTGATCGAGCAGTCCGGCGATGACCGAGAGCAGCGTGGTCTTGCCCGATCCGCTCGGGCCGACGACAAACGTCAGCTCGCCGAAGCGCGCCGCGAAGTCGGTCTCCCGCAGCGCCTCCACGCGCGTCTCGCCGCTTCCGAAAGACTTCCTGACCCCCATAGTTTCGACAGCATTCATCAGAGGATCTCCTTACGAACGGAATACCGTCGCGGCCTCCAGCCGCAGCACCCGGCGGATGCTGAGCCAGCTCGCGAACAGAACGACGAAAATGATGCAGGCCGCGGCGATGGCCACGCTCTGCCACAGCAGCACCAGGCCGCGCGTGGCGATCTTGTGCAGGAAGATGGAGACGAACCCGACTTCCATCCCCGTGCCGAGAGCGAAGCCGATCGCGCCGGCGTTCAGCGCCTGCAGCATGATCATCCCCACCAGCGTTCGATTGGCCACGCCAATCGCCTTGAGCGTGCCGAACTGGCGGAGGTTGTCGATGGTGAAGAGATAGAACGTCTGCCCGGCCACGACCGTCCCGACCACGAGCGCGATGAAGATCGTGATGCCGAAGTTCACCGGAATGCCGGTGTTCCGCAGGTAATAGCGAATGCAATCCCAGCGAAATTGATCGGTGGTGCGCGCGCGGAGGCCGGTGGCCTTCTGAATGCGCTCGCAGAGCTGTTCCGGCGTGAGGCCGGCCGACGGCTTCGCCAGTACGAACGAGAGCTGCTTGCGCTCCTGCCCTTGGAACTGCACGGCCTCGCTGTAGCGCGCGTGCATGATCGGAAAGCTCGTGAAGGACGCGGAGGCGTCGGAGATACCGACGACGGTCAGGCGATGATCGTTCAGCTCGATGGTGCGCCCGAGCCGCTCCCCCTCGCCGGGATAGAGGAGGCGATAGCCGGCCCGGTCGACGATGACGGAGTCGGGAAGGCGCAGGTCCTCCCAACGGCCGAGAAGCATCTTTCGCGGCGCGCCGACGAGCGTCTCGTCGTCGATGCCGACCATGGTCGTAACGGCGTACTTCCCGCTCTCCGTCTTCGCCACCGGGTTGCCCTTGAACAGCCGCACCGCCCAGGCCACGCCGTCGACGCCGCGGACGCGCAGCAGGTCGGTGTCCTTGAGCGCCTTGGTTTGCTCGAAGTACTCCGTCTGCGGATCCATCACCCACACCGACGCCTCGGTGACGTCGGCGATCTGGCTTCCGGTGCGGCGCATGATCCCGGCGAAGATCGACGACTGGTTCTGCAGCAGGAATGTGCAGAAGGCGATGGCGAAGATCAGCCCGAGGTACTTCGAGCGATCGGCGGTGAGCATGCGCAGGGCGATGAATCTCATGAGCGCGTCTCCTTTAGATGATAAGTGTCATCTCTTCATGCAAAAAAAATCAGCGCTTCGCCGCGAATGCCTCGATGTACATCTTGCGCGCCGACGCGAGCAAGCTCCGGCGCATTTCCTCGTCGGCAACCGCCCGGGCCACGGCCAGCGTGCCCGACATCGCCGAGAACAGCACGCCGGCGTTTCGGGTCCGCTCTTCCTCGGTCGCCCCCCGCATGAATCGGCCGACCGACGCGGCGATCCTGCGAACCGCCTGCTCCATCGCCAGCCGGACCTTGCGCGGCTGCCGGGCCACTTCCGAGGCCAGCGCGGCGACGGGGCAGCCGCCGGCCACGTTCGCGCAGTGCTCCTCGCTGAGGTAAGTCTCGATGATGGTTGCCAGCTCGCGCCCCGGCGGCGCTTTGGACAGCGCGGCGCCCATTCTTCCCCGCATGTCATCGAAGCCCCGCGTGAGCGCCTCGGCCAGAAGATCGTCCTTGCTCCGGAAATGACGATAGAAACCGCCGTGCGTCATCTTCAGGGCTTTCATGAGCGGCCCGATGCCGACCGCCGCCCCGGCGCGGCGAAAGCGGCGCGAGGCGGCGTCGACGATTCGTTGCCGCGTCTCCTGCTTGTGCTCGGCCGGGTAGCGCATCTTGAGATGATATATGTCATCTCTTCGAGGCGTTGTCAAGAGCCGATGATGTGACGACCTGGCAACGCCACGGCTCACGATGACGATTTGGCCAGGAATCGGGCTCCCGCCCGCCGGAACGTCTCCACCGACAGCCGCGGACGTCGCGCGAACGTCGTGCGGTCGACTTCGTAGAGCCCGAACTTCGGGCCGAAGCCGTCGAGCCATTCGAAGTTGTCGAGCAGCGACCAGTGCAGGTAGCCGTGCACGTCGATGCCGGCGCGCGCGGCGCGCTCGATCGCGGCCAGGTGCGACTCGATGAACGCGGCGCGGCAGCGGTCGGCGGCGTCGGCCAGCCCGTTCTCGACGATCATCAGCGGCTTCCCCGCCCGCGCGGCCTCGCCGAGGATCGCCTCGAGCGCCTCCGGCACGATCTCCCATCCGTTGTCCGTGAGGCCGCGGCCGCCGGCGTCGCGGTAGGCGAACTCGCCGATCATCCGCTCGCTCCCCGGACAGCGCAGGTGCAGGCGCGAATAGAAATTGACGCCGAAGAGGTCGAGGCTGCGTGGCAGGTCGTCGCGCCGGCCGCGCACGCGCGTCCACGGCGGGAGGAGGAAGTCCCACCGCCCCGTGGCGAAGGCCTCGACGAGGCCGCGGTTGTAGCAGCGGTGGGCGAGCGCGGCGAGAGCACGGTCGAGCGGATTCCAACGCCGCTCCGGCGCGAACGACATCATGTTGTGCGCGACGCCGATGGCCGCGCCCGGCTGGAGCTCGCGGATCGCCGCCGCCGCGGCGCAGTGCGCGGCCAGGAGGTGATCGACGACGCGCGCGAGCGTCCGCCCGTCGGCGATGCCGGGCGGGATCTGGGCGTCGTACATGCCGGCCAGCGCGAAGACGAGCGGCTCGTTCAGCGGGATGTAGAGCCGCACGCGCCCGCCGAATGCTTCGACGACGCGCCGCGCGAAGGCGGCGAATCGATCGACCGACGCCGTCGACGTCCACGGCGTCTCGGCGTGGAACCACAGCGGATGCGTGTAGTGAAAGAGCGTCACGATCGGCTCGAGACCGACAGCCTGCAGTTTCTCGGCAAGGCGCACGTACCGCTGCAGGGCCGCGTCGTCGTAGCGTCCGAGCCGCGGCTCGACGCGGCTCCACGACACCGAAAAGCGGAATGCGTTCGCGCCCGCGGCCGCGGCGAGCTCGGCGTCCTCCTCGTAGCGCTGCCACGAGCCTACGGCCTCGCCGCAGGGGCCGCCGCGCGTCCGGCCGGCGCGCTCCCACTCCGTCCAGTCGCAAGGGTCGCCGCCCTCGACCTGGTAGTGCGACACGGCCGTCCCCCACAGCCGAGGACGATCGGGAAAGGGAAAGCGCATCGTCGGGGCGAGTGTATTGACTTTGCGCTCGGTAAGCATTATCTTACGGTAAGTGGATGCTTACCAACAGCAGTTCGACGCCGTCGGCGATCCGACACGCAGGGCCATCCTGGCCCGCCTCGTCCGCGGTCCCATGGCCGTCGGCGAGCTGGCCGCGGAGTTCCCCATGAGCCGCCCGGCCATCTCGCAGCACCTGCGCATCCTCAAGGACGCGAAGCTCGTCATCGACGCACCCGCCGGCAACCGCCGCTACTACTCGGTCGACCTCGAAGGAGTGGGCCGGCTGCGCGCCTACTTCGATCAGTTCTGGGACAAAGCGCTCGCCGCGTTCAAGCGGCGCGTGGAAAAGGAGTCGAAATGAGCGTGATGACAGACGTGGACGTTCCGGTTCGGAAAAGCATCACGGTGGACGCCGGCGTGGACCGCGCCTTCAAATTCTTCACCGAGGAGTTCGATGCCTGGTGGCCGCGCACGCACCACATCGGCAAGTCGCCGATGAAGCGCGCCATCGTCGAGACGCGCGCCGGCGGCCGCTGCTACACGGAGCAGGAGGACGGCACCGAATGCGACTGGGGCCAGGTGCTGGCCTGGGAGCCGCCGCACCGCCTCGTGCTGGCGTGGCAGATCACGCACGAGTGGGGATTTCAGGCCGACCTCGCCCAGTCGAGCGAGGTGGAGATCCGCTTCACGCCCGAGAGCGACGGGCGGACGCGCGTCGACCTCGAGCATCGCCATCTCTCCCGCCACGGCGCGGGCGGCGCGGCCATGCGCACGGCGGTCGACTCGCCGAACGGCTGGGGCGGCATTCTCGATCTGTACGCGCGGCACGTGAACGGGTCGTGAGCGCCGTCACTCCCACGACAGCGCGAACGTGCACGAGGCGTCGCCGCGGCACTGGCACTCCGGCTCCCGGACCTCGATCTGCATCCCGCCGTGGAGGCGGATGCACTCGCGGTAGAAGCCGATGGCGCTCGCGCAGTACAGCGGGCTGTACGACGTGTAATGGCCGTGGACCATGCGGCCGGCGCCGTCGTGCAGCTCCTGATACTCGGCCGTGCCGAAGTCCTGAAACTGCCCGTGCAGAAGCGCGGAGCGGCGGAAGAACTCGTGCACGGCGGAGCGCTGGAAGGAGCGATAGACGCCGGTCAGGCTCTGCCGGGCCGAGTAGGCGCCGAGCTCCTGCAGGAAGGAGATCTCCCCCTCGCCGAAACGGTTCATGATCACGCGGTCGAGCTCGACCACGTCGGCGAACGGATACCACGTCGACGTCAGCACCGTGCGCATCGCGCGCGGGATGTCTTCGAAGAACTCGATGACCTCGCCGCGGTCGCGATGATCGCGCACCCAGTCCACGTGCGCGCGCACCATCACGCCCTTGACCCGTCCGCCGTCGAAGCGTTCCATGGCCGCGTTTTAGCCGGCGTCCGCGGCGGCGCGCTGCCGCGATGCGTAAAAAGCGCGTGAAGCAAGGTTTTACCCGAACTGCACACGCATCGCATGACGCGCGGCGGGCGCGCCGGCGACGATGAGCCGTGTACATTTCGCTCTCCCGTCCCGTTGACCTCGACCTGCGCATCGTCGAAGGCTTCGTCGAGCACGCCCGGCGCCGGCGCCTCAGCGCGGCCGCGCGGCTGATCACGCGCGCCGGCAACGGATGGCTCTACGGGGCCGCGGCGCTCTTCCTCCTGTTCTGGTACGGGCGCTCCGTCGTCGCCGCCGCGGTGAGTCTCATCGTCGCCTTTCTCGTCTATCCGCCGCTGAAGCGCTTCGTGGCCCGGCCGCGGCCGTGCCATCACGCCGCGCATCTCGCCGACGCTCTGCAGCCGCTCGACCGCTACTCGTTCCCGAGCGGCCACGCCATGACCGCGGCGGCGTTCGGCGTGCCGATCGCCGTGGCCGCGCCGGCGCCGGCGGCGCTGATCGTCGTGGCCGGCTGCGCGCTGGTGAGCTGGTCTCGCGTGGCCCTCGGCCACCACTATCTCTCCGACGTCGTGGCCGGCACGATCCTCGGCGCGGCCATCGCCGCCGGCGTGGCATTGTTCGTCCTCTAATTTGTTAGTTGACACTTACGTAAGTGATCGCTTAATATTCAGGGCATGGACGCCGCCCTGAGAGCCATCGCCGAGCCGAACCGCCGGCGCATCCTCGTCCTCGTCCGCGACGACGAGCTCTCCGCCGGCGAGATCGCCGCGCACTTCGACGTCACCCGCCCCGCCGTCTCGCAGCACCTCACCGTCCTCAGGGAAGCGGGACTGGTGAGCGAGCGTCGCGACGGCACGCGCCGCCTCTACCGCGCCCGCGCCGAGGGCCTCGAAGAGCTGCGCAAGTTCCTCGAAGACTTCTGGGATGAACGCCTGGCCCGCCTGAAAGCCGAGGCCGAAAGGAAAGAAAGGACAAAACATGGACGCCGCCACTGAAACCACCACCACCATCGAGCGCGAGCTGCTCATCACCGCATCGCCGGAGACGATTTGGGAACTGCTCACCGACCCGCGGCAGATCGTCCGCTGGATGGGCCAGGCCGCCACGTTCGACCTGCGCCGCGGCGGGCAATACGAGCTCGACGTCGTGCCCGGCCACGTCGCCGCCGGCGAGTTCGTGGAGATCGATCCGCCGCGCCGCCTCGTCTACACGTGGGGCTGGAAAGCCGCCGACACGCTCGTGCCGCCCGGCTCGACGACGGTGATCTTCGAGCTGCTGCCGCGCGACGGCGGCACGCTGCTCCGCTTCACCCATCGCGACCTCCCGACGCCGGAGTCGGCCGCGTCGCATACGCAAGGCTGGGAGCACTACCTCGAGCGCCTGGCGATCGTCACAGCCGGCGGCGATCCCGGCCCCGATCCCTGGGTCACGGAGAAGGCATCATGACGAACGAGACAATCCGCGGCTACTTCGACGCCCTCGGCCGGCACGACGGGTGGGAGGCCTTTCTCGCCGAGGCCATGACGTTCACGAGCTTCGCCAGCCCGATGAAGCAGCTCGCCGGCAAAGCGATGTACCTCCAGGCCACGAAGCGCTTCTACTCGATGATCGCCTCCGTGCAGCTGCGCGGCCTGATCGTCGACGGCGACAAGGCCTGCGCCCTGACGCGCTACGAGCTGCAGCCGCCGGGCGGCGACCGCTTCACGAGCGACGTGGCCGAGCTGTTCACGGTGAAGGAGGGGAAGATCGACTCGTTTGGGATTTACTTCGATACGGCGCCGTATCCGAAGTGAGCGCGGCCATCGCGGCGATGCGCCGGCTGACGTCCGGCTCGAGCGCTTCCGGCCGCGCCGCGGGCCGGCCGAAGATCGACCCCTGCGCCCACTCGACGCCGTGCTGCAGCAGCGACTCGGCGGCGTCCCACGACTCCACCCCGTCCGCGATCAGCACGGCGCCGATGTTCCGCGCCAGCGCCGTCATCTCGCGGAGGGCGGCTTCGTCGTAGCGGAACTTGAGGAAGCTGCAGGCGAGGAGCATCGGCAGGCTGCCGCGGCCGGAGCCGGCGTCGTCGAGCGCGATCTGGAATCCGCGCGCCGCGTAGTGCCGCACGACGGCGTCGGACCGGGTCACGATCACGACGCCGGTGTCGATCGCGGCGTCGCTGACGTCGCCGACGTTGAGGAAGAACGCGTGCCGCGCTCGCGGCGCCGCGGGCAGGGCCGCAATGGCCTCGGCCGTGCCGGCTTCGTACGCGGCGGCAACGCCGTGGCGTAAATCGACGATGGGCTGAAACGCGGTCACGGCGAACAGGCTATTCCGCCGATTGCCGTACGTCCGTCACGCGGTGTGAGGGCGGTGTAAAGATTGCGCGCCTAGTTTTGTCCGAGCGCTTTCCTGAAGTCGCGCAACGCCTGCGTGAGCGTGTCGCGATCGAGCATCGAGGTGAGCAGATCGAGGTCGAGGTCGGGAAGAAGACGGCTGCGCTGCACTCTGGTGAACGTCCCCTTGGTCAGAACGTAGACCTCGATGACTCCTTTGCGCCAATACCAGACTTCCTCGACGTCGAGCTTCCGGTAGATCTCCAGCTTGTCGATGCCACGCTGCGTCCACTCGACTTCGATCGCAAGGTGTGGGCTCTTCCGACGCTCCGTTCCGAAGATGTAGCACTCGTCGGCTTCTGCCCCGCGTTTGTCTTTCTTTTTCTTGAGCGTCCAACTACCGAAAGGGCTCACTTCGAGGCCGCGATCGAGGCACCACGCCTCGAGGAGACGTCCAATGTATGACTTGATCTGCTCATGATCCCTCGATGGACTCATAATCTCGACTTCCCCTTCGAGGTAGCTGATGCGCGGCGCCGAGTGGTCGCCGCGAATGTCGAGCAGGCGCTCGTAGTCTTCCCACGTGACGTCGTGAAGGACGACGATGTGATCGCCATCAGGCGTGTCGTCGTGTTCGCGAAGCGCGACGGCTCTCGACATGATGAAAGTATATCGCCGGAACGGTTAACATCCGGGGCATGTCGCGACTCCTCGTCCGTGCCTTCTCCGTTTCCATCGACGGCTACAGCGCCGGGCCCAATCAGGATCTGGAGCATCCCCTCGGCGTCGGCGGCGAAGAGTTGTTCGAGTGGTTTTTCCACACGCGCACGTGGCAGCGCATGCACGGCAACGGCAACGCCGACGGGGAAACGGGCGTCGACGACGAATTTGCGGCGCGCAGCTTCGACGGGATCGGGGCCTGGATTCTCGGACGGAACATGTTCGGCCCCATCCGCGGCCCGTGGCCCGACGAGAGCTGGCGAGGCTGGTGGGGCGAGGAGCCGCCGTATCACGTGCCGGCCTTCGTGCTCACGCATCACCCGCGGGCGCCGCTGCCGATGAAGGGCGGAACGGAATTCCGCTTCGTCACCGGCGGCATCGAGTCGGCGCTCGAGCAGGCCAAGGCCGCCGCCGGCGAAAAAGACGTGCGCTTCGGCGGCGGCGTGGCCACGGTCCGGCAATATCTGCGCGCGGCGCTGATCGACGAGCTGCACCTGGTGATCTCGCCCGTGCTCCTGGGACGCGGCGAACACCTGCTGCACGGCCTCGACCTGCGCGCGCTCGGCTACGAATGCGTCAGCCACACGCCGGGCACCCGCGCCGCGGCGCATGTTGTTCTGCGGAAGCGCTGAACGATCGGGCGGATCAGAACGTCATTCCTGCTCGTGCTCCAGCCCGGCGACGTACCTCTCCGCAGCCTCGAGCTCGTCCTCCGAGAACACGGCGATGCCGCGGCCGCGCAGCAATGCTGCGGTCACGCCCTCTCCCGGAATCTTCGTGCCTCGGAACGTCCCGTCGTGAACTAGCGACGATCCGCACGACGGGCTGCCCTCCTTCAGCACTGCCACGCGGATTCGATCGGCGTCCGCGAGCGCGGCCGTGGCCCGCGCGCCCTCCTCGAACGCGCGCGTCACGTCCTCGCCGTCGCGCGTCACCACGCGGCCGGCGCGGATCTCGGCGGGCGGGCGGGGGGCGGGAAGGCCGCCGAGCATTTCCGGGCAGGCGGAGACGATCCTCCCCTCTTCCAGCCAGCGGCGCAGCACCGGGTGCTCGAGCTTCTTGTCGCCGCCGTCGGGACGGACCGGCGAGCCGAGGAGACAAGCACTCACGATCACCCTGATCATTCGCCGGCGATCATACCGATTGCGTTGCGATATGATTTGGCAAACGACAACGTGAGGAGGGTTCCATGCGCCAGAAATCTGTCCTGATGGCCCTATTGATCCTCTCTATCGGATTCCCGCTGACCGTGAGCTCGGCTGAGAAGAAAGCCGCCGCCAAGAAGCCCACCGACGCCGACCTCATCGCCAGCGCCAGCAAGGCAGCACCCGCCAGCATCGCCAAACACGCAACCATCGTGACCATGGGCGCGGACGGCTCGATGCGCGAGATCCGCAAAGGGACGAACGGCTGGACGTGCATGCCCGACAACCCGGAGACGCCCGGTCCCGACCCGATGTGCTGGGACGCCAACGCGGCTGCCTGGCTCCACGCCTACCTCGGCCACGAGCCGGCGCCGCCTACCGGCAAGGTTGGCTTCATGTATATGCTCGCCGGCGGTACGGACGCCAGCAATACCGATCCGTACGCCGCGAAGCCGACGGCGACGAACCACTGGATCAAGACCGGGCCGCACATCATGATCGTCGGCGCCGACGACGCGTTCTACGATTCCTATCCGAAGGGCGCCGATCCCGACACCTCCGTGCCGTACGTGATGTGGGCGGGAACGCCGTACCAGCACCTGATGGCGCCGGTGAAATAGCGCTACGCGGTTTTGCCGATGCGCAAGTGGCGCGTCGCCAGGAAAACCTCGCGCAGGAAAAAGAGCAGCGCGGCGATGAGCGCGAGCATCGCCGCGATGAAGAGCGCCCCGACGACGTTGCTGATCGGATAGCGGGCCAGGGCGCTGACGAAGAGCGACGTGACCACGAAGCAGATCAGCAGCGCGCTGCTCGTGCCGAGGGCGATGGCGCGGTAAATCAGCTTGCTGCGCCGGGAGAGCACGCGCAGCTCCGCGTGCGCCGCGGCGTGCGCCTCATCCTCCGAGGCCGCCACCAGCGTTTCCAGAATCCGGGCCCGGTCGACCAGCCGCGCCAGCCGCCCGCTCAGGACGCTCAGCAGCGCGGCGATGCCGGAGATGAGAAAGACCGGCGCGACCGAGAGCTGGATCACCCGGGCGATGTCGGTGATCGGGCTGCTCGGCATGGCCGACACGATACACTCATCATCCGCGATCACCTCGAGTGCTAGTCTTCGTCAATGGCCATGAGTGAGTCGATCGTCGAGCGGCGCCTCCGCTACATCGAGCGGCAGAAGAAACTCGGCCACGGCGTGAACGTCCGTTTCGAAGGGATGAAGCCGCAGGGATCGGGGCCGCCGAACCGCCACGGCATGCCGGCAGTGCCGGTCGGGCAGCGCGTCGTCGAGAACTGGCCCGTCCTCGACCTCGGCGACGTCCCGAACATCGCCGTCGCCGACTGGCGCCTCGAGGTCGGCGGCGCCGTCGAGAATCCGGTGGCGCTGACGTGGGACGACTTCATGAGCCTTCCGCAGGCCGACGACGTCAGCGACTTCCACTGCGTCACGACATGGAGCCGCCTCGACAATCGTTGGCGCGGCGTGAAGTTCCGCACGATCGCCGAGCTCGTCGTGCCGACGGATGCCGCGGCGTGGATCCTCTGCACCGGCTACGACCGCGACGGCGGCTCCGGCGAGTCCTACACGACGAACCTGCCGCTCGCCCGCGCGCTCGACGACGACGTTCTTCTCGTGCACACGTGGGAAGGCGCGCCACTGCCGCGCGAGCACGGCGGCCCGTGCCGGATGATCACGCCGCGGCTGTACGCGTGGAAGGGCGCGAAGTGGATCCGGAAGATCGAGTTCCTCGACCGCAACCGCCGCGGATTCTGGGAGCGCCGTGGCTACTCCGACACCGCGGAGCCGTGGTTCAACGATCGCTATTCCTAAGCCGTCATCGCGTGCACCGGCGCGCCGACCAGGCGCTCCAGCAGCTTGCGCAGCGCTTCCGGCTCGATCGGCTTGAGCAGGTACTCGTCGACGCCGAAGGTGCTGAAGGCCTCGTACTTGTACACCCGGCCGGAGAACGGACATGGGGGAATCGAGGAGGAACGCTAAAATCGCCGCTGCATGAACGCGCTGCGCTTGTTCGTCTCCCCCGACTGCTGTTCTTGGCGGATCGGCCGAGGTGCGCCGTAGCGCGGGCGATTGGTGCACAGACGTATTGAAAAGCGGCCCGCGCGGCCGCTTTTTTTTCTTTGAAAATGCACCGGATGCCGAAGTGGCACGAGGCGGCGAGCTGCAACCTCGCTCTTAGTCGGTTTGAGTCCGACCCGGTGCTCCATCGGGCGCATCGTTCAATGGTCAGGACGCTCGTCTCCAGAACGAGTCATCGGGGTTCGAATCCTCGTGCGCCCGCCAAAACGCGACGCCTATCCTCCCTCTGCATCCCGTGTCACACTCTCCGGATGAGCGCGCCCTTCGTCTACAGGGTCACGGCGGTCTGCCTCTTCCTCATGGGGTTCGCGCTTCATCTGACGAACGTCATGATCGGGCCCGATCGCCTGGTCGCGAAGGTGTTCACGCCGCGGACCGAGATCGTCTTCGCCATCATGATGATCGTAGCTGCGATCTCAGGCTGGATGTCGCTGAAGCGGCTCTCGAGCCGAGGGCCGCTGCGCGTCGTCTACTGGTTCGCTCTAATCCTGATCACGCTGAGCATTCCGGTCCACGTGCGGTCTGTGTTCATCTGGAGCACTGCCTGGGTGCACGCGTTTCCGAAGTACTACAGCCACGTGGAGACGCCGATGTTCCTCGCGCTGGCGTATGCCGTGACGCGTTTCCGCTTCCGTGGCGAAGGGTCGACGTGAGTGCGAATAGGAATTTCAAGCGACCTTTCCTAAGCCTCGACCCTCAGCTTTCCGCAGCGGACGTTTGCACCGTCCGCTGAACGTGACTTGTCAGCTTGTGACGACGGTGAAAGTTAGTGCTGAGAGGGCACGTTTGGGTTTAAGTACTGTTGCGCCAAATACCGCCCGACCGTCGCTGCATACGAATTCCGTTCCGATGAAAACGAGGCATACTTCATGTGCGGGCAGAATGCTGACAATGTGCACCGCGAAATGTTATATGCGGCGTAGTTGCACACCGGATCACCCGCGATACAATAGGACACGATCCGATTTTGCACGTTAGCCGCAAACTCTGGCCGTTGACCGAGGACGCCGCCCAGATGTTTATTGAAGTTCCCCTGGTCGGCAATCGATGCTGGGTTGAACTGGGCTTCACCAAGCAGACCAACGCCCACTATATGGCCGGCGATCATGGAATCGACAGACTGTACAACGTTTGCGACGACAGTCGCGCCTTGCGAGTACCCAGCTAGGAGGAACGACACCTCGGGACACTCCTGGATCTGCTGAGCAAGATAAGCGCGCAGCAGCAATTCGCCCGTGTGCACGCTGTCGGGCCAGTTAAGAAGGAACGATTCGATCGGGAACACCGGAATCGCGTCGTATGGCAGGCCGTAAGACTGAAGAACCGGTACGGCACCTGCGGCTTCCGTGAATACTTCTTTTATGGTGTTTCCCATGCCCAGGTTGTCAGACGTGAATGGTTCGCCGGAACCACGGACGCCGACGAAAATAACCTTTTTACAAGTCAAATCCCACATGACAACATCGGTCAAATCTCCGCTTTCAGTGCTACCTCCTATTACGAATGCCCTTCCACCGGCGAGCGCGGCACCCGTGAAAGACCGAGGGGATGGAAGCGTGACTGGTGCGGTGCGGAGGATATCGGTTTGTGGGTCGTAGTCCCACATGGTGTCAACGTTGCTTATATCTCCGCCGCCGAAGACGTAAGCCTTGCTCCAGTTCCATACCGCACTCGATCCGGCATTTGGTCCAGGAAAGGCCGCTTGTGCGATTATTACATTGTCCGTTGCGGGATCGTATCGGAGAATTTCGGCCGTGTCACCGCCGAGGCAGCCTCCAAGATATCCGCCAAAAAAGAGAACTTCTGTTCCATCCCATACGGCAGCCGCGTGGGCGCGGCAGCTGGGCAGATGCCCACCCATCTGCACGACTTCGTTGGTTGCGGGGTCGAAACGGACGATATCGTTGTGAGCGACGCCACCTAAGATATAAACATATTGGCCGGTCCACACTGCGGCGGCTCCATGACGTGCACTGGGGAGGTGTGCGACGGTTGCGATGGCATGGGTTTGCGGGTCGTACGCGAGAATGTCGTCTCGGTCACCAGCGCATATGAACGTCACGCCACTGCAGGCAACAGCCCCGGCGGAGCTGGTCGTACTCAGACCGCCGAATAAATAGTACTTGCCGTCGGCCCATACCGCTGGCGCACTCTGAATATCGTAAGGAAGCGTTTCGTTTAACGTGTCGACGGTGTTCGCTGACGGCGTGTAGCGAAAGATGTCCGTACTCCCCGCTGGATAGCGATTGCTATTCGTGCCGCCAAAAACGAATACTGTCGCCCCGTCGGATGCTACGGAAGCCAAAAATCGACCAGGTGACGGAAGACTGGCGACAATGCTGGGTGCAGTAGACGCGCCGGCGCTTACCGATTGCAGACAAACCGCAATGGTGAGGAGGACGACGTTCCTACCCGATGTGTACCGCCGTTGGGCTTCCACGCGAGCTCGATGCAAGCGTGCAACAGACCACATTAAAGGCTGCATGACGACTCCTACTTAGTGTTTCTAAGAAGTGGCGAAGCGCAAATTTTGCACCTGGGACGACGGACCGATCTCCGGCAATATATATTGGGACGGTGAACCGGTCAAGCTGGCAGGCGAATTGAAGGTCTTGTTCGAGTCCGGCTAACAAAGAATATGCGTGCAGGTTGCCTCTGTCGCGCGAGGTGTTTCACGTGCCAACGTCTGGACGACCAATCATTCAGACAAAACCGTGTCCGCTGGAGGCTGGCGACGCCCTCGAAATCTTTTCACCAGTGAGCAAACTGTGGCTGCTTTAGAGCTCCTGAGAGGGCAGCTGTAGCCGACGCATCGAGCGGGCGATGTCATCGTTCATTCGGAACGCCGATCGAGAGCAGACACGATAGAGTTCGCATTCATGCGCGCGGCTCTACGCGTCATTCAGCTCGGCGCCCTCGCCGTCGTCCTGGCCGTGACGACCTTCTTCAGCTTCGAGCTCGATCGCTTCTTCATCCCGAAAGAGCTCGTGCTGCACGCCACCGCGGTCCTGGCCGCGCTCCTGGCCTTCGGCACGCTGCGGGAGGCCACGACGACGACCGTCGATCGCCTCCTGGCCTTCTACGTCGCCCTCGGCGCGCTCTCCGCGGCCCTGGCCACGAACCGCTGGCTGGGCATGCGCGCCCTGGCCATCAGCGCCTCGGGCGTGCTCCTCTTCTGGGTGGCGCGGCGGCTGCGCGAGCAAGGCCACGCGCGCGCCGTCGTCGCAGGGCTCGCGGTCGCCGTCGTCGCCGTGGCCATCACGTCGCTGCTGCAGACCTACGGCCTGGAGACGACGCTCTTCTCCGAGAACCGCATCCCCGGCGGCACGCTCGGCAACCGCAACTTCGTCGCCCACGTGGCCGCGTTCGGACTGCCGCTCGTGCTCCTCGCCGCGCTCGGCGCGCAGCGGCGCTTTTTCCTCGGCGCAACCGGCGCCGCCCTCGTCACCGCCTCGCTCGTGCTGACGCGCTCGCGCGCGGCGTGGCTGGCCTTCGCCGCCGTCGTCGTCGTCTTCCTCGCCGCCATGCTGGCCTCGCCGCCGTTGCGCCGCGACGGGCGCACCTGGCGGCGGCTCTTCACCGTCATCGTCTTCGTCGCCGCCGGCGTCGCCGCCGCGCTGCTGCTGCCGAATGCGCTTCGATGGAAAAGCAGGAATCCGTACATGCAGACCGTGCAGCACGTGACCGACTACGAGCGCGGCAGCGGACGCGGACGCCTCGTGCAGTACGAGCAGACGCTGCTCATGGCCCTGCACCATCCCCTTCTCGGCGTCGGCCCGGGAAACTGGGCCGTCCGCTATCCCGAGCATGCCGCGCGGCACGATCCATCGCTCTCCGACGGCGATCCCGGCATGACCACGAATCCGTGGCCGAGCAGCGACTGGATCGCCTGGATCGCCGAGCGCGGACCGCTCGCCGTGGCCCTGCTCGCGCTGGCCTTCCTCGGCATCGCTGCCAGCGGCGCGCGCCAGCTCGTCGCCGCCCCCGACGCCGGCGACGCCCTGGCCGCCGCCGCGCTCCTGGCCATCGTCGCCGGCGCAATCGTCACCGGCCTGTTCGACGCCGTGCTCCTCCTGGCCCTGCCGTCGTTCCTCGTCTGGACCGCGCTCGGCGCGCTGTCGTCGCCGCCGCCGAAACACCGCCCGCTGCCGGCGCTCGCCGTCATCGCCATCCTCCTGCTCTCCGCCGGCGGCGCCGCGCGCAGTGTCGCGCAGCTCGCGGTCATGCACATCTACGAGACGCATGGCGACCGCGCTTCGCTCACCACCGCCGCGCACCTCGACCCCGGCAACTATCGCCTGCAGCTCCGCCTGGCGCGGATGGGCGGCCATGCGCGCTGCCAGCACGCCCGCGCCGCGCGCGCGCTCTTCCCGAACGCGGGAGCGGCGGCGCAGCTTGTGCGCGGCTGCCGCTGACCTCGTGACACGCGACACATAGGCCGAGGTCAGCCTGCCCGGCGTTTCGTCGCACGCTGCACAACCAGCCGTGAGAAGGCGTACACGCGCATTCGCGACCCTCCTCGCACCATGCACGCCAGTGCAACGAGGAGAAGAAACTATGAAACGTCTCACCCTCTGTCTGCTGATCGCCGTGTTCGCGACGACAGCGTTCGCCGCCGCGCCGGTCACCGTCGCCGTCGCGGTCAACGGCACTCCATCTCCGGGCGCCACGTTCACGGCCAAGGCCACCGTCACCATCAACGACGGCTCCGCATTGCAGAGCGTCAGTTGGAAACAGACCGGCGGCCTGACGGCGACGCTCGCCAACACCGCAACCGACAACGTCACCATCACCCTCCCCGACCGCAAGACTTTCAAGGACGAGCTGTTCACGGTCCTCGAGGAGTCGCCCGTCGCCGCCTCGGCGTACCCCGCGTACGTGCCGAAGCCGGCGAAGTTCGACTCCGGCATTCAGGACCGCTTCATCGTCGCCGGCGTGACGCCGCACTCGCTGTCCGACGCCGGCGCGATCGTCTTCGACGTCACCGTGGTGACCTCATCGGGCACGTACCACAACAGCGCCACCGTCACCGCGGCGCTGCCGTGGCCGACCGCCACCGGCAACCGCAACGTGCCGACGCAGCTCCCGGTCCTGCTGCACGGCAAGACGCAGACGTCGTACGACTGGAAGCTCACCGCGCCGAGCGGCTCGACCGCGAAGCTCGACGACGCCGCGGCGCAGAACCCCGAGTTCACGCCCGACGTCGCCGGCCGCTACGACGTCAGCGTCACCGACCTGGCCACGAACAAAGCCGTGACGTTCACCGTCGCCGCCGGCACGTGGAAGGGCATCATCACCGGCCAGACCTCCGACGGCCGTCCGACGGTCGACACCGGGTGCACCTCCTGCCACGTCGCCAACACCCCGCACTTCGACCTCTTCACGCCGTGGGCAAAGTCCGGCCACGCCGAGATCTTCACGCAGAACGTGAACACGCCCAACGGCCACTACGGCCCCTCCTGCCTCGGCTGCCACACCGTCGGCTACAACGCTACGCCGGCGAACAACGGCGGCATCGATGAGGCCTCCGACTTCTCCGGGTTCCTCGCCTCCGGCTTCATGTCGCACGGCGATCCGCTGAACTGGACGAAGATCCTGCAGCAGTTCCCCAACACGGCGCGCTTCGCCAACATCCAGTGCGAGAACTGCCACGGCCCTAACGACAGCTCCGCGCACATGCGCGCCGACGGCTCGCGGCAGAGCCTCTCCTCGGATGTCTGCGCCGTCTGCCACGGCGAGCCGCCGCGTCACGGCCGCTTCCAGCAGTGGCAGCTCTCCGCGCACTCGAACTACGAGACCGCGCAGTCCGAGGGCACCGACCCGACCTGCGCGAAGTGCCACAGCGCGCAGGGATTCGTGGCCTGGGCGGACAGCAGCTTCAACAACGCGAACCTCAACGTGACGTGGACGGCCGACCAGGTCCATCCGCAGACCTGCCAGACCTGCCACGATCCGCACGGCGAGGGGTCGACCTCGGGTGACGCGAACACGAACGCCACCGTGCGCGTCAGCGGCAAGACGCCGCTGCTCCTGGCCGGCTTCGTTGCTAACAACGTCGGCCGCGGCGCGGTCTGCATGACCTGCCACAACGGCCGCCGCGGTCTGCGCGACGACGCCCAGCCGTGGGTCGTCTCCGACGCCACGCGCGCCCCGCACGAGGGCCCGCAGGCCGACATCCTCATGGGCCAGAACCTCTACCTCACGAAGGTCGGCACGCCCGGCTTCCACTCCATGGTCGAGGACTCGTGCGTGAACTGCCACATGGAGAAGACCGCGCCGCCGTCGGCGCTGTCGCTCCCCGGCGTCGGCACGAACCACACCTTCTACGCCGACCGCACCATCTGCTCGAAGTGCCACAGCAACATCACCGCCGACTCCGTGCAGAACCCGATACTGGCGAAACTCGACACGCTCAAGACGGAGATCCAGAACGCCATCAGGAACACGATGGTGGCGCAGATCCGCGCCGGTAACGCCATCGACCTGAACGGCGTGAAGACGATCAGGAGCGCCGCCGACGTCAGCGCCATCGACTTCATCTCCAGCCACGGCCGCCAGGGTGTCAGCGTGACGCTCAAGGACGGCTCGAAGGTCAGCGATCTGTCGCTGCAATCGGTCAAGGTCGTCCGTCCCGCGGGCGCCGCGGTCGAGATCTACTCGGTCGTCGACGCGAACCTCGCCAAGGCCGGCTGGAACTACATGATGGTCAGCGCCGACAAGAGCAAAGGCGTGCACAACCCCGCCTTCGTCAACTCCGCGCTCGACGTTTCGATCTTCGCCGTGAAGTCGATCAACGCCGCGGCCACGCTGCCCGGCGCGGGCGGCGGCACGGCCATCGGCGGCGGCGCCGGCAACGGCGCGGGCGCGCTGTCGTGCACCTCGCCGTTCGTCTACTGGGCCGAGGCCGTCGGACACGTGGCCGGCGTCAACGGCAGTCAGTGGCGCACCGACCTCGTGGCCCGCAACCTCGGCTCGGCCAACGCCAACCTGAAGTTCGTCTTCCACGGAGCCGGCGGCAACATCGAAGGCTCCAATACCATCGCCGGCGCCGGCCAGAAGGCGTTCGAAGACATCGCCGGCATCCTCGGCGCGAACGCCGTCGGGGCCCTGGAGATCTGCTCCGATCAGCCGCTGCTCGTGGCCGGCCGCACGTTCAACGCCGCCGCGGACGGCACGTTCGGCCAGAACTTCGACGGCTACGTCGCCGACCTCGGATACGGAGCCGGCCAGACCGTGAGCCTCATCGGCATGCGCCAGAAGTCCGACGCCTTCCGCTCGAATCTGAGCGTGACCAACGGCGGCACCACCGACGCGCAGGTCTCGGTCACCCTGTTCGATTCGACCGGCGCGTCGCTCAAGACGTACACGCTGACGGTCCCCGCCGGCCAGGTCGCGCAGGATCCGGAGCCGTTCAAGAACCGCGCGGGCGCCCCCGACGTCGATTGGGGCTTCGCCACGGTGACGGTGCTGAAGGGCACGAACATCCGCACCTCGGCGTCGCTGATCGACAACAAGACCAACGATCCATCTACCATCCCACCGAAGCAGTAACTCTTCCTGACGGAGGGCGGGCCTTCAAGCCTGCCCTCCGTAGCGGTAGACTTCCTCCATTCCGTGGACCCGCTTGTCTCCTGCATCATGCCCACTGCCGGCCGGCGGCGTTGGCTCCCGCAGGCGATCCGTTATTTTCTGAGGCAGGATTACCCGAACCGCGAGCTGGTCATTCTCGACGATGAGGAAGGCGCGTGCGACGACCTCATCCCGGCGGATCAGCGCATCCGGTACAAACGGCTTCACGGCAACCGAACGCTCGGCGCGAAGCGGAACCTCTGCGTCGCCGAAAGCCGCGGCGATCTGATCCTCCATTGGGACGACGACGACTGGTTCGCGCCGGACCGCATCAGCCGTCAGGTCGACGCGCTGCGGCGCGCCGGCGCCGAGATCTGTGGCCTGCCGCGGATGCTTTTCCACGAGCCTTCGACGCGCCAGACATGGCTGTATGAATTCCGCGGCGATCCGCAGCATCGCTGGCTGGCGGGCGGATCGTTGCTGTACACGAAGGACTTCTGGAGCCGTGGTCCGTTCCCCGACCTACAGATCGGCTCGGACACTCTCTTCGTCTGGAACCGCTTGCTTGATTCCGCGGTGGCGCTCGATGACGTCGAGATCTACGTGGCGATGATTCACGGCGGCAACACCAGCCCGAAGCCGACGGACGAGCAGAACTGGACTCGATGGCCCGGCGATCTTCGGCGCGTCGTCGGCGATGATCTGGACTTCTACGAAGAAGACGGCATCAAAAGCGAGGTCATCGTGCCGACGTTCGGGCAGGAACAGTTCACGCTGCGCTGCTTCGACTCGCTTCTGGCTCACACCGCGGACTATCGGCTGGTGTGGGTCGACAACGGCTCCTCCGCGTCGTCGCGGGCGATGGTCGAGAGCGCGTTCGCACGGCACGCGCATCGTCTCTCTATTAGCTCCGATCGCAATTGCGGATTCGTCGGCGGGACAAACCTCGGACTGGAAGCGATTCTCGGTGGCTCCGCGTCTGCTGCCGATTACGTCGTGCTGCTCAATAACGACACCGAGGTCACGGAGGGGTGGCTGGAGAGCCTGATCGGCGCGATCGAGTGCGACCCGTCGCTCGCCGCCGCCGGCCCGATGACGTCCTCCTCGGCCTCGTGGCAGGCGTGGCCGAACGTCTTCGCACAGTGGCACGAGGCGGCGCCGCAATCGCTGGTCACGGCCTCGTCGCCCGCCGCGGCGAGCCGCGCGCTCGCCGGACACTTCGGGAATCGGGTCATGCCGGCGTCGATGCTGGCGTTCTTTTGCGTCGTGCTCCAGAAGCGCGTCGTGGCCGAGGTCGGGCTGCTCGACCCGCGCTTCGGCGCCGGCCTCGGCGACGACGACGATTACTGCTACCGCCTGCGCGCCGCCGGCCACGCTCTCGGCTTCGTGCCGGGCGCCTACGTCGTCCACCACCACCGCACCACCTTCCGCGCGCTCTACTCCGACGACGAGATCGCGGCCATGCAGCACGCCAACCTCGCCAGATACCGCGAGAAATATGGCGTAATTCATGATTGACGTATAGGATTATATAAGCTATCGTTTCGCCAACGGGTCGGCTCAAAGGAGACAGTCATGGCAAATCAAGTCGGACAGGAATTGCTTAACGTTCCATTTCCCGAGATGGTGAAGAACCTGGCGTTGGCGATTGCCGAGGGGCAAACGGCGCTGGATCAAAACAGCATCGAGGTCGCGAAGGCCCTCGCCGAGGAAACGGTCGACCTCCCCGGTTTTCCGAAGCCGTTGACCATCCCAAATCCCAATTTCACCCCACCGGCGGGTCCTGGCAATCAGCCAACCATTCCCAACCCGGATACGACGCCGCCGGCGCCTCTCAACTTCCCGCTGATCGCGCTGGGGATCCCGCCCACCTTCTATCAGTTCACGAGCGCCATTATCTCCGTCAAGATGGCGATCACGATGACGATCTCCACTGACATCAGCGTCAATGTCAAAGCAGGCGCCAAGTTCAAAGCCTTCTCGGCGTCGGTGAACGCTTCGTATTCTCGCAAGTATGACTACAAGGTCGAAGGATCGAGCAGTCTTCAGGTAACGATCGCGCCGCTGCCGCCTCCGAAAGCAATGCAGGATTACGTTGAGGGGCTCATCCAGGCATTCCTGGCGAACAAGCCGGCGCCGACGCCAGGAGGGTAGATTGTTTTGACGGTCGGCAACCGGAAGCTAGGCGACCGCCGAATGGAGGACTCTCATGCCAGTCGATCCGATCGCCAACGCCGTCGAGACCTTCTCCGCTCCGATCGAAGGCTTGATCGTCGCCCTCGGCAAGGGCATCGCCGAAGCGCAGACGGAGATGGACCGCAATTCCATCCGCACTCAAGAGGCCATCGATGCCGATCCCGTGCTGTCGCGGCTCGGGTTGCAAGCTACCTGGTATCAGTTCCCTCGCGTCGACCTCGAGTTGAAGCTGGCGGTGACAGTCGTCGAGGACCACTCCACCACGAGCACGGCCGCGGCGCGCGGAATCGTCACGGACTTGCCGGTGGCCCGGCGTCTGGTCGCCCAGCCGGTGAACGCTTCCTATCAAAGCCACTTCAACTACAACGCGCAGGCCTCAAGCACGATCACCCTCTCGATCGTTCCCGTACCGCCGCAGGTGTCGGCTGAGCAGACAGCAACCCCTCCAAGGCTGACGCGGGACCAGGCTCAGGATGCCGCGCTCAATAGTCCGGCCGCGTTCAGCAGCACCCTCGTGCAAAGGAAAAAAGTTCCGCTGGCGACGCTTCGCTTCGACATCAACTTCAACGCCTCCTCGCGGTTGTGGTACGTCCTGCAATACGACCAGGCGGATCCGGCGGCAAAGGCTGTCGTCGTCACGGTCGACGACGTCACTGGAATGGTGCGAATCATCAGCTAGAGGACGATTCGGTGCCGGCAGACATCCAGAAGTTGCTCGACCGTCTGGTCAAGCTCCAAGAAAAAACGTCTGACGCCAAGACGAAAGGGCAACTTCTGCCGTTGAGCCGGCAACTGCGACGAGCCCTTCAGGATCTGGAGAGCGAGCGCAATGAGCTCCTGGCCAAAGTCAGTCAGCACGCGGCAAAGCAGACGGTGTTCGCTCAGGGCACGAGCCCGGACACCGGCACGGTCGCGTCACCGCTCGATCTTGCGAACTCGTTCAGGAAGGTCATTGACTCGATTCAAACCGAGGCTCGGCAGACGCCTGGCATGGCCACCACAATCAAGAGCATGGACATCGAGGTCAAAGGGCTCGTGCAGGTAAACGGCGATAAGAGCACCACGTTCGTGCTGCCCGGCGCCGGATCGGCGATCGATGCGAACTCGCTTTCGACGCTACGCGTGAGCTTCGGAGCGATTCCAGTCACTGCGCCGGCGACCCCGATAACGGTCACGGTGCCGGACGTGCGCCAGAAGCGGCTGAACGAGGCGACGGCCGCGCTCCAGAACGCCGGTTTGAGCCTCGGCACGATCACGGAACAGACCATGCCATCCGTGGCCGCGGGCACGGTCATGTCGCAAGAGCCCGCTGCAGGCGCAGTCGTTACGCCGGGTACGCAGGTCAACCTCGTTGTGACGTCGAGCGCGGCCTTGGTATCGGTTCCGAACGTCGTCGGCCTACCGAAGTCCGCTGCCGCGGATGTCCTCAATAGAGCCGGCCTGCAGATCGGGCGCCTCGATCTGCAGATTTCCAACGCGACCGCGGATACCGTGCTGCAGCAGAATCCAAAGGCGGGGGACCAAGTCCCGCCGCGCACCGCGGTGGACCTCATGATTGCCACCAAGGCCGTCGCGCTCGTCACTGTCCCGAACGTCGTCGGTCTCCCATTGTCGCTGGCGAGCGACGCGATCAAGGCATCGGGACTTCAGGTCGGAACGGTGGACATGATTGCAGTGTCATCGACGCCGCCCGACACGGTGATACGGCAAAGTCCGGTGGGGGGCGCGCAAGTGCCACGCGGAACTGTTGTGGCTCTCACCCTTGGTCCACGGCCGAAGTGAGAGGAGCCCACCGTGCCGCTATTAACCGATGATCCGAATCAGGCGCGGCGAGCGTACGAAGCGCTCGAATCGCGGGCACGCAGTGCGGAAGCGCACGCCGACATGCTCCGGACCACGACCGTGCCGACGTTGCAGCAGAGGATCCTCGATCTGGAGGGAGAAAACTTCGCGCTGCGCACACAACTCGAGAAGCTTGCCGCTGTGAAGGCCGATCTGCCGCTGCAACGCTTCATCGATTCCGTCGCGCTCGCGGCCGCACTCGGCGAGGCCTCGATGCCTGAACGGGCCATTTCCTCGATCAAGGCCGAGGCGCGAACCTTTCTGGCGCCGGACGGCGGCGGAATCGGAGTCCGTTTTCAACAACCGGAATTGGCGGCAACGCCGGACGGATTGAGCAGCACGTCGTTTGAAATCGTCAAAGTTCCGCCGCCACCGGGCACCGAGGCGCCAGCGAACCTTTACGCCGTTCTTCAACAGATCCAACGCGTCTATTCGGATCCGTTCTGGCTGCGATTCACGCCGTCCGCGCAGATCGTCGCCGCGGCCACGAAGGCACTCGCAAACGTTGACGCGTGGAATGCGCCGTTTCTCGCCCGCGCCGCGGCCGATCTCGCCCAATTGCAGGGAAGTCTCGTGGAGCTCGCATCCGGCGCGGGTGCTGAAAACTTCAAGAGTGCCGTCGCCGCGCTCCGCTCGTTAACGAGCGCACTGACTCTGAAGGCCAACTTCGTCGCAGGCGATGTCTACAGCCTCGCCTCCGCGCTCGCGTCGGCGGTGGCAGCCGCAAGAACCCTGGTATCGGCGTAGCCCGCTGAGCGCGCTTTCTGCTACATTCACGGCTCCAACCGATGGACTACGTCGTTCGTGAGTGGCTGAACCTGGCCTTGCGCTGGACCCATGTCTTCGCCGCGATCATGTGGGTCGGGCAGACGTATTTCTTCACCTGGCTGGACCACGCCTTCAGCAAGGAGTCGCAGGTGTGGATGGTCCACAGCGGCGGCTTCTACATCGTCGACAAGCAGAAGCGGCCGGAGCTGCGCCAGCAGACGCTGCACTGGTTCAAGTGGGAGGCGGCCTTCACCTTCATCTTCGGCTTCCTGCTGCTGATCCTCGTTTACTACGGCGGCGGGCTGATGGTCGACGACAGCGTGATGAAGCTGACGGTCGCGAAGGCGGTGGCGATCAGCGTGGCGATGCTCGTCGTGGGGTGGTTCGTCTACGACCTGCTCTGGATCTCGCCGCTGGCGAAGCACGAACTCGCCGCGAACATCGTCTCGTACCTCCTGATCGTGGCCACGATCTTCGCCTCGCTGCGCATCTTCGCCGCGCGCGCGGCGTACATGCAGGTCGGAGCGATGCTCGGCGCGTACATGGCCCTCAACGTCTGGGTGCGCATCATCCCCGCGCAGCGGCAGCTCATCGACGCCGTGACGAACGGCCGCGAGCCCGACATGCGCCTCGCCGAGCGCGCCAAGCAGCGCTCCAAACAGAACACCTTCATCGTCCTCCCCGTCGTCTTCATCATGCTCAGCAATCACTTCCCCGTGTCGACGTACGGGCACCGCTACAACTGGGCCATCCTGGCCGTGCTCGTGCTCGTCGGCTGGTGCGCGGCGAAGGTGATCCGCACGCGATGAGTCTCGCCGAGGCATTGGCGGCGCTGGCGAAGCGTTACCCCGGCGAGTCGGGTGCGCGCCAGCCGGTGCACACGGTCTACGGCGGCGCGCAGCTGTTCAAGTCGGACACGACGGTGAAGCTCGGCGCGCTGGCTCGGCGCGCGCTGGAGGAGCACGGCGGCGAGCCGGCCGACTTCGCGCGCGCCATCGGCATCAACGAGGCCCATGCCGAGGCGATCTATGCGCGCGTCGTGGAGAAACTGAAGCGCGAGCCGGTCGAAGACTTCCGCATCGACTTCGAGGACGGCTACGGCAACCGCACCGACGACGAGGAGGACGGCCACGCCGCCGCCGCCGCGCGCGAAGTCGCCGCGGGGATGAAGAACGGCACGCTGCCGCCGTTCATCGGCATCCGCATCAAGCCGTTCTCGCAGGAGCTGATGCCGCGCGCCGTCCGCACGGCGGAGATGTTTCTGACGACGCTGATGGAAGCGGCGGGCGCGCTGCCGCCGTGGTTCGTCGTCACGCTGCCGAAGATCCAGGTCGTCGAGCAGGTCACGGCGCTCGCCGATCTCTTCGACGCGCTCGAGCCGAAGCTCGGCCTCGCCGCCGGCGCGCTCAAGCTCGAATTCATGATCGAGACGACGCAGTCGATCCCCATCCTGCCGCAGCTCCCCGACGCCGCCCGCGGCCGCGCCGTGGCCGCGCACTTCGGCACGTACGACTACACGGCCAGCTGCAACATCACCGCCGCGCACCAGCGCATGGACCACCCGGCCTGCGACTTCGCGCGGCACGCCATGCAGGTGGCGTACGCCGGCACGGGGCTGTGGCTCTCCGACGGCGCCACGAACATCATGCCCGTCGGCGACCGCGCCACCGTCCAGGCCGCGTGGCGCCTGCACGTCAAGCACATCCACCATTCGCTGATCAACGCCTACTATCAAGGCTGGGACTTGAATCCCGCGCAGCTGCCGACGCGCTACGCCGCCGTCTACTGCTTCTTCCTCGACGGCCTCGACGCCGCCACGGAGCGCCTCCGCAATTTCATCCAGAAGGCCGGCCAGGCCACGCTCGTCGGCGACGTCTTCGACGACGCCGCCACCGGCCAGGGCCTGCTGAATTTTTTCCTCCGCGCCTTGAACTGCGGCGCGATCACGGAGGAGGAGGCGCTGGCGACCGGGCTGACGCTGGACGAGCTCCGCAGCCGCTCATTCGTGAAGATTCTGCAGGGGCGGCGAAGCGTGACTCATTGAGATGAGTCATATAGACTACTGCTATGGCTAAGCGGCTGCAGGTTCTTCTCGACGATGTCGAGTGGCGCGAGCTGAAGCGCTCGGCCCGTGCAGAAAAGACGACGGTCGCGGAGTGGGTCCGACGCGCCATCCGCCACGCCCGGCGGAACACCTCTTCGGAAGACATCGACCGAAAATTGTCCGCAATCAGGGCGGCGGCGCGCCATGCCTTTCCAGCTTCCGATATCGGTCAGATGAACGAGGAGATCGAGCGCGGTTACGAGGAAAGCGCCGAGCCGTGATTCTCGTCGACACAAATGTACCGATGTACCTCGTCGGCGACGATGAAACATACAAAGCCCGGACAGCGCGCTTACTCGATCGCGCCGTCACAAATCGCGAACGGCTCGTCACCGATGCCGAGGTTTTTCAGGAGATCCTCCATCGGTACGCGGCCATCAACAGGCGCGAGGCAATTCAACCGGCCTTCGATCTTCTGCATGCCATCGTCGATGACATTTTCCCGGTCGATGCTTCGGTCATCGAGTCCGCGAAGACATTGGTGCTCGGTTATCGGCACCTGTCGGCGCGCGATGCCCTTCACGTAGCCGTCATGCAAGAGCACGGCGTCGACTACATCATGAGCTTCGACCGAGGCTTCGACTCCATTCCGGGCCTCCGGCGACTCGGAGAGTGAGGCAAATAATTTGCACTCTCTGAGGGCGTGGACGAGCTTCTGCAGCAGTTCGAACGCCCCGTGACCGACGACCGCGGAGAGCGCTACACGGTCTTTCTTTACGGCCGAAGCCGCCCGGCCGACACGTGGAAAGGCTGGCTCGTCTTCGAGCGGCAGAGCGATGGCAGGCGCTTCGCCACCGGCACAGAGACGACGCAGCCGGATGCGAGCGCGGTTCTCTACTGGGCCAGCGGACTGGAGCCGACGTACTTCGACGGCGCGCTCGAGCGGGCTTTTCGCGCTCGCGCCGACCGAAACGGGCGCCGCGCTAGCTCCCGCGGTACGTCGAATACCCGAAGGGGCTGAGCAGCAGCGGCACGTGATAGTGCTGGGCCGCGTCCTTCACCACGAACACGATCGCCACCTCGGGGAAGAACTCGCTGCGCGCGGCGGTGTCGAAGACGAGGCGGTACGTGCCGGCTTCGATCGACGGCAGCGTGCGGAGGCGGCCGTCGTCGTCGGTCGTGCCGCGGGCGAGCTCGCGCCAGGCGTCGCCGTCGCGCGCGTCGAGGCGCACCGGAACGCCCGCGGCGGGGCGGCCATGCGCAGTGTCGAGGACGTGGGTCGTGATCGTGCTCATCCGACCAGCTTCATCAGTCTAAGCCGTGTGATCTTCAACTGTTCCTCGCCGGCGACGCGGAGCTCCGTCTCGGCGTCGTTCGCAATCCGCAGCTGCGCGAGGGCCAGCATCTCCTCGGCGCTGCGGCCCGTGGCGCAGACGATGAACGTGTGATCGAAGCGCTCCTCGTACTCGCGGTTGATCCTCTCCAGCGCTAGCAGCGTCTCCGCCGAGGCCGTCGTGGCGCGCGACTGCTCCTGGGCCGCCCATCCCGTGGCCTTCTTCGCGCCGATGCGCGGGTGCGCGGCGAAGGCCTCGCGCCACTGCGCCGCGTCGGAGCTCCACCACGCGTCGTCCGCGGCGCGCACCAGCGCGTCCCACGACGCGAACGGCCGCGCGGCGTTCATCTTTCGCACCCACTCCGTCGATCCGCACGTGCTTCGCAACTCGGCGGAGGCATCGGCGAGCGCGTTGAGATGCCGCACCACCGCCGCCTGCCGTCCCGCCTCCGTCGCCATCGCGTGCACGCGCAGGCGGCTCACGCCGCCGTCGGGATAGACGTTTAGGCGGAGCTGCGTAAGCGGAGCCTGATTCAGGTCGAGGAACATGTGCCGCGTGTGCGCCTGCAGCTTCGTGCGCGGCAGGACCTCGAACCAGTCGTCGGAAAGGCGGCCGTCGATCGACGCCGTGTCGGGGTAGTTGCCCTTGAAGTGATTCGTGTCGATCTCGATCCTGCGCACGACCGCCTCGCATGCCAGCTGCACGATCACCCAGTCGTGGCCCGGCCCGCGCCGCCGCCGCGTCTCCCAGCCGTCGCTCATATTCGGCGCGCGGCCGGGCATGATCAGGTTGTGCTTCGGGCCGAAGAACATGTCGCTGCACGAAAGCACGTCGCCGCCGTTCTCCGCCGCGGCGAGATCGAGCTCGTTCGTGAGCCCGCCGGCGCGGCGCCAATCCGGCACGACCTCGCCGTGCACGCGAAGGCGGGCCACGCCGCCGTCGGGATAAATATGCAGGCGCAGATGAGTGAACGCGTATGGCGACTCGACGGCGAAGAGATTCTGCGCGTCGCCCTGCAGCGCCGACTTCGGCAGGATCTCGGTCCAATTCGTCAGCGACTCGACCTCGCTCTCCGGCCGCGCATCCGTGGCCTCGATCGAGCAATGCGACGGGTAGTTGCCGCGGAAGAAACTCGTGTCGACGACCACGCCGCGCACCACGCCGCGCGCGCCGAGGCGCACGATGGCGAAGTCGTGTCCGGGCGTGCGCTTGCGCCGACTTTCCCAGCCGTCCATCCACTTGCCGCGGTCGGTGTACTCGTGCTCCTTCCACACCGGCGCGTGCGGTTTGAGCAGATTCTCCTTCTCCGCGAAGTAGTCGTCGGTGGCGTAGAGCACGGAGCCGCCGAGGCGCTCCGAGGCCAGGTCGAGCGCGTCGCGAAAATCGGTCATCGTCGAATCCACTCTCCTACCGGGTAGCCGATGGCGCGGCCATCGTCCCACACCTTCTGCCCGCGCAGGTACGTGGCCTTGACGACGCCGCGCAGCGTGCGCCCGAGGTAGGGCGTGACTTTGTGGCGATGCTGGACGGCCTCGGGCGCGACGACGAATTCCGCGTTCGGATCCCACACGACGAAGTCGGCGTCGTAGCCGGGGGCGAGGCGGCCCTTGCGCGCGCCGACGCCGGCGAGCTGCGCGGGGCCTTCGCTCATCAGCCGGGCGATCGTGGCCAGCGGCACGCCGCGCCGGCGGGCCTCGGTCCAGACGATCGGCAGCGAGAACTGCAGCGAGGCGATGCCGCCCCAGGCGTGCTCGATGTCGGGCGCGCGTTTGAGCTCGGGGAGACACGGCGAGTGATCGCTGACGATGGCGCTCAACGATCCGAGGCCACGCCAGAGCCGCTCGCGGTTGGCGTGCTCGCGGATCGGCGGCGCGCACTTGAACTCCGTCGCGCCGTCGGGCACCTCCTCGGCATCGAAGAAGAGATAGTGCGGGGTCGTCTCCGCCGTGACGTTTTCGGCCTGCTCGATGATCTCCAGCCCGCCCGCCGAGGAGAGGTGGACGATGTGCGCGCGCGCGCCGCTGCGCCGCGCGACCTCGGCGACGAGCGCGATGGCCTCGTCCTCCGCCGCGGGCGGGCGCGAGGCGAGATAGCGGCGGTACGACGTGACGTCGCCGAAGAGCGACGCGCGCGCCGCGTCGATCGGCCCCGGCAGCTCGGCGTGCACGATCAGTGGCGCGTCCGTTCTGGCGAGCGCATTCATCGCCTCCTCGAGTCCGCGGGCGTCGAGATGTCCGAACTCCGGCACGCCGGAGTCGACGAGGAAGCACTTGAAGCCGGCCACACCTTCGTCGAGCATCGCCGCGAACTGCGAGACGTTGCCCGGGACGGCGCCGCCCCAGAGGGCCACGTCGACGCGGCACTTCCCGCGCATGGCCGCGACCTTCGCCCGCAGCGCTTCGACCGTCGTCACCGGCGGGATCGAGTTCAGGGGCATGTCGACGATCGTCGTCACCCCGCCCGCCGCCGCGGCGCGCGTGGCGGTTTCGAAACCTTCCCACTCCGTGCGCCCCGGCTCGTTCACGTGCACGTGCGAGTCGACCAGGCCGGCCATGATGGTAAGGTCGCCGTAGTCAACGACATCGCCATCGACGTCGTCGTATGCGCTAATCCGCTCGATGCGTCCGTCTCTTATGTGGAGCGCCGCGGAAGTGGATTCGGTGTCTCTCAATACATGTAGGCTCCGCACAATCACGGGCCGATTGTGGCCCGAGACGGCGGTGAGCCCCAAATGCGGTGGAGGCGGACGTGAAGTATTACTACGGCAGGGACCCTCGGGACGAGTGGCGCTGGCAGCTCCAGACGGAGAATCAGAAGATCGTGGCCATCAGCCCGAAAGGCTATAACCACGAGCGCGACTGCGTGGCGGCCATCGAGCGCGTGAAGAGCTCGCAGGACGCGGCGGTCGTGAAGATCGAGCGGATTCTCACCTGATCTCGCCGCAGCCGCGCATGGCGGCGTCGGCGTAGTACGGATTCGTGATTTCGCCCAGCGGCTGCAGCCAGGAGTGCTTGACCATCGAGCAGTAGACGACCTGCGGCTTTGGCGTCTCGCCGCTGGCGCTGCGATAGGCGATCATGGCCTCGGAGAGCTCGGCGAACGATTGCCGCGCCGCGCCGATGTCGGCGCTCTTCGCGACCGCCGCGGCCGTGGCGGCGACGCGCGATTCCTTGTCGCGCTGCGCGTCGCTGCCGAGCGCCGCCGCGGCCGACTTCGTCCGCTCCAGCGAATCGGCGAGCAGCGCCTGGCGCACCGCTTCGTACGGCGGATAAAGCGGCGCCGCCTCGCGCTTCGGCCAGGCCATGAACGCGGCGATCAGCACCGCGACGACGCCGCCGGCGATCGCGGGCGCGCGCCAGCGCAGCGGCGACGTGCGTTCGGCGAAGCGCCGCTCGCGCCAGAGCAGATAGATGGCCGGATAGACGAGCAGCTCCATCAGGAACGATGTCGCCAGCCCGCCGATCATCGGCGCGGCGATGCGCTTCATCACGTCCGCGCCCGCGCCGGCCGACCACATGATCGGCACGAGGCCGAAGAACGCGCACGCCACCGTCATCACCTTCGGGCGCACGCGCTGCACGGCGCCGTGGACGATGGCGTCGTTGAGATCGTCGCGAGTCTCGAGCGTTCCCGCAGCGGCGCGCTCGTCGTGGGCGAGGTCGAGGTAGAGCAGCATGAAGATGCCGGTCTCGGCGTCGAGGCCGAGCAGGGCGATGAGGCCGACCCAGACGCCGATGGACATGTTGTAGTGCAGCGCGTACAGCAGCCACACCGCGCCGACCGCGGAGAACGGCACGGCCAGCAGTACGATGAACGTCTTCGGCAGCGACTTCGTGTTCAGGTAGATCAGCAGGAAGACGACGAAGAGCGTCAGCGGAACGACGACCTTCATCTTCTCGCGCACGCGGGCCATGGCCTCGTACTGGCCGCTCCACGTCAGCAGGTAGCCCGGCGCGAGCTTCAGCTGCGCGTCGACGGCCTTCCTGGCCTCGGCGACGTAGCCGCCGATGTCGCGCGTCTCCGTGTCGACGTCGACGTAGACGTAGCCGGAGAGCCGCCCATTCTCGTCGCGGATCATCGACGGCCCCTCGACGAGCTTGATCGTGGCCAACTGTCCGAGGGGGATCTGCGCGCCGCTCATCGTGGGGACGAGCGTGCGGGCCAGCTTGTCGACGTCGTCGCGCATCTCGCGCGGGTAGCGGACGTTGATCGGATAGCGCTCCCGACCTTCGATCGTCGTCGACACGTTCTCGCCGCCGATGGCGGTCATGATCACGTCCTGCACGTCGGCGATGCGCAGCCCATAGCGGGCGATCTGGGCGCGGTTGAGATCGAAGTCGACGAAGTAGCCACCGGCCACGCGCTCGCCGTAGACGCTGCGCGTGCCGGGAACGCTCCGCAGGATTCCTTCGACTTGCTTGCCGATGCGCTCGATCTCGCCGAGGTCGGCGCCGAAGATCTTCACGCCGACCGGCGTGCGCACGCCGGTGGTGAGCATGTCGATGCGGTTCTTGATCGGCATCGTCCAGGCGTTCGTCTGTCCGGGAAGGGCGAGCTTCGCGTTCATCTCGTTCACGAGCTCGTCCCACGACAGCGTCTCCGGCCAGAGCGGACGGAAGAGCGGCTTCACGAACGCGGGCCAGTTCGAGTACCAGCGCGGGCGCGTCCGCCACTCCGGCTGCGGCTTGAGAACGACGATCGTCTCCATCATCGAGAACGGCGCCGGATCTGTCGCGGTCTCCGCGCGCCCGGCCTTGCCGAAGACGCGCTCGACCTCGGGGAAGGTCCGCAGCAGCTGGTCCTGCCGCTGCAGCAGGTCCTGCGCCTGGGCCACGGAGATGCCGGGCAGCGTCGTCGGCATGTAGAGGATCGAGCCCTCGTTCAGCGGCGGCATGAACTCATGCCCGAGCTTCTTGTACGCCGGGATGGTGAAGAGAACGACGAGCAGCGCCGCGGCGATGACAGCGCGCGGATGGCGCAGGACGAATTTCACGGGCGGCGTGTAGAGGCGGAAGAGGAATCTGGATATCGGGTGTCGTTCCTCGGGCACGCCGCGGAACAAACCAGAAACCAGAAACCTGAAACCAGAAGACCGTCCGCCAGGTTTCTGGTTTTTCATCCGTGTGAACAGCAGGCGCATGGCCGGATCGAGCGTCACCGCCAGGACCGCGGCGATGGCCATGGCGAAGGTCTTCGTGTACGCCAGCGGCTTGAACAGCCGCCCTTCCTGCGCCTCGAGGGCGAAGATCGGCAGGAAGGAGATGGCGATGACCATGAGCGAGAAAAAGCTCGGCCGTCCGACCTCCTGAATCGCGGTGATGAGGACTTCCTTGTAGTCGCCTTTGCGGCCCTCCCGATCCCACACCTCGATCTTCTTGTGCGCGTTTTCGACGACGACGACGGCGGCGTCGACCATGGCCCCGACGGCGATGGCGATGCCGCCGAGGGACATGATGTTGGCGTTGATGCCGAGGATCTTCATCGGGATGAACGACATGACGATCGCGGCCGGGAGCGTAAAGATCGGGATCAGCGCGCTCGGCACGTGCCAGAGGAAGATGAGGATGACGAGCGAGACGATGATGACTTCGATGAGCAGCTCGTGCTTGAGCGTGTGGATGGAGCGCTCGATGAGCTCGGAACGGTCGTAGGCGGTGACGATCTTCACCCCTTCGGGCAGGGTCTTCTCGATCTCGGCAAGCCGAGCCTTGACGCGGTGGATGACGTCGAGGGCGTTCTCGTTCTGGCGCATGATCACGATGCCCGAGGCGACGTCGCCCCGGCCGTCGAGATCGGCCACGCCGCGGCGCAGCTCCGGTCCGAGCTGGACGTTGGCGACGTCGCGCAGCAGCACCGGCGTGCCGCGCTCGTCGCTCTTGACCACGATCTGCTCGAGGTCGGCGATGTTCTTCACGTAGCCGCGCGCGCGGACCATGTACTCCGCGCCGCTCCACTCGACCAGACGCGCGCCGACCTCGTTGTTCGAGCCGCGCACCGCCTCCATGACCTGCATGAGCGGGATGCGGTACGCGGCGAGCTTGTTCGGGTCGACGGTGACCTGGTACTGGCGCACGAATCCGCCAAGCGAGGCCACTTCCGCGACGCCGGGAACGGATTGCAGCTGATAGCGGATCGTCCAGTCCTGCAGCGAGCGAAGGTCGGCGAGCGAATGCTTGCCGCTCTTGTCGACGAGCGCGTACTGGAACACCCAGCCGACGCCGGTGGCGTCCGGCCCGAGCTCCGACTTCACGCCTTGCGGCAGCTGGATCTTCCCGAGCTGCTCGAGGACGCGGCTGCGCGCCCAGTAAAGATCGGTGCCCTCGTCGAAGACGACGTAGACGTACGAGTAGCCGAAGTCGGAGAAGCCGCGGATGTCCTTGACCTTCGGCGAGCCGAGGAGCGAAGTGACGATCGGATAGGTGACCTGGTCCTCGACGATGTCGGGACTGCGATCCCACTTCGAGTAGATGATGACCTGGGTGTCGGAAAGATCGGGCAGGGCATCGAGGGCGATGCGGTTCATCGACCAGAGGCCGGCGAAGACGAGGGCAGCGGTGATGGTGAGGGTGAGGAGTTTGTTGGTGGCGCAAATACGGATCAGCTTTTCGATCATGGCGTTTCACCTGGAAAACCAGAAACCAGAAACCTGAAACCAGAAGCGTTTGGTCATCGCTTGGCCTTTTTGATGAGCGAGACCAGGATCGCGGTCAGCTCGTCGGTTTCGGTCTTCAGCGGCGTGAGTCTCTTCGGTCTCACGACTTGGGCGTGCTCGAGAAGCTCGATCCAATAGAGCGTCTCTTCCAGTTCCATCAGACCGGCGTTCATCTTCGCGGCGTATTCGGCGGATGAACGGCTGCGGATTGCCTCGCGATAATGCGCGCCGACGGACGTGCCGCTGCGCAAAACCTGCTCGGCGATGACGCGCGCCGCGCCTCGCCGAGGCAGCGCGTCGTAAAGCCGCATGACACGAACCGCGTAGCTGCGAACCCGCTCTTTCAAATCCTGCATCACTCACCACCGCCGCTCTGGTTTCTGGTTTCTGGTTTCTGGTTTGCTCTCAGCCGCGATTCCGAATCGACCAGAAAATTCGCCTCGGTCACGACCCTCTCTCCCGCCCCGAGCCCGGCCCGCACCTCGCGCAAATCGCCCTCCTTCGTGCCGGCCTCCACTTCGCGCGCCTCGACCGTGCCGTCGGCTTTCGCGACGTACACGATCGACCGCGTTCCCGTCTGCAGCACCGCCGAGTCCGGGACGACGATCGCCTTCCGGGCGGGCTGCTGGATCGTCACGTCGGCGAACATGTCGGGCTTGAGCGCGCCGTCGCCGTTGTCGAACTCGACGCGCACTTTCACCGTGCGGGTCATCGGATCGACCGTCGGGGCGATGAAGGCCACGCGCCCGCTCCACGAGCGGCCGGGGACGTAGGACAGCGTCATCGTCGCCGGCGCGCCGGCGCGGACGTAGGGCAGCTCCGATTCGTAGACATCGCTCTGCAACCAGACGCGCCCGAGGTTGGCCACCTCGAAGAGCGGCTCGCCGGCCGTCACCTTCGCCCCTTCCACGGCCATCTTGTTCATCACCACGCCGCCGGCCGGGGCGTAGATCGTCAGCGACTTGCGCGCGCTGCCGCTGCGCTCGAGCTCGCGGATCTCGCCGGCCGTGATGTCCCACAGCAGCAGGCGTTGCCGCGCCGCCTCCAGCAGCGTCGGCGACTGCTTCGCCGCGCGCAGCGCCAGCAGGTACTCCTGCTGCGCGGCCAGCAGATCGGGACTGTAGACCGAGAACAGCGGCTGCCCTTTGCGGATCGCCTGTCCGGTCACGTTGACGTAGAGCTTCTCGATGTAGCCGTCGAACTTCGTCGAGACCTTGTAGAGGTGCGTTTCATCGGCCGCGATCCGGCCCACCGTGCGGATGCTTCGTCCCACGTCGCGCACTTCGGCGACGCCGGTCTGCACGCCGATGAGCTGCTGGCGCTGGAGCGTGATCTTCGGCTCTTCGTAGACCGCCACGAGGTCCATGCCGCAGTCGGGCGCTTTGCCGGGATTGGCCGACTTGTACTGCGGGTGCATCGGGTCGACCCAGTAGAGAGGTTTTTTCTGCGCGACCGGCGCGATCGGCGCGCTCGGACGCGCCGCAATGACGATCGCGAGCGCGATGGCAAGAAGGACTGTGAGAATCCACGGAAGTTTTGTTTTCATGAGCATCACCTCACCTCATCGATGGCCACGCGCCACTTGGCCGCCTCAGCCAGGCGGCCGAGGTACGTGGCACGGTCGGCGTAGAGCGCGTTGACGGCGTCGAGCACGGCGACGAACGGCACCTTGCTGGCGCGGTAGCTCGCCAGCGCCGACTCCACGGCGAGCTGGTCGAGCGGCACGACCTTGTCGCGGTAGAGCGCGGCCACGTCGTTCGCCGCCTCGAGCTGGGCGAGGCGCTCGCGGGTGCGTACCGCCAGATCGCGCTCGATCACCTCGACCTGCGCGGACGACGCCCGCGCCCGCGCCTCCGCCTCGGCGAGCTGGTTCTGCTGCCGCTTCTCGCTCCACAGCGGAATCGACACGCCGACGCCGAGCTGCCACATCGGCCCCATTTCGAAGCCGCCGCGATACATCGAGCCGCCGCTGACGACGAAGTCGGGGCGGAAGCTCTTCTGCGCGATGCCGACGCGAAGTTGATTCGTGGCCACGCCCTGCCGCGCCGCCGCGATCTCGGGGCTGCGCTGCAGGACATTCGCGATCGCGTCGGACGGAAGCGGCGCGATCTCCGGCAGCGTCGCCTCGAAGGCGGCGGCGCCGGTCAGCCGCTGCAGCTCCGTCGCGCGCGCCGCGATCGCCGCGCGCTGCGCCGCCTTCAGCTCGTCGATGCGCGCGAGCTCCACCTGCGCGCGCAGCACGTCCTGCTGCACCGCCACTCCAGCGGCGTAGCGGGCGCGCGTCGTCTCCTCGATCTGCCGCGCCGTCTCGCGGCGCTCGTCGACGAGGCGGTCGAGCGCGCGCGCCAGGGCGAGATCGTACCAGGCGTTGCGGACGCGGGCCTCGATGTCGAGCGCGGCGCGGCCGAGCGTGCCGCTCTCGATCTCGCGCGCTTCGCTCTCCGCGGCGCGGCCGGCCAGGGCCAGCTTCCCCGGCCACGGCAGCGGCTGTGACAGCATCAACCCGACGAAGCTCCCCTCGGCCGTGCCGAGCGAGAGCGCGCGGCCGTCGTTCTGGTACGTCGTCGACAGCATCGGATCGGCGAGCGTGCGCGCCGGCTCGATGCGCCGCTTGGCGGCCTCGACGTCAGCGCGCGCGGCGGCGAGATCCGGCGCGGTGTTGATAGCCGAGGCGACGAGCGCGTCGAGGGCCGGATCGGCCGGCGCCGCGCGCAGCGTCGCGAACAGCGCGAAGGCAATGACAAACTGCACGGAAAGGTCTCCTTGCGTACACCGGTGGCGTGGCGGGGGAGACCGCGATCAGATGAGGAAGACGGAGTGGACGAGGTGCAGCGGCCGATGCGGTGGAATCGGCGCTTCGCTGATGATGACGACGCGCTGCGGCGCCGGCGCGGGCTGGGCGACGACGAGCGGCGCGGACGGTTGCACGCTCACCAGGGCGATCGCCGGCGTCTCCACGGGCGCCTTGCTGATCGTGCACTTCATCGGGCACGGCGCCGCGCTGTGATTGCAGCACGGCATCGCGCAGACGCTGAGCGCCGACGCCAGCGGCGCGAGCACGAAGCCCGCGACGAAGAGCGCCAGAATCAGAATGCGGCGAGTCATCACGACGGACATCAATCTAGAGCGCGCCGGAATTCCGGCCTATGACAAACGTCACACGAAATGTGGGGCGGGATTCATCCCGCCCGCGCGGACTGAAGTCCGCGCCACACATGCCGGTCAGTCGAACGCATCGAGCGCCGCGGCCACCTCTTCGTTCGTCGGCCGCTCGCGGTAGTCGTTCTCGATCTTCTCCCAGCGCACCACCCCGCGCTGGTCGAGCACGAACACCGACGGCTTCGGCACGCCGTCGATCTTCTCCCCCTTGTACGCGGGATCGCGGATGCCGTAGCGGTCGATCACCGCCGACTTCGGATCGGAGAGCAGCGCGAACGTCAGCGGGCCGCGGCCGTCGAGGGCGATCTTGCGCGCCAGCTCGCGGCTGTCGCCGGCGAGGTCGCGGCTGATGGCGAAGAAGCGCACCTCGGGATAGGCGCGGGCCAGATCGCGAAGTCCGGCCACCTGCCGGACGCAGTACGGTCACCAGTAGCCCCGGTAGAAGACGAGCACGGCTTTGTGCCCGCGCGCGGCGGAGAGCGTCACCGCCTTGCGGTTTTGGTCGAGGAGCTTGAAATCGGGAGCCTGCGTCCCGAGGGAGACGGCCAGCAGGAGAATGGGGAGGAGATATTTCATAAAAATCACGGTGCGATAATAGTGGCACATCATCATGCTGCAGCCTCACGACGATCTCGCGGAGCTGCGCCGCGAGAACAGTCAGCTTCGCCGCGCGGTCCAGGAATTGTCGACGCTCAACGATCTTTCGCGCGCCATCGGCGCGTCGTTGCATTCCGAGGAAGTCATGCAGACGATCATCAGCCGCTCGCTCAAGGCCGTCAACGCCGAGCAGGGCGTGGTGACGCTCGTCGATCGCAAGAAAAACAACTCCGGCGGCTTTCGGGCCAACACGCTCGTGCGCGCCGCCGGCAGCAACGTCGGCCCCACCGGCTCGTTTCACGCCACGCAGGCGCTCCTCGGCTGGATGCAGCTCAACAAACAGCCTCTCTCCATCGCCGACACAGCGACCGACGCGCGCTTCAGCGGCGTCGCGTGGGACGCAAACACGCGCTCGGTCCTCTGCGTACCGCTCCTGATCAAGTCGGAGCTCACCGGCGTCCTCACGGTCTACAACAAAAAGAACGCGCAGCAGTTCGATGCCGACGACGAGCGCCTCCTGACCATCATTGCCTCGCAGTCGGCGCAGATCGTCGACAACGCGCGTCTTTACGAGGAAGAGAAGGCGCTCTCGAAGATCCGCGAGCAGGTGCGCCTCACCGCGGCCATCCAGGCCCATCTCCTTCCGCACGCCGCGCCGCAGATCGACGGCTACGAGATCGCCGGCCGCAGCGTGGCCGCGCAGGAGATGGGCGGCGACTACTTCGACTACATCGCCCTCGACAACGGCGCCTGGTCGATCGCCCTCGGCGACGTCTCCGGCAAGGGGCTGCCGGTGTCGCTGCTCATGGCCAACGTGCAGGGCGTGATCCGCCTGCTGTCGTCGCTGAACATCGAGCCCGCCGAGGTCATGAGCCGCGCGAACGGCCTCCTCTGCCACAGCACGCCGCCGGAAAAGTTCGTCACCTTCTTCTACTCCGTGCTCGATCCGCGCACGCACCGCCTGGCCTACGCGAATGCCGGGCACGCGCCGACGCTCCATTTCCAGGGCGGCGGCGTGTCCCGCCTGGTCACGCGCGGCGCGGTGCTGGGCATGATCGAGACGCTCGTCTATCCGCAGGACGCCGTCACGCTCGCGCCAGGCGACGTCGTCATCATCTACTCCGACGGCGTGACCGAGGCGGTCGACGCCGGCGACAACGAGTTCGGCGAGGAGCGCCTCATCGACGTCGTCACACGCCATCGCCGCGCTTCGGCCGCCGACATCCTCGAGGCGTTGTTCGACGCGTCGGAAACCCACCAGTTCAATCAGCCGCAGCACGACGACACCACGGCTGTGGTGATCAAGCGCTCGGCATGATCGGCCGTACCGTCGGGCATTACCGCATCACCGACCACCTCGGCGGCGGCGGCATGGGCGTCGTCTATCGCGCCGAGGACGTCAAGCTCGGGCGCACCGTCGCCCTGAAATTTCTCCCGCCGGAGATGACGCGCGATCCCGAGGCCAAGCGCCGCTTCGAGCGTGAGGCCAAAGCAGCGTCGCAGCTCGAACATCCGAACATCTGCACGATCCTCGATTTCGGCGAAGCCGACGACGGGCAATTGTATCTGGCCATGCCGTGCTACGACGGCGAGTCGCTCGCGAACAAGATCGCGCGCGGACCGATGTCGCTCGACGAAAGCATCCGCATCGTCGAGCAGCTCGCGCGCGGCCTCGGCAAGGCCCACGCCGCCGGCATCGTCCACCGCGACATCAAGCCGGCGAACGTGATGGTCACGAGCGACGGCGTGGTCAAGATCCTCGACTTCGGCCTGGCCAAGCTGATGGCCGCAACGAAGATCACGCAGTCGAACACGGCCCTCGGCACACCCGCGTACATGGCGCCGGAGCAGCTCCGCGGACAGGAAGTCGGGCCCCAGGCGGACATCTGGGCGGTGGGCATCGTGCTCTACGAGATGCTCGCCGGACAACTTCCGTTCCGCGGCGAGTATCACCAGGCACTTGCCTACTCGATCCTCAACGAACAGCCCGAGGCGCTGCCGGAAGAGCCGCAGCTCGACCGCGTCATCAAGCGGATGCTGCGCAAAGATCCGCTGCAGCGCTACCAAAGCGCCGACGAGGTGTTGCGCGAGCTCAGGCCGTTCAAGAAGAGCAGCCTCACCGTGCCGGCACTGAAGGGCCCGACGCACGAGCCGCTGAAACGCGGCGCGAAGCTGGGGCCGTACGAGATCGTGAAGTCGGTGTCGATCGACGTCTATCTCGCGCGCGACACGCGTCTGGACCGCCAAGTGGCCGTGAAGGTCCTCCCGCCGGAGCTCACCGAGAACGCCAAGCGGAAGGAGCGCCTCAAAGCGGACGCAAAGGCGCTCTCGCAACTGACGCATCCGAACATCTGCACGCTCTTCGACATCGGCGAGCAGGAGGGCGTCGATTACCTCGTCACCGAGTTTCTCGACGGCGAGACGCTCGCGGAGAAGAAGATGCCGTTGCCGATCGCGGAGGTGCTGCGCATCGGCGTCCAGATCGCCGAGGGACTGACGGCCGCGCACAAGCAGGGCGTCCTCCATCGGAACCTGAAGCCTTCGAACGTGATGATCACGAAGTCGGAGACGGTGAAGCTGCTCGACTTCGGCCTGGCCAAGGACGTCGGCGCGATCGCGCTCAGGAGCCGCCTCAGCGGAGAGGTCCAGTCGGTGGTGGCGACAGAGGAAAAGATCCTCAGCTCGATTCACTGCATGGCACCCGAGACGCTGCAAGGAAAGGAAGCGGGGGCGCAGAGCGACATCTTCGCGCTGGGGATTCTGCTGTACGAGATGAGCACTGGGCATCCGGCGTTCACGGCCATGAGCCGCGCCGGCCTGATCGCCGCGATTCTCGAGCGGGAGCCCGTGCCGTCGACGGAGCTGCGCGCCGCGATCCCGGCCGCACTCGACCGCCTGATCCGCACATGCATCGAGAAGAATCCCGACGACCGCATGCAGACGGCGCACGACGTGATGCTGCAACTGCGGGCCATGACGGGCGCGGCCGAGCCGCCGGCCCCGCGAAAGCGCTTCCCATGGCGCACGGCCGTCGCCGCCAGCGCCGTACTCGCCGCCGCCGCCGGCGGCTTCACGCTCTCCCGCGGCCTCGGCGGCGCCGCCGCGCCGCGCGCGCGCACGTTCACGCAGCTGACGTTCACCGACGGCCTCGACACGTTCCCCACGCTCGCCCCCGACGGCAAGTCGTTCGCCTACGTCTCGTCGCAGGGCGGCCGCCGCCACATCTATTTACAGCGCGTCGACGGCCGGACCGCGCTCGACCTCACCAGCGACTCGCCCGCCGACGACTCCGAGCCGGCCTTCTCCCCCGACGGCGCGCAGATCGCCTTCCGCTCCGAGCGCGACGGCGACGGGATCTTCGTCATGGGCGCGACCGGCGAGTCGGTGCGGAGACTGAGCGACTTCGGACACAACCCGTCGTGGTCGCCCGACGGGGCGCGCATCGTCGTGTCGACCGTGGGAGTCGAGTTGCGGCCGCACATTCGGATGACCTATCCCGCCGAGCTCTGGACAATCGACGCGCGGACGGGAGCGAAGCGGCCGCTCATCCAGCACGGAAAAGACGGGCCGGACTTCGGCCGCGACAGCGACGCCGTGCAGCCGAGCTGGTCGCCGCACGGCCATCGAATCGCCTTCTGGGGCATTTCCGATGCGAACTGGCATCGCCAGATCTGGACCATCGATCCCGACGCTCCGCACCCGAAGCAGACGGCCGTGCGCGTGACGTCGGATCCCGCGCTGCATTGGAATCCGGTCTGGTCGGCAGACGGCAAGGTTCTCTATTTCGGCTCCGATGGCGATGGAACGCTGAACCTCTGGCGCATTGCCATCGACGAGTCGACAGGGAAGGCGCAGGGCGCACCGCAGCCGCTGCCGCTGCCGGCCGCGGTCAGCGGCCACTTCAGCGTGTCGCGTAACGGAGAGCTGGCGTACGTCTCCGTCGTGCGCTCGTATCGCCTGGTCGCTCTTCCGTTCGACGCCAAGAGCGCCACGACCGGACCTCCGCAAGCGCTTTTCGGGACGTCGCAGGAGATCGGCGATTTTCAACCGTCTCCGGACCGCCAGACGATCGCCTTCGGACTCGCCAGTGCCGGAAGCGAGAATCTGTTCCTTGCAAACACCGACGGCACGCATCTCCGGCGGTTGACGACCGACGCCGCAAAGGATCACTACGTGAGGTGGTCGCGCGACGGAAAAACGCTCTACGTCTCCTCGAACCGGGAGGGCCGCTACAACATCTGGAGTATCCAGGCGGACGGCGGCGGCCTTACCCGCGTCACCGAGAACGCCGATCTGCAGCGCTACGGAGAACGAGATATCTACATGTCCGACGTCGCTCCGAATGGGCGAACACTCGCCGCCGAGACCGAACACTTCGTCGCGCTCGTCCATCTCGATCGCCCCGCTGCAAGCCGCATCGAAAAACTGCACTTCTATATGGACGGGCCGCTTTTTTCGCCCGACGGCACATCTCTCGTTGGCTCTGCCGCCGACGGCATTTACCTCTTCTCTCTTGCCACCGGACATCATGAGAAGCTGCTGAACCGCGGCGTTCTGCCGCAGTGGCTCCCGGACGGAAGGCACATCGTCTTCTTCGAGGCCGGGAGTATCGGTGTCATAGACCTCGATCGCCATCAAGTCACGACCGCAGTTACCGGTGTTCGGTTGAACGACGGGACGTTCTGGCCGTACGTCTCGCGCGACGGCTCGACGCTGGACATGCGTCAAACAGTGGAACAAGGCAATGTATGGATGGTCCGCTTTCAGTAAAGTATGTAGACTGAAACGGGCTTCCGGTCCATTCACAGCAAGAAGGGAGAAGTCATGGCCAAGATCAGAGATCTCGGAATGAATTTCATTCCTGAGGACGGCTTATTGGCCGCGATCAAGAAACCGTGTCCCGCCCATTCGGCGTGTGCCCACAGCCACTGTCCTCCTCAGGGGTCGACCGGAGCACCAGGCGGAAACTGCCCGTCGCCAAAGTCGGCAAAGGCTCCGAGCAAAAAGAAATCTGCGCTCGGCCCCGAAGCCGTCGAACAACTGCATGCGCAACTGCGCCAGAGGATCGCGAACGTCACCGATTGATCTCCGGACCGGAAGCCTGAGCCCATGAACATCACCGAGCCGTTCGTCCTCAAGGACGACGTCGTCCTCATCCCTTGCTCCGATCTCGCCGACGACGTGCGCGGGCGCATCGCCTACGACGACGGCGACTTCACCCTCTCCCGCCGCCACGGCCGCGCGCTCGCGCAGGTCATCGACGGCGAGACCGCGGCGCTGCTGGCGCTCTTCCGCGAGCCGCGCACGATCGTCGACGCCATCGTCGAGAACAGCCGCTCCTTCGGCCGCAACCCGCAGACCTCGCTCGAGGAGCTGCTCCCCCACCTCGGACAATTTCTGGAGAACCGCGTCCTCGTGCCCGCCGGCTCCGAAGAAGAAAAGGACAGCCGCCCGCGCTTCGACGCCGGCGCGCGCATGGCCGGATGGGAGATCGTCCGCTGCGCGCAGCTCCTCGAAGACAGCGAGATCTATCAATTGCGCAACGGGAGCGACGTGGCCGCGCTGAAGATCGCGCGGACGCTCGAGGTTCGCGAGCTCTTCGAGAACGAGATCGCCGTCCTCCGCCATCTCGACGGCTGCGGTGTCACGCCGCGGCTGATCGACACCGGCGCGGCCGAGGAGCGGCCGTGGATGATCATGGAGTGGGCGGCCGGCGTCGACTGCGGCGTGGCCGCGGCGCAGCGCCGGCGCGACCGCGCCGCGCTCATCGAGATCTGCGCCTCCATCGCCGCGGCGTACGCGGAGATCCATGCCCGCGGCGTGGTCCACGCCGATGTGCACCCGCGCAACATCATCGCCGGCGACAAGCTCACGCTGCTCGACTTCGGCTACTCGCGCTTCGCCGGGCGGCCGCCCGCCGTCGGCCGCGGCGGGATCAACTATTTTTTCGAGCCTGAGTATCACGCCGCGATCCGGAACGGCGACGACCTCCCGGCCTCCGCGGCCGGCGAGCAGTACGCGCTCGCAGCGCTGTTCTACCTCCTCATCACCGGCGAGCACTACCTCGAGTTCCGCCTCGATCGCGAAGAGATGGTGCGTCAGATCGAGCACGACCCGCCGCTGCCCTTCGCCAGGCGCGGTCTGCCGCCGTGGCCCGACGTCGAAGCGATCCTCGTCCGCGCGCTGGAGAAGCAACCGGAGCGGCGCTACGCATCGATCGCGGAGATGGCCGCGGCGCTGGCCGAGGCGCGCGACAAGGCGGTTGCGGAGTCGCTGGCGGCGCCGCTCTCCGACGAGGCGAAGGCGTTCCTGGAGACGACGCTGCGATCGTTCGCGCGCGGCGGGACGATGTTCGCGGCGCGCTACGCGAAGGCGCCGCGGGCCTCGATCAACTTCGGCAGCGCCGGGGCGGCGGTGGGCCTGCTGCGCATCGCCGAGTCGCGCGGCGATCCCGCGCTGCTGGCGCTCGCCGACGTCTGGCACTCGCGCGCCGCGGCCCTCATCGGCAGCGACGACGCCTTCTACAACGTCGCCGATCAACTGCTGCGCGAAGAGCTCGGCGACGTGACGCCGTACCACACCGAGTCGGGCGTCCACGCCGCGGCGGCGCTGATCGCCTCGGCGAAGGGGACGTACGACGCCCGCGCCATCCGCGCCTTCCTGCGCGCCTCACGCCGGCCGTGCGCGCAGCTCGACCTCACCCTCGGCCGCTCCGGCAGCCTGCTCGCCGCGGCCATCCTTCTGCCGCTGACCGCGGGATTCGACGAGCACGCAGACGTTCGCGCCTTCGGGAGCGAGACGATGCAGTCGATCTGGACGGAGCTCCGCGAGCGTCCCGCCGTCGACGGCTACCTCGGCGTCGCGCACGGCTGGGCGGGCTACATCTACGCGGCGTTGCGATGGTGCGCCGCGTCGGGCGAGGCGCCGCCGTCCGACTTGATCGATCGTCTCCACGCCCTCGCCGCGCTGCGCGTCGTCGAAGGCCGCGCCGCGTACTGGCCGTCGATCCTCAACGATTCGTCGTACTCGCTGACCTCCGGCTGGTGCAACGGCAGCGCCGGCCACGTCTTCCTCTTCACCCTCGCCCACAAAGTCTTCGGCGACGACGAGTGGCTGCAGCTCGCCGAGCTCGCCGCGTGGAACAGCTGGGACGAGCCGCGCGGCGTCGCCACGCTCTGCTGCGGCACCGCCGGCCGCGCCTACGCGCTGCTCAATTTTTACAGGCACACCGGCGCCACGGCCTGGCTGAGCCGCGCGCGCCAGCTGGCGAATCACGCCGCCGGCGCCGCGACGACTCCGAGTTGGCCCGGCGCGCTCTGGAAAGGCGATCTCGGCGCGGCCGTGCTGATCGCCGATCTCGCCTCGCCGGAAAACGCGAGGATGCCCTTCTTCGAATAGCCGAGCGGTGCGGGCGCATAATGGTGTCACACACGCCCATGCAGCAGAACCACGACGAGCTCGCCGAGCTGCGCCGCGAGGTTGGTCAGCTTCGCCGCGCCGTGCAGGAGCTGTCGACGCTCAACGACCTCTCCCGCGCCATCGGGGCCTCGCTGCACTCCGACGAGGTCATGCAGACGATCATCAGCCGCTCCCTCAAGGCAGTCAACGCCGAGCAAGGCGTGGTCACGCTCGTCGACCGCCATCGCAGTAATTCCGGCGGCTTTCACGCGAACACGCTCGTGCGCGCCGCCGGCAGCAGCGCCGGCAATCGCGGATCGTTCCACGCCACGCAGGCGCTCATCGGCTGGATGCACCTCAACAAGAAACCGCTCTCCATCGCCGACACGGCCACCGACGCGCGCTTCACCGGCGTCGCCTGGGACGCGAATACGCGCTCCGTGCTCTGCGTGCCGCTCCTGATCAAGTCGGAGCTGACGGGCGTGCTGGCCGTCTACAACAAAAAAGGCGGCCAGCAGTTCGACGCCGACGACGAGCGCCTCCTGGCCATCATCGCCTCGCAGTCCGCGCAGATCGTCGACAACGCCCGCCTGTACGAGGAGGAGAAGGCTCTTTCGAAAATCCGCGAGCAGGTGCGCCTCACCGCCGAGATTCAGGCGCATCTCCTTCCGCGCATGGCGCCGCGGATCGAAGGATACGAGATCGCCGGCCGCAGCGTGGCCGCGCAGGAAATGGGCGGCGATTACTTCGACTACTACGCCCTTCCCGACGGCGCGTGGTCGGTGGCCCTCGGCGACGTCTCCGGCAAGGGGCTTCCGGCGTCGCTGCTGATGGCCAACGTGCAGGGCGTGATCCGGATGCTGTCGTCGCTGAACATGGAGCCCGCCGAGGTCATGAACCGCGCCAACCGGCTCCTCTGCCACAGCACGCCGCCGGCGAAGTTCGTCACGTTCTTCTTCTCCACGCTCGATCCCGCCAGCCACCGCCTCACCTACTCCAACGCCGGCCACACGCCGACCTTTCACTTCCATGGCGGCGGCGTGTCGCGCCTGGTCACGCGCGGCGCGGTTCTGGGCATGATCGAGACGCTCGTCTGTCAGCAGGACGCCGTCACGCTCGCTCCCGGCGACGTCGTGGTCATCTATTCGGACGGCGTGACGGAGGCGGTCGACGCCGCTGAGAACGAGTTCGGCGAGCAGCGCCTCATCGACGTCGTCAGCCGCCATCGGCATGCGTCCGCCGCCGAAATTCTCGACGCGTTGTTCGACGCGGTGGACGCGCACCAGTTCAACCAACCGCAGTACGACGACACCACGGCCGTCGTGATCAGACGAACGTGATCGGCCGTACGGTTGGGCATTACCGCATCACCGACCGCCTCGGCGGCGGCGGCATGGGTGTCGTCAATGATTAGAGGAGCTCTTTCAACTTCGCGGCGGTGATCGGTTTGGGGATGACGCCCTGCACGATCTCCTGATCCCTCGCTCCGAGCGTCACCGCCTCCATCGCCGAGGTGACGAAAATGCGGCTAGGACGCCGCGCGGCCGAGCCGCGCAGGAAGTCGAGCACGTTCCAGCCGTCGAGCCGCGGCATCAGCAGATCGCAGATCATGAGCGCGTACGGGTCGCCTTTCAGAAGGCGGATGGCCTCCGAGCCGTCCACGGCCTCGTCGACCTCGTAGCCGATCTCCTCCAGCCCCGCGCGGATGATGGCCCGCGTCACGGCGTCGTCGTCGACGACGAGCGCGCGGCCGGCCGGCTTGACCAACTCCGCGGCCGACAACGCCTTCGCGAAGTCGCCGGCGCTTCGAAAGCCGTTCGCCAGACATCGATCGACCGCCGCCGCCAGCGCCGCGGAAACGTGCTTCAGCGGCGCGGGCGTGGCCGCCGGTTTGCTTCCGGAGAGCATCTCGTAAAGGATCGCGCCGAGGGCGACGACGTCGCTCTGCGCCGTCCCGGAATCGCGGGCGATCCCGAAGCCGACCACTTTCACGCGCTGCGCGCCGAGGATGATGTTCTCGGGCTTCAGGTCGCGGTGGACGATGCCGTGGTCGTGCGCCTCGTCGACCGCCTCCGCCACTTCGCGCATGATCGCGACCGCCTCGGCCGCCGCGAGGGGGCCCTTGGCGATGACGCGATCGAGCGGCGTCCCTCGGACCAGCTCCATGACCAGATAGAGCGCCGACTCCTGCTCCTCCACCCCGAAGATCGCGGCGATGTTCGGATGATTGAGGCGCGCGGCCAGGCGGGCCTCGCGAAGAAAGGACGGCCTCGCCTCGGGGATGATCCGGATCGCCACCTCGCGCTTGAGCTGCTGATCGAGCGCTTGCCACACCTCTCCCACGTCATCCTTCCTGAGGAGCGTGCTGAGCTCATATTGCGCGACGGACATCGCGGCGATCTCTCGTGCCAAGAGTAATGCAAACGGTACCATGTCGTAGTTACCTTCCGTGGTAACCACGCGTCCAACGTCAGCGAGCGCGTATGCACGTCTCCGAGCCTTTGAACTGGACTGCCGGCTGGAGCCTGATCCTGGCCGCGTTCGCGGCCGGCGCGGTGACGGGGCTCTTCTTCCACCGCGAAGACTTCCTCGGCGGCTACGCCTCCTTCCGCCGCCGGCTCCTGCGCCTCGGCCATGTCGCCCTCGCCGCGCTGGGGATGATCAACATCCTTTTCGCTATCGCCCCGCCGGCCGGGCCGCATCGCGCGGCGTCGCTGCTCCTCCTCGCCGGCGGCCTGACCATGGGTCCGGTCTGCTACCTCACCGCGTGGCGCACGTCGTTCCGCCACCTCTTCTTCATTCCGGTCGCGGCACTGATCGCCGCCGTCGTCCTCGTCCTGGCCGGAGGCGCGCCGTGAAGATCGGATTTCTGGCGATGAGCGGCATCCGCGCCCACGACCCGAAGCTCCTCGCGCTCGGACTGACCCTGCCCGGCTTCGTCGAGCGCAGCAAGACCGTCGCCTCGCTGCCGAGCCTCGGCCTTCTCTACCTGGCTGCCTGCACGCCGGCCGGACACGAGCTCGCGTACTTCGAAGCGGAGTCCGACGGCGCCGAGCCGGCGGCGCTCTACGCGTGCGACCTCGTCGCCATCAGCACCTTCTCCGCGCAGGCCTTCGAGGCCTACGCAATCGCCGACCGCCTGCGCGCCGCGGGCGTGAAGGTGGCCATCGGCGGGCTGCACGCCAGCGTCTGTCCCGACGAAGCGTTCGCACACGCCGACTACGCCGTCATCGGCGAGGGCGAGAACGTCTGGCCCGCCGTCGTCGCCGCCGCCGAGGGGAACGAGGAGGCGCGGATCTTCTGGGCCTCCGACGCCGCGCCGGTCGACGTCGCCGCGCTGCCGGCGCCGCGCTACGACCTCCTCGGCGATCGTCCCTACGACCGCTTCACCGTGCAGACCTCGCGCGGATGTCCGTGGCGCTGCGACTTCTGCGCGTCGAGCGTCATGTTCGAGCGCCCGTACCGCAAGCGTCCCGCCGCCGGCGTCGTGCGCGACATCGAAGCGGTCCAACGCCTCAGGCCGCGGCCCTTCATCGAGTTCGCCGACGACAACACCTTCGTCGACAAAGAGTGGAGCAAGGAGCTCTGCCGGCGGCTCGAGCCGCTGCGCGTGCCGTGGTTCACCGAGACCGACATCAGCGTCGCCGACGACGCCGAGCTGCTCGATCTGATGCGGAAGTCCGGATGCCGGCAGGTGCTGATCGGATTGGAGAGCCCCGACCGGCAGGCCCTGAGCGGCGTCGAGCTGCGGCACGACTTCAAGGCCCGCCGCGCCTGCGACTACGCCGCGGCCATCGCCGAGATCCAGTCGCACCGCATCACCGTCAACGGCTGCTTCGTCCTCGGCCTCGACACGCACGGCCCCGACATCTTCGAGCGCGTCCTCGACTTCGCCAACGCCACCGCCCTCTTCGACGTGCAGATCACCATCCTCACCGCCTTCCCCGGCACGCCGCTGTACGACCGCCTGCTGCGCGAGGGACGCATCCGAGAGCGGAAGCGCTGGGACCTCTGCACGCTCTTCGACGTCAACTACGAGCCCGCGCGCATGTCGCCGCAGCAGCTGCGGGAAGGGATCTACTGGCTGAGCGAGCGGCTGTACGGCGAGGCGGCCACGAAGGAGCGGCGAAAAAAGTTCCTGACGCGCGCGCCGGCGCGGTAGCTCAGTCGAGCATCACCCGCACGACGCCGTACTGCTTCGACAGGTCGTCGTAAATGCCGATGACGATGCGATCGCTGCGCGTGTCGGTGAGCATCTCGAACGAGTACGTGAAAATCTTCGTCGCGGCGTCCTTCGCGCCGGCCGGAATCGTGAACGGCTGCGATTGCTCGTGGACGTCGCTGTTGACGCCCAGCGTCCCGCCCGCGGCGCAGTAGACGCGAAACACGCCGGAGCGGCCACCCGCGTCGGGCAGTGCCGTGAGCGATGCCGCCGGAATCCGGATGACGATCGGGATCCGATAACCGAGCTTCACTTTCTTTTTGCCGAGGACCTGGACGTCGACCGGGATCGCGGAGCCGCGCTGCGGCTGATACAACGCCGCCAGCACGCGATCGGACATCATCATCTCGTCCGTCTTCTCGACGACCTCGCTGCGCGCCCGAACCGTGTAGCCGTGGTTGCTCTTCACGGTGATCTTGTGGGTCTCCATGCCCTTGGGCGTGCGGAAGGCGAGCGAGTAGTACGCGCCGAGGTCCTCGCGGACGGCGCTGGCGATCTTGGCCACATCGCCGAATCCCCACCCGACCACGCCCCCGGTACGCGCGGCCAGATCGCCGATCGACTTCGTCTCGTTCAAGACGACGACATCCGTCTGACCCAGCCGTTGCCAGCTGATCGGAGTCGTTCCATACAGTTGGCTCCGCGTGAGCCGCCCTTGCTCGACGTTTGCGAGCGGGACCTCCACGACACCCTCGGGATAGACCGGATAGAACGTCACGCCGGCAGCGTTCGCGTTGCGCGTCAGCGACTCCCGCAACTTCTCGGTGTCGAAGAACAGCATGTCGTCGTTCGGCGGTCCGAGACCATGGCAGATGAACTCGCAGCCCGCGTACTTGCCGAAGCGCCGCGTGGCCAGGAAGATCGCCTTCCGACCATCGACGCCGGCCATCACGTTCACGAGCATGTTGAGCATCTGCACCTTGCGCCGGATGTCGAGGAACTCGCGCTGAGCCCGGTCCGTTCCTTTCAGCGTCGGCGACGTCCGCAGATCCGCCGACCCGCCTCCTGCGGCAGTCACTTCGGCGTCGAGCTCCTGCAGGTACGCGTTCCGGATCACCTCCCCTTCGATGTTCTCGCCGAAGCGGTCGAACATCGGACGGAGGCGATCGATGGCCGCCTCGAGCCGCGTCAAGTCACCGGTGAAATCCTGTTCGACCTTCGGCACGAAACGGAACGACACGACGGCTGCGGTGTCGCCCGTCCGCATGGTCTCGTGCAGCAGCTTTTTGAGCGACGCGACGAATGAGTCGGCCTGCGCCGGCTTCAAGACCTGCCGTTCGACGAAGAGAACGAGCGTCCGCTTCTCGCGAGCGCGTTGCGGCGCGGACACCGCCGTCGGCGCCCCGCCCTCGGCAGGGGCAGGAGTCGCCGGGCCGCGCACACCGTCGTCGTTATACTCCGCGAAATTCGTGATCGGCTGCGGCACGCCGTTGTCGCGAATCTCGAAATCGGCCGCGGTCAAACCCCGAATGTGATTCCCGTGGCGGTCGGTCACGACGACGTCGACGTTGACGATCGAGACCTCGATCGTTTCACCGGCGGACGGGATTCGCGTTTGCGCCGAGGCGTCGGCGGGCAGGCAGACGGCGAGGAGCAGCGGCAGAGTCCACGCTTTCATGGGCCGATTATGCGAGGCCTGGCGGAAATCCGCAGTGATCGCCAAAAAAAAGTTCTTGACACGTCAGCTAGTGTTATAGTTAACTACAACAGTAGATAGGAGGACAAACACATGAATCCCTTCCGTTTTCTGCTCCCCGTGATCCTTATCTCCTGCGGTCCCATAGCTTTAGCTCAATCCGACACGGCGAAGCCGTTCGAGAGGCTCAAAGCCCTCGCCGGCACCTGGGAGGGCCCCGCGACGACCACCCCGCCTCTGCCGCAGTTCGAGACGAAGTCCCTCACCGTCTCGCTCCGCGTCACCTCGATGGGCCACACCCTCATGCACGAGATGAAGTCGGAGGGCCACGCGGACGATCCGATCACGATGTTCTATCTCGACGGCGACAAGCTTTTCCTCACCCACTACTGCGATGCCGACAACCGGCCGCGCATGACGGGGAGACTGTCGGACGACGGCAAGACGCTCGACTTCGACTTCCTCGACGTCGCCGGCAACCTGAAGTACGGCCACATGCAGCACGTGGCGATCACGTTCGTCGACGCCAACCACCACATCGAAGAGTGGACGTTCGCGTTGCCTGACAAGACGGTGCGGGCGAAGTTCGACCTCACGCGGACGAAGTGATCTATGGGTGCTGAAACGAAATCGGGACGCCTGGCCGGCGCGCTGGTGCTCGCGCACCTGGCCCTCGGCCTGACGACGCCCTTCATCCTGCTGCATCCGCTGGTGCGTTCGGATTGGGCCGCGACCGCGGCCGCGAGCGCGACGCAGATCCGCATCGCCGTCCTGCTGTTCTTCGCCGGCAGCGCCATGCCGATCGCTATCACCGGCGCGGCGTGGGACGTCCTCCGGCAACGGGCGCTGTGGCTGTTCGCGCTGGCCGTGGCGGCCTTCACGCTGCAGGCGGTCGACAACGCCCACATCCTGTCGATGCTCTCGTTCAGCCAGCACCATCTGCCGATGCCGGCGGACGCGCTGAGCGAGGCACGGAAGTGGGCGCACTACACCACGCTCCTCGTCGAGGTCAGCTGGATCGTTCTCTTCTTCGCGCTGCTGTACCGCTTCCGCCTCGTCCCGCGCCTGCTGGCCGGGCTCGGCGTCGTCACCAGCGCGATGCAGATCGCCGGCGTCACGCTGCCGGCACTGTTGGGGCTACCGCCGCGGATCGTGCTGGCCATGCCGCTGGCGCCGGTCTACGTCGGCCTCGCCCTCTGGCTGCTGATCAAAGGATTTCCAACGGAGACACGAGCATGAACGCGCATCTGCCAGCACCGCTGGTCCTCATCCACCTGTCCGGCGCGACGATCGGTCTGATCGCCGGCTACCTCTCGATCATCCTGCGCAAGGGCTCGAGCATGCACCGCATCGCCGGCAACATCTTCGTCGCCGGGATGCTGACCATGGGCGGCACCGGCGCGGTCATCGCCGCATTCCTGCGGCCGAACGACGGCAATTTCATCGGCGGCGTGCTGACGGTCTATCTCGTCTCGACGGGGTGGATTGCCGGCAGGCGCAGAGAACAAGCCGTCAACGCCTTCGACGTGATCGCGTTTCTGGGCATCCTCGCCCTCGGAGCCGCGGCCGTTCGCTGGGGCTTGCTGGCCTCGGCCAGTCCGACGCACCGGCTCGACGGATATCCGCCCGGGATGTTCTTCACCTTCGGCACGATCGCGCTGCTGTTCGCGGCGGCGGACGTACGCATGTTCATCCGTCGTGGCGTGGCCGGCGCGCGGCGCGTGGCCCGGCATCTGTGGCGCATGTGCCTGGCCTTGCTGTTCGCCACGATTTCGCTGTATCCGGGCAACAGCAAGCTATTCTCACCGGCGTTGCGCGGCAACCCGCTGCGCTTCGCGCCCCACATTCTTCTGATCGTGTCGATGATTTACTGGATGGTCCGCACCCTCCGCCGCAAGCGCCAGCGCGCCGCTGCCACGGACGTGCCCGACCTTTCGCTCAAAGCTGCTTGAAATGGACGAGTGGAACGATAGTCAGCCGATTTACCGGCAGCTTCGCGATCGCGTCGTGGCCATGATCCTCGACGGCGCGCTCAGCGAAGGCGATGCCCTGCCGTCCGTGCGCACGGTCGCGGCCGACTATCGCGTCAATCCGCTCACGGTTCTCAAGGGATATCAGGAGCTCGTCGACGAGCAGCTCGTCGAGAGCAAGCGAGGACGGGGCATGTTCGTCAAAGAGGGCGCGCGCGACCTGCTGCTGCAGGGCGAGCGCCAGAAGTTTCTCCAGGAGGAGTGGCCGAGGATCCGGGAGAGAATCCACCGCCTCGGCCTGTCGGAAGAAGAGCTGCTGAAAAAACGGGACGAGGAGAAACGCTGATGGCCTGCATCGAAGCGCGCGGCCTGCGCAAAGTCTTCGGCACGACCGTGGCCCTCGACGGGATCGACCTCCGCGTCGAAGAGGGCCGCATCCTCGGCCTGATCGGTCCCAACGGCGCCGGCAAGACCACGGCCCTCAACGCCATCCTCGGCCTGATTCCGTACGAGGGCCAGCTCACCGTGCTCGGGCGCGACCCGTGGTCCGCGCGCGATCAGCTCATGCGCGACGCCGCCTTCATCGCCGACGTGGCCGTGCTGCCGCGCTGGATCCGCGTCTCCCAGGCCCTCGACTACGTCGGCGGCGTGCATCCGCGCTTCGACCGCGCCAAAGCCGAGGCGTTCCTGGCGAAGACCGACATCAAGCGCACGAGCAAAGTCCGCGAGCTGTCGAAGGGCATGGTGGCCCAGCTCCATCTCGCGCTGGTAATGGCGATCGACGCGAAGCTGCTCGTGCTCGACGAGCCGACGCTCGGCCTCGACATCCTCTACCGCAAGCAGTTCTACGACGCGCTGCTCAACGACTACTTCGACGGCGCGCGCACGATCATCGTGACGACGCATCAGGTCGAGGAGATCGAGCACGTCCTCACCGACGCGATGTTCATCCACCGCGGCCGCATCGTCTTCGAGTCGAACATGGAGGCGTTCGAGTCGCGCTACGCCGAGGTCATGGTCAATCCCGATCGCCTCGAGGCGGCGCGGGCGCTGCGGCCGATCCACGAGCGGCAGCTCTTCGGCCGCAGCATCCTTCTCTTCGACGGCGCCGACCGCCAGCAGCTCGCCACCCTCGGCGAGGTGCGCCGGCCGTCGATCGCCGATCTCTTCGTCGCCGTGGTGGGAGGAGCCCGATGAACACGCAATCGCTCTACTGGTCCGTCCGCCGCGAGCTGTGGGAGAACCGAGGGATCTACATCGCCCCGGCCGCCGTCGCCGCCGTGGCGCTCTTCGCGTTCCTGATCGGGGCGCTGGCGAAGGCGCCGCAGCTTCACGATCAATCCGGCCTCGACAAGCCCTACAACTTCGTGTCCCTGCTGATCATGGGGACGACGTTCCTGGTCTCGATCTTCTACTGCCTCGACGCGCTTTACGGCGAGCGCCGCGACCGCAGCCTTCTGTTCTGGAAGTCGCTGCCGGTCTCGGACACGACGGCGGTGCTGTCGAAGATGGCCATTCCGCTCGTGGTGCTGCCGCTGCTGACGTTCGCGATCACGTTCGCCGCGCAGTTGCTGATGCTGATGATGCAGAGCGCAGCGCTGGTGCTGCACGGCCGCAGCCCCGCCGAGCTGTGGGCGCATCTGCCGGTCATCGACATGTGGCCGATGCTGCTCTACCACCTCGTGACCGTGCACGCGCTCTACTACGCGCCGATCTTCGCCTGGCTGCTGTTCGTCGGCGCGTGGGCGCGGCGCCTGCCGTTCCTGTGGGCCTTCCTGCCGCTGGCGGCGATCGGGATCGTCGAGAAGATGGTCTTCGGCACGTCGCATTTCGGCCACATGCTCGGCTCGCGCATCGCCGGCGGCATGGACGGCGGCACGCCGCCGGCCGGCCACCCGCTGTGGGGCCACTTCATGCCGGGCAGCTTCCTGCTCGATCCCGGCTTGTGGATCGGCTTCGCCGTGGCGGCAGTGTTCCTCGCCGGCGCGGTGCGGTTGCGGCGAGCGCGCGGGCCGATTTAGCGACGACTATCCGCCGCAGCCCTTCCCGCCCGCCCGCAGCAGCACAACGGTGACGTGCGAGCGCGATCCGTAGCCCCGCCGGACGAACGGCCGCGCGCCGCGCGAGCCCTCGCCGACGAAGAGATCGACGTGCCGGCCGCGGAAGTGGCCGCGGTCGGTGGCGGTGAAGACGCCGTCGTGAATCGTGCCGTCGGGAAGGCGCGTCCCCTTCAGCTGCGGGATGTAGATCTTCGAGCCGAGCTTGATGAAATGCGGATCGACGGCCGCGGTGCGGAACGGAACGAGCGCGCAGCCGGTGACGGCGAAGCCGCATCTGGCCTTGACGACGCGGAAGCGATGCTCGCCGCCGATCTTGCGGTCGTAGATGACCGCGCGGCCGTCGCACAGCCAGCCGAAGCCCTCGAGCACGAGGGCCCGCCGGAATTTGCGGCTGGTGTGAGCGACGACGCGGCCGCGCGCGTCGCGCAGCAAGGCATCGGCGCGCCCACGATACTGCGGCGCACTCTCGTCGATGATCCAGTAGAAGCTGAGCGACGCTTTCCCCAGCGACGCCGGCGGCGCGGCCATGGCCGCGGGCGGAAGGAGAAGCGCCAGCGCAACGGCCGTGGTGGCGGATCCGGAGCTCACGGCTGAGGCGGGTGCGAAAGTCGCGCCCGTCAGGGGAATCGAGTAACGTGGAGCAGCGATGCCGACTCCGTCCGAGCTGATTGACAAAAGAATCGCCGAGCTCGGGGACTGGCGCGGGAAGACCTTGAGCCGGATGCGCAAGCTCATCAAAGAGGCGGACCCCGACGTCGTCGAAGAGTGGAAGTGGATGGGCACTCCGACGTGGTCGCACGACGGGGTTCTCTGCACCGGCGAGTCGTACAAGTCGGTCGTGAAGCTGACCTTCGCCAAGGGAGCGTCGCTGCCGGACCCGGCCAGGCTCTTCAACGCCAGCCTCGAAGGGAACACGAGGCGCGCCATCGACATGCACGAAGGAGAAGAGATCGACGCCGGCGCGTTCAAGGCTCTCATCCGCGCCGCGGTGGCGCTCAATACATCGAGACGCAAGGGCGCGAAGTGACCTCGATCGACGCAGCGCCGCCGCGCCCTCGGAGCGTCTTCGCCAACACCCACTTCCGCAACATGTGGCTCGGCGCAGCGGTGTCGGCGCTCGGCGACCAGTTCTATCTCGTGGCGCTGCCGTGGCTCGTGCTGCAACTGACCGGCTCGAACCTCGCCGTCGGCACGGTGCTGATGTGCGCGGCCATTCCCCGGGCCGTGCTGATGCTCGGCGGCGGCGCGGTCAGCGATCGCGTCGCCCCGCGGCGGATCATGCTGACCACGGCCTCGACGCGCACGATCTTCGTCGGCGCCGTCGGCGTGCTGGCCTGGCTCCACGTCGTGCAGCTGTGGCATCTCTACATCCTGGCCTTCGCCTTCGGCGTGGCCGACGCGTTCGGACTGCCGGCCTTCCAGTCGCTCCTGCCGCAACTCGTCGAGCGCGAGCAGCTTCCCTCCGCCAACGCGGCCTTCCAGGGGCTCTACCAGATCGCCATGATGCTCGGCCCCGCACCGGCCGGCATCGCCATCAAGGCCTTCGGCATCGCCTGGGCGTTCTTCATCGACTCGTTCAGTTTTCTCTTCGTCCTCGCGCCGATCTACGGCCTCCCGCGAACGCGGCCCGCGCCGAAGCCGCGCGCCGAAGGAAAACATTTCGGCCACGACATCCTCGAAGGGCTGCACTACGTCTGGCGCGATCCGGCCATGCGCGCTCTGCTGATCATCATGACCGGCGTGAACCTCTGCATCTCCGGGCCGATCATCGTCGGCCTGGCCGCGCTGGCGAAATTCCGGTTCGGATCGCCGACCGCCTTCGGCGTGCTCATCTCCGCCTGGAGCGGCGGCGCGCTCCTCGGCAGCATCGTCGCCGGCGCCCGCAAGCAGCGCACGCACCGCGGCTGGACGATGATCGTCGCCTCCGGCATCGTGGCCCTCGGCATCGCCGCCATCGGCGTGCTGCACACCGAGCTGACCATGGCCGCGGTCCTGGCCGCCTCCGGCGTCGCCGGCGGCTACAACAACATCGTGCTGATCTCGTGGTTTCAGCAGCGCGTCGAGCACGAGCTCATGGGGAGAGTGATGAGCGTGCTGATGTTCGGCTGGGTGGGACTGATGCCGGTCTCCTACCCGATCGCCGGCGCGCTCGCGCAGTGGAGCATCAGCGGGATGTTTCTGATCAGCGGGCTGACCGCGGTGGCCATCACAGCCCTCTGCGCGCTGAGCGGCGACCTGCGCAGGGTGGAATAAGAATTACGGACGCGCGTAGAGCCGGCCGGCATTGAAGAAATGAACGCGACAGCGCTACCTGGCGGCACGGCGCCTAGGCGTGGCGTACGTGAAGGCGTTCGGCAGGGTCACCTGACCGGATCGGCAGGTGAGGACGAGATCGACCGAACCCTCGGCGTGCGGCGGCGCGGTTACGCGCAGCACGCTCCCGGCGCCTTCGACGTTCGTCCCGGCAACGCTCCCGAACGACAGCGCGCAAGGCGGGTCGAAGTGCGATCCGGAGAGCGTCACCCCGCGTCCCGCCAGCCGCCGGGCCGAACGCCGGCGCGATCGCCGTGACCAGCGGCGCCGCCGCGCCGAGGACGTCCACCGCGATGCGCGCCATCGCCCCACTGGCCGGATCGCTCA
>Ga0075425_100000016_pt1 | contig 164525 bp, 142 predicted proteins | sample SoiMethybrSBSTD4_FD_75300 | JGI IMG/M metagenome (GOLD analysis project Ga0075425, IMG submission 75300) | Bulk soil microbial communities from a Populus tree surrounding site in Tennessee, USA - Soil MetaG P. TD hybrid SBSTD4 | ecosystem: Environmental > Terrestrial > Soil > Tree plantation...
AAGGACGAGAACGAGAAGGATCGCAACCGCAAGGCGTCATAGCACGACGCGCGTCTCGCCCATCCGCCGCGTGACGCGCTCGCGATCCAGGTACTCGAGCAGCGGGATCGCGAACTTGCGCGTGACGCCGAAGCGCTCCTTGAACGTCGCCACGTCGATTTTCGCACCCGCGCCCGCTGCGCTCTTGAGCGCGCTCACGTCGGCCTTCAGCCGGCTGAGCGCTTCGTCGTGAAACAGCAGCGCATCCACTTTCACCAGCACCTTCTGGCGTTGTAGCAGCTTCAGGATCCGATCGGCGACCGCCGGCGCGACGCCGGAGGCGGCCGCAATCGCCGCCGCATCCGGCGGTTTGAGGCCGCCGTCCCGATACGCCCGCTCGATCGCCGCGCGCGCCCGCTCTTCCTCCGGCGTCAACGCGAGGCGGTGCGTGGCGAGCGCGACGCGATCGCGCGCGGCGACCGCGCCGGACGCCGCCAGGTCGGCGAGCGCGAGGTCGAACACCACCGGCGCGCCGTGCGCGAACAACTGCTCGCGCAGCGCCTCGCGCGGCACCCCCTCGGACATCGGCTCGGCGCGATGGTGCGCGCCGAGCGCGGCGACGATCGCCTCCTTCAGACGCGAGAACACGCCGGCGGCGACGATCGTGTCGGCGGCGCGGATCGCCTGGCCGGCAGCGACGAGCGCATCCACGCGCGGAGCGGCGGCTGCCGGCGCGACCCCGGCGCGCGACGTGACCGCCGCGATCGACAAGCCGGCGGCGCCCGCTTCGTCCAGCATCGCCGCGATCGCGCGCGCATCGGCGGCCGCGCGGTCGGCGGCGCCGGGATCGAAGTCGAGGCGCGCCAGCCGCTCGATCGCCGCCGCGGTTCGAATCGCCGTGCGCGGCGGCTTCGGATCGAGAATCAGCCCGCCCGCAATCGTGGTCGGCGGCGAGTAGGCGCGCAGGATGTAGCGATCGCCGCGCGCGAGGACCGCCGGCGCCTCGAGCCTGAGCCGGACGAACGCGCGCCCGCCCGGCTGGACGACCGGCGCGTCGGTGCGCGACGACCCGTTGCCGGCCGACGCGGCGGCGGCGCGCAGCGGACCGACGAGCGCGACGCGTCCCAGAAGCTCCGCGGTTCCCTGGTGGAACCGGACGCGCGAGCCGTGCTTGAGCGGCTTCGCGTCCGGCAGCAGGTCGAGCGTCGCGTCGGCCAGCCGCGTCGGCTCGAACGCGCCCGGCGTGACGATCGCCTCGCCCCGCGCGATCTCGTCCACCTCCACGCCCGCGAGGTTGACGGCCGAGCGCTCGCCCGCCACCGCCTCGCGGCGTTTCTCGCCGTGCACCTGAACGCCGCGAACTTTTGCGCGGCGGCCGCCAGGCTCGATCGCCAGCTCGTCGTCCACCGCGATCCGCCCCGCGACCAGCGTCCCGGTGACGACCGTGCCGAAGCCCTTCATCGAGAAGACGCGGTCGATCGGCAGCCGCGCCGCGCCCTCCGCGCTCCGCGCCGCGGCGGCGCCGCCGACGTCGACGAGCGCCGCGCGCAGCGCGTCGAGGCCATCGCCGGTGCGGACCGAAACGGGGACGATCGGCGCGCCGTCGAGAAACGATCCGGCGACGAGCTCGCGCACCTCGAGCCGCGCGAGCTCCAGCGTATCGGCGTCCGCGAGATCGGCCTTCGTCAGGACGACGAGCCCGGTGCGGACGTGCAGGAGCCGGCAGATGTCGAAGTGCTCGCGCGTCTGCGGCATCACCGACTCGTCGGCGGCGACGACGAGCACGACGAGGTCGATGCCGCCGACGCCGGCGAGCATGTTCTTGACGAAGCGCTCGTGGCCGGGCACGTCGACGAAGGCGAAGGTGATGCCGCTGATCACCTGGTGCGCGAACCCCAGATCGATCGTGATCCCGCGCGCCTGCTCCTCCTTGAGCCGATCGGGATCGGTCCCCGTCAGCGCGCGCACGAGCGCGCTCTTGCCGTGGTCGATGTGTCCTGCGGTTCCGACGATGACGGATCGTGTCATGGCAGCGACGGTTTATTTTCTCCCACGCTGGTGGCGCTCGCGGCGGCCGGGCCGCTGCTTCTTCTTCCGTTCGAACTTGGGCTGCGCGCGGCTGCGGCGCGGCCCGCGCTCGCCTTCGCGCACGCGCTCGAGGATCTCCACGAGCCCGAGATCCACCTGGCGCTGCTCCATGTTGACGCGGATCACCTGCACCTTCACCTTGTCGCCCAGGCGGTAGACCTTGTGCGTGTTCTCGCCGCGCAGCAGGTGCGCGCTCTCGACGAACCGGTAGTAGTCGTCCGCCATCGTCGAGACGTGGACCAGGCCCTCGACGAAGTGCTCGACGAGCTCGATGAACAAGCCGAAGGACGCGACGCCGGTGACGTAGCCCTCGAACTCGTCGCCGACCTTGTCGGCCATGAACTTCACTTTCTTCCACTGCAGCAGCTCGCGCTCGGCGTCGTCGGCGCGGCGCTCCATTTCGGAGGTATGGCGCGCGACCTCGGGCAGCTCCTCGCGCCACTCTTCGACCGCCTCGTCGTTCAGCGACGCGTGGCGCGCCGCGCGCAGCGCGCGGTGGACGACGAGATCCGGATAGCGGCGGATCGGCGAGGTGAAGTGCGTGTAGCTCGACGCGGCGAGGCCGAAGTGGCCGAGGTTCTCCGGCGCATAGCGCGCTTTCTGCATCGTCCGCAGCATCAGGAACGCGATCGGCTTCTCCTCGGGCTTGCCGTGAATCTTCTCGAGCAGCTTCTGGAAGTGGCGCGGCCGCAGCGCGTTGACCGGGGCCGCGAGGCTGTAGCCGAAGCCGGAGATGAATTCCTCGAACTTCGCGACCTTCAGGATGTCGGGCTCCTCGTGGATGCGGTAGAGCGCCGGCGCGTTCTGCGCCTCGAGGTAGCTGGCGACGGTCTCGTTCGCCAGCAGCATGAATTCCTCGATCAGCCGGTGCGCGACATTGCGCTGCAGCGCGATGATCGCTTCGACGACGCCGCCTTCGTCGATGATCACCTCGGCCTCGTTGAGATCGAAGTCGATCGATCCGCGGCGCCGGCGCGCATCGTTCAGGATCTGGAACAGCTCCCGCATCTGCTCGAACATCGGCACGAGCGGGGCGTACTGCTTCATCAGCTCCGGATCGCGATCCGTGAGGATGCCGTTCACCGCCGTGTACGTCATCCGCTCGTCGCTGTTGATGACGCCGTCGTGGAACTCGTGGCGCACGACCTGCCCGCGTCGATCGACCTCCATGAAGCACGACTGCACGAGCCGGTCGACGTGCGGGTTCAGGCTGCAGAGCCCGGTGGCGAGCTCCGTCGGGAACATGTGGACGGCGCGCTCGGGAAAGTACACCGAGGTCCCGCGCTCGTAGGCCTCGCGATCGAGCGCGCTCTCCTCCTGCACGTAATGCGAGACGTCGGCGATGTGGACGCCGAGCCAGGAGTTGCCGTTCGGCAGCTTCTCGATCGTGATCGCATCGTCGAAGTCGCGCGCGTGCTCGCCGTCGATCGTCACCGTCAACAGGCCGCGGAAGTCGCTGCGCCCGCGGATGTCGCGCTCGGCGACCTGCGTCCCGAGACGCACCGCCTCGGCGACGGCGTCGCGCGAGTGCTCGTCGGGGATGCCGTACTTGCGGATGATGATCTCGGTGTCGACGCCCGGCGCGTCGATGTCGCCGAGCACGTCCGTGACATGGCCGATCGCCCCGCGCGTCGCGGTCGGCCACCGCGTCAGCTCGACGACGACCATTTCGCCGGGCGACGCGCCGCCTTCCTGCCCCGGCGGCACGAAGATGTCCATCAGCACGCGGCGATCGAACGGCGCCACGTAGCCCATCCCGTTCTCGTCGCGGTCGTAGCGCCCGACGATCGACGCGTTGCTCCGCTCGAGGATGCGGATGATGCGGCCTTCCGTGCGGCCGCCGTCCTTGATCCGCTCGAGCCGCACGACGACGCGGTCGCCGTGCATCGCTTCGTTCAAGTGCGGACCTGAAATATAAATGTCGCCGCCGTTGTCGAGCGGGCGCTCGGGCGTGACGAACCCGAACCCGCCGCGATGCGTTTGCAGACGGCCGACGAAGAGATCCATCTTCTCGGGAAGGCCGAATCGGTGGCCGCGGATCTGAATGAGATCGCCCGAGGAGACGAGGTTTTTGACGTGCCGCTTGAAGCTGGTGCGCTCCTCGCGCGGCACTTTGAGAATTTGCAGCAGCTCGCGCATGCCGGCGGGATGGTGCACCCGCTCGCGCATCAGCTCGAGCACGTGATCGCGTGAAAACATGAGGTTTTAGGCTAACAGAATTACTTGTAGGTCGCCGACGTTCGTGCCGGTCGGACCGGTGTGAATGAGATCGCCGATCGCGTCGAAGAACGCGTAGGCGTTGTTGTCGTCGAGATGCGCGCGCGCGTCGACGCCGGCCGCGTGCGCCCGCGCGAGCGTCGTCGCATCGGCAATCGCGCCGGCGGCGTCGGTCGGACCGTCGATTCCGTCGGTGCCGACGCTCGCCAGCGCGACGTCGCCGCCCGCGCTGGCGAGCAGCTCCGCCGCGGCGAGCGCGAACTCCTGATTGCGTCCGCCGCGCCCGCCCCCGACGACGCGGACGGTCGTTTCACCGGACGACACCACGCACGCCGGCCGCGCCGCGCCGGCGGCGCGTTCGAGGGCGGCGCGGACATGCGACGCCGCGGCCTCGCGCGCCCCGCCGACGATCGGCTCCTCGATGCGGATCACCTCGTAGCCGAGCGACGTGGCGCGTCCGGCGGCGCCGGCCATCGCCTCGCGCCGGCCACCGATGACGCGGAGCGTCGAGCGCACGATGCTCGGGTACACCGGCTTCGGCGTCTCGGGCACCTCGCCGCGCACGCCGCGATCCAGCCGGTCGATCACCGCCGCCGGGTAGGCGCCGGCGCCGCCGTAGCGGTCGATCAGCCGCCGCGCATCGTCGAACGTCGATGCGTCGGGAACGGTCGGCCCCGACGCGATCACGCTCACATCGTCGCCGACCACGTCGGAGATGACGTAGGTCCGCACGCGTCCGGCGGCGCGCTCGGCGAGCCAGCCGCCCTTGATCGCCGACAGATGTTTGCGGATGGTGTTGAGCGCGTGGATGTCGGCGCCGGCGCGCAGCAGCTGCGCGGTCGTGCGACGCTTGTCGTCGAGCGTGAGACCGTCGGCCGGAACCGCCATCAGCGCCGACGCGCCGCCCGAGAGCAGCACCAGCAGTGCGTCGCCGTCGCTGAGCGATTCGGCGACGGCGAGCGCGCGGCGCCCGCCGCGTTCGCTGCCTTCGTCGGGAATCGGATGGCCCGCGGCAATCGCCTCGAACGCGCCGAAGCTCTCGGCCGACGGCGCGACGATCAGGCCGGCGCGGAGTCGATCTTCGATCACGCTCGCGGCGCCTTTGGCCATCGCGACCGCCGCCTTGCCCGCGGCGACGCAGACGTAGCGCTCGCCGCGGCGTGCGTCGGCCAGCGCGCGGCGCGTCAGGTCGACCGGATCGCACGCGCGAATGCCCGCCCGGATGATCTCCAGGAGATCGAGTCTGAGCTGGGCGTGAGAACGTGTCAGTGGGTCTGTTTCGGATCCGACCAGGACGAGAGTCCGGTCACGACGTCGAACTGCTTCAGGAGCGAGCCAATGAGCTGCGGTGCGTTGTCTTGCGTGGCGAGCTGTTCGAGCTTGTTGATGATTCGGGCGAGGGCGGCTTCGACGTCGGTGATGGCGCTTTCAGAATAGTAAGGCCGCTGCCGCTGCAGGCAGCGTTGATGTTTGAGGAACTCTTCCCGGTAGAATTCTGCGATCGGGTGCTGCGCGCTAATCGGCCTCGAATCGGGAACGAAGCGTGGCATGCAGGGCCTCGGGATGAATTGTCGCTTGTCTCAAACCAGTGTAATCGCCCCGCAAAACGGCTGTCAAGAATATGTAAGGTGTCAGCTGTTCCAGGCGGCCACGAGACCGCCGAGACAGCCGACCGCCATGCCCCCGACAACGAGCAGCACGCAGACCCCCGCCGGAAGAAAGGCGACCGACGAGATGTTGATCGCGGAGGCGAGCGGCACGAGGTAGGTCCCTTGCAGCGCGAGAAAGGCGATGCCGAGCGCCGCCAGCGCGACCAGCGCGCCGGCGCCGCCCTGCAGCACGCCTTCCATGACGAACGGCCCGCGGATGTACGCCTGAGGTGCGCCGACGAGCTGCATGATCTCCAGCTCGTCGCGCCGCGCGTAGAGCGCCAGCCGGACCACGTTGGCGACCGTCAACGCCGCCGCGATCGTGAGCACGGCGCCGAGCACGAGGCCGACGCCGCGGATGACGCCGATGGCCGACATGAGCCGCGCGAGCCATTGGCGATCGTAGCGGACGTCGGCGACGCCCGGCATCGGCTGCAGCCGCGCGGCGAGCGCGTCGACGGCGTCGCTCGTGCCGGGCCCGGGCCGCAGCCGCGCTTCGATCGACGCAGGCAGCGGGTTGCCGCCGCCGAGGCTGTCGAGCGCGCTCGACAGATCCGTAAACGTCTGTTTGAAGCGCGACAGCGCGTCGGCCTTCGACACGTACTCGCTGCTCGCGACGATGCCGCTCGATCCAAGCGTGCTCTCGATCGCGCGCCGATCCGCCGGCGTCGCGTCGTCCTTCAAGTACACCGAGAGCTCCGCAGCGCGGCTCCACTCCGACCCGAGGCGATCCAGATTCGCGGTGACGACGAGGAAGCCGCCGAGGACGAAGAGGGCGAGCGCGATCGTCAGCGTGGACAGAAGACCCGCCTGGCGTCCGCGCCACAGGCTCAGCGCCGCTTCTTCGATCGCGTAGCGCAGCGCGCGCACGTCAGGCGACCTCGACGATGCGGCCGTGATCGAGCGTGACGGCGCGGCGGCCGACGCGCCGGATCAGCTCGCGATCGTGCGTCGCGACCACGACCGTCGTGCCGCGCGCGTTGATCTCGCGGAACAGGTTCATGATCTCGAGCGAGAGATCCGGATCGAGGTTGCCGGTCGGCTCGTCGGCCAGCACGAGCTGCGGATCGTTGACGAGCGCCCGCGCGATCGCGATCCGCTGCTGCTCGCCGCCCGACAGCTCCTCGGGGTACGCGTTCATGCGGTGCTGCAGCCCGACCCACTTGAGCACCTGAAACGTCTTGCGCTGCTGCGTCGCGAGCGGCAGGCCGAGGACGCGCATCACGAAGGCGACGTTCTGGAAGACCGTGAAGCGCGGGATGAGCCGGAAATCCTGGAACACGAAGCCGACGCTGCGGCGATAGGTCTGCACCTGCGCCGGCCGCAGCGATGCCAGATCGCGGCCGAGCACTTTCAGCTCGCCCTCGCTCGGCAGCTCTTCGCGGAGCAGCAGTCTGAGGAACGTGGACTTGCCGGCGCCGCTCGGTCCGGTCAGGAAAATGAACTCGCCTTTGTCGATCGTGATCGAGAGCTCGCGGAGCGCATACACGCCGCGGCTGTAGAACTTGGACAGATGATGCGTTTCTATCAACTCGTTCTACTGAAAGGAGTTTGAGTATAACACGCTAGGCGTCGAGCGTTTGCTTGAGCAGCTCGTTCACACGCCTGGGGTTCGCCTTCCCGCGCGCCGCCTTCATCACCTGGCCGACGAGGAAGCCGAAGGTCGACGCTTTGCCGCTGCGGTATTGCGCCACGGCGTCGGCGTTGGCCGCGACCACCTCGCCGATGAGCGCCGCGATCTGCGACTCGTCGTCGATCTGCGCGAGCCCTTCGGCCTCGACGATTGCCGCCGCGGTGCGCCCGCTCGCGTACATCTTCTCGAAGACGTCCTTCGCCATCGAGCCGCTGATCGTGCCTTTGTCGACGAGCGCGATGAGCCCTGCGAGCTCGGCGGCGCCGAGCGGCGACCGCGCGATGTCGGCGCCGTGCGCGTTCAGCGTGCGCGCGAGCTCGCCCATGATCCAGTTGCTCGCCGCTTTGGCGGGCGCGCCGGCTGCGGCCGCCGCCTCGAAGTAGTCGGCGACGGCGCGCGACTGCGTCAGCTGGTGCGCGTCGTATTCGGGCAGCGCGTACTCTTCGATCAGCCGGCGACGCCGCGCATCGGGCAGCTCCGGCATGGCGCGGCGAATCGCGGCGATGCGCTCGGCGGTGACGATCACCGCGGGCAGATCGGGATCGGGGAAATACCGATAGTCGTGCGCCTCTTCCTTGCTGCGCATCGAGATCGTGCGGCCCGCGGCCGCATCCCACAACCGCGTTTCCTGCACGACGCGGCCGCCCGCCGACACGACGTCGATCTGCCGCTCGATCTCGTGCTCCAGCGCCTTCTGCAGGAAGCGGAACGAATTGAGGTTCTTCACCTCGGCTTTCGTCCCGAGCGCCGGCTGCCCCGTCGGCCGCACCGACACGTTGGCGTCGCACCGCAGGCTGCCCTCTTCCATGTTGCCGTCGTTCACGCCGAGCCAGACGAGGACTTCGCGCAGGCGGCTGAAGAAATCAGCGGCGTCGGAGGCCGTTCGCAGATCCGGCTCGGTGACGATCTCAATCAGCGGCACGCCGGTCCGGTTGAAGTCGACGTATGTCTTTCGCGCCGAATCGAAGAAGCCTTCGTGCAGCGACTTGCCGGCGTCCTCCTCGAGGTGCACGCGCGTGATCCGCACGCCGGCGAACAGCCCGCCGGTCGCGAGCGGCAGCTCGTACTGCGAGATCTGGTAGCCCTTCGGCAAATCCGGATAGAAGTAATTCTTCCGTGCGAAGATCGACGTCTCCTGGATCGCGCAGCCGAGCGCGAGCGACGCGCGAATCGCGTCGTCGACGGCCGCGCGGTTCAGGACCGGCAGCGAGCCCGGCAGGCCGAGGCAGACCGCGCAAACGTGGGTGTTCGGCGCCGCGCCGAACGCCGTGCTGCAGCCGCAGAAGATTTTCGACGTCGTCAGGAGCTGCGCGTGGATCTCGAGGCCGATGACCGCTTCGTAGTCACGCATTCGGTCCGGCGGCGAGCACGTCGGCGGCGACGCCCTGTTCGAAGATCTTGAAGTTGTCGGTGAACATCTTCGCGAGCTTCGACGCCTGCAGATCGTATTCGGCGCGGCTCGCCCACGTCTCGCGCGGCGTCAGCACCTCGGGCGGCACCGACGGACAGCTGACGGGGACGTCGAGGTTGAAGATCGGGTCCCGCTCGTAGGCGGTCGTGTCGAGCGCGCCCGAGAGCACCGCGCGGATCATCGCGCGCGTGTAGCCGATCTTCATGCGCGCGCCGACGCCGTAGGGTCCGCCGGTCCAGCCGGTGTTCACCAGCCAGACGCGCGTGTTGTGGCGCGCGATCTTCTCGCCGAGCATGCGCGCGTAGCGGCCGGGCGCGAGCGGCAGGAACGGCGCGCCGAAGCAGGTGCTGAACGTGGCCTTCGGCTCCGTGACGCCCTTCTCGGTGCCGGCGACCTTCGCCGTGTAGCCGGACAGGAAGTGATACATCGCGCCCGCCGGCGTCAGGCGCGAGATCGGCGGCAGCACGCCGAACGCGTCGGCGGTGAGCATCACGACGTTGCGCGGGTGCCCTGCCTGCCCCGACGCGACGGCGTTGTCGACGAACGAGATCGGGTACGCAGCCCGCGTGTTCTCGGTGTACCGATCGTCGTCCAGGCGCAGCTCGCGCGTGGCCGGATCGACGACCACGTTCTCGAGCACGGTGCCGAAGCGCCGCGTCGTCGCGAAGATCTGCGGCTCGGCCTCGGCCGAGAGACGAATCGTCTTCGCATAGCAGCCGCCCTCGAAGTTGAACACGCCCCGATCGCTCCACCCGTGCTCGTCGTCGCCGATCAGCATGCGGTCGGGATCGCTCGAGAGCGTCGTCTTGCCGGTGCCCGAGAGGCCGAAGAACAGCGCGACGTCGCCCGACCGCCCGACGTTGGCCGAGCAGTGCATCGAGAGCACGCCCTGCAGCGGCAGGATGTAATTGAGGATCGAGAAGATCGATTTCTTCATCTCGCCGGCATAGCTGGTGCCGCCGACGAGCACGAGCTTCTTCGCGAAGCTGACCGCGATCACGACGTCGGAGTTCACGCCGTGACGCTTGGGATCGGCCTTGAAGCTCGGCGTGTCGATCACGGTGAACTGCGGCGCGGCGTCGGCGACCGCCTGCGGATCGTCGATGAACAGATTGCGGCAGAAGAGACTGTGCCACGCGTACTCGGTGATGATGCGCACCGGCAGCCGGTAGGCGGGATCGGCGCCCGCATAGACGTCCTGCACGAACACATCCTTGCCGTTCAAGGACCTCAACAGTTCCGCGTGCAGCACGTCGAACTGCGCCGGCTCCATCGCCCTGTTCGTCTTGCCCCACTCGATCTCGCGATCGCTCGGCGCTTCGCGGACGACGAACTTGTCGTTCGGCGAGCGGCCCGTATGCATGCCGGTGCGGCACGAGAGCGGGCCCTCTGCGGCAATCAAGCCTTCCTGCCGGCGCACCGCCTCTTCGTACAGCGCCGCGGGAGCGAGATTCCAGTGGACGCGATCGGAGGTGATCCCTTCGCGCTCCAGGCCGCGCGCGCGGTCAAGGCCGGTGCTCATCGAACGCTCCTAAGGTATGGAGGGCCAGCAACATACGCCGAATCGGAGGATCGTACTCGCCGCGATCGGTCCAGTCAATACAACGCACGGCGTGGGGTAAACTGTAAACGACGTCGCGAACCCATCGTAATGCTTCTATGAGTGGCGATTACCGGCCTGCGCCCGTCGACACGCCCGAGCTCAACGACGCCGCGGGACAGCCGTCCGCCGGCGCGCGCGGCCGCCGTGCGCCCGCGGCGCTCTCGGAGGATTCGCGCCTCGCGGTGGAGATCCGGGGCCTCGTCGAGCGCGGCGAGATGGACGATGCGCGCGATCGGTTCGGCGCGCTCGTCGCGATGCATCAGCGGCGCGCCTCTCGAATCGCCTATCAGTATCTTCGCGACGCCTCCGACGCCGACGAAGCGGTCCAGGACGCGTTCGTTCGCGTCTTTTCGCACATCGGCACGTATCGCGAGGCGTGGCCGTTCGATGTCTGGTTCACGCGTATTCTCATCAACGGCTGCCTCGATCGCCAGAAGACGCGGAACCGCCGCGATCGCTGGTTCACGACGACCGACGTGTCGAGCGCGGACGAAGCGCGCGCCGCATCCGCGTCCGTCGCATCGGATCCCGAGCATCGTCTGCTCGCGCGCGAGCGGCGCGCGAAGATGGCCGCGGCCATCGATCGGCTCGACGGGCGTCAGCGCACCGTGTTCATGCTGTGCCACTACGGCGACTGCACGCCGCGGGAGATCAGCGCGATGACGGGCCTGAACGAATCCACCGTGCGCGTCCATCTGTTCCGCGCCGTGCGCAAGCTGCGCGGGCTGCTGGGAGGCCAGCCGTGATGCATCGCGCGCCGCACGTCCACGACGACCTGTTGCTCGACGCGTACCTCGCCGAGCACCGCGGCGACGCCATGGATCCGCCGGTAGCCGATCATCTGGCCGACTGCGCCGCCTGCGGCGGGCGCTACGTCGAGCTCGCGGCGCTGATGGACGACCTGCGGCGCGAGGGCGAGACGGACGCCGACGCGATTTTCACCCCCGAGCGGCTGCGCGCGCAGCAGCAGCAGATCGCGCGGCGCATCGAGCACGTCGGCCGCCCTGCGCGCGTGATCAGCTTCCCGAGCCGCATCGTCCGGCGCACGATCGGCGCGTCCGCCTCGCGGACGCCGCCGCGCTGGATTGCGGCGGCCGCCGCCGCCGGCCTCTTCGTCGGCGTCGCCGTCGGCGCATCGTACGAGTGGAGCGGCCGCCGCGTCCCGGCCGCCGCCTTCGCGCGCGACACGAGCGTCCGCCCGTCGCCCGCCGCCGTGCGCGGCAGCACCGCGGACGACGTGAACGACACGGCGTTCCTGCTCGACCTCGAGCTCGCGCTCGAGCGCCCGCACACGCGCGAGCTGCAGGCGTTCGACGCGCTGACGCCGCACGTCCGCGAAGTCCGCGATCAGCGATAAGCGGGGATTCGGGATTGGGGATTGGGGATTTGTTCTGAACCCTGAACGCTGAACCCTCCGGATGCCGTCCCTGATTTTCCGCAAAGGCCTGGACCTGAAGCATGCCGTCGCCGGCATGCTCGCGGACAACTATCACAGCGCGCTGGTCGAGCAGATCAAGAGCGCCGATTTCACCCACCGCGCCGGCCGCCTCACCGTGCATCTGGCGCGCGAGTTCGGCTTCTGCTACGGCGTCGACCGCGCCGTCGACTACGCGTACCAGACGCGCGAGCGCTTCCCCGATCGCCGCGTGTATCTGACGGGCGAGATCATCCACAACCCGCACGTCAACGAGAAGCTGCGAACGATGGGGATCCGGTTCCTCACCGATCCCGGCGAAGCGATCGATCGCCTCGGCGGCGACGATGTCGTCATCCTGCCGGCATTCGGCGTCACGATCGCGATGCTGCAGGCGCTCGAGCGCCGCGGCTGCACGCTCATCGACACGACGTGTGGATCGGTGCTCAACGTCTGGAAGAATGTCCGCCGCTACGCCGAGGGCGGCTACACGTCGGTCATTCACGGCAAGGTGTGGCACGAGGAGACGCAGGCGACGGCGTCGCAGGCCGTGCACTACGGCGGCAGGTACCTCGTCGTCTTCGATCGCGCGGAGACCGGGATCGTCTGCGACTACATCCGCACGGGGCGCGGGGGCAGCGCGCTGCTCGATCGCTTCGCCAACGCGGTCTCCGCCGGCTTCGATCCCGATCGCGATCTGCAGCGCATCGGCCTCGCCAATCAGACGACGATGCTGATGACCGAGTCGCTCGAGATCGGCGACATGATTCGCCGTGCGATGGAGGATCGCTACGGCGCCGACGGCTATCGCGACCGCTACCAGGCGTTCGACACGATCTGCAGCGCGACGCAGGATCGCCAGGACGCCGTCGTCGCGCTGCTGCGCGACCGCACGGTCGATCTGATGATCGTCATCGGCGGCTACAACAGCAGCAACACGGCCAACCTCGCGCGCATCTGCGCCGCATCACGTCCGACGTTTCACATCGCCGATCCCGACTGCCTCGTGTCGCGCGAGGAAATTCGCCATCGTCCGGTGGGATCGAAAGAGGAAGTGTCGGCGCGCGGCTGGCTGCCGGCCGAAGGTCCGCTGACGATCGGCCTGACCTCCGGCGCGTCGACGCCCGACAACCTTGTCGGCGCGGCCGTGGCGCGGCTCGCCGAATTCTGCGGCTGACAAACAGCGCCCGTTCTACTCGGACGCGCCCGCGTCGAGCGTCACACGCACGCGCTGGCCGGCGTGCAGCTTGAGCCAGCGCTGCAGGCTGCTTCCCTGCTTGACGACCACCATCGCGTCGCCGCCGAGGGCGAAGTAGCCGTCGGCCGCCTCCTGCTCCGTCGCGGTGACGTAGCCGGCGATCGTCATCTCGTCGCCGGCATGGCTCAGACGGCCCAGCGCGAACAGCAGCAGCGCCAACGTAAGCCACGCGAGAAACAGCGGTCGCACGTCACTTGGAATAGCAACCGTGGTGCCACACGCCGCGTGTTATCATCCGCGCGAATCTCCGCTCGTGGCGCTCGCCGTGGAAACAGGCTTCCTCAATACGAAACGGAAAGTGAGGATCATGCACCGCGCCATACGCGCGGCGGCGCTCGCGCTGGCGCTGGCCGCCGTCGCGACATCGTTCGCGTCGGCGCAGCGCACCGCGCCGACGCCGCAGTCGGTCATCGGCTGGGCGCCGTGCGCCGATTACAAGCTCGCGACCTACGAACAGATCGAGGACTACTTCCGCAAGCTGGCCGACGCGGCGCCGGCGCGTATGCGGATCGTCGACATGGGGCCGACCGCCGAGGGACGCACGCAGATCCTCGCGATCATTTCCTCGGACGACAACATCAGGCAGCTCGGCAAGTACAAGGACATCGCGCGCGCGCTGGCCCTCGCGCGCACGTCCGGCAACGCGGCGCTCACCGACGACGCGGCGCGCGCGCTGGCGCGCGAAGGCAAGGCGATCGTGTGGATCGACTTCGGCCTCCATTCGAGCGAAGTGGCCCACGGCCAGACGGCGCCACTCGTCGCGTTCAAGGCGGTCACCGACGAGTCGGCGGAGATGCGCGCGATTCGCGACAACGTGATCCTCCTGCTGGTCGCCAACATGAACCCCGACGGCACGACGATGGTCGCGAGCTGGTATCGCGAGCACCTCGGGAAGCCGTGGGAGAGCCGCCTGCCGGAGCTGTGGCACAAGTACGTCGGCCACGACGACAACCGCGACTGGTTCATGATGAATCAGGTCGAGACGCGCAACAGCACGCGCCAGCTCTACACCGAGTGGTTTCCGCAGATCGTCTACAACCAGCACCAGACCGGCCCGTTTCCCTCGCGCATCTTCGTGCCACCGTTCGACGATCCGATGAACCCAAACATTCCGCCGCTCGTCATGCGCGGCGTGAACGTGGTCGGCGACGCGATGACGAGGCGGCTCGATCAGGAGGGCAAGCGCGGCGCGGTGTCGCGCATCGGCTTCGACACATGGTGGAACGGCGGCATGCGGACGGCGCCGTACTTCCACAACATGATCGGGATTCTCACCGAGACCAGCCACGCGTCAGCGACGCCGGCCACCTACGACCCGCACTCGTTCCCGAAATACTTCGCCGGCACGACCGTGCCGACGCTGGAACCCACGACCTACTACCCCAGCCCATATCTGGGCGGCGAATGGCACTTGCGCGACAGCTGCAGCATCATGGTGACAACGTCGATGGCGGTCCTCGACATCGCCGCGAAACGGCGCGAGGAATGGCTCTACGACGCCTACCAGATGGCGCGCGATGCGGTTCGCGATCACGCGCGCGAGACGTTCATCGTGCCGGCCGACCAGTGGGACCCGCCGACGGCCGTCAAGCTCGTGAACGTGCTGCGGCTCGGCGGCGTCGAGATCGAGCGCGCGACGACGCCGTTCACCGCCGGCGGCCGGCAGTACGCCGCCGGGTCGTTCGTCGTCCGCGGCGCGCAGCCGTTCGAGCCGTACATGAGGGACCTGCTGACGCCGCAGGTGTATCCCGACATGCGCCTCTACCCCGGCGGTCCGCCGAAGCGCCCCTACGACATTACCGGCTGGACGTTGTCGTATCAGATGGGCGTCCGCGTCGATCGCGTGGCCGAGGCGGTAAGCGTCGCGAGCGAGCGGGTCGACGTCGCGCGCGTTCCGCAGACCAATGCGCCGGCGCACGCGCGCGTCTACGCGCTCGACCCGCGCGAGAACGACGCGTTCATCGCGGTCAACCGGCTGCTGAAGGCGGGCGACACCGTATCGCGCGCGCGGAGCGCCGTCGCGGTGGACGGCGATCAGTGGCCGGCGGGCACGTTCCTCGTCACGGCTGGCGCGGCGACCGAGGGTCGCGTCGAGCAGATCGCGCGCTCGCTCGGCGTCAGGGTCGGGGGTCGGACCGGGGTCGGAGCGGGGTCAGACCGGGGTCAGAGTGGGGTCGGAGTGGGGTCTGACCCCAGTCTGACGCCGGCGTGGCGGCTGCGCGCGCCGCGCATCGGGCTGTACCACGGCTGGGGCGGCAATATGGACGAAGGGTGGACGCGCTGGATTCTCGAGCAGTTCGAGTTTCCGTACACGTCGGTCTTCGACCGCGACGTGCGCGGCGGCAACTTGCGTGCAAAATTCGACGTCGTCGTCCTGCCCGACGCGACCTACGACCAGATGCTCAACGGCCTCGCGCCAGGATCGATGCCCGAACCCTACACCGGCGGCATGACGGCCCGCGGCGTGTCGAACCTGTACGACTTCGTCGCCCAGGGCGGCACGCTCGTCGCCATGGATCGCGCCGCCGAACTGCCGCTGACGACCTTCGGCCTCCCGATTCGCAACGTCACGGCGGGCGTTCGCGAGACCGACTTCTTCGTCCCCGGTTCGATCCTGAAGATCTCCGTCGATCCGTCGAATCCGGTCGCCTACGGCATGCCGCCCGAGGCCGCGGCGTTCTTCATCAACAGTCCCGCCTTCTCGGTCGGCCGCCGCGCCGGCCAGGTCGACGATCGGCCCACGGCGGATCCGGCCGCGGCCGACAACGTCCGCACTGTCGCGCGGTATCCCGGCAATGACCTGCTCATGAGCGGCTGGATGCTCGGCGAGCGTCTGATCGCCGGACGCGCCGCCGCGATCGAGGCGCAGGTCGATAAAGGCCGCGTCGTACTGCTGGGCTTCCGCGCGGAGCATCGAGGGCAGACGCACGGCACCTACAAGCTGCTCTTCAACTCCTTGCTGCTGGCGGCGTCGCAATAGGTCGCGCGAGTCGGGCGGGCCGCGCGGGCCTGGCGGGTAAGAACCCGAAGGTGCAATAAGGATCCGACCTGCCAGACCTGCCCGACCCGCCCGGCCCGCGGGCCCACTCGACCCACCTGACCCACGCGACCCACCGCGGCCCGTAAAAGATTGTCTACCGCTAAACGCCCATGAGCCTGCCGTCGTAGTCCCTCAAGTAGCCGATTTTTCAGAGGTTTAGGTATGAGCCCGACTTCGCGCCGCGGATGGCTGGCCGTCGCGCTGCTGGTAGCAACGGCGGCCTCGGTTCGCGCACAATCGTTCGGATTTCCCTGGTGGCGCGACGCTCAGTTCCAGAAGGATCTGAGCCTCACGAGCGACCAGTCCGCGCGGATCGACAGCGTCTTCCAATCCACGATCTCGCTCCTTCGACAGAAGCGGCAGGAACTGGACCAGCAGGAGGCTGAGCTCTCGAGGCTGATCGCCGCCAACGCGGACGAGGCGACCGTCGTGCGGCAGGTGGACAAGGTCGAGAGCATTCGCGCGAGCCTCAACAAACACCGGACGCTCATGCTGCTCCGCATGCGCCAGGTCCTCTCGCCCGACCAGCGCGTGAAGTTGAACAAGCTGTACGAGGAGCGGCAGAAGGACCAGAAGGACAAGGCGAGCGACAAGAAGCGGCCCGACAACCAGCAAGGGAGTGAGGAATGATTCGGAACGGATGGATTCGGGCGGCCGCAGCGGCCGCGACGCTCGCCGCGTTCGCCGGCGCCGCGGCTCCGGCCGGCGCGCAGCAGATCACCGAGGCGCGGATCCGCGAGCTGATCAAGGAGGCCGCCGATCCTGCGAACCGCCTGCAGACGCCGCCGACGGTGCAGCCCGGCACCACCGGCGACAACCGGCCCGTTGTCGCGCTCACGCTCGACGACGCGGTGAAGTTCGCCCTCGACAGGAATCTGGACATCGCGGTGCAGCGGCTCAATCCGGAGATCAACGACATCGCCGTCGCGAGCATCGCGTCGATCTACCGTCCGGCGGTGACGTCGACCATCGCGGCCGCGTCGCAGTCGACGCCGGCCAACTCGGCGATCGCCGGCAGCAATACGCCGGGCGCGCCGATCAACACGACGACCGACACCTACAACGGCGGCCTGGCGCAGAACATTCCGTGGGGCGGCGGCAGCGCGGCGATCACGTTGAACAACAACCGCGGGACGACGACGTCGCTCAACGCGTTGTACAACCCGGCCTTCAACACGAACTGGTCCGGCAGCTACACGCAGCCGCTGCTGCGCAACTTCCGCATCGACTCGACGCGCCAGCAGCTGCAGGTGACGAAGATCAACCGCGACATCTCGGACGTGCAGCTCCGCTCGACGATCACCAACACGGTCTCGAACGTCCGCAACGCGTATTGGGATTACGTCTTCGCGGTCCAGGCGGTCGAAGTCACGAAGCAGTCGCTCGATCTCGCCGAGCGCCTCGTGCGCGACAACCAGACCCGCGTCGAGGTCGGCACGATGGCGCCGATCGACGTCGTGCAGGCGCAGTCGCAGGCCGCCACCGCGCGGCAGAATCTCGTGGGCGCGCAGTCGACGATGCGGACGGCCGAGCTCGCGCTGAAGCGTCTCATCGTGGGCGGCACCGCCGACCCGAACTGGGGCGTGCGCCTGGATCCCGTCGATCGACCGGAGTTCACGCCGCAGACCTTCGACATCGAAGCCGTCGTCCGCCGCGCGCTCAGCGAGCGCACCGATCTCGAGATCGCGAAGAAGAATACCGAGATCAACGACGTCACGCTGAAGTATCTGCAGGACCAGATGAAGCCGCAGGCGGATCTCGTCGCGAACTACGGGGTGATTGGCCTCGGCGGCACGCAGCTGGTGAAGGCCGTTGGCGCGGGCGTCAACTCGCAGCCGATCGGGTTCGTGCCCGGCGGGTACATCGACGCGTTGTCGCCGCTCTTCCGCAACGACTTTCCGCGCTGGACGCTGCAGCTGAACTTCAGCTACCCGATCGGGCTGAGCGCGCAGCAGGCCAACGTCGCGCGCGCGCGCGTGCAGCTCAATCAGGCGCAGGCGCAGATCAAGCAGGTCGAGCTGCAGGTGGCCACCGATGTGACCAATGCGACGCTGACCGCGCAGAGCAACACCGAGCGCGTGCAGGCGGCGCAGGCAGCGCGCGAGCTCGCGCAGAAGCAGCTCGAGGCCGAGCAGAGCAAGTTCGAGGTCGGCATGTCGACCAACTACAACGTGATTCAGGCGCAGCGTGATCTCGCGACCGCGCAGAACAACGAGCTGCAGGCGATTCTCAACTACCGCAAGTCGCTCGTCGAGGTCGAGCGGCTGCAGCAGACGACGCTGCAGAACCTGAATATCACGGTGTTGAGCGCGACGGGCGGCGGCGCGGCCGCCGGCGCGCGGACGACCGGCGGCAGCTAATCGACGCACATGAAGCGAGCCGTCATCGGTCTGCTGATCGTGGCCGCCGTCGGGGCGGGGGCCGGCGCGTACTACATGAAGCGCGGCGGCCCCGACGTCCAGATCGTCACCTCGCCGATCTCGCGCGGCGACATCGTCGACACCGTCGGCGCGACGGGCACGCTGCAGGCGGTGACGACGGTGCAGGTCGGCAGCCAGGTGTCGGGCAACATCGCGTGGCTCGGCGCCGATTTCAACTCGATCGTCAAGAAGGGACAGGTGATCGCGCGGCTCGATCCGTCGCTCTTCCAGGCGCAGCTCGAGCAGTCGAAGGCGAACATGGCGCAGGCGCGCGCGAACCTCGCGAAGGCGCAGAGCGATCTCGAGCGCATGAAGGTGCAGCTCACCGACGCGCAGCAGAAGCACACGCGCGCGCAGGAGCTCGCCGCGCGCAGCCTGCTGCCGCAGAGCGACCTCGACGCGGCGAAAATCGCGGTCGACTCGGCGCAGGCGTCGCTCGCCGCGCAGCAGGCGACCGTGAACCAGGCGACCGCGTCGGTGTCGCAGGCGCAGGCGTCGGTCAACCAGAACCAGGTGAACGTCGATCACACCGTGATCACCGCGCCGATCGACGGCATCGTCACGCAGCGGAGCGTGGACGTCGGGCAGACGGTGGCGGCCAGCATGCAGGCGCCGACGCTCTTCATCATCGCAGCGGACCTGACGAAGATGCAGGTGAACGCGAACATCGACGAAGCGGACGTCGGCCGCATCCGTCCGGGCCAGCACGCCACGTTCCGCGTCGATGCGTACCCGACCGAGACGTTCGATGGCACGGTGTCGCAGATCCGGCTGCAGCCGGTCGTCGTGCAGAACGTGACGACCTACGGCACCGTGATCGACGTCCCGAACGCGCAGCTCAAGCTGAAGCCGGGCATGACGGCGAACGTGAAAGTAGAAATCTCGAAGCGCACCGACGTCCTGCGGGTGCCGAACGCGGCGCTGCGGTTCCGTCCGACGAAGGAAGTGTTCGACGCGCTCAATGAGCCGGTGCCGCAGGAAGCGCAGTTCGCAGGCAATCGCGGCGGCCGCGGCGGCCAGGGACGCGGCGCGCAAGGCGGCCAGAGCGCCCCGTCGCAGACGCAGCCGCTGCCGGCGCCGGGAGCCGGCGCCAGCGCGCCGCCGTCGGGAGAAGGATCGCCGGCCCAGGGCCGCCGCGGCTTCGATCCGGCGCGCATGATGGAGCGCTTCAAGGGCATGACCGCCGACGAGCAGAAGCAGTTCGTCGCGCGGCTGAAGGATCGAGGCCAGGACACGAGCGCGTTCGAGAAAGAGATGAAGCCGGCGCCTGCGGCCGCGCCGCCGTCGTCGGCCGCGCTCCGATCGAAGTACGGCGCGCCGGCGTCGCCGCAGACGATCGACGCGCTCTTCGCGCCGCTGCCGGTCGTCGAGACGCGCGGGCGCGCGTGGCTCTTCATGAACCACGAGCTGAAGCCGGTGAACCTGCGGCTCGGCATCTCCGACGGCACGAACACGGAGCTCCTCGGCGGCGAGCTGCAGCCGAACATGGAGGTCGTCACCGGCGTGACCGGCCTCGGCACGACGCGCACGCTGCCCGGGCAGGGCGGCTCGGGCAACCCGCTGATGCCGGGCCGCGGCGGCTTCGGCGGGCCGGGCGGAGGCCGCGGTCGCTGACATGGCGGTGCCGACGGTCATCTCGGTCCGCAACCTCGTGAAGACCTACGTGGTCGGCGAGGTGGAAGTGAAGGCGCTGCGCGGCGTCACGCTCGACGTGCAGCGCGGCGAGTTCCTCGCGGTGAGCGGCACATCGGGCTCCGGGAAGTCGACGTTCATGCACATCGTCGGCTGCCTGGATCGGCCGACGTCGGGACAGTATTTCCTCGACGGCCAGGACGTGTCGCGCATGTCGAAGGACGCGCTCGCGGCGGTGCGAAACAAGAAGATCGGCTTCGTGTTCCAGGGGTTCAACCTGCTCGCGCGCACCTCGGCGCTCGACAACGTGGAGCTGCCGCTGCTCTACGGCGGCAACACGATGAGAACGGCCGAGCGGCACCAGCGCGCGCGGGCGATGCTGCAGCTCGTCGGCCTCGGGGACCGCGCCGATCATCATCCGAACCAGCTCTCGGGCGGGCAGCAGCAGCGCGTCGCGATCGCGCGCGCGCTGATCAACAACCCGTCGATTCTGCTGGCGGACGAGCCAACCGGGAACCTCGACACGAAGACCAGCATCGAAGTCATGGGCATCTTCCAGCGGCTGAATCGGGAGAGCGGCATCACGGTCGTGCTGATCACGCACGAGACCGACATCGCCGAGTACGGTACGCGGATGGTGACATTTCGTGACGGTCAGGTGATTGCGGACAAGCCGGTCGCACGCCGCCGCGTGGCGGAGGACGAGCTGGCGGCGCTGCCGCAGCCGGCCGAAGCGTCGGCCTAGCGAGGAGCTGCGATGTCGTTCATCATGATCGTGCGCATCGCCGTGAAGGCGCTCAACCGCAACAAAATGCGGACGGCATTGACCATGCTCGGCATGATCATCGGCGTCGCCGCTGTGATCACGATGGTCGCGCTCGGCACGGGCGCGCAGAGCTCGATCGAGAGCCAGATCCAGTCGGCCGGCACCAACATGGTCATGGTGAGCGCCGGCAACTTCACGCAGGGCGCCGTGCGGACCGGGCAGGGCAACGCGAGCACGCTCACGCCCGACGATGCCGCCGCGATCCAGAACGTGCAGGGCGTGCAGTACAAAGCCGCCGGCGTGAACACCCGCGGCCAGATCGTCGCGGGCAACCAGAACTGGGGCACGCAGATTCAGGGCACCGACATCGATTTCCCGCTGATCCGGTCATGGCCGACCGAGCAGGGGGCGTTCTTCACCCCGACCGACGTGGCGACGGCGGCCAAGGTGGCGGTGCTCGGAGGCGTCGTCCGCGATCAGCTGTTCGGCCCCGACATGAACGCCGTCGGCCAGGTCATTCGGATCAACAATCAGCCCTTCACCGTGGCCGGCGTGATGAGCAGCAAGGGCCAGTCGGGCATGGGCCAGGATCAGGACGACGTGGTGTTCGTGCCGTACACGACCGTGATGAAGAAGCTGCGGGGCATCACCTTCATTCAGCAGGTGACGGTGTCAGCGGCGTCCGCGTCGGACACGAGCGCGACGGCCGATCGCATCGCGACGCTGCTGCGCACGCGGCACAAGATTCAGCCGGGCGATCCCGACGACTTCATGGTGCGGACGATGGAGGAGATGGCGAGCGTCCGCGTGCAGGCGACGCAGACGATGACGTCGCTGCTCGCGGGCATCGCCGGCGTGTCGCTGCTCGTCGGCGGCATCGGCATCATGAACATCATGCTCGTGTCGGTGACCGAGCGGACGCGCGAGATCGGCCTGCGCATGGCGATCGGCGCGCGGAGCCGCGACGTGCTGATGCAGTTCCTCGTGGAAGCAGTCGTGCTCAGCCTCTTCGGCGGCGGCATCGGCATCGCGATGGGGTTCGCGCTCGCGCAGGGCGTGACGCTGTGGCAGGGCTGGCCGACCGCCGTGTCGCCCAACGCCGTTCTCGTGGCCTTCGCGTTCGCCGCGTTGACGGGCATCTTCTTCGGCTTCTATCCCGCGCGCAAGGCGGCCGCGCTGGATCCCATTGATGCGCTGCGGTTCGAATGATGCCTAATCGCTGGTCCTCCATTCTCACGTGCGCCGCGCTCGTGGCCTCGCTGGCCGCGGCGGCCTGTTCCGGTGGCGAGGCGGTCTCCGCCACGACGCCGCCCTCCGGGCGCGGCGGCGGCGGCGGGCAGAACGCGCCAGTGCCCGTGACGGTTGCGACGGCGGTGCTGAAGTCGATGCCGATCACGATTGAAGGCATCGGGACCGTCATCGCCGCGTCGACCGTCTCGGTCCGCGCGCAGATCACCGGCGAGATGACGTCGGTCAACTTCAAGGAAGGCGAGGACGTCGAAAAGGACCAGATCCTCGCGACGCTCGACAAACGACCGCTCGAGGCCGCGCTGCAGCAGGCGCAGGCGACGCTCGACAAGGACACCGCGCAGGCCGCCAACGCGCGAGCCCAGTCGGTGCGCTACGAGGATCTCCTGCAGCGCGGCATCGCCACGCGCGAGCAGGTGGACACGATGCGCACGCAGGCGGCGGCGCTCGAGGCGACCGTCGCCGCGGATCGCGCGAACCTGGAGAACGCCCGGGTGCAGCTGACCTATGCGACGATCAGGGCGCCGATGGCGGGCCGCACCGGCCTGCTGCAGGTGCATCCGGGCAATCTCGTGCGGGGCCAGGACACGCAGCCGATCGTGACCATCAACAAGATCACGCCGGTGTACGTCTCGTTCTCGGTGCCGGAGGCGCAGCTTCCGGCGCTCAAGCGCTTCATCGCGGCGCAGGGCACGCTGCCGGCGACTGCGATCGCGCCGACCGAGAGCGGCACGCCGTCGACCGGTCGCGTGAACTTCATCGACAACGCGGTCGATCCGACGACCGGCACGATCAAGGTCAAGGGGACGTTCCCGAACGACGACCGGCGGCTGTGGCCGGGACAATTCGTGAACGTCAAGGTGACGTTGACCTCCGATCCCAGAGCGGTGGTCGTGCCGTCGGTCGCGGTGCAGACCGGCCAGCAGGGCACGTTCGTGTTCGTGGTGAAGCCGGATCAGACGGTGGAATTCCGCACGGTGACCGTGGCGCGCGTGGCCGGCGACGAGACCGTCGTGCAGAGCGGCGTCGCGGCGGGCGACGTCGTCGTCACCGACGGCCATCTGCGTCTGGTGCCGGGCAGCCGAATCAGCGTCAAGACCCCCGACGCGCCGAAGGTGACGTCATGAACTTGTCCGCGTTGTTCATCAAACGGCCCGTCACGACGACGCTCGTCATGCTGGGCGTCATCGTCTTCGGCGCGATGGCGTACCGGATGCTGCCGGTGAGCGATCTGCCGACGATCGACTTTCCGACGATCAACGTCAACGCGGGCCTGCCTGGCGCGAGCCCGGAGACGATGGCGTCGGCCGTCGCGCTGCCGCTCGAGAAGCAGTTCGCGTCGATCGCGGGCCTGAACTCGATCAACTCGACGAGCTCGCTCGGCCGCTCGAACATCGTGCTGCAGTTCGACCTGAGCCGGAACATCGACGCCGCCGCGCAGGACGTGCAGTCGATGATCGCGCGCGCGCAGCGGCAGCTGCCGCCGCAGATGCCCGCGCCGCCGTCGTTCCAGAAAGTGAACCCCGGCGATCAGCCGGTGATGATGCTGGTGCTGCGGTCGGCGACGATGCCGATGGCGACGCTCGACGAATATGCCGAGACCACGATGGCGCAGCGGATTTCGATGGTCAGCGGCGTGGCGCAGGTGCAGGTGTACGGCGCCGCGAAGTACGCCGTGCGCGTCGACGTGGACCCGAAGAAGCTCGCCGCGCACGGGATCGGCATCGACGAGGTCGCCACGGCCATCGCGAACGCGAACGTCAACCTGCCGACCGGCACGATGTACGGCGACAAGACGTTCGTGGTGCAGACCAACGGCCAGCTGATGCGGGCGGCGGCCTACGCGCCGATGATCATCGCGTACCGCAACGGCAATCCCGTCCGGCTCGACGAGATCAGCCGCGTCTTCGACGGCATCGAGGACGACAAGCAGACCGGCTGGTTCAAGGGCGAGCGCGCCATCATGCTGCCGATCCTCAAGCAGCCCGGCACGAACGTCGTCGCGGTCGTCGACGCGGTGAAGGCGCTGCTGCCCACGCTGCGCGAGCAGCTGCCGGCGTCGGTCTCGCTCGACACCCGATTCGATCGATCGGTGTCGATCCGCGATTCGGTCCACGACGTGAAGTTCACGCTGATGCTCACGGTCTGCCTCGTCGTGCTCGTCATCTTCGTGTTCCTGCGCAACATCTCCGCGACGATCATCCCCAGCCTCGCGCTGCCGGCGTCGATCGTCGGCACGTTCGCGGTGATGTACCTGCTCGACTACAGCCTCGACAACCTGTCGCTGATGGCGCTCACGCTCTGCGTCGGCTTCGTCGTCGACGACGCGATCGTGATGCTGGAGAACATCGTCCGGCACATGGAGATGGGCAAGCCGCCGATGCGCGCGGCCTACGACGGATCGAAGGAGATCTCGTTCACGATCATCTCGATGACGATCTCGCTCGTCGCCGTCTTCATTCCGGTGCTGTTCATGGGCGGCATCGTCGGCCGCCTGCTGCACGAGTTCGCGGTGACGATCGGCGTGGCGATCCTGGTCTCCGGCTTCGTGTCGATCAGCCTCACGCCGATGCTGGCGAGCCGCTTCCTGCGGCCCCCGCACTCGCAGCGGCACGGCTTCGTCTACAACGCCATCGAACGGGTGTTCGAGGGGTGGCTCCGGCTGTACGACTGGACGTTGAGCGCCAGCCTCCGCTTCCACGTGATCCCGATGGCGATTTCGATCGCGCTGCTCGTCGGCACGTGGTTCCTGTTCCAGCAGGTGCCGAAGGGATTCCTGCCGAGCGAGGATCAGGGCCGCTTCAGCATCAGCACGGAGGCGCTGCAGGGGATCAGCCTCGACGAGATGACGCGCCACCAGCTGCAGGTGGCCGACATCGTCGCGAAGGATCCGAACGTCGCGCAGTATCAGATCCAGGTCGGCGGCGGCGGCTTCGGCAGCGGCGGGCTCAACACCGGCCGTGTGATGGTCGAGCTGAAACCGCGCGCGGAGCGTCAGTTGAGCGTCGATCAGCTCATCGCCAATCTGCGGCCGAAGCTGGCGCAGGTACCCGGCATCCGCGCCTACATGACGAACCAGCCGCCGATCAACCTCGGCGGCCAGCAGGGCGCGCGCAGCCTGTACCAGTTCACGCTGCAGGATACCGACACGGCGGAGCTCTATCGCTGGGCGCCGATCTTCGAGCAGAAGGTCCGCGAGATTGCCGGGATCGAGGACGTCAGCAGCGATCTCCAGGTGAAGAACCCGCAGGTGCAGATCGATCTGAACCGCGAGAAGATCGCGACGCTCGGCCTGACGGTGAACCAGGTGGAGACGGCGCTCTACAACGCCTACGGCACGCGGCAGGTGTCGCAGATCTTCGCCCCGAACAACCAGTATCAGGTGATCATGCAGGTCGCGCCCGAATTCCAGCGCGATCCGTCAGCGCTCTCGATGCTGTACGTCCGCTCGGCGAACGGCGGCCTCATCCCGCTCGACACCGTCGTCAAGGTGAAGACCGACGCCGGCCCGCTCACCGTCAGTCACACGGGCCAGCTGCCGTCGGTGACGATCTCGTTCAACCTGCGGCCCGGCGTGGCGCTCGGCGACGCCGTCAACGCCGTTCAGCAGTCGGCGGCCGCGACGCTGCCGTCGACGATTGCAACGAGCTTCCAGGGAACGGCGCAGGCGTTTCAGGATTCGCTGCGCGGCCTCGGGCTGATTCTGATCATGGCGATCGTCGTGATCTACATCGTGCTCGGGATTCTGTACGAGAGCTTCACGCACCCGCTCACGATTCTGTCGGGCCTCCCGTCGGCCGGCTTCGGCGCGCTGTTGACGCTGCTGATCTTCAAGACCGAGCTGAGCCTGTACGCGTTCGTCGGCATCGTCATGCTGGTCGGCCTCGTGAAGAAGAACGGCATCATGATGGTCGACTTCGCGGTGGAGGCGCAGCGCGAGCACGGCAAGACGCCGCGCGAGGCGATCCACGAGGCGTGCCTCGTGCGGTTCCGGCCGATCATGATGACCACGATGGCCGCGCTCGTCGGCACGCTGCCGATCGCGCTCGGCTTCGGCGCCGGCGCCGAATCGCGCCGTCCGCTCGGCCTCGCCGTCGTCGGCGGGCTCGTGGTGTCGCAGCTCCTGACGCTCTACATCACGCCGGTCTACTACGTGTACATCGAGAGCGCGCGCATGCGGCTGGCGCGCCGCCGCGGCCAGGTGCCGGTGGACGCGCGCCGCGACGTGCACGCGGCGCCGGTGGAAGCGCACTGAAAATTCCTTGATTGCAGGCCGCCGCGAAGCGGCGGCGCACTATTCGTGTGTCGGCGACATAAGGAAACTGAAAGCTTTGAAGATCCAGATCGTAATGGCATTCGCGGCGGCGCTCCTGATGGCCGGATGCGACAAGCCGTCGGGCCAGGCCGGAGGCGGGCGCGGCAGCGGCCGCGGCGGCCGCGGGCAGACGGTGGCGACCGAGGTGACGGCGGTGCGCCGGGTCGTCGTGCAGCGCGAGGTCGATCTCTCGGGCACGCTCCTCTCCCCCGATCAGGCGCGCGTGAGCAGCGAGGTGGCCGGCATCGTCCGCGACGTGCCCGTGCAGCTCGGCACCGAGATGCGCGCCGGCGATCTGCTCGTGCGGCTCGAGCCACGCGAGCTGCAGCTCGCGCTCGACCGCGCCGAAGGCCAGCTGCGCCAGATCGAAGCGCAGCTCGGCATCGATCGCTCGCAGGATCGGCGTCCGCCGTCAGACGATCAGATCGCCAGCGTTCGCCAGGCGCTGGCCAACCGTGACGACGCGCGCAACACGTTCACGCGCGCGCAGCAGCTGCACGACCGCGGGCTGATGTCGCAGGTCGATTACGACACGGCCGAGACGCGCCTGAAGATCGCCGAGGCGAACTATCAGGCCGCCGTCGACAACGTGCAGGCGCTCAAGGCGACGCTGCAGGATCGCCGCGCCGCGTTCGAGCTCGCGCAGAAGAAGGTCGCCGACGCCGCGATTCGCGCGCCGGTTTCCGGTGCTGTCGCCGAGCGGCTCGTGCAGCCCGGTGAGTTCATCCGCGAGAACACGCCGGTGGCGACCATCGTGCAGCTCTCGCCGCTCAAGCTCCGGACCGCGATCCAGGAGAAGCACGCCGGCCTGATTCGTCCAGGCCAGATCGTGGCCTTCTCCGTCGAGGCGTTTCCAGGTCGCGCGTTTGCGGGCACCGTCGCGTACGTGAGCCCCGCCGTCGATCAGGCGACGCGCACCTTCGCCGTCGAAGCGCTCGTCGACAACGCCGACCGCGTGCTGAAGCCGGGCTTCTTCGCCAAAGGCGTCGTGCGGACGCACAAGGACGAGAACGTGCTCGCCGTGCCCGAGGACGCGATCTCGACGCTCGCCGGCGTCTCCACCGTCTACGTGATCGAGAACGCCAAGGCGCGCCAGCAGCAGGTGACGCTCGGCGCGCGCCAGGACGGCCTCGTCGAGATCACGAGCGGCCTCAAGGGCGACGAGACGCTCGCGACGACGAACCTGAGCCAGCTCGCGACGGGCGTGGCGGTCCGCATCACGGCACCCGACGAGGAGGGCGCCGGCGGCGCGGCCACGTCGGGTGCGCGCGACGGCCGCCGCGGACCGGGAGGGCGGCCATGAAGCTCGCCGAAGTCAGCGTCCGCCGGCCGGTCTTCGCGATCATGATGACCGCGGCGCTCATCGTGCTCGGCGCCGTCTCGTACGAATCGCTCGGCCTCGACCTGATGCCGAAGACCGACCAGCCCGTCGTCTCGGTGCAGGCCAACCTGCCGGGCGCGAGCGCGGAAGAGATCGAGACGCAGATCACCAAGCGCATCGAGGAGGCGGTGAACACGATCAGCGGCATCGACGAGCTGCGCGCCTCCTCCGATCAGGGCAACTCGCGCGTCACGATCACCTTCACGCTCGAGCGCGAGATCGAGTCGGCGACGCAGGACGTCCGCGACAAGCTCGCGCAGATCGTCAACCAGTTCCCGCGCGACACGCGCCCGCTGCAGATCACGAAGATGGATCCCGACGCGCAGCCGATCTTCGGCTTCGCCGTCTTCGGTCCGCGCGCGGCGAAGGAGATCACCGAGATCGCCGAGAAGCGCGTCAAGCAGGATCTCGAGACGGTGAAGGACGTCGGATCGGTCGGCTACAACGGCGAGCGCAAGCGCGAGATCCAGCTGCTGCTGAACGCCGACCGCCTCAACGCGTACGGCCTCACCGTCGATCAGGTGCGGAACGCGGTGGAGCGGCAGAACGTCGAGATCCCGGGCGGCCAGTTCACCGCCGGCCCCGCCGACGTCGCCGTGCGCACGATGGGCCGCATCCGGACCGTCGAGGACTTCAACCGGATCGTGATCTCCTACCGCGCCGACGGATCGGTGATCACGTTCGGCGACCTCGGGCGGGTGCAGGACTCGGTGCAGGAGATCCGCAGCGCCACACGATTGAGCGGCACGCCGGCGATCGGCGTGCAGGTGCGCAAGCAGTCGGGCACGAACACGGTGGAGGTCGTCGATCGCGTGCGCGACCGGCTGCAGCGCGTCCAGCAGACGCTCCCGCAGGACATCCAGATCAGCATCGGCAACGACCAGTCGCGCTTCATCCGGAGGTCCTTCGAGGACATCAAGCTGCACCTGATCCTCGGCGGCTTCCTCGCCAGCATCGTCGTCTTCCTCTTCATCAGGAACCTGCGCGTCACCTTCATCGCGGCGCTCGCGATCCCGACCTCGATCGTCGGCACCTTCACGTTCATGAAGCTGTTCGGCTTCACGCTGAACAACATGACGATGCTGGCGCTCTCGCTCGCCACCGGCATCGTCATCGACGACGCGATCGTCGTCCTCGAGAACATTTTCCGGTTCGTCGAGGAGAAGGGCGTCACGCCCCGGGAAGCGGCAGCCGAAGCGACGGCCGAGATCGGCCTCGCGGTCATGGCGACGACGCTCTCGCTGGTCGTCATCTTCGTGCCGGTCGCGTTCATGACCGGCCAGATCGGCCGCTACTTCTACAGCTTCGGCCTCACCTCCGCGGCCGCGATCATGCTGTCGATGTTCGTCTCCTTCACGCTGACGCCGGCGCTGTGCGCGCTGTGGATGAAGAAAGACGACGTGAAGACCGATCACTCGACCACCAAGTCGAGCGGCTTCTACGCGAGGATGGACGCGGTGTACGGGCGCATGCTCGTCTGGTCGCTGCATCACCGCGCGGTGATGCTCGCGATCGCCGGCGTCGTCGTCGCGTCGGCGGCGGTGCTGTATCCGTACGTCGGCAAGGAGCTCGTGCCCGACGACGATCAGGGCGAGTTCAGCATCAACGTGCGGCTGCCGCGCGGAACGAGCTACCAGCGCACCGAGGAGTTCATCAAGCCGATCGAGAAGGACGTGCTCGCGCTGCCGGCGCTCGAGCGCGTCATGCAGAACGTGAACGGCGGCTGGGCGAGCTTCAACATCATGATGACGCCGCTCGAGGAGCGGACGATCTCGCAGCAGCAGCTGATGATTCAGGCGCGGCAGATGCTGCGCAAGTATCAGGGCGCGCGCATCAGCGTGTCCGGCGGCACCGATATCTCCGGCGCGTCGGCCGGCGGCCGCGGCCCGGGCGGCGGCGGGGGCGGAGGGGGCGGATTCAACCGGCTCAATATCCTCATCCAGGGTCCGGACATCGAGCAGCTGCAGGCCTATACCGTGCAGCTGATGGACAAGGTGCGCGAGATCCCCGGCGTCGTCGACGTCGACACCAACTTCGAGCCGACGCAGCCGGAGCTGCGGATCAACGTGGATCGCGCGCGGGCGGCCGATCTGGGCGTCAACATCGACACGCTCGCGAACAACCTGCGGACGATGGTCGGCGGCGAGGAAGTGTCGGAGTTCAAGGACGGCGACGATCAGTTCAAGGTGCTGCTGCGCCTCGACGAGCCGTATCGCAGGCCCGACGTGATGGCGAACCTGCTCGTGGCGTCCGGCCCCGGCGCGCTCGGGCGGACGGTGCGCGTGAGCGACGTCGCCCAGCTGAAGAACGATTACGGCCCGGCGTCGATCGATCGCTACAACCGGCAGCGGCAGATCTCGGTGAACGCGAACCTGCAGGGCGTGCCGCTGAACGAAGTGCTCGCCGAGGCGCGCCGGAAGGTGGACGAGCTGCACCTGCGCGCCGGCTATCAAGCGGTGTTCGGCGGCAGCGCGCGCACGCTCGCCGAGGCGTCGAGCAACTTCACGATCGCGATCGTGCTCGCCGTGATCTTCATCTACATGGTGCTGGCGTCGCAGTTCAACAGCTTCATCCACCCGCTGACGATCATGACGTCGCTGCCGTTGAGCCTGCCCGCGGGCCTGCTCGCGCTCATGGCGTTCGGCATGACCGTGAACGTCTACAGCGCCATCGGGCTGATGATGCTCTTCGGGATCGTGAAGAAGAACTCCATCCTGCAGGTGGACTACACCAACACGCTGCGCGAGCAGGGTGTCGAGCGGCACCAGGCGCTCATCCAGGCGAACCACGTCCGCCTGCGCCCCATCCTGATGACGACCATTGCCATCGTCGCCGGGATGATTCCGATCGCGCTCGGCCGCGGCGCCGGCGCCGGCTCCCGCGCGTCGATGGCCGTCACGATCCTCGGCGGACAGGTGCTCTGCCTGCTGCTGACGCTGCTCGTCACACCGGTCGTCTACTCGTATTTCGACGACGTCCGGGAGTGGTCTCCGCGCGCTGCGGTCGGGCGGCTGGCCAGGCGCCGTCAGCCGCCGGCGACCGCCGACGCGCGGCCGTAGGAATCGGGGCTAGGGGCTAGGGACTGGGGGCTAGCCGTGACGACTAGCCCCTAGCCCCCAGCCCCTCCGCTTCACAGTTCCGCCATGTCAACCTTCAGCTAAGCTCCCTCCGTCCAACCGTTTGTAGTGGCGGTATCGGCAACCGCGGTGATGACGCTGAGCGGCGACGCTACGGTCGAAAAGCGGCTCGAGAACGACGTCGCCCTGGCGGCCGCCGGGGACGCGTCCGCGTTCGAGCGGCTCTACCGCACGCACGTGGCGCGCATCCACAGCCTCACGCGCCGGATGCTGGGCACGCACGAGGCCGACGAGGTGACGCAGGACATCTTCGTGCGCACCTGGCAGAAGCTCGGGCAGTTCCGCGGCGAGTCGGCGTTCTCGACCTGGCTGCACCGGCTCGCGGTAAACGTCGTCATCGAGCGGCGGCGGACGTTCGCGATCAACCGCGAGCGCATGAGCGACGACGCGACGGCGCTCGATTTCGTGACCGTCGCGCCGGCGCGGAGCGATCTCGCCCTCGACTTCGAGCACGCCCTCGAGCAGCTGCCGGCCGGCGCGCGCGAGATCCTGGTGCTGCACGACGTCGAGGGGTACAAGCACCGCGAGATCGCGGCAATGCTCGGCATCGCCACGGGCACGTCGAAGCGTCAGCTGCACCGCGCGCGGATGCTGATGCGTCGGTATCTCGGCGAAGCGACGCCTAGTCGGGAGACCGGAACCAACGGGGATTGAACATGCACGAGGAATGGACGGACAAGCTCTCGGACTTCCTGGACGGCGAGCTGACGCCGGAAGAACAGCGCGCCGTGGAAGCGCATCTGCGCGGCTGCGCGGCGTGCACGGCCGTCCTCGACGATCTGAAGCGCGTGGTGGCGCGGGCGCGGGCGGCGGGCGCCGCCGCGCGCCCTCCGGCGGCCGATCTGTGGAGCGGCATCGCCGCACGCATTGAGCCGCAGGCGGCATCGGCGCCGAACGTGGCGCCCTTTGCGCCGAACGCGCGGCGGCGGATCGCGTTCACGCTGCCGCAGCTCGCGGCGGCGGCCTCGCTGATTGCCGCGGTGTCCGGCGGGCTCGTCTGGCAGATCGTCGAGCGGCGCGCGCGCACGGCGCCGGCGGCGGTCGAGGCGCGGCGCGCACCCGCGGCCGCGGCCTCCGTCGACACCGCGCCGGGCGCCGACGCGGCCGCGCCGGCGGCGCCCGACCGGATTGTGCCCGTCGTCCTCGCCGACGCGCAGTACGACGCCGCGGTGTCGGACCTCGAGAAAGCGCTGAAGGAGGGCCGCGGGCGGCTCGACGGCGCGACGATCGCGATCGTCGAGCAGAACCTGCAGATCATCGATCACGCGATCGATCAGGCGCGCGAGGCGCTCGCGGCGGATCCGGCGAACACGTATTTGAGCGGCCATCTCGTGGAGGCGCGGCGGCGGAAGCTGGACCTGCTGCGGCGCGCCGCCGCGCTGACGGTGGAATCGGATTGACGACATCAGAACGGGGCCCTGGCGGCCCCGGATCAGGATCAGGACGATGATTGCAGAACTCTTGATGATGCTGGCGCTCGTGCCGATCGATCAGACCGTGAACGTCGCGAAGGGCACGAAGCTCGACGTGAACAACTTCGCCGGCGACGTGCAGATCAAGGCGTGGGACCGCGACGCCGTGCGCGTCGAGGCGATGCACTCCGATCGCGAGACGATCGACATCAAGCCGGGCGATCAGGTGCTCAGCATCCGATCGCGATCGGTCCGCGGCGGGCCGCCGCGCTCGCTCGACTACACGATCACGGTGCCGAAGTGGATGGCCGTCAGCGTCAATGGCACCTACGCGGACGTGGCGATGGAGGGCGTCGGCGGCGACGTGAACGTGGACACGACGCGCGGCGACATCAAGGTGAACGGCGGCTCCGGCTTCATCTCGCTGAAGTCGGTGCAGGGCGAGATCACGCTGGAGAAAGCCAAGGGTCGCGTCGAGGTGCGCGCGGTGAACGAAGGCATTCATCTCGCCGACATCAACGCGGACCTCTCCGCCGAATCGACCAACGGCAGCATCCTCCTCGATCGCATCGACTCGTCGAACGTCGATCTCTACACCGTGAACGGGAACATCTCGTACGACGGCCCGATCAAGGACAAGGGCCTGTATCGCCTCACGACGCACAACGGGCTGATCGCGCTGCCCGTCGCCGAGAAGGTGAACGCGGTCGTCACGCTGCGAACCTACAACGGCGGGATCAAGTCCACGTTCACGCTGCCGGGCGACGCCAGCAGCGAGCGGCGCACCAAGCGGATGACGCTGACGCTCGGCAACGGCAGCGCGCACGTCGAGCTCGAGTCGTTCAGCGGCACCATCTCGCTGCGGCGACCGGGCGAGGCGAGGCCGGAGACCGACCGGCGGCGGCGCGAGCGCGAAAAGGACAAGGACAACCCCCGTCTCGGCGCGGGCATCGGCCGTGGGCTCGGCCTCGGCATCGGCGTCGGCGTCGGGCGCGGCCTTCGATCGATCGATGTCGACGTCGATCCGGCGATCGGCCAGGAGATCGAGCGCGCCGTCGACGAGGCGACGCGCGAGATCGGTCCGGAGGTCGATCGGGCGATAGACGAGGCGATGCGCGAGGTCGAGTCCGTCGTCCCGTTCGTCGCGCCGATGCCGGTGCCCGTCCCGATGCCGCAGGTTCGCCCGATGCCGCGCGTTCCTCGGCTTCCGCGGCCTTAGCTCCGGGAGACGGCTTAGAAGCGCGAACGGCCGCTGCGGTGTCTAACGAGGCATGCCGCTACCGACGCTCGCCGCCGTCGTGCTGGCCGCCGCCCTCCAGGCGGGATCCCCGGATGCCGTCGTCGCGCAATTCCGCGAAATCGAGCAGAACCTCGCCGCCGCCTACCTCCGCGGCGACCGGGCGTTCGTGGACGCGCTCCTGAGCGACGACTGGACGTCCACCGACTATCGGGGACGCATCTGGACGAAGGCGAACGTCCTCGCGATGTTCGACGGCCCGCAGCCGCCGATGACGAAGGCGGAGATCGACGTGGATCGGGTCCGGCTGGTCGGGGACGTCGCCATCGTGACCGGGCGCAGCGTCTCGGGCGGCCGCGTCGACGGCCGCGACGTCACGATCACGCAGCGCTACACCGACGTCTACGTCCGCCGCGACGGCCGCTGGCGCGTCGTCGCATCGCAAGGCACGGAAGTCAGATAAGAGCCGCCGCCCCCGAACGATTACCAGGTTCCAACCAGGTTGTTACCAGGTTTCAACCAGGTTTCAACCCGGTTCTTACCAGGTTCTTACCAGGTTGAAACCGGGTGGTCTCAGGGGCGTCAGGGGACGGACGCCGCGAGCTCGGCGACAGTCCTGCCCGTCACCGGATCGACGAGATCCGGCGCGATCTCGGCCAGCGGCTCCAGCACGAAGCGGCGCTCGCGGAAGCGCGGGTGGGGCACGACGAGGCCGGGTTCGTCGATGACGTGGTCGCCGAAGAGGATCACGTCCAGGTCGAGCGTGCGCGGCGCGTTCGCGTACGACCGCTCGCGCCCGCGCGCCTGCTCGATCCCCTGCAGCGCGTCGAGCAGCTGGCGCGCGTCCAGCAGCGTCTCGCCGACCGCCGCGGCGTTCAGGTACAGCGGCTGCGGTCCTGGAGCGCCGACCGGCACGGTGTCGTGATAGCGGGAGACGCGAAGCCCGCGCAGGAGCGCCTGCAGCTTCGAGACGGCGAAGTCGAGGTGAGCGCGCCGGTCGCCAAGATTCGATCCCAGCGCAACGGCGCAGGTCGCCACGCCGCGCGCGTTACTCGATCCACCGCGCCGGCAGCACCTCGCCGTGCGACGGCTCGAGCGTGTCGGCGCGCCGGCCGAGCAGGTCGGTGCGTCCGGCGAGCGCCTGCTCGAAGAAGCGCTTCGCCTCGAGCACCTCGCCGAGAATCACGCGAAGCATGTTCGCGTGGCGGGCGTTGGCCATCTCATCGATGCGGGGCCGCCACCGATCGACGAACGCCTGCGCGCCGCGGGCGTCCTCCTCGAAGACGGCGCGCGCGGCGTCGGTGCCCTTCCCCGCCCGCGTCGGCTCCGCCTGATCGCCCTCGACGGCGCCGCCGATCTCCGCGATTGCGGTCGCGACCCACGCAAGGTGCGCCTCTTCGCGATTGATGATGTATTGATATGCGTTGTTCTGATCGTACTGGCCGACGAGGCGCGCCCCGGCCTGGTGCTGGAGGAGCATCGCGAGCTTCTCGCGGTAGAACTCCTGCAGGAGCGCGAGGAGATCGCTCACGCGTTCTGCTTTTCCTTACAGGTGATGCAGACGCGCGTCCACGGAATCGCGTTGAGCCGGGCGGGCGCGATCGGCTCGCCGCAGTCGCGGCAGATCCCGTAGGTCCCCTTCTCGATGCGCCACAGCGCTTCCTCGATCGCCTGCAGGATCTTGGCGTCGGTCTGTTTCAGCTTGAGCTGAATATGGACCTCGTTGTTGCCGCTCGCCTGGTCCGCCATGTCGCCCTGGCGCGTGTTGTTCTCCATCGAGGCCTGGAGCGGTTTGATGCCGCCGGTGCCGAGTATCTCAGTGCGCTTCTTGAGGAGCGCGTCCTTGTATGTCTGCTGGTCCATTGGCGTCTCTCGTAACATCGGATCATAACACTCCGGCCGAAGGAAGATGCACCGTCCGGGACAGAGTGTGAAGATCCGCGCGGCCCGATAGACCGGAAGGTTTACTCGGCGCGCAGCGTCGCGAGCGGCTTGTTGCGCAGGACGTCGAGGCTGGAGAGGACGCCGATCGACGCGACGAGCAGCGCCGTGAGGAGAATGCCCGCGACGTGCTCGACGGGAAACACCCGCCACGGGATCTCGAGCGCGTACTTGCTGACGCCCCAGGTGAGCGCCACGGCGCCGAGCGATCCGATGGCCCCCGCCAGCGAGCCGAGGACACCGTACTCGAAGAGCAGCATCCGCGCGATCGTGCGCGTGTTGGCGCCGAGCGTCTTGAAGACGGCCGCCTCGTACACGCGCTGGAACTTCGTCATCGCGACGGCGCCGACGAGGATGAGCGCGCCGCTGAACAGCACGAGCCCGCCGACGACGCTGATCGCGAGCGTCACCTTCGACATCACGTCGCGAATCGTCTCGAGGATCTCGTGGAAGTCGATCACGGAGACGTTCGGGAACCGTACGACGAGATCGTGCTGGAACCGCGCGCGATCGGCCGGCGCCGCGGGCCCCTTCATCGGCGCCACGTAGGTCTGCGGCGCCGAATCGAGGACGCCCGGCCTGAAGACGAACACGAAGCCGCCGTTCCGCGACTCGCGCCACTCGACGTCGCGGAGGCTCGTGATGCGCGCCGACACGGTGCGGCCGAGGATGTCGAAGCGGATCGTGTCGCCGACGTGCAACTTGGCGCGCTCCGCCAGCGCCAGCTCGACCGACACTTCCAGATCCGGCGACGGTCCGTTCCAGAACGCGCCCTGGACGATGCGCTCGTTCGCCTCCAGATGATCGCGATAGGTGATCGTGAACTCGCGGCCGATCGACATGCCGCTCTGCCGCACCGCCTCGGGCGAATCGAGCGTCGTCTCGCGGCCGGAGATGCCCGTCACGCGCGCCCGCATCACCGGGATCAGCTGGAACTCGCCGGCGCCGTGCGACCGATCGCCGAGGAACGCGCGGACGCCGTCCACCTGCGGCTTCTGGATGTCGAGCAGGAACATGTCGGGCGCCGACGCATCGACCTGCACCGAGAACTCGCCGAGCAGGCTCGCCTGCAGCGATCGCACGCCGACGATGAAGAACGCGCCGAGGCCGACGGCGAGCAGGATGACGCGCGTCTGGTTGCCCGGCCGCGAGAGATGCAGCACGGCGTGCCGCAGCGGAAAGGAGCGCGACCCCGAGAGCGGCGCGACGAGCGCGACGAGGCCGCGGCCGGCGAAATGCAGCACGACGGCCAGGCCCGCGAATCCGGCGCAGACGACGAGGCCGACCCGCAGCGACGCCGCCTGCCACGCCGTGAGCGCCACGAGCGCCGCCGAAACGGCGGTCATCGTCATCGCCGTCAGATAGTCGCGGCGCCGGCGCACCGACTCGTCACGCAGCAGCAGCGACGGCTTGATGAAGCGCACCTGCAGCAGCGGCACGACCGCGAACAGCAGCGAGACCAGCACGCCGATCCCGACGCCCTGCACCGCCGCGCTCCAGCTGACGCCGTAATGCGCCTGCGCGAGGAGCGACGTCGATCCGCCGAGCGCGAGCGCAATCGCCGCGATCACGCCGCGCGCCATCGCGACGCCGAGCAGGCTGCCCGCGAGCCCGAGCGCCATCACCTGCAGGATGTAGACGGCGATGATCTGCGCGCTGCGCGCGCCGACGCACTTGAGCACCGCGATGCTGCGGATTTTCTGCAGGATGAAGACGCGCGTCACGCTCGACACGGCGATCCCGCCGAGGATGACGATGATGAGCCCGACGAGGCTCAGATAGTTCTCCGCGCGCTCGAAGTCGCGGCCGATTTGATCCTCGGTCGATCGATACGACCGCGTGTTGATGAAGTCGTCCTTGAAGTCGAGGCGCAGCTCGCGCACGAGCTCGTCGATCCGGGCGTCTGGCACCTTCGCGTGCAGCCGCCGATCGGCGCGGCTGCCGAAGCTGATGATGCCGGTCGACGGCAGATCCGCGTAGTCGACGATCACGCGCGGCCCGAGGCTGAAGCCGCCGACGCGGCGCCCCGGCTCGCTGACGATGAGGCCGCGAATCGTGAACGGCGCCTGTCCAATCGTGATCTGATCCCCGACCTCGACGCCGAGCGAGGTCAAGAGCTCCGGCCGCACGATCACGCCGTGGTCGCGCAGCAGCGCGTACGAATAGCGGTCGGCGCCCTGCAGCACGACCGCGCCGTACAGCGGATAGTCCGCCTGCACCGCGCGCAGCTCCGCCATCTTCGCCACCGGCTTCGACCGATCCGTCGGCCGCACCATCGTCGGCGTCTCGATCGTTTCCGTGCGCGCGGTGCTGCCGGCTTCCGCCAGCCGCCGATCGATCGTCGCGCGCGCCGCCGGCGGCCACTCGCGGTTGGTCGCGATGAGCACGTCGGCGGCGAGCAGCCCTCTCGCCTCGCTGCCGAACACTTCGCGGACGCTCTGGATCACCGATCGCAGCGTGACGATCGCCGCGACGCCGACCGCGATGCAGATGAAGAAGAACAGGAGCCGCTTCCAGGACGCGCGGGTCTCGCGCACGGCCATCCGCAGGACGAAGATCACTTCCGCACCGCCGCCTTGTCGGCGTCCTCTTGCAGCGTGTTCTCGACGACGCGGCCGTCGCGCAGGACGAGGCGCGCGTCGGCCAGCGCCGCCAGCTCGCGATCGTGGGTCACGAGCACGATCGTCGTTCCTCGCTTCTGATGAATCGCGCGCAGCAGATCGAGGATGAGGCGCCCGTTGGCGCTGTCGAGGTTTCCCGTCGGCTCGTCGGCGAGGACGATCGGCGGATCGTTGGCGAGCGCGCGCGCCAGCGCGACGCGCTGCTGCTCGCCGCCCGACAGCTGCGACGGGTAGTGATGCGAGCGGCCGGTGAGCCCGACCTCCTCGAGCAGCTGGTGGGCGCGCGAACGGGCCGCGTCCACACCGGCAATCTCCATCGGCACCGCCACGTTCTCGTACGCGGTGAGCGACGGAATCAGGTGAAAGAACTGGAAGACGAAGCCGATTTTCTCGCCGCGCAGCTTCGCGAGCGCGTCCTCGCCGAGCCGCGTGATGTCCACGCCGTCGATGACGACCGAGCCCGACGTCGGCGCGTCGAGCCCCGCGATCAGGCCCAGCAGCGTCGACTTGCCGCTGCCCGACGGGCCGACGATCGCGACGAACTCGCGCTCGGGGATCCGAAGCGAGAGCGGATGGAGGATCGTGAGCGGCTCCGACCCGCTCATCACCGTTTTCGAGACCTCGCGCAGCTCGATCATGATCCGGAGCGCTTCTCCCCTTCGGCCAGCGGCTTCAGCGCCGCCCACATGTGGTCCGCAAGGATGCGCGCCCCCGCGGCCGTGGGATGGATCCCGTCGCGCTGGTTGAGCGTCTCGCTGCCGGCGACTCCTTGCAGGAGGAACGGAACGAACGCGACGTGGTACTTCTGCGCGAGCGCCGGATACACCCTATGAAACGAGACGATGTAGTCGCGGCCGAAGTTCGGCGGCGCCTCCATGCCGGCGAGCACCACTTTGATACCCCGCGCCTGCGCGCGCTCGATGATCGCCGCCAGATTGCGCTGCAGCTCCTCGGGCGGCAGCGCGCGCAGCGCGTCGTTGCCGCCGAGCGCGACGACCAGGATCCGCACGTCCCCCTCGAGCGCCCAGTCGAGGCGCGCCAGCCCGCCGGCGGAGGTGTCGCCCGACACGCCGGCGTTGACGACTTCGAAATCGAGCCCCTCGGCGTCGAGGCGCCGCTGCACGAGCGCCGGATACGACTCGCTCATCGCCAGGCCGAGGCCCGCCGTGAGGCTGTCGCCGAGGAACACGATCCGCGGCCGCGATCGCCTGGCGTCGGTTCGCGGCGGCGCCGCCGCGGCGGATGGTGGCGTGGGTCGAGGCGACGCCGCGGGCGGCGCACTCCGGGGATCGTCGCGGTCGTGCGCCGAACACGCCACGACAGGAACGCAAAGGGCGCAAAGGAGGGAAAGACCGCGAAGACTGTTCATGGGCGGCCGAGCTGCTGCTCGAGCGCGGCGATCGCGTCGGCGAGCATCCGCTTGTGCGCCGGCGTGCGCGCGGCGGCCAGATCCGCGCGCGCCCGCGCGAGCGCCAGCTCGATCGTCCGGCGCCGGCTCTGCGCGTCGCGCTCGGCGGTCGTGAGCGCGCGGCGGCGATCGGTGCCGCGCTCGGCTTCCGCCTGCTGGAACTCGACGTCCTTGCTCTCGAATCCTCGGGCCATCGATCGACGTACAGTATTCTACGCGGATGGAAAGCGCTCACGAGTTGCAGACGCGGTGGCCCGCGCTCGAGGTGGACGCGAAGCGCGCGCGGCTCCAGCGATCGCTGCGGATCGCGCCGGGCCCGCTCGCCGCCGCCTTCGAGCGATCCGCGCCGGCCGCCGACCGCGCCGCCGCCGGCTTGTGGCGGCGCGACGCGTCCGTGTGGAGCGGCGATCGCGCGGTGCAACAGGACATCGCCGATCGTCTCGGGTGGATGAGCTCTCCCGCGCTGATGGCGGACTCGCTCGATCGCCTGCGGACGTTCGCCGCCGCGGTGAAACGCGACGGCTTCACCGACGTCGTCCTGCTCGGTATGGGCGGATCGAGCCTCGCGCCCGAAGTGCTGCATGCCGTCGTCGGCATCGCGCCCGGGTGGCCGCGATTCCACATGCTCGACTCGACGGATCCCGCGGCAGTGCGCGCGGTCGCACCGCCGCCGAAGACGACGCTGCATCTCATCGCGAGCAAGTCCGGCGGCACGATCGAGCCGAACGTGCTCGCGGCGCACTTCAAGCAGCGGCTCGTCGACGCCGGGATCGAGCGATGGGCCGATCATTTCGTCGCGATCACGGATCCGGGCACGGCGCTCGATCGACGCGCGCGCGCGGAAGCGTTCCGCGACGTCTTCCTCAATCCGGCCGACATCGGCGGCCGCTATTCGGCGCTCTCGTTCTTCGGCCTCGTGCCCGCGTCGCTCATGGGGCAGGACGTCGGCGAAATCGTCGCGTGGGGCCTCGCGATGCTCGCGGCGAGCGAACCGGAATCGTCTACCGGCGCGATGTCGAACGCGGCGGTCGGCCTCGGCCTGGCGATGGCCGCGGCGGCGCGCGAGCGCGTGGACAAGATGACGCTCGTCGTGCCGCCCGCGCTCGATGCGTTCGGGCTCTGGGTCGAGCAATTGATTGCCGAGAGCACGGGCAAGCACGGCACCGGCATCGTGCCGATTGCCGGCGAGCCGCTTGGCGATCCGGCGTCGTACGGCCGCGATCGCCTCTTCGTTCGCGTCCGCATGCAGGACGGCGCGAGCGACGCGGCCGGCGACGCGCGCGCGCGCTCGATTGCAGCCGATCGTCCCGCGGTGGACGTCGAGATGCCCCGACCGCTCGCGCTCGGCGCCGAATTCGTCCGCTGGGAGATCGCGACGGCGATCGCCGGCGCGCTGCTCGGCATCGATCCGTTCGATCAGCCGAACGTGCAGCAGGCGAAGGATGCGACGCAGGCGCTGCTGGGACAGTACAAGACGTCCGGCGCGCTGCCGATCGCGCCGCCGGACCGGACGCTCGCCGACGGCACGACGATCACGCTGTCCTCGGCCGCGCGCCGCGCCTCGGCCGATCCCGACGCGTTTCTCTCGCTCGTCGGCGACGGCGACTACGTCGCGCTGCTCGCGTACGTGTCGACGAGGGACGCGGCGCTCGACGCGGCGTTGCACTCGCTGCGCCGATCGGTCCGCGAGGCGACGCGCGCCGCCACGATGTTCGGCTACGGGCCGCGGTATCTCCATTCGACCGGGCAGCTCCACAAAGGCGGACCGAACAGCGGTGTCTTCCTGCTCGTCACGGCCGCGCCGCGGCCCGACCTGCCGATCCCCGGCGAGGCGTTCTCGTTCGGCACGCTCGAGCTGGCGCAGGCCGTCGGCGATTTCGCGTCGCTCGACGGAGCCGGACGGCGCGCGATGCACATCCACCTGCCGGCGGCCGACGCCGCGAAGATCGCCGCGCTCGGCGCGACGCTCCTCGCGCGCCTGCCCCGCGCCGGCTGACGAGAACCAGGTTAGAACCAGGTTGAAACCAGGTTGAAACCAGGTTGAAACCAGGTTGGCCGCCCGCTAAATCGCTGGAGCGTCAATGCAGCTCGGGTTCGTCGGTCTCGGCAAGATGGGTCTCAACATGGTCACGCGCCTCGAGCGCGGCGGCCACGACATCGTCGCGTACGATCGCAGCGCCGACGCCGTGAGCAAGGCGCAGGCGGCCAAGGCCAGCGGCGTCGCGTCGCTCGACGCGCTCGTGAAGGGGCTCGCGCCGCCGCGCCACGTGTGGCTGATGGTGCCGGCCGGCGATCCGACCGAATCGACGGTTGCCGCGCTCTCGACGCTGCTCTCGCCCGACGACGTGATCATCGACGGCGGCAACACGAATTTTCACGACGACCAGCGCCGCGCGAAGACGCTCGCCGGGAAGCGGATTCACTACGTCGACGCCGGCACGAGCGGCGGCATCTGGGGGCTCACCGAAGGCTATTGCCTGATGGTCGGCGGCGAGGCCGAGATCTGCACACGCCTCGAGCCGATCTTCCTCACGCTCGCGCCGCCGGACGGCTACCTGCGCGTCGGCGATCACGGCGCCGGCCACTACGTGAAGATGATTCACAACGGCATCGAGTACGGCCTGATGCAGGCATACGCCGAAGGCTTCGAGCTGATGCACGAGAGCGGCTACAGGATCGATCTCGCGAAGGTCGCCGCGCTGTGGGACCACGGCAGCGTCGTGCGATCGTGGCTGCTGCAGCTTGCCGCGCGCGCGCTCGCCGAGGACGGCGATCTCTCCTCGATCGCCGGCTACGTCGAAGACTCGGGCGAGGGCCGCTGGACGCTCGTCGAGGGGATCGAGCGCAGCGTGCCGATGCCGGTGCTCACCGCCTCGCTGTTCACGCGCTTCCGGTCGCGCCAGAACAACCCGTTCGGCGAGCGGCTGCTCGCCGCGCTGCGCAACCAGTTCGGCGGGCACGCGGTCAAGAAACCCTCGTGACGATCGTCATCTTCGGCGGCGGCGGCGATCTCGCGCGCCGCAAGCTGCTGCCCGCGCTCTACAACCTGCACGTCGACGGCGTCCTGCCGCCGCGCCTCGCGATCGTCGGCGTGGGCCGCCGGCCGATGAGCGACGACGAGTACCGCGCGTTCGCGAAGGAAGGGGTCGAGAGGTTCTCGCGCCGCCCGATCGACGCGCGCGCCTGGGACGCGTTCGCGGCGGCGCTCTCGTTCGTCGCCGCGGAAGTGGACGGCGATCGGGCGCTCGCCCCGCTCGGCGCGCGGCTCGACGTCATCGAGCACGAGCGCGGCCTGAGCGGCGACCGCATCTACTACCTCGCGATTCCGCCGACGCTCTTCGCGCCGACGGTGAAGCAGCTCGCGCGCTCTCGGTTCGTGCCGCCGCCCGAGGGCACAATCGCGCGCGTCATCGTCGAGAAGCCGATCGGCCGCGATCTGCAGAGCGCGCGCGTCATCAACGACGCGATCGCCGAGGTGTTCCAGGAGAAGCAGGTCTACCGCATCGATCACTACCTGGGCAAGGAAACCGTCCAGAACATCCTCGTGATGCGCTTCGCGAACAGCATCTTCGAGCCGCTGTTCAACCAGAAGTACGTCGACCACGTCCAGATCACCGTCGCCGAGGAGGAAGGCGTCGGCACGCGCGCCGGCTACTACGAGGAGGCGGGCGCGCTGCGCGACATGGTGCAGAACCACATCCTGCAGCTGACCGCGATGGTGGCGATGGAGCCGCCGCACTCGCTCGACGCCGACGTGATCCGCGACGAGCGGCTCGAGGTGCTGAAGTCGCTGCGGCCGATCGCGGGCGCGGACGTGGACGCGAACGTCGTGCGCGCGCAGTACGGCCCCGGCTTCATCCTCGGCAAGGCGGCGCCGGGTTACACCCAGGAAAGCGGCGTCGCGCCCACATCGACTACGGAGACCTACGTCGCGCTGCGCGTCTCAATCGACAACTGGCGCTGGGCCGGCGTCCCCTTCTTCCTCCGCACGGGCAAGCGGCTGCCCAAGCGCGCGAGCGAGATCTCGGTCCACTTGAAAGAGGTGCCGCCGATTCTCTTCAACGCCGATCCCGGCGCTCGGCTCGATCCGACGATCCTCTCGATCCGCATTCAGCCCGACGAGGGCTTCTCGCTCGGCATCAACTCGAAAGTGCCCGGGCCGCACGTGCAGATCTATCCTGTGAAGATGGACTTCCACTACGGCAGCACGTTCGGCGGCACGTCGCCCGAGGCGTACGAGCGGCTGCTGCTGGACGTGATCGCCGGCGACACGACGCTCTTCATGCGCCGCGACGCGGTGGAAGCCGCGTGGCAGTGGGTGATGCCGATTCTCGATCGCTGGGCGGAGCGCGGCCGCGACGGGCTCGCCGCGTATCCCGCCGGCGAATGGGGACCGGCCGAGGGCGAGGCCTTGATCGAATCGACGGGACGACGATGGCTGGCGCCGTAGCGGATCGCAGCTGGCGCGCGTCGACGCCGGAGGCGATCGACGCCGATCTCGCGGTGCTCTGGCGCGACGTCGGACGCGGCGAGACCTCGGTCGCGCGCGCCGTGATGTCGAACCTGATCGTTTTCCGCAGCCCGGCGTCGGGCGGCGGCGACGACATGGCGGCGCTCATTGCCGGCGCGCCGGTCGAAGAAGTGGCGGCGCGGCATCCGTCGCGCGTGATCGTGCTCGAGCACTGCCACGGTGAGGCGCCGCGCGCGCCGTCGGCGGCCGCCGTCGGCATCCTGACCTTCGGGCCGCCCGCCGCGCGCTACGGCGTCGAGCTGATCGTCGTCCGATCGGCGTGCCCCGAGCCATCATTGCTGTCGATCCTGCGCCGCTTCGTGCGCGGCGACATTCCGACGAGCATCTGGTGGACCGAGGACATCTCGGATGCAGCGCCGAGCGGCGCGCTGCTCACGGTCGGCCGGCAGCTCGTGTTCGACAGCCGGCGATGGCGCGACGTGCGGCGCGGCGCGGCCGCGATGGCGCCGCTCGTCCGCCACCATCGCGTCGATCTCGCGGACGTGAACTGGCGGCGTCTCGCGCCGCTGCGGCGCGCGCTGACGCACGCGCGCGGTCCGTTCCAATCCGGCGCATGGCGCAGCGTCGAGGTCGGCGTCTCCCACGCCGCGGAGGAAGCGGCGCTCGCGTGGTTGTTCTTCGGATGGCTGCGTGGGCAGGGCGTGCGCTGCGCCGAACCGACGCCGATGCCGCAGGGCGCGGCGACGGCGCCGGAAAACGAAGGTTCCAGCGCGCTCCTGGCGGTCGCCATCGGCGACATGCACGCGACGCTGTCGCCGCGCGGCGCCGACGTCGTCTGTCCCGAAGCGCCGCCGCTCTCCGTCGCCGCCGCGGTCGAAAGCGAAGCCGACGCGGTCGCCGCCGAACTGCGATCGCTCGCGCCCGATCGCGTGCTCGCCGCCGCGCTCGAGGCGATCGTCGAGCGCTTCGAGCGCTAACGCTGGCGCGCGCGCAGCATCGACCGGATCTGGTTGATCTCGGCGCGGATCTCGTCCACGTCGCCGCGCTCCAGCTTCAGCTTTCCGGGCTCGCTCGTCGCTTCGTCGAGAATCCGCTGCATGCGATCGAGGAGCGTCATCGCCATCCCGAGGTCGGTTTCCACCTGCGGCATCGTCGCTCGGCTCGCGCCGGCGGACGCGGTTGCGGCGGTGCCGGCGCCGGGCTGCGCGCTGGTAGGCGGGGGCGTTTGCGGCGCTTCCGCAGTCGGCGCGACCGGTGGTCGAACGCCGGCCGTCGGCTGCGCCTGCGGCGTTTGCGGCGCGCCGGTGTGCGCCACCGGATTGCCGTCGGGCGCGCTCATCGTCGCGGCATAGAAGAGCTGCAGGCGTGAGCGCATCGTCTCGAGCTGCGAGCGCGTCGACGGATCGAGCGCGACGCCGCCCGACGAGGGTTGTGCGCCCGTTGCCGGACCGAGGAGCGATATGAGATCCGCCTCGACCTGACGATACTTCGCGCGCCAGTCCTGCGGCGGCGCGGCGACGCCGCTGGTTCCGACGGCGCCCGTCGTGCCGACCGGCGTGCTCGATGGCGTGAGGTACGTCGCGGCGAAGTCGGTGAAGTCCTGCTTCAACGTCGCGATCAGCCGGCCGGCTTCCGATTGCGGCGGCGCCGTGATCGTGCCGAGCAGCTGCTTGGCCTGCGTGAGCGGCTCCTGCGATGTCGTCTGCGCGAAAACAGACGAGCTCCAGGCAACCGCTGCTACGACGACCGCCCCGATGAACGTCTTGAACGACAAGAGCTCCCTCCCTTCATCCGTGTACGCCTCGAGGGAGCAAGCGGGGTGCCACCGGCGTACAATTGAACGCATGCGGTATCTCGTGACGGCGCGCGTAAAAAATGGGCGGAGCGCTGCGCTGGCGCGCGCGATCGACGGCGGGACACTCGGCGCGGGCTCGGTCGCGGAAGGCGAGTACCTCCGCAACATGGGCGACGCGCGGCAGCTCGACGACGGGCGCGTGCAGTGGGTGGAAGTGTGCTATTGCGCGACGCCGCTCGCCGAGGAGCGCGAATACTGGGAGGAATTCTTCGTCCTGGAGAAGGTGCAGGACGCGCACGCGCGCAGCCGCTGCCGCGACGCGAGCGGCGAGGAGCCGTGGGCGTGCGGCGACTGCGACTGCTCCGCCCGCCTCGAGGCGCGCCTGGCAACGAAGGGCCGCCGCTTCACACCTTAGCGCGCCGGCTTTCGCTTTTCAGTTTTTTCGATCTTATACTCGCCGCGTGGGCTCGTCCTCCGTCCAGTCGTTGTTCGTGCGCGCCGGCGCCTCGCTCGAGCGGGGCCGCGGCACCGAAGCGACGCAGATGCTGGCGCCGGCGCTGCGCTCGTCGGCGCTGAACCGCGACGAGGAGCTGACGCTCCGCTCGATGCTCGCCGAAGCGGCGCTGCTGCAGGACGATCTCGATCAGGCCGCAAACGCGCTCGGCCGCCCGCCCGACACTTTCCGCGACAACGTGCCGCCGCGCCGCCTGTCGACGCTCTGGCGGCTGCACGGGCGCCTCGCCTCGGCGCGCGGCGATCAGTCGCGCGCGATCGCGATGCACGGCCGCGCGCTGAAGCAGGCGGAAGCGGCGCACGATTCGCGCGGCATCGGCCTCGCGCACTACGAGCTCGGGCAGTGCTACCGCCAGGTCGGCGACGTCGCGATCGTCCGCGAGCACATCTCGAAGGCGGCGTCCGCGCTGCACGCCGCCGGCGATCGCCGACATCTCGCGCTCGTCCACTCGCTCTCCAGCATCTCGCTCGCGCAGCTCGCACGCTACGACGAAGCGATGGCGGCGCTGCGCCAGGCCGAGCGGCTCGCCGCGATCGTCCATGCCGACGACGTCCTCGCGACCGTCTGCGGCAACCAGGCGAACGTGATGATGCTGCAGCACCGCTATGAGCAGGCGCTGGCGCTTGCCGAGCGGAGCGTGTCGCTGCACGAGGCGCACGGATCGGGCCACGGCCTCGCCGTTGCGCTCGCCACGCTCGGGCAGATCTGCGTGCGCCTCGGCGATCTCGGCCGCGCCGAGAACGCGCTGCACCGCGCGCTCGAGGTGCGCAGCCCGATTCAGTTTCACGAGACGACCGGCGCGGTCTTCGACACGCTCGCGCAGATTCATCTCATTCGCGGCCGCTACGAGACGGCCAGCGAGTTCCTCGCGCGCGCGAGCGAAGCCTACGGCGCGTACGGACGCCAGACGAGCCAGTGGTACGAGTGGTCGGTGCGCGTGCTCGGCGCGCGCCTCGCGCTGCGCCGCGGCTCGCTCGACGAAGCCGTGTCGCGCGTCGACGAGATCCTGCAGGCGGGCGCGCCGCCATTCGACGCGCTGCAGGCGACGCTGATCGCGGCCGAAGCGCTCACCGCCGGCAACCGCGCCGCCGAGGCCGAACAGCGGCTGCAGGCGGCCGCCGACGCGCTCGATCCGAAGGTGGCGCCCGCGGCGTGGGGCGAGTACCTCCGGCTCCGCGGGATGCTGCACGCGAGAACCGGCAACGGCGCTGACGCGTACCACGATTTCTCGCAGAGCGCCACGCTGCTCGATCTGCTCGGCGAGCGCTACCAGTCGGCGCTCAGCCACCTGGCGCTCGGGCGGCTCGTCGCCGAGACGGGCGCGCGATCGGTCGCTGAGCGGCATCTCAACAAAGCGTTCTCGATCTTCCAGCAGCTCGGCGCCGAGCGCGATCTCGACGACACGCGCGCCGGCCAGGCGCTGCTGACGACGGTCGGCACCGGCCAGTATCTGATCTCGCCCGCCGACGCCGACGACGCGATCGTGCGCCGCCTGGTCGATGCCGCGGCGCTGCCGGAGCTGCTCGGCCGCGAGACGGCGGCGGCGCTCCTCGATGCGGCCGCCGGCGACGCGAGCGTCGTCTTCATCCACGAGCCGGGCGGCGACGTCGAGGTGATCGCCTCGGCCGGGTGCGACGACGATGCCGCGCGGACGCTGGCGCGCGCGGCCGCCAACGGCCTCGCGTACGGCCGGGGCACGCTGGTCGTCGAAGCGCTCGGACGCGACGCCGACGGCGCGCGCTTCGGCCTCGTCGCGTCGCCGCGCCCGATCGGCCATCCGATCATGCGGCGGCTCCGCATGATCGCCGCCGTCGCGCGGCAGGGATTCGCGCTGTGCTCGGCGCGCGATCGGCAGCCGGCCGTCGTCGGCGGCGCGTCCGATCGATCGCTCGAGCCGCTGCTGCCGGGATTCCTCTCGGCCAGCGCGGCGATGACGCGCGTCGTCGAGCAGATTCAGCGGCTGTCTGGGAACGATCTCACCGTGCTGATTACCGGCGAGAGCGGCACGGGCAAGGAGCTGGTCGCGCGGGCGATCCATGTCGGCTCGCACCGCAGCGCGGCGACGTTCCTGCCGTACAACTGCACGACGACGGGCCGCGATCTCGCCGACAGCCAGCTGTTCGGCCACCGCCGCGGCGCGTTCACCGGCGCCGTCTCCGATCAACCGGGCCTCGTGCGCACCGCCGTCGGCGGCACGCTGTTCCTCGACGAGATCGGCGATCTCCCGATCGACGTGCAGCCGAAGCTGCTGCGGTTTCTCGAGCAGTCGGAGATCATGCCGATCGGCGAGACGAAGCCGCAGCGCGTGGACGTCCGCGTGCTGGCGGCGACCAATGCCGATCTCGAGCAGCGCGTCGCCGAGGGGAAATTCCGCGAGGACCTGTATTACCGCCTGAGCGTGATCCGCATCCACGTGCCGCCGCTGCGCGAGCGGCGCGAGGAGATTCCGCACCTCAGCACGTACTTCCTCCGCGAAGCGCTCGAGCGGCTCGGCAAGCCGGACGTGCACCTCAGCTCGGAGACGCTCGACGTCTTCTCGCAGTACTGGTGGCCCGGCAACGTGCGGCAGCTGAAGAACGAGATCCAGCGCGCCGTCGCGTTGAGCGCGCCGGGCGGGACGATCGAGCCCGCGCACCTCTCGCCGGAGATTCACACGACGCGGCTCACGACGACCGCCGGCGCCTCGGCGCCGAGCGCGGCGCGCCACGTGCGGTCGTCGCCCAACCTTGCGACCGCCGTCGAAGAAGTGGAGCGCGACCTCATCCAGGCGGCGCTCGATCGCGCCGGTGGCAACATCTCCGAGACGGCGCGCTCGCTGGGGCTGACGCGACGGGGCCTATATCTGAAAATCCGCCGCCTCGGCCTCGACACGCGATCCGACGTCGAAGCCTCGTAGTGACTGAATCGGATACTGTTGAGTGGATACTGGATAGTCAGTTTCCAGCTTGGCTGACTACCTAGTGACCAACTTGCACAAAGAATTCAGACTCTGCACTAATTATTAAATCTCTGATTTCATGACAGTTAGGTCTCAGGCCCCACTTACGGACTGCACAGGGTTGCACTCGGCGCAGCCCTTGATATGTCCGTCAGCACCTGGAGACCACCGTGAAGCATATCTGGACCGACGCGAAACCGAGCAAGCAGGCGGAGCCGATCCCGGCCAGGAAGGCTGACAGCAACCAGCGCACGACCGAGCGCCGCGACGTCGAGCTGCCCGCCCGCCTGACGTGGAAGGATCAGCGCGGCGCGACGCGCTTCGCCACGGTCGTCACGCGCAACGTGAGCGACTTCGGCGTCTACGTCGAGAGCCCGTCGCCGCTGTCGATCCCGCTGTACCGGCTGGTCCAGTTCCAGCTCGAACACCACAGTCGTCCGGCCGAGGCGCTTCCAGGCGCGCTGCAGCAGGGACGCATCCTGAGCGCCGTCTACCGCGTCACGCCGCCCTCGTCGTCGCGCAAACAGGGTTTCGCGCTCCGGCTGATGGTGGACCCTCGGCGAGTGGCCGCGGTTGTCGAGGACGCGCGCGCCACGGCGTAAACGCAACGGCGAAAGCCGGCAAGTAAGAAAGTCGGGTAAGTGCGATGCGGAGCCGGCCCACGGCGCACGGCGCGACCTACGACGAGTTCCTGTTCCTCAACTCGCTCGTCCTCAACTGCGGCCTTCGCGTTTTCTCCAGTATCTGGCGAGGCCTCGCCAGCTCAGGTCGAATCGTCCGGCGACTTCGTAGGCCTGCGCGTCGGCTTCGGGCATCCGCCGGCGCAGCTCCCGCCGCATCTCGTCGGTGAACCACCCTTCGCGCTCCTCGTCGCTACCCTCGCGCGCGAGCGACGCTTTCACGAGCCCCGCCACGAGCCCGAGCTGCTCGGCCATCTCCGTGAGGTGCGGATCGGCAGGCGCGTACGGACCGAAATGGGTGACGAAGAGCGTCTGGGCGCGCCACGCGGCGATGCGCGCGAAGCTCCCGCGCCACACCTCGAGATCGATGTCCGGCGGCGGCGTCGGCGGCATGATGAACTGACCCGACTGCAGCCGGATGCCGCACGTGTCGCCGACGAACGCGATGCCGGCGTCGCTGGAGAAGTAGCTGACGTGGTGCGACGCGTGGCCCGGCGTGTACGCGACGTCGAGGCGGCGCCCGCCGGCCTCGACGCGCTCGCCGCCCTTCAGCACCTCGAGCCGATCGGCGGGCACGGGCAGGAACTCGCCCCAGAGGCGATCCATCTCGCCCGGCCACAGCCGCGACGCGCTCGCGATCAGCTTTTCGGGATTCACCATGTGCGGCGCGCCGTGCTCGTGCACGTACACGCGCAGCGACGGGTTCTCGCGCGCGAGCGTGCCGGTGGCGCCGGCGTGATCGAGGTGGATGTGCGTGAGCAGAATCGCGCGCACGTCGCCGATCTCGATCCCGCCGCGCGCGAGGCGCCCGCGCAGCGCCGGCAGCGTGGACGCCGGTCCGGGATCGATGAGCGCCGCGCCGCCGGGCCCGTGCAGCACCACGGTCGCAATCACGCCGCGGACGCCGAGAAAGTCGAGGTCGATGTAGGAGAGACCCGACGCGAGTGTGTTCATGAATCGATCTTCCGCCGCGCGCGCACGACGCTGACGACGACAATCGCCGCGACGAGGGCGAGGCCGATGAGGCCGGAGCGGCCGATCCACCGCTCGAGCGTCTCCCAGCTGTAGGCGAGCGAATAGCCCGCGATGGCGATCGCCGTCGACCAGGCGATCGCCCCTGCGGCGTTGTAGAAGATGAACGACGGCCAGCGCAGGCCGCTCGCGCCCGCGAGCAGCGCGCCGAACACGCGCAGTCCCGTGATGAAGCGCGCGATGAACACCGTCCGGCCGCCGTGGCGCTCGAAGAACCGATCGAACTGCCGCAGCCGCGCGCGCGTCAGCCCGAGGCGCGACCCGAAGCGCTCGACGAGCGCGCGGCCGTAGCGGCGGCCGATGAAGAAGCCGAGGTTGTCGCCGAGCACCGCGCCGCCGACCGCCGTCACGATCACCCACGGCAGCGACAGCCGCCCGAAGTTCGCCATCGCCGCGCCCGCCAGGAGCGCCGTTTCGCCAGGCACCGGCAGCCCCGTGTTCTCCAGGAACACGCCGAAGAACACCACCGCATAGCCATAGCGCGCGAAGAGATCGACAAGCCAGTCGGGCATTGGAGAACTAGGAATGAATTCCTAATTCCGGTATCCCGGCCCGCGCAGCGGCCGTCCCGGACGTTCGGCGGTGATCGTCCCGTCGGCCACGACGCGGCGGCCGTTCACGAACACGTGCCGGATGCCGACCGAATAGCGGTTCGGATCCTCGAACGTCGCGACGTCGCGGATCGCGGCGGGATCGAAGACGGCGATGTCGGCGGCCATCCCCGGGCGCAGGATGCCGCGATCGGCGAGGTGCACGCGCGCGGCCGCCTTCGACGTCATCTTGCGGATCGCCTCCTCGAGCGTGAGCACGTGCTCGTCGCGGACGTAGCGGCCGAGGATGCGCGGGAACGAGCCCCACGCGCGCGGGTGCGATTTCGATTCGGCCAGCTTCCCGTCCGCCGCCTTCGTCCCCGAGTCCGTGCCGACGCCGACCAGCGGATGCTTCAGCGCCGCGCGCACATCGTCCTCGTCCATGATGGCGGTGATCACGGCGGTCTCGCCTTTGTCGGCGACGACGAGATCGATGGCGGCGTCGCGCGGATCCTTCCCCATGGCCTTGCCGATGTCGGTGAGCGTCATGCCTTCCCACTTGCGCAGCGCCGGGTCGAGGACGCTCGCGATCATGACGCCGTCGCCGCCGTTGGCGCCGTACCACTGGTTCTCCCACGTGGCCGCGTTCGGATCGTCCATGTCCTTCTTGATCCGATCGCGCGTCGCCGGATCCTTCAGCCGCTCGACGAGCTTCTCGAACCCGCCCTCGCGCGCCCAGAGCGGCAGGCAGGAATCGAGGCCGTTCGACGCGCGCGTGTACGGATACTGATCCGCCGTCACGTCGAGGCCGCGCGCGCGCGCCGCCTCGAGGCGCCGCAGCACCTCCGGCATCCTGCCGAAGTTCGCCTTGTAGGCCGTTTTCAGATGCCAGATCTCGGCGGGAATGCGCGCCTGCTCGGCGATCGTGAACACCTCGTCGAGCGATTCGAGGATGCGCGCGCTCTCCGAGCGCTGGTGCGTGAAGTAGACGCCGCCGTAGCGCGCGGCAACCTTCGCCAGCTCCACGATCTCGGCGGTGGAGGCGAAGCGGTCGGGCACGTACTGGAGCGAGGTGCTCACGCCGAGCGCGCCCTGCTCCATCGCCTGCGCCGCGAGCTGACGCATGCGATCCAGCTCCGCCGGCGTCGCGGGGCGATCGGCTTTGCCGATCACGTAATTGCGCAGGCCGCCCGCGCCGACGAGCGTCGCCATGTTGATCGTCGTGCGGGAGCGCGTCTCGAGGCGCTTGAAGTAGTCGGCGAGCGTCCGCCAGTCCTGCGCGACGCCGAAGTGCGCGGCGTTCGGCGCCGCCTCCGCGATCATCCGATCGTTCACCGGCGCGATCGACGATCCTTCGCCCGTCACTTCCGTCGTGACGCCCTGAAGCACTTTGCTCGCCGCGCGGCCGTCGACGAGGACGTTGAACTCGGACTGCCCCAGGAGATCGATGAAGCCGGGCGCGACGACGAGATTGGACGCGTCGACGGTGGAGGCGCCGCCGCGATCGGCGATCGCGCCGACGGCGGCGATCCGATCGCCGGAGATCGCGACGTCGCCGCGGTACCACGGCGCGCCCGTGCCGTCGACAATGCGGCCGTTCGTGATGACGACGTCGTACCGCGCCGGCGCCTGCGCGGCGCCAAGCGCGGCGATCGCGGCGCCTGCGGCGGCGAGGCGTAGCGAGAACATCACTTGATGTCTGCGGCCGTCGACGACGTCGCTCGCGACTTCGCGGCCGCCGACAGAATCGCCCGGCCGGGCTTCGCGCCGGTGTGCCGTCCTTTGTCGATCACCAGGACGCCGTTGACGAGCACGTAGTCGACGCCTTTCGCGTAGGACTTCGGCTTCTCGAACGAGTTCGTCTCGCCGACCGTCGCCGGATCGAAGACGACGACGTCGGCGGCGAAGCCCTCGCGCAGCTGGCCGCGGTCGCGCAGGCCGAGGATCTGCGCCGGGAGCGACGTCATCTTGCGCACCGCGTCCTCGAGCGACAGCACGTGCTGCTCGCGCACGTAGTACCCGAGCACCCGCACGTTGGTGCTGTAGTTGCGCGGATGCGGCACGCCGGGCGCCTCGAGGTTGATCGCCGATCCGTCGCTCGCGATCGCGACCCACGGCTGCTTCATCACCAGCCGCACGTCGTCTTCCGACATCGTGTGGAACATCCCCGAGATCCGCCCGCCGTCTTCGGCCATCAGCGTCACGCAGGTGTCCGCGGGATCGGCGTCGCCGCGCGCCTTCGCGATCTCGGACAGGCGCATCCCTTCGTACTTGCGGTTGCGCTCGCTGCCGGCGCGCCCCATCACGATGCCCTCCCACCAGCCGTGCTCCTTCGCCCACGTGATGAAGTCCTTGTCCTTCTTGATCCGCTCGCGGACGGCGGGATCTTTCAGCCGCGCGGCGAATGTCGCGGGGCCGCCCTCGCGCGCCCAGATCGGGAAGAACGCGCTCCAGCCGTGGTTCATCGCGGTGTACGGATACTGGTTCGCCGTGATGTCGAGCCCGCGTGCGCGCGCCTGCTCGATCATCTGCACATACTTGCCGACGGTGCCCCAGTTGTCTCGCGCACGGATCTTGAGGTGGAAGACGTGCACCGGAAGCTTCGCTTCCTCGGCCACACGAATGGCGAAGCGCAGCTCTTTTTCCTGCTCGAAGCCCTCGCTGCCGATGTGCGACGTATAGTTGCCGCCGTAGGACGCGGCGACTTTCGCCAGCGCGACAATCTCGTCGGGATACTCCGGGCCGCCGCTCTCGTAGCGCGTCACGAGGCCCCACGCGCCCTCTTCCATCGAGCGCGCGACGAGCTTCTTCATCCGATCGAGCTCCGCCGCGGTCGCCGGCCGCGCCTCGTAGCCCATCACGACGCGGCGCACCTGCTCGGCCGACACGTGCGAGATGATGTTCATCGACACGCCGCGGCTCTCCAGCCGCTTGAAGTAATCGGTGAACGTCGTCCAGTCCTGCTTGACGGCGCTGTCGGCCGTCGCGCCGCCGTCGTTCGCGCCCTCCTCCTTCAACCCGTCGCGCGGCGCGACGCTCGTCGACTCGCCGAGGACGTCGAGCGTGACGCCCTGCCGGATCTTGCTCTCCGCGAGCGGATCGGCCAGGACGGAGATGTCCGAGTGCGTGTGGAGATCGATGAAGCCGGGCGAGACGATGCGGCCCGCGGCGTCGAGCACGCGCGCGGCCTGCGCGGTGCCGAGCGATCCGATGGCGGCGATGCGTCCGTTCCTGATCCCGACGTCAGAGGCGACCCACGGGTTCCCTGTGCCGTCGACGATGTGGCCGCCGCGGACGATCACGTCGAAGGGCGCCGTCTGCTGCGCGGCGACGGCATACGCCGCGCCGAGCCCCGCACACGCGAGCGCCGCGAACATCATCGGCTTCTTCCAGGACATCGCGCCCCTCCTCAGGCTGTAAGCCTAGCGTCGGCCGCCGGCGTACGCAATGTTCTGCGAGTTCCGCGGGCTCTCCTGTTGATTGTCGTCACGCGCGGCGCGCATCCCGAACTGGCTGAGGATCGCCTCGAGGAGCGGGAGCAGGGCGCCGACGCGGCGGGCGCGGATCACGAGATCCCAGAGCGGCTCGAACTTCTTCCACCCGGCGGCGTACGCGGCGTGCCGAAGCCCGCCCGCCAGATGGTCGTGCGCCCACGCGCCGCGTGCGATCGATCGCCATCGGTAGAAATCGCGATACGCCCGGCGGTAGCCTGCCTCGAGGGCCGCCCCCGACATCCGCGCCGGCTGGAACACGGCATGCCGCGTATCGTAGAGGTCCCAGTTGGCGCTCGTGAGACGGCCCTGCGCCGCGATCCGCTGGTGGAGCACGGTGCCCGGATACGGGGTGAGGATGTGGAATGTCGCGGTCTCGATGCCGTGCTCGATCGCCCATTCCACCGTGCGATCGAAGACCGACTCGTCGTCTTCGTCCATGCCGAAGACGAAGCTGCCGTTGATCATCACGCCGAGATCGTGGAGGCGCGTGACGGCGTCGGCATAGCTGCGCCGCATATTCTGGTACTTCCGCTGCGAGCGCAGGTTCGCCGGATCGAACGTCTCGAAGCCGACGAAGAGGCTGCGCAGCCCGCAGTCCACGGCGCGCTCGAGCAGGCCGGGCGCCAGGATGGAGTTGATCGTCCCGGCGGCCTGCCACAAGCGACCCATCCCGCGCATCCCGTCGAACAGCGCCGCCGCGAACCGCGGCGCGCCGAAGAGATGATCGTCGAGGAAATACAGGTGGCGGCCCGGGAGCCGCTCGATCTCGGCGAGCGCGGCGTCGACCGTCTGCGTGTAGAACGACGCGCCGCCCTCGAAGAAGGCCTCCTTGTAGCAGAAGTCGCAGACGTGCGGGCAGCCGCGCGACACCACGATCGAGTTCGGCACCAGATACAGATGCCGTTTGATCAGATCGCGGCGGATCGGCGGCATGCCGTGGAGCGTCCGCGTCTGCGACTGGTAGACGCGCTGTGGCGATCCGCGCCGGAAGTCGGCGAGAAAGACCGGCCACGTGTCTTCGCCGGGCCCGAGAAAAATCGTGTCGGCGTGCGCCGCCGCTTCATCCGGCAGCGAGGTGACGTGCAAGCCGCCGAGCGCAACGTGCGCGCCTCTTGCGCGGTAGTGATCGGCGAGACGATACGCGCGGTACGCGGACGTGATGTACACCTGGATGACGACGAGATCGGCGTCGTCGTCGAGGTCGAGCGGCTCGACGTGCTCGTCCTGAATCGTCACCTCGTCGTCGTCGGCGAGAAAGCCGGCGAGCGTCGCGAGGCCGAGCGGCGGAAAGAGCGAGTACTTGATCGGCCGCCAGAACGGGCTCGTCGCCTCCGTCAGCGCCGGCAGGATCATCTTCACCCGCATCAGCCCAACTCCCCGACGACGACGACCGAGATCGCGCGGTCCTGCGGACCGTCCAGCTCGGCGAAGAAGATCCGCTGCCATCGGCCGAGCCGCAGCGCGCCGCCGACGACGTTGAGCGACGTCGAGACGCCGACGAGCAGCGCGCGGCAGTGCGCGTGGCCGTTGCGCCGTTCATCTGCCGTGACGTTGACCGTGCGCGCCGCCGAGTCGTGCCGGTACGCGCCGCCGCTCGGCGCCACGGCCTCGAGCGTCGACCCGAAATCGTCGAGCAGCAGCGGCTCGTGCTCGTTCACGACGATGCCGGTCGTCGTGTGGAGCGTCTGAACGTTGAGGATGCCGCACGCGATGCCGCTTTCGCGGACGAGCGCCTGAATGCGCTCGGTGATGTCGATGAACTGCGTCGGACGGCTGGTCGTGACGTGAACGGTCGCGTCGATCGTCGTGCGTTGGGCGAGCGTCGCCATAGGTGTCCCTCCAGTCGGCGGAACGAGCCGACGTGGCAGCATCGGCGATGGAGGGCGGCGAAGTCCTCAGCGGGCGATGAGCGATTCGTGAGATCTCGGTGAGCGCGTGAGCCCGGCGGCCAAGCCGGCGCCGAACATCCCCGCTTCCCCCGCGGCAATCAGCGCTCTGGTCAGCGGCCCGAAGTCGGGCTCGCCCACCAGATGCGCGAGCGGCGTCAGCAGGGCGTGCGCGCCGCCGGAGGTCTGCGCAATCGTGTGAATGGTGCCGCCGACGAGCGGCCGTCCGGAGACCGCGAGAGCAATGCCGCCGAGCGCGCACGCGGCGGCCGTGATCGCCGCCGCCTCGACGCGGCGTGCGCCGCGCGGCGCCGCAAGGCCGCCCTCGGCCCGCCGCGTCGCCGCGGCATACCCGATTCCGCTCAACGCGCCGAGCACGACGCCTTCGATGCCGCCGCCGACCGGCGCCTGCACGCCCGCGAGCGTCTCGAGCGCCGACCGGCCCAGCCACTCGGCCGCGTAGCCGACGACGCCGCCGCCGGCGGCGCCGGCCGCCGTAATCGCCAGGAAGCGGTGCGACCGCGCCGTCGCCTCGCCGATCGTCAGCCCCGCGCCGACGCCCGCGCCGGCAATCGCCCCGACGAGCGCGCCGAAGAACGCGAGGACGGCCGCGATTTCGAGTCGCGCGGTACTGCCGGGCGCGACGACCAGGATCACGCCGCCAATCGCACCGGCGCACAGGCCCGCGGCGGCGGCGCCGGCCGATGCACCGAGCCACCGCGCGGCCGCCGCGCGCGCGGCGCGGCGAAGCCGGAGCCGCACGAGCGCCGCCGCTGCGGCGGGCGCGCTCGGCTGGCCGAGGATCGGCACAGGGCCGGCGCCCGCCACATCCCATCGCGTATCGCGGAGCAGCGCGCGGGCGTTCGCGTGTCCGGGCCGCGTCCCAAGACGTTCCAGCGCGTCCCCGGTGCCGAGGCCGTGCAGCAGCTCCGCCGCCTCGCGCGCGTCCTCCTCCTCGGCCGCCGTCGCCGGCGCGCGCGCGATTCGCGCCAACAGCGGCTCGAACCGATCGCCGGCGTCCTCGATCGCGTCGCGTTCAGCGCCGGCCGCCGATCGATCCGGTCGCGGCGCCGCGGCGTCGTCGTCCTCGACGGCGACGTCCGGATAGACGAACTGGTACCCGTGCCGGGAGACGGTTCTGATGAACCGGGGCTCGCGCGAGTCGTCGTGGAGCGTGCGCCGCAGCGTCCGCACCGCCTGGCTCAGCGCGCTGTCGGACACGATCACTTCGCTCCACACGCGATCGAAGATCTCGCGGCGCGTCACCGCTTCGTGGCGGCGCTCGACGAGGAAGACGAGCAGATCGAAATAGCGGGGAATGAGCGGGAGCTCGCGCCCGCCGCGGACGAGCGTCCGGCGGCGGGGCGAGAGCGTGAACTCCGCGAACCGGTAGCGGCGCACGACGTCGCGCAACCGGGCGCTACGTGCGCTCGATCGGGTAGACCGTTTTGCCGCCGACGACCGTCCGGTTCACCTTGATGTTCATGATCTGGTCGGGATCGACCTCGTGCGGATCCTTCTCGAGCACGACGAAGTCGGCCAGCTTGCCCGCGGTGATCGATCCCTTGATCGCCTCTTCCGACGATGCGTGCGCGCCGTTGATCGTGGCGATCGTGAGCGCTTCGTCCACGCTCACCTTCTGCACCGGGCCCCACACGCGGCCGCGGTAGTCCTTGCGCGTCACCATGCTCTGCATCGCCATGAGCGGCTCGAACGGCCCGGGCGTGTAGTCCGACGCGCCCGGCACGCGAATGCCGGCGTCGAGGAACGACTTGTGCGCGAACATCCGCGCGACCTTCTCGTCGCCGTACTCCTTCCACTTCTCGCCGTGGAAGTAGACGTAGGTCCAGAACGGCGTCGGGATCACGCCGTTCGCCTTGATGCGGCGGATCAGATCCGCGTTGACGAGCGTGCAGTGCTCGATGCGGTGCCGGCGGTTCGGATCGGGCCACTTCTGGAGCGCGCGCTCGTACGCCTTCAGCACCATGTCGATCGTGACGTCGCCGTTCGCGTGCACGCCGACCTGGAAGTTGTGGCTGTGCGCGTCGTCGATCGCCTCGTACAGCTGATCCTGCGTCATCGTGAGGATGCCGTAGTCATCGGTGCCGACGTACGGCGTGCTCATGCGCATCGTGCGCTCGGAGGCCGAGCCGTCGGCGACGAACTTGAAGCCGCCGACGCGGATCCACTCGTCGCCGAAGCCGGTGTAGATGTTCGCGTTCTTGAGCGCCGTCTGCGCCTGCTGCGAGCGGATCATCATGTAGGCGCGGTGCGTCAGCTCGCCGCTCTTCCGGCAGTCCTCGTAGGCGAGGATGTGATCCTGATTCGTCCCGGCGTTGTGGACCGAGGTGAGGCCCGCCGCGTTGAACAGCTTCGACATGTGCGCCATCCCCTTGCGCGCACGATCGCGACGCTGCTCCGGCGTGAAGGCCTCCCGTTTGCCGACGCGCGCGAAGACGCCGCGCGCGTTCTCGGCGACGCGCCCGTTGAGCTCGCCGTTCTCGCGGAAGAAGCGGCCGTCGGGCGGATCGGGCGTGTCCTTCGTGATGCCCGCGAGCTCGAACGCCTTGCTGTTGTACCAGGTCGTGTGGCCGCCGCGGTGCGCCACCGACACCGGATGCTCGGTCGTCGCCTCGTCGAGATCCTTGCGCGTCAGCGGACGATCGAGCTTGGTGTCGTCGAACATGAAGCCGCTGATCCAGACCTCGGGCGCGCTCGTCTCCGCCTTCTGGCGGATCGCCGCCTGGATCTCGCGCACCGTGCGAAGGTTCGTGTTCACGCCGAACAGCTCTTCGACGCCGCTCGGGTGGCAGTGCGCGTCGATGAAGCCGGGCACCACCGCCATCTGCTGCGCGTCGATCGTCGTCGTCCGCGCGGTGGCCAGGTTGCGGACGTCCGCGTTCGATCCGACGGCGACGAAGCGGCCGTGCTTGACGGCAAACGCCTGCGCGCGCGGGAGCGCCGGATCACTCGTCAGCACGCGCGCGTTGACGACGATCAGATCCGGCTCGGCGGCGAGCGCCGGCGCGGCGGGCGGCTGCTGCGCCCTGGCCGCCAGGCCGAAGCGCGGGGCGCGTCCGAGCGTGAACGCCCCGGCCAGCACGGCGCCGAATCCGAGAAACTCTCCGCGTGTATATTTCGGCATCCGCTACCTCCGCGCTGTGCGATGCGCGCGTAGTATCGCACGGCGCGCCGCGGCGGAGGCGCTCAGAAGGATTCGTCGTGATCGGGGCGGGTGACGATGCGGGCGCGCGCGTCGTGGAGCTCCTCGCGGATGCGGTCCTCGATGCGCCGTTCTTCCTGCTGCTCGAAGTACTGGCGCTCGATCTGCGCGCGGACGCGGCCCAGCTGCTCGGTGGTCAGCCGCGCGGCCGATTCGGCACGCTCGGGCGGCGCGTCGGCCGCGCGGGCCTCCGGCTGCGGCCGCGCTGGCGGCTCACAGGACACGGCCCATCCCTCCGCGACCAGCAGGTTGGCATCGTGGCGCGACAGGTCCAGCACGTCGCCCTCGCGCGACCTGGAGAGGTCGACGCCGTCCACGCATTCAGCGAGCTTTCGCGTCAACCGAATCAGCATTCCGGACCCTGCGCGCCCGTCGCCGTATAGAGGCGGAACGGGCGCTGCAATTTTTGCGCAGCATTCTTGACACCGTGATGTTTATGCCACCAAATACACCATTCGAGCATAAACGTCAGGCCAATAAACCCTGCCATAGCAACAACGGCACCATGCTTCAGATGCTAGGAACTGTGGCAAGGGTGCACAAATCTCCTTTAGATAGAGAGCGGCGAGCCGCGCGATCCGTACACCTGAAATTTGCGTATCGTTCGGCTGGGCCGCGTTCCGCGCCGACCGTATACTGAGCCACGGCGCCGATCGCGAGCGGAATCGGCGCGCCGCCATGGTCTTCCATCAGTTCTACCTGAACTGTCTCGCCCACGCGTCGTATCTGGTCGGCGACGAGGGAACCGGCCTCGCCGCCGTCGTCGATCCGCAGCGCGACGTCGATCAGTACCTGGCGTTCGCGGACGCCCGCGGCCTGCGGATCGCACATGTCGTCCTCACGCACCTGCACGCGGATTTCGTCGCCGGGCATCTGGAGCTGCGCGATCGCGCCGGCGCGACGATTTATCTCGGCGCCGCCGCGAAGGCGGAGTACGCGTTCACGCCGCTCGCCGACGGCGATCGCATCGAGCTCGGCCGCGTGCGTCTGCAGGCGATCGAGACACCCGGCCATACGCCCGAATCGATCTCGATTGCCGTCTACGATCTCGATCGGAGCGCCGCGGAACCGCACGCCGTGCTCACGGGCGACACGCTGTTTGTCGGCGACGTCGGGCGGCCCGATCTCCGCGCGGCGCTCGGGTGGTCGGCGGCCGATCTCGGCGGGCTGCTGTACGAGTCGCTTCGCACCAAGCTGCTCGCGCTGCCCGACTCGAGCCTGGTCTACCCGGCGCACGGCGCCGGATCGCTGTGCGGCAAGGCGCTCTCGAACGAAACCGTATCGACCATCGGCAGCGAGCGGCGTTCGAACTACGCGCTGCAGCCGATGTCGAAGAGCGCGTTCGTGGATCTCGTCACCGCCGATCAGCCGGACGCGCCGCCGTACTTCACCTACGACGCGGTGCTGAACAGCAAGGAGCGGCCGACGCTCGACGAGGCGCTCGCGCGCGAGCTGAACCCGATGACGCTCGAGCTCGTCCTCGCGTTGCAGCGCACCGGCGGCCAGATCCTCGACACGCGCGATCCGGTGGAGTTCGCCTCGGCGCACCTCGCCGGCAGCATCAACGTCGGGCTCGGCGGCCAGTACGCGACGTGGGCCGGCACCATCCTCGATCGCGAGCGGCCGATCGTGATCATCGCGGATCCCGGACGCGAGCAGGAGTCGGCGATGCGCCTCGGCCGCATCGGTTTCGATCACATCGTCGGGTACCTGCAGGACGGACTGCGCAGCCTCGAGGCGCGGCCGGATCTGACGGCGACCACCGAGCGCGTCAGCGCCCCGCTTGCGGCCGAACAAATCGCTGCGGGGGACCCGCTCGTCGTGGACGTGCGCGCGCCGCGCGAGCGGGAGCAGAAGCACGTCGCGGGCAGTGTGCACGTGCCGCTCAATCAGCTGGCGGATCGGATGGCGGAGCTGCCGCGCGATCGTCCGATCCTCGTCTACTGCGCCGGCGGCTACCGATCGTCGATCGCCGCGAGCCTGCTGAAGCGCCGCGGATTTCCGCGCGTCGGCGAGATCGCGGGCGGCATCGCCGCGTGGGAAGCGGCGCAGCTGCCGCTCGTCTCGGGATGAATCGGGAGTACCAATTGCCGGCTCATCCGTGGTGTGGTAGAGTTCGTGTCACTCCCCTCTCCCTCTCAGAGCCATGGGTGAAATTCCGCTCGCACGGTTGTGGCAGCTTCCGGATGGGACCGCGTGTCTGCTGCTGAAGGACCCGCGCGCGGACAACTGGCGGGTCCGCGTCGTGCGCCACGACCACACGCTGCGCACCGAGTCGTTCGGCAGCCCGATCGTCGCAATGGAACAGGCGAAGCTCTGGCGCGCCGCGTACGAGGGCGCCGTCAGTATTCCGTAAGCGCGATCGTCGCGCTGGCGTTGCTCGTTCCGAGCGGCGCGCGGGCGCAGCGCGCCGACGACCGCTACGACGCGCTCGTTCGACAGTACGCGCGCGGCGATCAGCAGGACGCGGCGGTGGAGCTCGCGCGCTGGAGCCGTGCCGACGTCTCAGCCGCCGGCGCGCGCGCCGCACGCTTCGCGCCCGACGCGCAGCGCGCGGCGGTGATGCTCCACACCGACGCGGGGATCGCGCTCCTCTCGGCGTCCGCGACGAACCTCGGCGTCCTGCACCTGCTGACGGCGTCGCACATCGTCGGCGCGATGCGGGACCGGCGCGGCGATCATCTGTTCGAGCGCCGGTGGCTCTCGTTCGTCGCGACCGTCTACACGGCCAACGGCCTGCTCGGCTCTGCCGATCGAACGATCCGCGACGCGCTGTCGTGGTACTCGCGCGAGCCGCTGCTCTACGTCGCCCGTGGCGCGCTCGGGGAGATGCGGATCGCGATGACGTTCGTCGATCTGCGCAGCGGGAATCAGATCGCCCGCCGCGATCGCGCGTACGATGCTGCCGCCGCCGACTATCGCCGCGCCATCGGCCTCGACGATCGCCTCGCGATCGCGCACCTGCGGCTCGGCTCGGTCCACTTCACGACGCACGACGGCCGGGCGCGCGAGAATTTCGACGCGGCGCTCGAGCGCGCCACCGAGGTGCGCGATCGCTACCTCGCGGAGCTGTTTCTCGGGGCGCTCGCCGAGCGCGGCGATCGCCTCGACGAGGCGGAGCGTGCCTACACGGCGGCGCAGGCGCTCGCGCCGGGCTGCCAGACGCCGTACGTCGCGCTCGCGCGCATCGATCACGCGCTCGGCCGCGCCGCGCGCGCCGGCGAGGCGGCGGCGGCATTCACGGCAATCCCCGAGAAGAGCAACGATCCGTGGTGGGACTTTCACCTCGGCGGCTTCGATCAGGTGTCGCTCGCGTGGCTGCACGCGCAGGCGCAGGCGCCATGATGCGCGCGCTCGCGATCGCTGTCGCGATTGCCGCGGCGCAGACGCCGCCGGCGGTGTTCCGCAGCGGCGTCGAGGTCGTCGAGATCGACGTGTCGGTGACGCGCGGCGGCTTACCGGTGCAGGGGTTGACGGCGCGCGATTTCGCCGTATCGGACAACGGCGTCGCACAGGAGGTGGAAAGCGTCACGCTGGATCGACTGCCGCTGAGCGTGACGCTGCTGCTCGACACGAGCATGAGCGTCGCGGGCGATCGCCTCGCGCATCTGGTCCAGGCGGGCGAGGGGCTCGTCGACGCGCTCAGGCCCGACGATCGCGCGTCGCTCATCACCTTCTCGCATCTCGTGGATCTGCGCGTGCCGATGACGGGCGACAAGGCCGCCGTGCGCGCCGCGCTCCGCCAGATGACCGGCTTCGGCGCGACCGCGCTGCACGACGCGGTGGAGCTCGCGCTGTCGCTGCAGCCGCACGATCGTACGCGTCCGCTGATCCTGATCTTCACCGACGGCGCCGACACGACGAGCTGGCTCTCGGAGGAGGCCGTCGTCGACACGACGCGCCGCGTCGGCGTCGTCGTGCACGCGGTGCGCGTCGAGTCGGATCGCTTCCTCGATCGGCTCGCCGACTCCTCGGGAGGCCGCACGTGGTCGGCGACCTCCGATCGGCAGCTGCGCGAGCTGTTCACGAGCGCGCTCGACGAGATGCGCGCGCGCTATCTTCTCACCTACACGCCGAAAGGGGTCGCGCGCGCCGGCTGGCACGAGCTGAAGGTGCGCCTGCGCAGCGGGCGCGCCGACATCACCGCGCGCCCGGGCTATTTCGTCGCGGCAGCGCCGCCTTCCGGATCTTCGCCACCACGGTGAAGTTCGGATCGACGACGTTCGCGATCTCGTACTCGGCGGCCTGGCCGAGGAGCGTCTGCGCTCCGCGCTCGGTCAGGCCGTAGTCGGACGTCAGCAGCTTCTGCAGCTCGCTCGTCGCGTGCTGGAACGCCTCGAGCAGCGGCCGCGCGCTGCCGAGCACCATCACGTGCGTGTCGGTCTCGAGGCGCGGCCAGCCGATCGCGTTCTTCTTCACGAGCTCGACGCTGAACTCGACGTCGAGCGACGTCTCGAGCCCGGTGCCGGCGACTTCGCCCTCGCCCTGCCGCGCGTGGCCGTCGCCGAGGAACAGGAGCGCGCCAGGCTCGTTCACCGGCAGCATCAACCGGACGCCGGCGCCCATCGACGCGTAATCCATGTTCCCGCCGAACGGGCCCGGCACCGTCGTCGCGATCGCCTCCTTGCGCGCCGGCGCCGTGCCGATGCAGCCGAGCATCGGCCGCAGCGGGAGCTCGAAGCCGCCCGGCTGCACGTCGGCCTGATCCATCCGCGCCACGCCGCGCGCCTTGTCGATCGTCCACGTCACGCGGCGCGCGTCGCGATCGACGCGTGCGGCGATCGCCGCGGGATCGACGGTGTACGGCGACAGCAGGCTGCCCGAGTACGCGGTCGCGCGATTGGTCTCCAGCTTCTCGAGGACGACGACGAGCATGTCGCCGGGCTCCGCGCCGTCGACATAGAACGGCCCCGTCTGCGGGTTCGGGCCCGACGCCACCGTCTTGCCGTTCCAGTCGGCGCCGGCGGCGTCGATCGTCTTCGTGACGACGCGGTCGCCGGGTTTGATGCGAAGCGCGGGCGGATGCGCGAACGAGTAGGTGGTGTAGAAGACCGTCGGCGTGAACCGGTGTGTTTCGGCGGCCGCCGCCGCGGCGAACGCGAGCGCGCAGGCGAGGCACGTCACGAACTTCATCGCGTGATCTCTCACAACATCGGTAGGGGACGGCCTTCAGGCCGTCCCGGGTGGCCGGGCCTGAAGGCCCGGCCCTACGGAAGCAGGTTTGTCCCTACGTGCGCGCGGCGAACGGGTTCTCGTCGGCGCTCGGCCCGTAGATCGACGGCACCGGCACGTCGAGCAGGCGCAGGTACACCGACAGCTGGCCGCGGTGGTGCACCCAGTGGTTCATGACGAGCGCGCGCGCGAGCGCCGCCTTCGGCATCGACATCAGCGTCTGGCCGCCCGCTTTCGCGGTCCACGTGCCCTGCATGCCCTCATCGCCGATCCGGGGAATCAACTCCTTCACTTTCTTCACGCTGGCGTCGTGCGCCGCGAGGATCTCATCGGTCGACTTCGGCTCGGGCGGCGCCTGGCCGCTGAAGGTCGTCTCGTCCTCTGCGCACCAGCCGGTGATGACGCCCGGCGAGGAGGCGACGTGCAGCGCGAGCACGCCGAGCGACATCGATTTCGGATGCGGCTTCCAGGTGAGCTTGTCGGTCGGCACGCGCTCGAGCACGCGGCGCGTCGTCCCGGCTTCGTTTTCGAACTCCTTCAGCAATGCCTGCGTCATCGACATGGCCTTCTCCCTCCTGTGGTGAATTGCCGATTCTATACCGGAACTTTTGGCGCGATCCGGTGTCAACTCGAACATGCTCGGCGTCCACCGTTTGACGAAACATTACGGTGCGCTCGTCGCGATTCACGACGTGTCGTTCGAGGCGCGGCCGGGCGAAGTGCTCGGCCTGCTCGGCCCCAACGGCTCGGGCAAGAGCACCACGGTCAAGATCCTTACGGGCCTGCTCAGGCCGACCAGCGGCGAAGTCCATCTCGACGGCGTGGACGCGTTCGCCGACCTCGAAGCGTACAAGGCGCTGCTCGGATACGTGCCCGAGGAACCGCACCTCTACACGTACCTGACCGGTCCTGAATATCTGCGGCTCGTCGGCCGCCTGCGGCGGCTGCCCGACGCCGCGCTCGACGACAAGATCGAGCGCTTTCTCCGGCTGCTCGGCATCTGGGACGATCGGTATCAAACGCTGTCGTCGTATTCGAAAGGGATGCGGCAGAAGATTCTGATCGCCGCGGCCGTCCTGCACAACCCGCGCATCGTCATCCTCGACGAGCCGTTCTCGGGCCTCGACGTGAGCGCCGCGCGCGTGCTGAAAGGCTTCACGCGCGCGCTCGCCGAGGAAGGGAAGATCGTCGTCTTCAGCTCGCACGTGCTGGAGGTCGTCGAGCAGGTCTGCTCGCGCGTCGTGATCCTGAAAGACGGGCGCATCGTCGGCCACGACTCGGTCGCCAATCTCCGCGCGACGCTGCAGCTGCCGTCGCTCGACGCCGTGTTCGCGTCGCTCGTCGCCGAAGAGCGCGTCGAGGAGCGGACGCTCGGGCTGCTCGCGGCGATGAGGGCGTAACGGATGGCCGCGCTCCCTCGGCGCCGCGGAAGATTCGAGATCCTCTGCCGCGCGTTCTTCGCGCAGTTCTTCGCCAGCGAGTCGGTGACATCGACCATGCACCTGCAGCGCTCGATGGCGGGGCCCCTCGCGTTCCTGCTCGTGCCGGCGCTCTTCATGCCGCTGCAAATGGTGTCGACGTTCGAGGCGGCCGCGATAAGGTTCCCGCAGATGCTCGAGCCGCTGACGCGCCTGATGGCGACCGTGTTCATCACGTATTCGATGGTCGCCGTCGGCGTCATCGCGGGCGTGATGTGGGATTCGCTGTCGTTCGATCGCCGCGACGCGATGGTGCTCGGTCCGCTGCCGCTCGGCGCCTCGACGGTCATCACGGCCAAGATCGCCGCGATGGCGATGCTGCTGCTTGTCGTCGCGCTCGGCATCAGCCTCATGACCGGCGTGCCGTTCGCGCTGGTCGCCGGCAATCACAAGTCGGCGGCCGGCGTGGTCCGTCATTTCGTCGCGCACATGGCGGCGACGCTGACGGCGGCGACGTTCGTGTACTGCCTCCTGGTGACGCTGCGCGCGCTGGTCGGCGGCGTCTCCGGACGGCACGTCGCGGCCGCGTCGGTGCTCCGCTTTCTCCTCTTCAGCGGCCTGCTCTGCTTCATCGTCTTCGCGCCGACGGCGTTGAACGTCACGCCGGGCGGGCGGCGCCGGCCGACGACGCTGCAGATGCAGGAAATCCCGGGATGGAGCCCGACGAACTGGTTTCTCGGGCTGCACGAGTGGATCCGCGGCACGCCCGGCGCGGAATGGGACGGCGGCGCGCGGCGCGCGATCGGCTTCACGGCCGCCGTGGCAATTGCGGCCGTCGCGACGACGATTGCCGGCTACCGGCGCCAGTTGCAGCGCGCGCTCGCGCCGTCGGCGGACGCCGGCGTGCGCGGCGGCGCACGCCTGCAGCGCGCGATCGCGCGGCTGATGCTCGGCCGCGATCAGCTCGCGCGCGCCACGGCCGATTTCGTGCTCGCGACCGTCGTCCGCAACGGCAGCCAGCAGGCGCCGATCGCCATCAACGCGGCGATCGGCCTCATGCTGATCGTCGGCGCGCTGCTCCGCACGACCAGCGGCGCGTTGCCGATCATTCGTCCTCGGACGGCGGTGCTGTGGATCCCGCTCGTGCTCGTGTACTGGATGGGCATCGGGCTGCGCGCCGCCTTCTTCGTGCCGAGCGATCTGCCGGCGTCGTGGACGTTCCGCTTCAACGGGCCGCTCCGCGCGTCGGCGTTCTGGGCAGGGACGAGGGCCGCGGCGATCGGCTTCATGGTGCCGCTCGCGCTCGCCGCCGACGCACTGCTCGTGCCGATGATCGGGTTGCGCGCCGCCGCGTGGCACGCGGCGATCGTCGTGGCCGTCGCCGTCGCGATGGCCGAGGCGGCCGCGCTCACCGTGGACTTCGTGCCGTTCACACGTCCGTACGAACCAGGGCACGCGCGCCTGAAGACGCGCTGGCCGTTGTACGCGATCGGGCTGTACGTCTGCGCGTTCGTGCCGGCCCGCGCCGCGCTGCACGCCGCCGGCGATCCCGCCGCCATCGTGCGGATCGCCGAGGCAGCGCTCGTCGTCGCCGCCGCGGTCGAGATCGCGGGATGGTGGCGCAGCCGCAACTGGCAGGTGGATCCCGCCGAAGAGTTCGGCGACGAGTCGGAGATCGCCGTCCTCGACATCGGCCTCGTCGTTCCAGGAGCCCTCCAGCAATGAAGCACTCGATGCTGCTCGTGGCGATCGTCGTCGCGTCGGCCTGCGGCCCACGCGTCGATCTCTCGAAGGACATCGTGCTGACGCCGGTGACGACCGGCTGGGCCGACGGCGGCACCGTCGCGGGCAAGAACCGCATCGTGCCGGCGATGACGTTCCGGCTCACCAATACGTCGGGACAGCCGCTCGCGTCGGTGCAGGTGAACGCCGTCTTCAAGCGCGGAGACGATCCGACGGAGTGGACGACGGCGTTCGTGCCGGACGCGTCGCGCCGCCTCGAGCCTGGCGCCGACACCGGGCCGCTCACGGCGAAAGGGCTGCAGGGTTACACCGGCACCGACGATCGCAACGCGCTGCTGCGGAACTCGCTGTTCGTGGACGCGAAAGTGGAGCTGTTCGTGAAGTCCGGCGCCTCGCGCTGGACGCGCATCGGCGAGTTTCCGATCGCGCGGCAGCTCATCCCCGAGCCGCCGCCGCAATCTCATACGAGCGCAGACGCGCGGCGTGATCGTAGATCTGCGACGTAATCATCACCTCGTCGACGCCGGTGTCCGCGGCGAACGTCTCGAGGCCGCTCAGGACCGCTTCGGGCGATCCGACGATCGCGTAGCGCAGCGCGTGCTCGACGCCGGCGCGCTCCGCCGGTGACCAGAACCCCTCGAGGTCGTCGACCGGCGGATTGAGCTGGCCCGGCCTTCCCCGCCGCAGGTTCACGAACTGCATCTGGATCGAGGTGAAGAGCCGCCGCGCCGCGGCGTCGGTGTCGGCGCCGACAACGCTCACGCCCGCCATCGTGTACGGCGCGGCCAGCGACTCCGACGGCCTGAACTCCGATCGATAGATCGCGAGCGCCTCCATCAACAGATCCGGCGCGAAGTGCGAGGCGAACGCGAACGGCAGGCCGAGCGCCGCCGCGAGCTGCGCGCTGAACAGGCTGGACCCGAGCAGCCAGATCGGCACCTTCAACCCGGCGCCCGGCACCGCGCGAATCAGCTGCCCCGGCGCGGGATCGCGGAAGTAGGCCTGCAGCTCGACGACGTCATGCGGAAACGTGTCCGCATCGAGATCGCCGCGGCGCCTGAGCGCGCGCGCGGTGTTCGGATCGGTGCCCGGCGCGCGGCCGAGACCGAGATCGATGCGGCCCGGAAACAGCGACTCGAGCGTGCCGAACTGCTCGGCGACGACGAGCGGCGAGTGATTCGGGAGCATCACGCCGCCGGCGCCGACGCGAATCGAGGACGTGCCCGCCGCGACGTGGCCGATGACGACCGCCGTCGCGGCGCTCGCGACGCCCGGCATGTTGTGATGTTCGGCGAGCCAGTAGCGCGTGAAGCCCCAGCGCTCCGCGTGGCGAGCGAGGTCGAGCGTGTTGCGGAACGCATCGGCGGCGGATGCGCCGACGACGATCGGCGCGAGATCGAGGACCGAGAGGCGCACCATCGGTATCGTCGATTGTAGAGGCGCGCGCGCACGGGGCAGTGACGGGAGGCAACCATAGAGACACGAAGGCACTGAGAAGACGGCCGCGGACAGACGCCGCGGTTGCTTTTCACTCGCGGCACTTCGCGGCGATCGGATCAGCTGTCCCCGGCCCGAACTGAACAGCGTGGCGTTACATGGTCAGCCGTTCGAGCTCAGCGGCAGTTCAGGCCGAAATCAGGCGGCTGAAACACGGCGCGCTCCTTGCCCCTGAAGAGAGCTCCGCTTCTTTCCTTTCAACCCAGGAGCTGTATCGATGAGGCTGACGCGCGTGTTGTGCGCTCTCGTGACATCGTGCGGTCTGTTCGCAGCCGCGCGCGCGGAATCGGCGACGCTGGCCGTGAACGCGGGCGGCGACCTGCAGGCGGCCATCAACGCGGCCAAACCGGGCGACACGATTCTCGTGCAGGCCGGCGCGATCTTCACGGGGTACTTCTCCCTGCCGGCGAAGAACGGCACGTCGTACATCACGATTCGATCGTCGGCGGCCGACAGCGCGCTGCCGGCGGACGGCGTGCGCATGACGCCCGCGTACGCGGCGCTCCTGCCGAAGATTCGATCGACGAGCAGCGGTCCGGCGTTTCGCGCGGTGGCGGGCTCGTCGTACTGGCGTCTGCAGTTCCTCGAGATCTCCCCGAGCAGCTCCAGCAACACCTCCGATCTCGTGCAGTTCGGCAGCGGCGGGTCGAGCCAGAACACGCTCGCGGTCGTGCCGCATCATCTCGTGATCGACCGCTCGTACCTGCACGGCGATCCGTCGTACGGGCAGCGCCGCGGCGTGTCGCTGAACAGCGGCGACGCGCAGGTCGTCAACTCCTACTTCGCCGACTTCAAGAGCACGACCTACGACACGCAGGCCATCTGCGGCTGGAACGGGCCGGGGCCGTTCCTGATCGAGAACAACTATCTCGAGGCGGCGGCCGAGAACGTGATGTTCGGCGGGACCGATCCCTACATCCCGAACCTGATTCCGAGCCACATCACGATCCGCCGCAACCTGATCGCGAAGCCGAAGGCCTGGATGACGCAGGGCTGGACGATCAAGAACCTCGTCGAGCTCAAGAACGCGTCCGACGTGACCATCGACGGCAACACGCTCGAGTACTCGTGGCTCGCGAACCAGCAGGGCTACGCGTTCATGCTCTCGCCGCGCAACCAGAGCGGCACCGCGCCGTGGTCGCAGGTGAAGAACGTCACGATCAGCAACAACGTCGTGCGGCACGTGGCCGCGGTCATCAACATCACCGGCTACGACAATCTCGCGACGGCGCAGCAGACGCAGAACATCAACCTGCTCAACAACCTGTTCTACGACGTGAGCAGCGCGTGGACGCGATCGGCCACGAGCCCCGCGACCGGCCGCGCGATCTTCATCGGCGCGGGCCCGAAGGACATCGTCGTCGAGCACAACACGATGATCTCCGCCGCCAGCGGCCTCTTCATCGACGGCGGCGCGTCGCCGACCGGCGTCCAGGTTGCAGGCCTCGTCTTCAACGACAACGTCGTCCACGCGGGGAAGTATGCGGTCTACGGCAACGCGCAGGGCGAAGGGACGAAGGGGCTGAATTATTACGCGCCGCTCTATCAGTTCCTCGGCAACGTGATCGGACACACGTCGACGGCCGCGTATCCGTCCGGCACCGACCTGCCCGATCTCGCGACGCTCGAAGCGCAGTTCGTCGATTACGCGCACGACGACTACCGGTTGACGTCGGGCAACACGCTGCCGGCCGGCGTCGGCGTCGATTTCACCGCGCTCGATGCTGCGAGCGCCGGCGGTTCGACGCCGGCGCCGACTCCGACACCCACGCCGACACCGACTCCCGCACCGACGCCGAGCGGATCGACGCCGTACACCGGCACGCCGATCGCGCTGCCGGGCACGATCGAGTTCGAGAACTACGACGCGGGGGGCGAAGGGGTCGCGTATCACGACAGCACGGCGGGCAACGCAGGCGGCGTCTACCGGACGAACCGCGTCGACATCGCGGCGGCGGCCGACACGGGCGGCGGTTACGTCGTGGGCTGGACGACGGCCGGGGAGTGGCTGAAGTACACCGTCAACGTGACGGCGGCCGGGACCTACACGATCGACGTGCGCGTCGCGTCGTCCGGCGTCGGCGGCACGTTCCACGTCGAGGTCGACGGCGTCGACAAGACGGGACCGCTGGCCGTGCCGAACACCGGCGGCTGGCAGACGTGGACGACGATCTCGAAGAGCGGCGTGGCGCTCGCGTCGGGCCAGCAGATCGTCCGCGTCGTCATGGACACGGCCGGTCCGGGCCGCACCTCGGTCGCGAATTTCAACTGGCTGAAGGTGCGCTGACGCCCAATTACTCGATCCCGAAGGTCAAAAACAGGCCGGCGAGGCCGATGATCCCGCCGATGCGGCTGATCGCGTCGAGCACGTCCGCCGATCCCCCAGGCCTCACGGCAGCGCGCAGCCGCGCGTCGGCCGCGGCGAGGCGAACGAGCGCAGGATCGCCGTAGACCCGTCCGCCCCGGCCGAGCACGACGGTGCGTCGAGCGCGCAGCGCGTCGAGAATTCCGCGCGCGGTCGCCTCGCGCACGAAGACGAGCGTGCGGCACAGACCCATCGGGCCAATGCCGTGCGCGTCGGACGATCCGATCGCCGCCACCCGCGCGCGCGCGGCGAATGCCTCGAGCTCCTGCTGCGCGCCCTGTCGTCCGTAGATCAGCGGATGGCAGATCTCCGCGCCGTCGAGGCGCGCCGTCGCCGCGGCGTCGTACGCCCGCCAGAACTCCCGGATCGGATGCGCGGCAATCGCGACGCCGCCCTGCCGATGGATCTCGTCGATGGCGTCCGCCGCGCGCTGCCGGAAGCCGACGCGCTCGCGAACGCCGACCGCGATCAGGTGGTAGTCGGGATCCGAGAGAATCTCTTCGCCCGGCAGCACGATGACGCGGCTCGCCGCGCGCGCGAACGCCTGGCCGACGCGTCCGTCGAGGATGTCGTTGTGACCGGTGATGGCGATCGCGTCGAGCCCCTGCCGCTCGGCCTCGAGCACGAGCCCCCACGGCGTCAGCGCGCCGTCGCTCCACATCGAGCTGTGCGTATGCAGATCGACGGAGAGGACGCGATATCCTCCGACCTCGATCTCGCGCGGCGCCGGCGGACGATCCGCGAGCGTCCCTGCCGCGAGCGACACGGCGAAGACGGCGGCAGCGGCGAGTCGAGCGGGCGGCATCATCGCAGCATGCCGACGATCATCGGCCACAGCGCGAAGCCGAAGAAATACAGCGTCTCTGCCGACCACGCGATCGAGCGGTGCAGCGCCAGATCGCGCAGCGCCTCCGCGCGAGCGCGCGCGAGGCCGTCGCGGAACACGTGAAACTCGATTCGCGCGAACCACGCGATCGCCGCGGCGCTCGCCGCCGCGACAATCCAGAGGCGCGGCCGCGACGTCCAGCGCGGGAGATTCTCCGCCGCGACAGTCGAGGCGAGCGCCGACGCCGCGAGCATCCACGCCATCCACGGTCCGCATGCCGCGAACAACAGATCCACGGCGTGCGCGAACGGCGCGCGCTGCGGCATCCGTCGAACGACGAGCGCAAGCGCGGCGATCTCGAAGAGCGGGATAAAGGCGAACGAGATCGCGCCGTCGAGGACGAGGCGCGCCGTCAGGCGGCCGCCGGCGAGGATCGACACGGTCGATCCGATCGCCACGAGCAGCGCGAGCGGCCGACGCATCAGCACCCACGCGCCGCTGCACGGCTCACGGGCGAGATCGCGAAACGCCGCCGGCGGCGACACGAGCGCGCGCGCGTCCGCCGACACGCGCATCACGTCACCCCACCGACTGCGGCTTCGCCGGCCGGCGCACCATCGTGTCCATCAGCCGGTCCAGCGCGGCCGCCGGATCGGCGGTGCGCCCGGTGTGCACCGCCGACATCTGAATCACCGTGCTGCGCGGCGACACGAGCCAGTGAAAGCGGTTGCGCTGCGGCAGTTCCCCGATGGGTCCGGCATCGGAACCGCCGCGGCAGACGAGCGGGATGGCCGCGAGATGCTCGCGGACCGCGTCGAGATCGATCGAGTCGTCGAGCGCGCGCAGGCGCGCCTCGTCGAGCTCGATGCCCGCCTCGAGGAAGTCGAGCGCCGGGCACGACAGCACGACGCCCACGTTGATCAGCTCGCCGCGCTCGACGCGCGGGACGACGCGCACGATCGCGTAGTCGTAGGTGTGCTCAGCGGACACGCACCGCCTCCTCGACGAACGCGCGCCGGCGCGCGAGCCGATCGCGGAGATACCGGCTGTAGGCGCCCCGGTAGCGCGCCGCCTCGCCGGCGGAGCCGTCGTCGGCCAGCCAGCCGTCCGGAATCATCGAGACAATGGCGTCGATCTTATCCGGTGTGAGCGCGCCCGCCATCGCCGCGTCGACCTGCTCGAGCCGAGTCGCGCGGTGCCGCAGCACGTGCTGCCGGATCAGGGGAAATGGATCCGCCGCGCGATCCGGCCCGTCGATCCAGCCGGGCGCATGGTGGAAGTAGAGGCTCGCGCCGTGATCGATGAGCCACACGCGCCGGTGCCACACGAGCAGGTTCGGGTTCCGGGGCGTGCGATCGACGTTGCTCACGAACGCGTCGAACCACACGATGCGCGAGGCGGCGTCGGCGTCGGGCTTGTTCACGAGCGGATCGAACATCACCGATCCCGGCAGGTAGTCGAGCCCGAGATTGAGGCCGGCGCTCGATGTGATCAGCGCGAAGATCTCCGGGTCCGGCTCCGTGCGCGCGAGATCCGGGTCGAGCTCGGCGAACACGAGCTCCGGCACCGGTAGATCAAGCGCGCGCGCGAGCTCGCCGCACACGAGCTCCGCCACCAGCGCGCGCGCGCCCTGGCCCGCGCCGCGGAATTTCAGCACGTAGAGCCCGAGGTCGTCGGCTTCGACGATCGCCGGCAGCGAGCCGCCCTCGCGCAGCGGCGTCACGTAGCGCGTGACGCGGATGGTCTTCAGCAGCGGCCGCAACAGATCGCGCTCACGCGCCGAGCTGCCACCGCTTCACCGCCTCGAACGGGTGGATCAGCATCAGGATGTTCAAGGTGAGATTATCGCGGATCACCGCCGCGACGACGACCTCCAGCACGACGACGAGCGCGACGCTGGCCCAGACCGGCGCGCGCCGCGCGATCCAGAAGCCCAGGATCATCGCGAGGATGTCCGACATCGAGTTGACGATGCTGTCGCCGTAGTAGTCGAGCGAGATCGTGGCCGCGCGGTAGCGGTTGATGATGAACGGCGTGTTCTCGAAGATTTCCCACGACGCCTCGAGGAGCGCCGCGGCGACGAGCCGGACCTCCGGCGGCACGCGATGCGCGACGACCCACAGCAGCGCGTAGAAGCCGATACCGTGGATGACGTGCGAGAACGTGTACCAGTCGGCGATGTGCTGCGAGTTCTCCGAGCTGTTCACGATGCCGTGCCACAGCTTGACGTAGCCGCAGCGGCAGATCGGCACGCGGCCCATCCAGAGCTCGATCGCCGCCGCGGCGGCGATGATGGCGGCGCAGGCGGCGAAGCTCCGCGCGCGCGTCAGCCTACTCCTCTCGGAGCACCCGCATCGGCTCGACCCTTGCCGCTCGCGCGGCCGGCAGCAGCGACGCCACGATCGAGACCGCGATCACCAGCGCGATGACTCCGGTCATCGTGATCGCATCCCAGGGCGACACGCCGAACAGCATTCCGGCGAGCACCTTCGTGAAAGCCGCGGCCAGCCCGAGTCCCGCCACACAACCGAGCAACGACACGCGCATTCCCTGCACCAGGAACTGGCGCACGATCTGCGCCCGCAGGGCCCCCAGCGCCAGCCGCAGCCCGACCTCGCGCTGCCGGATGTTCACCATGTAGCTCAACGTGCCGTACAGCCCGATACACGCCAGCGAAATCGCGGTCAGCGCAAGAAATGTCAGCAGCACGGTCCGCAGCCGGTTCTGCGCGAACGCGTCGGAGAGGTGCGCCGTAAGCGGTGAGATGTCGAACACCGAGCGGGCCGGCTCGACCTCGTGCAGTTTACGGCGAACGCTTTGTCCCACCGCGGCCGGATCGCCGTGCGTGCGCGCGAGGAAGTACAGGCCGGGTTGCATGATCAGGCCGCAATAGTAGATGGTCGGCACGGGCTCGTGATCGAGCCCGCGCTCGCGCGCGTCGCCGACGATGCCGCGCACCACGGCGCTCGGAAAGTACAGGCTGCTCGGCTGCCCCAGATGTTTACCGATCACCCCTTCTCCGCCGAAATAGGCATTCGCGAACGAACGGTTCACCAGCATCCCGCGGGTATTGGATTCTTGCGGGCACATCTCGCCGGCAAGGAGTGGAATGCGCATCGTCGCAAACAATCCGGCGCTGCCGATGCGCGATTCGGCGATGATTTTCGGTTCGCTGTCCGCCCGCCCCTCGGCCACGTTCAGCTCCACCGGGAAAGAGCCGGGCACGCCCGGTAAGAGGAAGGTCGCGGCCGACGACTCCACTCCCGGCACCGCTGCGACCGCGTCAAGGATGCGTTTGACTGTCTGCCCCGACGCCTTCAAATCGCCCGTTTCTCCCCATGACGCGCTGATGCGGAACGTGAGCACGTGATCCGGATCGAACCCTCCCGCGACCCGACCCAATTCCTGGAAGCTGCGCAGCAGCAGCCCCGCCCCCGCGAGCAGCATGACGGCCAGCGCGACCTGGACCCCCACGAGCACGAACGACGCCGGCCGCCGGCCCGACACCTGCGAGCGTCCGGACGCCGCCAGCGATCCCGCCAGAGTGCGGCGCGCTCCCGCAATCGCCGGCAGGAGCCCGCACGCCAGCGTAGCCGCCGCCGCGCACAGCAATGAATACGCGACGATGCGCCAGTCGAGCCCGATCTCGTCTACGCGCGGCAAGTCCCTGGCGAGCACACGGAAAACCCGCGCCGTCGCCGCTGCGAGCCCGAGCCCCACGCCCGCGCCCGCGAGCGCCAACAGGAACACCTCCGTCAGCAACTGCGCGACCACGGAAGCACGTGACGCTCCAAGGCTGAAACGCACCGCAATCTCATGCTGCCGTCCGGCGGCTCGCGAAAGCAGCAGCGCCGCGATATTGGTACAGGCGATCAGCAGCAGCAGGGTCACCGACCCGAACACCACCCACAGCGACTCCCGCACGCCGCCAACCGTCTGCTCTTTGAGCGGCAGGATGCCAGGGCGGATCTCCGCATCCGGCTTCGGAAATTCGCGGCCGAGAGCGGCCTGCACGGTTTCGAGGTCGGCGCGCGCCTGCGGCAGCGTCACGCCTGGCTTCAGCCGTCCGACGCCCAGGAACCAGGTCAGATCGCGGCTGCGCGCGAATGGGAAATCGGGCGCGCTGACCGACCAGAGATCGACGTCCCGCTGGACGAAAGCCATCGACGGCGGCATCACGCCGACGATCGTGTACGAAAGCTGCCGCGCATATATCCCCAGCCGCAGGGTCTTGCCGATGACATCGGGGCTGGCGCCGAAGCGCCGCCGCCAATATCCGTCGCTGATCAGGACGGCGTTGGGGCCGCCATAGCGTTCCTCCTGCGGGTTGAAGTCGCGGCCGAGTTGCGGAGCGACGCCCCAGACCTGCAGGAATCGCGGCGACACCAACGCGTGCGTCAGCTTCTCCGGCAGATCGCCGGACGCCTCGGAATCGTCCTGAGTGTAGTAGCCGCTGATCGCATCGAACGTGTGGTTCAGGCGGTTCCAATCCTCGAGGCGTGCAGGAGCAATGTTGGGCTGCGGCGTCTTCACCTGCATCTGCGCGATGCTGACGATCCGGTCGCCGTTCGGAAAAGGCAGCGGGCGCAGCAGCACCGAATTGATCGCCGAGAAGACGGCGCTGTTCGCCCCGATCCCCAGCGCCAGCGTCAGCACCACCGTGATCGAGAACGCCGGCGACTTCGTCAACGCGCGCAACGACACCCTCGCGTTCCGCAGCGTCGCATCCAATCCTTCGGCGATATCCATATCTCTCGTCCGTTCTATCTGTGCGGTGTCGCTGCCGAACTGTTCCCGCGCGAGGCCTCGGCTACGATGATCGCGCGCGCTTCAGGAGCGTCTCGGCGTTGCCTTGGTAGATCTGCGCCTTCTGCGCGTCGGAGAGGCCGAGCGCCTCGACGCACCGGATGGTCTCGCGCGCGTACAGCCCCGGCGTCGGCTCGAACGGCATGTCGGAGGCGAAGACCACGCGATCGACGCCGAAGAAGTCGAAGCCGCATCTGGTCGCCGCGGCCGCGCCGAAGAGCGCCGTGTCCGCGTAGAACTGGCGGAAGTAGTCGACCGGCCGCTTCTTCATCGACTTCAGCAGCGCCGTGTAATCGACGTCCGAGGTCCGCGTGCCGAGCTGATCCCAGCCGTAGCCGACGCGGCCCTCGAAGTACGGAATCATGCCGCCCATGTGGTGCGTGATGATCTTCAGGTTCGGAAACCGATCGAGGTATCCGGAGAACACGAACCGCGCCATCGCCACGCTCGTCTCGTACGGCCAGCCGAAGGTCCACCAGATTTCGTACAGCGATCGCGTCTCGCTCCGGTAGTCGCTGACGTCGGCGCCGCGCGCCGGATGCATCCAGATCGGGATGTCGCGGCGCGCGGCCTCCTCGAAGAGCGGCAGGAATTCCGGCGCGTCGAGCGGTTTGCCGGCGGCGTTCGTGTAGACCTGCACGCCGGACGCGCCCAGCTGATCGATCGCGCGCCGCATCTCGGCGACCGCCGCGTCGGGATTGTTCATCGGCAGCGCCGCCACGAAACCGGCGAATCGATCGTGGCGCTGAACGAGCTCTGCGAGGCCGTCGTTGGCCTCCTCGGCCAGCTGCGGCGATTTGTCGGGCGCGGCGATCGTTTCGAGCGGCGGGAGCGGCAGGCTGATCACCTGCACGTAGTCGCCGAACTCGTCGAGGATCTTGAGCCGCGCGTCGACGTCGACGATGGTCCGGATGTTCGCGACGCGCTTGCCGATGTCCCTGCCGCCCGCGCCGCGATCGATGTGCTTCTCGAAGAACCGTTTCGGAAAGATGTGGTTGAAGAGGTCGATTTTCATGCGTGTTTCCGCGTGCCGGCGCTCGCGGCGTACGCCGCCGCCGTCGCAATCAGCGCGGGCGCCGACGCCGCCCAGAACACGCGCCGCGCGTCGCCCGCATAGGAGAGGAGCAAGCCGCCGAGAATGGGGCCGAGAATCGAGCCGACGCGTCCCACGCCGAGCGCCCACCCGACGCCGGTGGAACGGATTGCCGTCGGATAATACTCTGCGGCCAACGCGTTGGACATCGTCTGTCCGCCGATGACGCCGAGCCCCGCCGCGAACACGCTGACGATCAGGAGCGGAATCGACGCCCCCGCCTCGCCGATGAGGAGGATGAAGAGGCACGCGGCGAGGTAGGTCGCCGCCAGCAGGCGGAACGACACGCGCGCGCCGAACAGGCCGGCGAGCAGCAGCGATCCGAGGAGGCCGCCGATCTGAAAGAGCGACGTGATCAGGCTCGCCGTCTCGATGTCGAGGCCCGCGTCGTGCATCACCATCGGCAGCCAGTTGTTCAGGAACCACAGGTTGAGCAGGTTCATGAAGAACATCGTCCACAGGAGCAGCGTGACGCCGGCGCGGCCCTCCGCGAAAAGCTGCGGCACGGCGGACGCGCTCGCGCGATGTTCGCCCTCGCCGGCGGCGACTGCGGCCGGCAGCGGCGCGGATGGCGCGATCCGCGAGAGATAGCGCTGCACACGGCGTTGGGGCGCACGCGCGAGGACGAGGAATCGGATCGATTCCGGGAGCAACGCGATCAGGACGATCGCGAGAAGAATGGGCGCCGAGCCTCCGACGACGAACACCGACCGCCAGCCGAACTGGCGGATCGCGGCCGCGGCGACCCACCCGGCGCACGCCGCGCCGAACGAGAAGCCGCAGAACATCGTCATCACGGCGGCGTTGCGGGAGCGCGCCGGCATGTATTCGGACGTGAGCGCGATGGCGTTCGGCATCGCGCCGCCCATGCCGAGGCCGGTCATGACGCGAAACGCGGTGAGCTGCGCGATCGACGCGGCGGTGCTCGTGAGCAGCGAGCCGGCGCCGAAGGCCACGACGCACGCGACGAGCACCGGTTTGCGCCCGAAGCGGTCGGCGAGCGGGCCGAAGACGAGCGCGCCGATCATCATGCCGAAGGTGCCGCTCGAGATCACCGCGCCGAGCGCGACGCGCGGGATGTGGAGGTCGGCGCTCAACGCCGGCGCGACGAACCCCATCACCTGCGCGTCGAAGCCGTCGATGAACACGATGGCGGCGCACAGGCCGGCGACGAGCAGCTGATAGCGACCAAGCGGGTGCGCGTCGATGAACGCGCGGACGTCGAGCGGAGCGTCGCGCGGCGTCGACACCGGCAGCCCGTTCTTTCCGTCGCCGGCGGCGATCAGCACCGCTCGATCCACGGCCTCACGCGTCGCATCGCGGACAAGTGTATTTCGTGTTTGCCGGGGGGGAATCGAACCCGCCCCTTGCGGGACCGAGGATTTTAAGCCGGTCTGAGCCTATTTCGTAGTGGAACTGAAAGGTTCAAATCGACGTTTTATAGCCTATTTTCGTTGATCTGACATTTGCCACGTACCCGCCGGTACCCCCTAGCGCCGCTCGATTCCTGCCAGTTACCTGCCAGTGCCGAGAATTGAATACGGCGCGCCAGCGACCCGGAACATGTGGCCGAGAAAACATCGCAGGAAATCAAATCGCTGACATCCAGGAGTCTCTCGGTGGCGACTGGATGACGGGCGCGCCCGCCCGAATGCTCGGCGCCGGTGCGGTCGGCGGTCGCGTTAACGCACCTCACTACAACGCAGGCGCCCGCGCCTGCACTTGAGCAATGTTCCACGACAGTTCTGGCGCAGCCCCCGCGGGGTAAATTCAGTAGCATCAGCGTATAAGCCGCGAGGTTTCGCACAATGAGCACATGGACGACGTCTTGACAGTGAATCTCTGAACCACGACACCAGCACGCGATTCACAAATCTCTGACGGCGATCCATCCAGGCACCCCCGTTGCGGTTCGCACCGCACGCACAATGGCATCGGACAAGACCTCCGCCGCTATTGCGCCGAGGGCAGTCAGCGAGACCGACGTGTTCAAGACCCCTGTCGTGAGAGCCAACACCTGGTCACCGTCGTTTTGTGTCTGGTACGGGTTAATCGCTCGTGCCGCGCCGGTATTGGCCACAATCGCGATCTTCGTCAGCTGCGTCTTGGTAAGTGCAGCATTTGTAGCGATGACCGCGAGCGTCGTGGCGTGAAGGGGTACGTCGCCGGCTGGCCCCCGCGCCGCAGGTCGCGTCGCCACATCTCTGCGCAAGACATCCACCGTGCGTGCGAAGCCGCGACCATCGGCGCTTCGGGCCCCGGCGACGATGGTTCCTTGTCGCCAGTCGATCACGTCGCCGGCGCAGTTGACAACGACGAGCGCGGCAATAACGACGTCGCCATGGCGCGCGGACGCGGTGCCGACGCCGCCCTTCATTCCTGCCATGCCTCGGCTCACGAACAGCTTACCCACCGTCGCCCCTGCACCTGCGCCGACGCTGCCCTCTGTCACGGCCGCAGTCGTGGCCGAGACACACGCTCGATACGCATCATCCGGGCCGACGCGGATGCGACCGTCTCCCACGGCTAGGTCATCGAGCACGGCTCCAATCACAATCGGCACACGGATGTTCGGCGTGCCCCAGTCGTAGCCGATACGCTTTTCCTCCAGGAATCGAACCATCCCGGCGGTCGCGCCGATCGCCATGGCACTGCCGCCCATCAGCAGGATGCCGTGAATCCGATCGACCGCGCTCATCGGCTGCAACATGACGCCGAGCGATTCTGCGGCCGCCGAACCGGCGTAGTCGGCGCCAGCCGTCGCCGCGTTATCGTTATCGAACAGGATGGCGGTGCAGCCGGTCGGACGACTCGAGTGCGTGAAGTGCCCCACCCGCACTCCGCCGACGTCGGTCAGGGAGCCGGCGGACGGCACCGGATACGACTGCGTGGTCGACATCAGAGGAGACGCGGCCGCGAGCGCCGCCGCACCGGGCATGCTGTTGAGAAACTGGCGTCGCGAAAATGCGATCGCGCGCTTGTGCGCCTTCGACAGCCCTCCCAGTGCCATCAGAGCGTCATTTCGTTCGCAGCCGCGAGCACGAAACCCATCGCCCAACCAGACGTCGCATCGGTCACGCGCGTGTCTCGACTTTCGGCAGGCAACGCCCACAATGAATAGGTATTCCGAAGCACGCCGTCATCCGTGAGATTGGCGGTCACGAATCCCCACGCCTTCTCAGCGCCTGGACCGTGACGGTCCGGCAGCCAGCCACGCCGTACGGATTCATGTACGCCGAGGGCAAACATCGCAGGGCCGGAGCTGTCGAGCGGCGTCGAAGGATCGTCGAGCAGCACGTGGAATCCGCCGTCTGGTGCCTGCACGCGCGATATCCCGTCGACCAGCAGTCTCAGATCCGATGCGAAGCCCATGAACGCCGGATGTTTCGGATCGAGCCTGCGTAGCATCGCGGTGATCGCCCAGAGCAGCCAACCTGACGCACGCGTCCAATACGTTTTTCCGACGCCATCGTCCCGGTACACGGTTCTTGCCAGACCAGTGTCCTTCATTAGGAAGGTGTCGATCGACGTGCGGAGCTGATAGAGTGCCTGCTCGCGATACGCCGTAGCATTCAGCGCGTCCAGCGCGGCACCGATCATCAACGAGCTGACGGCAAGAAACGTGACATCGGGAATCGCGAAAGTCGCGGTATCGTCGTGCGCGACCAGACCGAGCCGATTGCGCGCGGTGCGGTGCAGCACGATGTCCGCGACGTCTTGCGCTACCTTGCGCGCCCGCTCATCGCCGAACTGCGCATACATCTCTTCGCATACTTGCGAGATGCCGAAGTGCCCGGCGTACGTCGTAAGCGGGATGCCGGCCGCCCACACGATGCGCGACCGGTTGCCCGAGTACGGCGCGACCTCCTTCGTGTGCAGATGATGCGCGAGCCATGCTTTCGCAAACGGCTCGACTTCGACAACTCCGCGGCGGCACCACTGGAGCGCGCCGAGAAGCGTCATGGTCCCGAACCAGTCTGTGTTCAGCGAGGATGGCGGCTGAGCCAGCACGCGTTTCAGAATGGCCGCCGCGCCTGCGGGCATCGGTTCGTGAGAACGAACAGGAATCGATCGAGCGGACGCTCGAGTCGCCGCTGCCGAGGTCAGACCTGCAGCGACAAGAGCGAGAGCATCTCGCCGCGTCATGGTGGTCCTTGGCAACTCGGCGCCTTCGACGGACAGACTGACACTCTTCGCATTAGCTTGCAAGATTGTAATTGATGAGCGGGGTCTTGTACTCGACGCTGAATTCTGGCCTAACTGGCGCGCGCCGGAGTCGGCGAACCCGGGCGACGCAGATCGCGGATCGAACGACTGGCGCAAGCGCAAGGAGGCTGAACGCGAGCGCGACGCGTTGCGAACATGAGCGTGACCAACTCCAGCGAGAAATCGAACGGCTCCGCCATCGCATCGACCACCTGAAACGACAACTGGACGACGCGCGCCGAGCGGGATTCCGCCAAGTGCACATCGGTGCGGGTGCCGTCGAGGCGCAAGAAGCCGCCGACCTCACGGACGATCGTGAGCCGATGGGCGCGGGTGGAGTCGGATTCGGTCCCACGCCGCGCGACGTCGTCACGCGCGATCTCCATCGTGAGCACCGGATCGTCGCTCGACAGCCGGGTTGTGAGGAAGCGATCCAATTCTCGGACGACGCGTGATCATCCCGTCCGCGAGGCACAGGTCGCGGCGCATCATGGCGATCGTCTCGTTCGATAACTTCGTCAGGTCGAGCTGATCGGCCGCCTGCAGCTTGTCGTTCAGCATCCCCAGATGTCGCGCGAGCAGAGCGAGGTTGACGATCTTGTCTGTCTTCACGTCGGCGACGTACTTGATCTCGCCCGCGCCCCTGTTCCATGTGACAACTGTGACGGTCGCGAGGCGCGCTGCAACGGTGCTCGAGAGCTTGCTTGATGGGGATCAGGGCGCCATCCTCGTCAAACACGTCATACGAGTTGGCGAGACGAACCGCCGTTGCTTCGCGCTCACCTCACGACCTGAGCTCGCCATTGGCAACGTCTCCTGAACGAAACCTTACCAATAGAACGAAACAGCGGGGGAAGGATTCAAGAGGCACGTCGCGGCACCTGCGTGGATGCTCCTTGTAACGCTTGTCACGGATTCGGACGTCTGGCCACGTCGCTAGAAAGAACGGCGTATCGAGTGAGATCGTGATGTCCCGCGGGGCTCGACAGCAGCGTAGTGAATAACCTGAAGAGCCGCTGCGAGACTAAGATTTGCTAACTTGCACGCACAGTCGCGCTAATTCCTTGACCGCGATGGCCAGAGAACTAGCGCGTCGCACACGCGAGCCACAGATTAGCGTCGCACGACACCCACTTTAAGAAACGCGCGTTCCTCGTCACGTTGGTGCGCAACGGACCGACGCGGAGGCGGCGAGCGCCGAATCGTCCGTTGCCGGCATGGACCAGATGTTGCTATTTCGCCCGCACGTCGCAGCGACATGCTGAGGAACTCGCTATTCGACGTTTTTGACTGATCTAGGTGCACACAGGGACGGACGCTGGTTCAGCATCCCGATCGTCGCTCTTGCTTCAGACGCGAGACCAGGAAACGCGCAGACCAACGCCACGTTGAACCTGCATCAAGCGGATCACGCGTTTGCGCTGACGCGCTCCGTCCTTCTCGGGCAGATCCTCGTGGACGCGCGGGCTGCCGTAGGTCATGACCTACAACACGTATCACGGGAGCACCTGCAGCCGAACCAGACGCAAAAACCAGGCGACGGGGATCTGAACTCCATCGTCATCGACACAACGTCGATTGTTGAGGTCCAAGCGTCGGATCACAGGCCCGTCCTCGCATCGTTCATCGCCCGGTAGCGACCCTTCGTCAGCGATCGCGAAGGCCTGGTCTTTCTCTACAACAGCGGCTGGAAGACGGAGTCGACCAGCGCCCCGCGGTCCCGCAGGTTGACGCCACCTGACGTGTGTGGCAGCCAACGCCGGGGCACCTTCCTTGCTCGCGACCGCGTTCGCGGCGGCCGAAGCCAATCGGCGATAACAGCTGCGTCCGTGGCGGGACGTCAATTTGACAGGGAGGGAGCATGAGAATTCACCGCGGGATGTTGTGCTTGGTGCTGTCGATGGCCGTGTCGATGTGCGTCGACATCACGACCGCAAACGCGCAGACGTTCAAGATCGCCCACTGGAACATGAAGTCGGGCGAAGGCAAGGACGGCTTCTCGACGGGGGCTAACATTTTCAACGGCGCCGACACCACCTGCACGACCAACGCGTGGGGCGTTGGGTACTTTCAACAGTTTCTGAACACGTACGTGAAGAACGACCCAGACGTGGTTGCGCTCGTCGCGAACGAAGCGTGGGGGAACTCGTGTGCGACGCCGAAAGATAACCTCGTTGGCTTGGTACTCCCGACATGGCACTACCCGAGGAACACGGGTACGTCGACGGGCGAACACGACGGCGTGACGATCCTCGCGCGGTACGGGTTCGTCGGCAACGATACAGGACCGTCGTATCAGGTCGTCATTGCCGCCAACCCCCCTAATCAGGAAGAGCGCATCCTGATGCACGCCCAGGTCTACGTCGATTCGACGCACACGACATTCATTGACGTGTTCGAGACACATCTCGACAACAGTGCGAGCGAACGGAGTACGGTCGTCTCGTACATGGCGCCGTTACGGTCGGCGAATACGCCGCACGTGATCTTCGGCGACTTAAACGCGGCCGTGAACGTCCAGGGCACTTGCGCATCGTTGAGCGAGATCAACGCCTTCACCCAGAGCCAGTATCACGACACCTGGGCCGAGAAGAACCCGCAGTCGCCCGGATATACGGCCAAGCCGAACACTAACGGTTGCGGCTCGCCGAACGGCTCCTCCTACAAGCGCATCGACTACGGACTGTACTGGGGTGGGCTCACGGCGCTGTCGGCGAGCCTGTTCGGCAACGTGACGGCGGGCGACGACGCTCCATCGGACCACTACGGCCTCGTCTTCGAGTACTCGTTCGGATCGGGCGGCGACACGACCAAGCCGGTCGTCAACATCACGAATCCCGGCACCAACCAAGTCGTCAGCGGCAGCGTGAACGTGTCGGTCGACGCGACCGACAACGTCGGCGTCACACGCGTCGACCTGCTACGGGATGGGACGGTGATCCACTCTTGGACGAGCGGGTCGTCTCCGTACACGTTCACGTGGGACTCGACGACCGTCGGTAACGGTACGCATACGCTGCAGGCGATCGCGTACGACGCGGCGGGCAACAACAACCAGTCGACCGTCACGGTCGACGTCGAGAACAGCACCGGTGCCTTCTGGACCGCGCTGGTCAACGCCACAGCGACCGGAACGACGATTCAGAAGACGGGCGGCTGCGGCACATGTCTCGACGCCGGCGGCATCAGCATGAACACGATTGCGAGCGGCGACGGCTACGTGCAGTTCGTGCCGTCGACCGCCACGCGCCTCTACGCCGGCCTCAGTTCCGACCGGACCAACAGTACCGACGTGACGCAGATCAAGTTCGCGTTCAGCTTCTGGACGGGTTCGACCTGGGACATTCGCGAGAACAACGTCTACAAGACTGAAGGCACCTATGCCGCAGGCGACGTGTTCAAGATCGCGATTGAAGCGGGCGTCGTGAAGTACTACCAAAACGGCATACTCGTCTACACGAGCGCGACACCTCCCAGCTATCCGCTGGGGCTCGACGTGTCGCTGATGACGATAAATGCGACCGTGAGCAATCCCGTCATCTTCAGCAGCGGCGGTGGCGGCCCGACGACGAGCGACATCATGTGGATAAACGCCGTCAACGTCGCCGTTACAGGCAACGCGATTCAGAAGAACGCCGGATGCGACGGTTGTCCCGACGCCGGGGCCGTCAGCCAGCAGACGATCGACGCCGGAGACGGGAGCGTCGACTTCGTGCCTTCGTTCGGATACCGGCTGTACGCCGGACTCGGCACCGACCGGAGCGCCAGCACCGATCGTGCGCTGATCAACTTCGCATTCAGCTTCTGGCAGGACTTCACGTGGGATATACGCGAAGGAGATATCTACAAGACCGGTGGATCGTATGTGAGCGGCGACGTATTCAAGATCGCGGTCGCGTCGGGCGTCGTGAAGTACTACAAGAACGGTGTGCTCGTCTACACGAGCGCGACGCCGCCCAGCTACCCGCTCGGGCTCGACACCACCATCCTGTCGGTTAGCGGCAACGTCACGCAGGCGCACATCACGAAGTAGCCAAACCGGGCCGGAGGCGTCGGCCGACGCCTCCGGCCTTTCACGGAATTCATATGCGAACCATCATGATTACTACCGTCGCGGTTACATTCGGCATCTGCGGCGAACCGTCGACGGCGCTGGCGCAACAGCCGGTCTCGTGGAGCAACCTAGTGAACGCGACGGCGAACGGCAGCACCCTGCAAAAGACCGGCGGCTGCGACGGATGCACCGACGCCGGCGGCGTCAGCCAGCAGCAGATTCAGAGCGGAGGGGCCTCGGTGAGCTTCACGCCGTCGGTCGGTGCGGCCGCGGGGCTCGCGCTCTACGCGGGCTTCGCACATGCGACGTCCACGCCGCCGCTGCCGTCCGAGATCGATTTCGCCTTCTCGTTCTGGGCGAACGGCGGCTGGGAAGTGCGCGAGCGGGGCGTCTACAAGACCGACAGCACGTTCACGGCGGGCGATACGTTCGCGATCAACATCGACAGCGGCGGGGCGGTCACGTATTCGCGTAACGGCACCACGGTCTACACGAGCACGTCCACCGCCGGCGCCTATCCGTACTCCTTCGCGGCCTCGCTCCTCGGGACGAGCGCGGCGGTTGCGAGCGCGAGCGTCACGACGGCGACTCAGACGAATCAACCAACCACGTACGACGCCATAAGCGACCGAGTCGTGCGCACGAAACCCGCGCTGCCGGCCCTCGGGGCCGCCGGGTACACGTTCACCGACCCGTCTTTCTCGTCACGAATGCTTCGCGTGACGGACGCGAGCACGCGGCCGGGCTCGACGAACCGCTCCTACCGCGCGCCCTCCAACGCGCACCTCGCCGCGTGGAATTCGGCGTCCACGTACTTCTACATCGTCAGCGACGACGGGACGGTGATTCCGTATGCGTTCGACGCGGCGCAAATGCGCGCGACGCGGCTGCAGCCGTCGAGCAGCGGCAACGGCGGGCTGACGCTCGCGTTCTACGTCGAGCCGCAGTTCAGCGTGACCTCGCCGAACATCATCTACGGGATTGCCAGCGGCGGAAACAATCGGACGATCAAGCAGTACGACTTCACGACGAACACCTACACGACGATTCTCGACCTCGACTCGGTCGTCAGCGGACTGTCAGGATTCGTCGGCGGAATCATGTCGGGCGCCACGTCGCCGGAAACGCTGCTCGTGTTCTTCGGCGGGGCGCAGCAGGACGCGCACTACTACGCCTTGTGGTATTCGCTCAACGGCACGCGCAAGCTGCTGAACACGGTCGCCTCGACACTGAACGGCGCCACAACGTCGGTGACGCTGAACTTCCACTTACACGCGACGCAGCTCGACAAGAGCGGACGCTTCGTCTTCTTGTACCCGACGTCGGCCGACTTGGGGTCGCCGCGCTTTGCCTCGCCTGTGTACCTGTGGGACACGAACACCGATGCCATCACCCCGCTGACAACCGGAGGCGCCGACGGCTCGCCAAACCTCGTCGTCGGCGGCCATGACGCCGCGGGGTACGGGTACTGGGTGAACAAGGACTGCTGCACGGCGAGCACGTGGGATGCGGCGCAGTGGCAGTTCCGGCCGCTGACGTCGGTCGCGAGCCACAAGGACTTAATCGCGCCGGTCCTGTCGCCGCAGGAGGTCTACCTGGCGGATCACTCGTCGTGGAACAACGCCCAACCGGGCGTGCTCGAGCCGGTCATCTCGTCGACCTACCGGTACGGCGACAACACCACGGCCTGGCGCGCGTGGGATGACGAGCTCATCGCGATTCAGACTGACGTCGCCGCCGGCAGTGGCGCCACCGTCTGGCGCTTCGGCCACCACCGTAGCGACGTCGTCGATGAACATACCCCCCCAAACACGTATTTTTGGTACCAGCCGACGGTCAACGTGTCGCCTGACGGCCAGTGGGCGTTGTTCACGTCGAACTGGGAGAAGACGCTCGGCACGAATCCCAATGAAGGGAGGTACCGACAGGACGTGTTCGTCATGGAGCTGCGGGCTGCAACCCCTTAGTAACCTGGCGTCTCATGAACGGATCTCGTGAACGCGAGGGCCAATGGCGGCACGGTCCAGAAAGCGGTGCCCGCGACGGATGGACGGACGCCGGCGGCGTGAGCCAGCTGATGGTACAGAGCGGGCGGCATCGGCGACGTTCACGCCGCAGCCCTCCGAAAAATCGACTTCGCCTTCTCGTTCCGGGCGAACGGCGGCGGGGAAGTGCGCGAACAGGGTGTCTACAAGACCGAGGGAACCTTCACCGGCGGCGACGCATTCACCCACGCTCGGATCGCGATAACCCCGAGCACGGACTTTGCCTCAGAAGAGCGTGGTGGAAGATTTCAACGAAAGAAGAGACAGTTGGGATTCATTGGCGGCGCACTCGGCTACACATTGCTGACATGGATTGCCCCGCGATAGATCGACCCCGTCTTGTGACCGATCATCGCCATCGCGGTCGACCGGGGCACACCGGCACGTTCGAGGTTCTTGACGGCCGTTCGGCGAAAGTCGTGCGGGATGCGATGGATGCCAGCGATCTGGCAAGCTTCCCGCCACAGCTCGAATACACGATGGATTCGTACGCCATCAGGCCGGCAGGACACCCACGAGATGACGGCCGTCGTCCGCCTCTCCACCTTCGATACGAACTTGCGCTGACGCTCAAGCGCCTCCCGAATCCACGTGAACTGAAACTCGCGGCCCGCCGTCGCGTCTTTCGCCTCGCCCGCGTCGATTCGCAGCCAGCCCTTGCCGTTGAAGTCGACATGTCGCCACTGCCAGGACAGCAGTTCCGAGCGAAGGCGCCAGCCGGTGATGTACGCAAGCTCGAAATGCGGACGGTACTCGATCGGCACGTGCTTGAGGATCGCGTGGAACTGATCGAGCTCCATGAAACCCTTCCGCACGTTGTGTTCTGCGAGCAGTGAGATGTACGGCATCGTTGTTCGTGTAGTCGGTGATGATGAGCGCGCGCAGATCGTCGTATGTCACGTTCTTCGAGAGGACGACCTGGCCGCCGAGCGCGTCGGAAACGCGCTTCTTGAGGAAACGCTGCCAGATCCCTTGCGGCTGCGGCCCATATTCCGGCCTCCCTGACTGATCGTCAGGCTAACGTACATGCCAGTTACCTGGCCGTACCGGTTTTGGGCCGGATCGCGCGACCGGACCTCAGAATGGGCAATCTGAGGCCGTATTCATTGGTTGAATCGAGTGCCGGGAGCGGGAATCGAACCCGCACGCCTGTTTCCAGGCCCAGGATTTTAAGTCCTGTGCGTCTGCCAGTTTCGCCACCCCGGCGTGCGATTGAGCGCCTCGAACGTCGCGATCTTACTGCGGGCGCCAGCGCCGGATCGCGAACAATCGTGAACGCCTGCCGCGCCCGGCGGCTCTCCTGAGCAGCTTAGGAAACTTGCCGACACCCTATAACGTCTTAGGGGAACAGCCATCCGCCGCACCAGACGCAGCTGCTGCCCCTCGACCTCCTCATCCCGGTCTCCCTCGGCCCGCTCCACGGCTACGGCGTGCTGGGACGCATCGAGCAAATCTCCGGGCGCGCGCTGCTCGTCGGGCAGGGCGCGCTGTACCCGGCGCTCTTCCGCCTCGTGCGGCAGGGCCTGCTGAAAGCGACGTGGGCCACGTCCGAGAACAACCGCCGCGCGAAGTTCTACGAGCTGACGCCAGCCGGACGCCGCCGCCTGCGCGACGAAACGAACGACTGGAACCGCCTCGCCGCCGCCATTCGGTCCGCGCTCACCGCGACGCCGGAGGAGATATGACGCGCTCCCGCCGCTCTCGCCTCGACGACGACATCGACGACGAGTTCCGCTCGCATGTCCTCCACCGCGCGGACGACCTCGAGCGGGATACCCGCCCGGCGCGCCCTGGCGGCGAACCCGTTGATATGCTGCACGAGGAGTGAGCGCCCGCCGCGCGCAGCCAACACGCATCGGAGCATTCGAAGCTCATTAGCAATCCGCTCGGCTGCCGTGCGAGAATGCGCGCGGTTTCTCGAATCTGCCCGGCGCACGGGCGCACGCTGCGCCCAGCACACGCCGGGGCCCGCCATGCAACCGCCGCTTACCGAACGGATTGCTCGCATTCGCGAGCTGTACGACGCGCTGGCCGCCGTGCGGCCCGACGATTTCGGCGCGCTCGCGCTGCATGCCGAAGCGTTGAGCCACGAGGCGGACCTCGTCGCCGAGGACGCCGCGGCCGCCGCCCGCCGCAGCCGCGCGAATCTCCACTTGACGAAGCCCGCGCCGCGGTCAGAGGATACGAGCGACTCGTCCCCCTGACATCCGGCTGGGCGCGGCCTTGCTGTCGGGCCGTGGGCAGACCGCATCGAGGAGACCCATGCCGAAGGTTCCGGCGAAGACAGCGCGCTGCCCACACTGCCACTCGCCGCGCGTCGTCCGCCTGCCGCACGCGAGCGACGCGTCGACGGAAACCGACTACTACCGCTGCGGCTCCTGCGGCCACATCTGGACGGTGCCCAAGGAAAAGAACGGCCACAAGCAGCGCGTCGCCTGAGCGCCGGCGAACGCGCGGTCCGCGATGTCCGGCCGGCTCGAATCGATCAACGTCTCGCGCGGCGGCGTGCCGAAGCAGGCCGTCTTCGAGGCGTGGATCGGCGCCGGCGGCGTGGACGGCGATCGCCAGCGCGACCGCCGCTTCCACGGCGGCCCCGACCGCGCGGTCGTGATCTTCTCGCTCGAGGTGATCCGCGCGCTGCAGCACGAAGGCCACCCCATCGCGATCGGGACGGCCGGCGAGAACGTCACCATCTCCGGAATCGACTGGACGCTGGTCGCGCCCGGCAGCGAGCTCGCGATCGGCGACCTCCGCCTGCTCGTCACGAAGTACGCGAGCCCCTGCTACAAGATCAACGGCTCGTTCGCCGGCGGCGATTCGTCGCGCATCGCGCAGGCCCTTCATCCCGGCTGGAGCCGGGTCTGCGCGCGCGTCACCGCCGAAGGGCTCGTGCGGATGGGCGACACGGTCGAGCTGCGCACAACCTGAGCCCGGCATCACTCCTGCAGATGAGCACGCGTCGGCGACAGTTTCGCCGATTTGCGGAACGCGGTTTCCAACGGAGCGTCGCGCATGGCGCAAATGCTCACCGTCCTTGCCGTTGTTGGCATCGGCGTTTACCTGCTGCACAGATTCAGAAGCCGTCTTTTCGATCGCTGCGGGATCGAAATCACGCTGCGGCTCGATCGCTCCGCGCCGGGAGCCCACCTCATCTGGCACATCGGCAACGCCGGCCAGCAGACCATCACGCTGAACAAGCTCATCGTGCACACGCCGCAGGGCGTCACCGATCTGCTCGCGCGCGGGCTGCCGAAGGCCATCGCGCCGCAGGGGCACGCGGTGGTCGCAACCGACGTGGACTGGACGCTGCTGGCGGCGAAGTCGATCGCCGTCATCGATTCGGCCGGCCACGAGCACGCGGCGTCGCGGCGGCAGCTGATCGAGATCCAGGATCGGCTGCGGCAGCTGATCGACCGCCGCGTCTACACGGCGTCGGCGCGCGACTTCCTCACCGGCGCCGCCGATCTCGCGTTCGGCGTCGTGATCCTCGGCCTCGGCTTCTTCATGCTGATGTGGGTGATTGCGACCGGTTGACGTGGGTCAGGCGCGTCAGGCGGGTCAGGTGGGTCAGGTAGGTCGAGCGGGTCACCTGGGTTAGGTGCGTCGGAACGTGCTGAATTAGTGCACGGTTGGCGACGAAGGGGCGAGGACGCGCGCGATCATCGTTTCGAGCGCCGTCTTGTCGACGTCGAACGGGCCGGCGATTGCGGCGCCGAGCGTGATCTCGATCGCGATCACCACGCCGCCTTCGTCGTAGGGGTTCACGATCCAGCTCAACCCGCGCAGCGCCACGGGCCGATCGGCCTCGCCCGGCCGCTTCAGCCGATCCATCGCGCGCAGCATCCCCTCGAGCACCATCCGCACGTCGTCGTCGGTCCACGCGCGCGCCGCGCGCTCGATGCCGGCGACTTCCACCGTCGTCGCGTGATCGTGGCCGCGGAGCCAGACGTCCACCGGAACCGTCATGCGAGCGTCCCGAGCTCCTGCTGCAGCGCGTCGACGGTCGTCACCGGCTGGCTGCACGTGAAATCGCGGCAGACATACACCGTCGTCGCGCCGCCGACGGGCTCCATCGCCGCCACGAACGGCAGGCTTCCGGCGAGCGCGCGCTGCGAGTCGGGCGCGACGCGCAGCTGAATCGCAAACGGCAGATACGCCTGCGCGAGCGCGCGCTGGAGCGCCGCGTCGCCGGCTTCGCCTTCGACGATGACGATCTGCTGCACGCCGGCGAGGCGCATCGAGAGCGCCGCGGCCATCATCGGGACGCCGCGCCCCATCTGCTCGAGCCGCGTGCCGAAGAGCCGCAGCGTCGCCTCGATCCGTTCGTCCCACGCCGGATCGGACACGAGGTGCGACAGCACGAGCAGGTTCATCACCGAGACCGAGCTGGCGGCGGGCTCGGCGCCGTCGTAGTCCTCTTTCATCCGCAGCAGCACGCTCGGATCGCGGCCGGTCGTGCTGTACCAGCCGCCGGCCTGCGCGTCCCAGAAGAGATCGTCCTGCTGGCGCTGCAGCGCGATCGCCCACTCGAGCCACATCGGCGCGGGATCGGTCTGGAACAACTCGAGGAGGCCCGCGACCAGATACGCGTAGTCTTCGGCGTAGGCCTCGATCTCGGCCACGCCGTCGCGGTACCGGCGGAGCAGCGTGCGCGTGCCGGCGTTCCACATCCGCTCGCGGATGAACGCCGCCGCGCGCTGCGCCGCGCCGAGATACGGCGCGCCGGCGGCGACGCCTTCCGGCCCGAAGCCGGCGAGCAGGCGCGCCATGCGCGCGAGCGCGCCGATCATCAGACCGTTCCACGCCGTGAGCACCTTGTCGTCGCGATGCGGCCGCGGCCTCTGCTGCCGCGCCTCGAACATTCGGAGACGCGCGCGATTGAGGAGATCGACCATTTGATCGTTCGCCTGGCCGACCTGCTTCGAGATGTCGTCGATCGATCGCTTCACGTAGAGCAGGTTCTTCCCCGTGAATTCGCCGAGAGGATCCTGCGGCGCGTTGCCGTCGGGCTCGATCCCGTAGCGGAGCTTCACGCCTGGCGCATCGTCGCCGAGCAGCGCATCGATCTCGTCGGCGCGCCAGAGATAGAACGCGCCCTCCTTCTTTTCCCCGCCTTCCACGCCCGCCTCAGGCGGAACGCTGTCGGCGTCTTCGGCGGAATAGAAGCCGCCGGCCGGATCGGTCATCTCGCGCATCACGTAGAGCAGCGTGTCCTCGGCCACCTCGGCGTAGAACGGATCGCCGGCGACGAGCGACGCCTCGATGAACGCCGTCGCGAGCTGCGCCTGGTCGTACAGCATCTTCTCGAAATGCGGCACGCGCCAGCCGGCATCGACCGAGTAGCGGTGGAAGCCGCCGCCGATGTGATCGCGCATGCCGCCGAGCGCCATCGCGCGCAGCGTGCGGAGCACCATCTCCTTCGCCTGCGCGTCGCCGGTTCGCGCGTGCTCGCGCATCAACAGCAGCAGTTCCGAGGGACGCGGGAACTTCGGCGCGTCGCCGAACCCGCCGCTCCGCGCGTCGAAGGCGTCCTTGAACTGCTTGACGGTGGCCGCGAGCGCGTCGGCGCCCGGCAGCGTCCACACCGGCGCGGCGGTCTCGAGCGATCGCAGCCGCGCCGTAAGCGCGTCGGCCGACTGCTCCACTTTCGCGCGCTCCGCCGCCCACACGCGCGCGATCTCGTTGAGGATGTCGATGAAGCCGGGCCTGCCCCATTTCGACGCGGGCGGAAAGTACGTGCCGCCGTAGAAGGGCTTCAGCTCCGGCGTGAGCCAGACGCTCATCGGCCAGCCGCCGGAGCCGGTCGTCGCCTGGACGAACGTCATGTAGACGCGATCCACGTCGGGCCGCTCTTCACGATCGACCTTGATCGGCACGAAGCGTTCGTTGAGCACCGCGGCAATCGCCGCGTGCTCGAACGACTCGTGCTCCATCACATGGCACCAGTGGCAGGTGGAGTACCCAATCGAGAGGAAGATCGGCTTGTCCTCGGCCCGCGCCTTCGCGAACGCCTCGTCGCCCCATGGAAACCAGTCGACGGGATTCTGCGCATGCTGCAGCAAGTACGGACTGCGCTCGCGCGCGAGCCGGTTCATCCGCCCATTATCGCATTGCGGATTGCGGAGTGCGGACCCGCCTGCGCGCTCCGCGCGTCGGCGGGGCAAGGTAGAATCGCCGGATGAGTGCTCTCTCCGGCAAGCGTGTCGCGCTGCTCGTCGAGCAGGAATTCGAGGATCGCGAGCTCACCGGGCCGCTCGAGGCGCTGCGCGCCGCCGGCGCGAGCGTCGTGCTCGTGGGACCGACCTCCGGCGCGCCGTTCACCGGCAAGAGAGGCGAGGCGACGGTCACCTCGGACATCGCCGCCGGTTCGGCGCGGATGGCGGACTTCGACGCGCTCGTGATCCCTGGGGGCCACGCGCCGGACAAGATGCGCATGCGGCACGCGATGGTCGACCTCGCGCGCGAGGCGATGGCGTCGGGCAAGCCGGTCGCCGCGATCTGCCACGGGCCGCAGCTGCTGATCTCGGCCGACGCGCTGCGGGGCCGCACGCTCACCTGCTGGCCCTCGATCGCGATCGACGTCAAGAACGCCGGCGGGCTCTACGTCGACAAGCCGGTCGTCGAGGACGGCAACCTCATCACCTCGCGCAAGCCGGACGACGTGCCGCTCTTCAGCGAGGCGATCGTCCGCGCGCTCGCTACGTCCGCGGTGCCGGCGCAGCCGGGACCTCCTCCGGCCGCCCGCGACGCAACCGCGCGTACGCCGCAGTGAACTCCACGCCGTACAGCAGAATCACCGCCTGCACGTAGACCCACACCAGAAAGACGACGACCGCGGCGATTGACCCGTTGACGCGCGTGAAGCGCGTCATGTCGTGCATGTACCACGAGAACCCTTCGAGCGCGCCCTTCCAGAGCAGGCCGGTGATGAACGCGCCGATCCACACGTCGCGAAAGCGCACCTTCGCGTTCGGCACGAAGTAGAAGACGAGCCCGACCACGAGAATGAACAGGAGCGTCGTCGCGTGGCGGACGGTGAAGCCGCGCAGGATGCCGAGGCCGGGGAAGCGCGCGAGGACGCCCGCGAACCAGCTTGCGCCGACCACCTGCGACGCGCTGATGAGCAGCAGCGCGATCAGCAGGATCAGCCCCGCCACGAGCAGCATCACGAACGAAAACAGCTTGTGCTTCCAGAAGCTGCGCTGCTTCTCCACGCCCCACGCGTAGTTGACCGCCGTGCTGATCGCGCCGAAGACGCCGAGCGCGCCCCAGACGAGCGCGATCGTGCCGGCGACGCCGACGCTGACGGCGTTCGCGCGGAACGCGTCGAGCTGGTTGGTGATGAAGTCGAACTGCGCGGGGAAATAGCGGAGGACGAACTCGAAGACGGCGACGCGATCCTGCGGATCGGCGGCCGAGCGGCCGACGAGCGCGAACGCCAGCAGAAAGAACGGAAACAGCGACAACAGGGCGTAGTAGGCGATCGACGCCGCGTACGTCAGGTTGTCGCTGTGATAGAAACCGAGGAACCCTTTCCAGAACGATTGGCCGGTGAGGCGCGCGATCTCGCGGGCACTGCGCCCGATCGCGCGGATGGCGGTCACGCGGCCATTATCTCAGGCGGCGCGAGCGGACTCCATCCACGCGCGGCGCGCCTCCTCGACGAGATACGCCGGAACCGTCGCGCCGAGCCATACGCGCAACGCCTGCATCGCGAGACGACGAAGCGGCGGCTTCGTCAGGACGACGTACGCCGCCGCGATCCCTGCCGACGCGATCATCACGTTGGCGACCGTACGCGCGTGATCGCGCGTCACGTCGGCCTAGCCCCGCCGCGTGCCGCCGCCCGACGAGGACGAGCTGCCCGTGCCCGAGCTGTGCGTGCCGGTCGACGACGGGCTGCCCGACTGGCTGCCGTAGCTCGACGATCCGGTCCCGTAGCTCGAGCCGCTCGACGTCGAGCCGGACGACGCCACTGACGGCGTGCTGCCGGCCACGGTACTTGCGGCGTCGCGCACGTAGCGCTGCGCTTCGTCGGCGCCGCGCGTGACGGCGTCCTTCGCTTTGTCGTACATCTCGCGGCCGCGATCCACCCACTCGCCGGCGTTCTCGGTCGCGCGGCGATAGCCCTCCGAGGCCTGGTTGGCGATGTTGCCCGCCTGCTCGGAGATCTGCCCGCGCAGTTCCGACCCCGATTTGGGCGCGAACAGCATGCCGAGACCCGCGCCGAGAACGGTGCCCGTCAGCAGGCCCATCACGAAACTGCCGCCGCCACCACTCTCGTTGTCGAAACGATCGTATCCGTCTGCCATGTCGCCTCCTCCGTGATCAGCGAGATTCTAGGTTCTCAGGGTTCCAGAGCCTTCTCGGGTCCTTCTGCCTTCGCGGGTTCTCGGTGTTCAGGTTCTCGCCTCCGACGAGCGCAGCATCCCTTCGAGCGCGACGCGCAAGCCGCGGACGAAGCCGACGACGCGGCTCGTCTTCGCGCGCACGTTCGAGCGGACGCGATCCGCGGTGTCGTCGATCCGATCCATCGTCGAGTGAATCGCGTGATCGACGCGCTCGGTTTCTTCCTTCACCTTCGTGGAGACCGCCTTGACGTCGTCGAGGATCGCGTTCACGCGTGCCATCGCGGGTGCGACCTGACGCACTTCGAGGCCGTTCACGACCTCCATCACCTTCTTGTAGGCGATGAAGCCGCCGATCCCCATGCCGATCATGAGCAGCGCTTCGAGCACGCTCACCGCGGCCATGATGCCGAGCAGCAGGTTCGTGGTTCCGAGCTCACCAGCCATTACACCCCTCAGAACGGAGATGATTGACGCGGCGCCGCGTAGCGCGGCGTCTGCGGGCTCTCGCCGAGCGCGTCGTTCAGCAGCTTCCAGCCTTCGTTCGCAACGCCGGCGGCTTTCTGAACAGTGCCGCGGAAGCTCATGAGCTCGCGCGCGAAATCATCCAGCGCCGGCTCGAGTTGGCGCCGCAGCGAGCGGCCGTGCTCGGTGAAAAAGAGGTATCCGGCGGCGCCTCCAATGACCGCTCCGACCAGTGTGGCCGCCAGTGCGCGCGAGTTGTTCATCGGCCCTCCTACCAGGACGCGTGAATCTACAAGTTACATGCCACGCGATCACGGAAGAGTACGTGCGGCCGTCTGCGATTGACGCTCCGCGCACGTCAGCTTTTCAGACGCTCGATATGGCTCGTGCATTAACGTTTCATGCACGAGCCGGTGACGTGACTGTTAGGTGGCCGCTGGCGTCGACGAGGAGGGCGATGAGGATGAGGCGGCGCTGCGCGCCGACTTGCCGGCGTCGCGGATGTCGTGCTTCTTCATCTTGCTGTAGAGAGTCGGACGATAGAGGCCCAGAATCTGCGCCGCCTCCTGCTTGTTCCAGTTCGTCCGCTGCAGCGTCTGCAGAATCGCCATCTTCTCGATCTCCGCCAGCGTGCGGTGCGGCGGGATGACGAAGTCGGTCGACGCGGTGGAGTCCTCGCGGATCGATTCCGGCAGATCGGTGACGGCGATCTCGGTGCCCTTCGCGACGAGCACCGCCCGCTCGATCGCGTTCTCGAGCTCGCGCACGTTGCCCGGCCAGCGGTTGCGAATCAGCAGGTGGTAGACCGACGGCGCCAGCGTCTTGACGTTCTTCTGATAGCGCTGGCGGAACTTGTCCAGGAAGTAGTCGCACAGTAGCGGGATGTCTTCGGTGCGCTCCCTGAGCGGCGGCACGCGCAGCGTGATCGTGTTGATGCGGAAGTAGAGATCCTCGCGCAGCCGCCCGTCGCGCAGCGCGGCGTCGAGATCGATGTTCGTCGCGCAGATCAGACGGAAGTCGACGTGGACGATCCGGTCGCTGCCGATCGGACGGTACTCGCGCTCCTGCAGCACGCGCAGCAGCTTGGTCTGCAGGTAGGGCGGCATCTCGCCGATCTCGTCGAGCAGCAGCGAGCCGCCCTCGGCCATCTCGAAGAGCCCTTCCTTGTCCATCGTCGCGCCGGTGAAGGCGCCCTTCTTGTAGCCGAACAGCTCGGACTCGATCAGGTCCTTCGGGATCGCCGCGCAGTTGATCTTGATGAACGGTCCCTTCGACCGTTTGCTGTTGTAGTGGATCGCGTTGGCGATCAGCTCCTTGCCGGTGCCGTTCTCGCCCTGGATGAGGATGTTCGCCTCGCTGGCCGCCACGCTCTCGATGAGCTCGAAGAGCTCCTGCATCTTCTTGCTCTTGCCGATCACGTTCTGGAACTTGTAGCGATCCTGCAGGCGGGCTTTGAGCTGCTCGTTCTCGTCGATGAGCGCCTTCTGCTTGATCGCCTTCTCGAGCTTGTCGAGCAGCCGCTCGGCGTCCACCGGCTTCTCGAGGAAGTCGAACGCGCCGGCCTTCACCGCCTCGACCGAGCGCGGGATGTTCCCCTGCCCGGTGATGACGATGACTTCCGCTTCGGGATCGAGCTGCTTGAACTTGCGGACGAGCTCGATGCCGTCCACGTCCGGCAGCATCATGTCGGTGATCACGGCGTCGGGACGCCAGGTCTTGAACAACTCCTCGCCGCGCGTGCCAATGAGCGCGCTCCGTACTTCGTAGCCGGCGTGCTCGAGAAGGATCTTGAGCCACTCCGTCATCGCAGGCTCATCATCTATTGCGAGCACGCGTTTCTTACGTTTGAGGCTCATGGTCCCTTAAGTGTAGTGAAAACGCGCAATGTGTCAATACACGGTTTAGTGATGTGTAGCAATGTAAGTCAATAACGATGAGCTTAGCTACAACTCATATTACCAGGCGACCTTAGGGGTTACGACCAACCCTCCGCGCCGATCAGCGGGACGAAGACACAGCCGACGCCCAGCGCCTCGGTGAACTGTCCGCCGGCGCGTGTGACGATGTGGAGCGTTTGCTGGTCGGACGGACCGACGGGAACGACGAGGCGGCCGCCATCCGAGAGCTGCTGCTTCAGCGGCTCGGGGACGCGCGGCGCGGCGGCCGCGACGAGGATGCCGTCGAACGGCGCGTGCGCGGGGCTGCCGAGCGTGCCGTCGCCGACGACGACTTCGACGTTCGTGTAGCCGAGCGCCGCGAGCCGCTGCCGCGCGGTCTCGGCGAGCTCGGGCCGCCGCTCGATCGTGATCACTTCGCGCGCCAGCTCGGCGAGAATCGCCGCCTGGTATCCCGAGCCGGTGCCGACGTCCAGCACGCGCTCGCCGCCGGTGAGGCGGAGCGCCTCGGTCATCACCGCCACCATGTACGGCTGCGAGATCGTCTGCCCGCTGCCGATCGGCAGCGCGCGATCGGCGTACGCGGCGGCGTGCGACTCGTCGGGGACGAACGCGTCGCGCGCGACGCGGCGCATCGCGTCGAGCACGCGCGCGTCGGCGATGCCGCGCGCGACGAGCTGATCGTCGATCCATGCCATAATCCGCTCATGTCCGAGGCCGATCCGAAAAAGGGCCGCGCGCCTTTTTCCGATGCCCTCCCGGTCCGGATCACCCCGGTGAAATCGAGCCTCCCGCCCGCGCCCGGCGCCGACGCGCCCACCATCTGCGATCGCTGCGGCGCGGAAATGTACCGCATGCACGCCGTCTGGCGCTGCCCTTCCTGCGGCTTCAAGACGGACTGCTGCGGATGGTAACGCTCGAGACCCACGTCGATCCCGCCGACGCGACGTTCCACACCAACCGGCAGCGGATGCAGCAGCTCGTCGACGAGCTGCGCCGGCGCGAAGCCGCGGCGCGGGACGGCGGCGGCCCGAAGTATCTCGAGCGCCATCGCGCGCAGGGCAAGCTGCCGGCGCGCGATCGCATCGCGCGGCTGCTCGATCCCGCGTCGCCGTTCCTCGAGCTGTCGCCGCTCGCCGCCGACGGCCTCTACGATGACGACGCGCCCGCGGCGGGGATCGTCACCGGCATCGGCCGCGTGTCGGGCCGCGAGGTGATGATCGTCGCGAACGACGCGACGGTGAAGGGCGGCACCTATTTTCCGATGACGGTGAAGAAGCACGTGCGCGCGCAGGAGATCGCGCTGCAGAACCGCCTGGCGTGCGTCTATCTCGTCGACTCCGGCGGCGCGTTCCTGCCGCTGCAGGCCGAGGTGTTCCCCGATCGCGATCACTTCGGCCGCATCTTCTTCAACCAGGCGCGCATGTCGGCGGAGCGGATCCCGCAAATCGCGGCCGTGATGGGCTCGTGCACCGCCGGCGGCGCGTACGTGCCCGCGATGTCGGACGAGACGATCATCGTCAAGGGCACGGGGACGATCTTTCTCGGCGGCCCGCCGCTCGTCAAAGCGGCGACGGGCGAGGAAGTGACGGCGGAAGAGCTGGGCGGCGCCGACGTGCACACGCGGCTCTCCGGCGTCGCCGACTACTTCGCCGAGGACGATGACCACGCGCTGGAGATCTGCCGCACCGTCGTCTCGACGCTCAACACCGCGAAGCATCTGCCGGCGGACATGGCCCCGCCCGAGGATCCGCGCTACGACCCGGCGGAGATCTACGGCATCGTCAACGCCGACATCCGCAAGCCGTACGACGTCCGGGAGATCATCGCGCGGCTCGTGGACGGATCGCGCTTCGACGAGTTCAAGGAGCGCTACGCGACGACGCTCGTCACCGGCTTCGCGCGGCTGCACGGCTTTCTGGCGGGCATCGTCGCGAACAACGGCGTCCTCTTCTCCGAGTCGGCGCTGAAGGCGGCGCACTTCATCGAGCTGTGCAACCTGCGCGGCGTCCCGCTGATCTTCCTGCAGAACATCACCGGCTTCATCGTCGGCAGCAAGTACGAGCGCGCGGGGATCGCGAAGGACGGCGCGAAGCTGGTGCACGCGGTCGCCAACTCGGTGGTGCCGAAATTCACCGTCGTCATCGGCGGATCGTTCGGCGCGGGCAACTACGGGATGTGCGGCCGCGCCTACGAGCCGCGGTTTCTGTGGATGTGGCCGAACGCGCGGATCTCGGTGATGGGCGCGCTGCAGGCGGCGTCGGTGCTCACGACGGTGAAGCGCGATCAGCTCGCGCGCGAGGGGAAGCCGTTCACGGAGGAGGAGGAAGCGGCGATCCGCGATCCGATCCTCGAGAAGTACGAGCACGAGGGATCGCCGTACTACTCCACCGCGCGGCTGTGGGACGACGGGATCCTCGATCCGGCGGGGACCCGGCACGCGCTGGCGCTCGGCATCTCCGCCGCGTACAACGCGCCGATCCCGGAACCGAAGTTCGGGGTGTTCCGCATGTGAGCGGGCGGATCATGTCGAGGACACAGAGGCGAACAGAGGACACAGAGACGTGGACCAGCTTGACCCGGCGATCTATCAGAACCTGATCGACGAACGGCGCGGAACGGTCCAGTATCTCCTCCTCAATCGGCCCGACGTGCGGAACGCGTTCAACGAGCACGTGATCGCGGAGCTGACGGCGTGGGCGGCGGCGACGGGCGAGGCCGCGGCGCGCGGCGACGTCCGCGTCGCGGTGATGGCCGGCGCGGGCAAGATGTTCTGCGCGGGCGCCGACATCGCGTGGATGTCGAAGACGGTCGCCTACACGGAGGAAGAAAACCTGCGCGACGCGGCGGCGATGTCCCGCATGTTCGCCGCGATCGACGCGCTGCCGCTTCCCGTGATCGGCCGCATCCAGGGCGCGGCGCTCGGCGGCGGCGCCGGCCTCGCCGCGGTCTGCGACATCGTCGTGGCCGCGGAGGATGCCGTGTTCGGCTTCACGGAAACGAAGCTCGGGATTCTGCCCGCGGTGATCTCGCCGTTCGCGCTCGCGAAGATCGGCCGCTCCGCGGCGCGCGAGCTGTTCCTGACGGGCGCCCGGTTCTCCGCCGCGCGGGCGAAGGAAATCGGCCTGGCGCACGCGGTCGTGCCGGCAGGAGAGCTCGACGCCGCCGTCGATCGCTACATCGGCGAGCTGTTGACCGCCGGTCCGCAGGCGATCGCGGCGGCGAAGGCGCTGATCCCCGACGTGTGGCCGCGAACCGCGGGCGACGCCGCCGCGATCACCTCCGCCGCAATCGCCACACGCCGCGTCTCGCCCGAAGGCCAGGAAGGGCTCCGCGCGTTCCTGGAGAAGCGACCGCCGCGCTGGACGGCGAAGCCGCGATGATCAGGCGGCTCCTCATCGCCAACCGCGGCGAGATTGCCGTCCGCATCGCGCGCGCGTGCCGCGAGCTGGCCGTCGAGAGCGTCGCCGTCTACTCCGACGCCGACGCCGGCGCGCCGCACGTGCTCTCCGCTGATCGCGCGGTGCGAATCGGTCCGCCGCCTGCCGTCGACAGCTACCTGTCGATCCCGAAGATTCTCGAGGCGGCGCGCAGCGCCGGCGCCGACGCCGTGCACCCCGGCTACGGATTTCTCTCGGAGAACGCCTCGTTCGCGCGCGCGTGCGCCGACGGCGGGCTGGTGTTCGTCGGCCCGCCGGCCGCCGCGATCGAGCGCATGGGATCGAAGATCGAGGCGCGGCGTCTCGCCGCGGCCGCCGGCGTGCCCGTCGTGCCGGGCGAAACGCCGCAGGACCAGAGCGACGCCGGCGTGCGCGACGCGATCGATCGCGTCGGGCTGCCAGCGCTCATCAAGGCGTCGGCGGGCGGCGGCGGCAAGGGGATGCGGACCGTGCGCGGCTCTGCGGAGATCGACGAGGCGATCCAGGCCGCGCGCCGCGAGGCCGCGGCGGCGTTCGGCGACGGGACGCTCTACGCCGAGCGCCTCGTCGAGCGCCCGCGCCACGTCGAAGTGCAGGTGTTCGGCGACGCGGACGGCCGCGTCCTGCACCTGTTCGAGCGCGACTGCTCGACGCAGCGGCGGCATCAGAAGGTGATCGAGGAGAGCCCGTCGCCTGCGGTGGCGCCGGCGCTGCGCGAGCGCATGACGCGCGCGGCCGTCGCCGCCGCCGCCGCCGTCGGCTATCGCAACGCGGGCACGATCGAATTCCTCGTCGACGGCAGCCACTTCTTCTTCCTCGAGATGAACACGCGCCTGCAGGTCGAGCATCCGGTGACGGAGCAGGTGACCGGGCTCGATCTCGTGCGCGCGCAGCTGCTCGTCGCCGGCGGCGAGCCGCTGCCGTGGCGGCAGTCGGAGATCGCGCAGCGCGGCCACGCGATCGAAGCGCGCGTGTACGCCGAAGATCCGTCGCGCGGGTTCCTTCCGCAGGCGGGACGCTTGTCGACCTACCGCGAGCCGCGGTGGCCGGGGGTTCGCATCGATTCAGGCGCCGCGGAAGGCGCCGACGTGACGATCTACTACGACCCGATGGTCGCGAAGGTGATCGCGACAGCCGAGACGCGCGACCTGGCGATCGCGAAGCTCGCGGCGGCGCTGCGCGAGTTCACGATTGGCGGCGTTCGCACGAACGTCGCGTTTCTCATCGCGATCCTGGAGTCGGCGGCGTTTCGCCTCGGCGAATTGGACACCGGGTTTCTCGACCGTGACGGAGCGGCGCTCGCGCAGACGCTGTCCCCACGTCCGCAATCCCCAATCAATCCGCAATCCGCAATCCGCAATCCGCGATACGGTGCTTCACCGTACGATCCGTGGTCCGGCCGCGCGAGCGCGCCGGCCGCGCCGGCGAGCGCGCCGCCGCAGACGCGCCGGCGCGGCGGATCGGCGGCGGCGGCGGCGCTCACGGCGCCGATGCCGGCCACCGTCCTCAAGGTGCACGTCAAACCGGGAGACGCCGTGCGCAAGGGCGACACCGTCGTGCTCCTCGAGGCGATGAAGATGGAGCTGCCCCTTCGCGCGCCGGCGGACGCGACGGTCGCCGCGGTTCACACGCGCGACGGCGAGCTCGTGCAGGCCGACGCCGTGCTGGTGGAGCTGCAATGAGCGCGGAGCGCGCCGCCACCGTCGCGGACGTTCGCGGCCGACGCGTCACGATCGTGGAGGTCGGGCCGCGCGACGGTCTGCAGAACGAGCACGCCCACGTCGCCACCGCCGACAAGATCGAGTTCGTCAATCGCCTGTCCGCCGCCGGGATTCCGGTGATCGAGGTCGGCGCGTTCGTCAGCCCGAAATGGGTGCCGCAGATGGCCGACGCCGCGCAGGTGTTCGCCGGCATCACGCGCGCGCCGGAGGTTCGCTACACCGCGCTCGTCCCCAACCTCGCGGGCCTCGATCGCGCGATGGCCGCGGGCGTCACGGAGATTGCGGTGTTCGCCGCGTCCACCGAGACGTTCAGCCGCAAGAACATCAACCAGACGATCGACGCATCGCTCGCCGGCTACAAAGACGTGTGCGATCGCGCGCTCGCGTCCGGCATGCGCGTCCGCGGGTACCTGTCGACCGCCTTCGGCTGCCCCTTCGAGGGCGACGTCGCGCCGGAGCGCGTCGCCGACGTCGCGGCGCGGCTCGCCGATCTCGGCGTCTTCGAGGTGGCCGTCAGCGACACGATCGGGATCGCGCACCCCGGACAGGTGCCGCGCGTCCTCGACGCGGTGCTCGCGCGGCTGCCGGCGAACCGGATCGCGCTGCACTTTCACGACACGCGCGGCACGGCGCTCGCCAATGTCCTCGCCTCGCTGCCGTTCGGCATCGCGACGTTCGACGCCTCGAGCGGCGGGCTCGGCGGCTGCCCCTACGCGCCGGGCGCCGCCGGCAACCTGGCCACCGACGATCTGATCTACATGCTCGACGGACTTGGAATCGAGACCGGCGTGCGGCTCGACAAGGTGAGCGAGGCGTCCGCGTTCATCGCCTCGAAGATCGATCACGACCTGCCGTCGCGGTACGCCCAGGCGTACCGCGCGTCGCGCCAAAAAAAATAGAGGGAACCTCAGGCGGTGGCGGTCTTGTCGGCCGGCGCGGCGGACGTCTCGCCCTGCAGCACTTTGACGACGTCCTCGAAGGGCACCATGTTGATCGCGTCGTAGTCTGGCGGGCAGCCGAACTCGCGCTGCTGCGGCGCCGTCGGGTTGCCGAGCGTTACGCAGAGACCGCAGCCGATGCACAGATCCGCGCGGACCGCGCACACCATGCGTCCGTCGCGATCGGGCTCTTCGACGATGCAGCCGGCCACCGGACAGGCGGCCTGGCAAATCGAGCACGCGAACGCGCCGAAGCAGCGGTCGGGATCGATGACCGCGATGGTCTTCGGGGCCTTCTTGCGCGGCCCGGACATCATCTTCGTCCACATAGAACGTCGATTATATCGGAATCAGCGGAGCATGTGCCCGGTGAGCGGCGAGCCGACCTCGGGCATCGTCGCGTAGAGCGACGCGTTGTCCTCGTAGATGATGTTGTTCGCGTTGGTCGCGAAGAAGCGCGTGTTCGACGAGTCGGTCGGATCCGCGCCCGCGACCCACGCCTGTCCGCCGGCGCCGGCCGCCAGACCGTTGCACGACGCCGGCGCCGCGGCAAACGGCGTCGCCGTCAACTGGATCGTGTAGCCCGCCTTCACCACCGTGTCCGCCGCGCCGAGGTTCGCCGAGATGAACGACTCGTGGCTGTTCGGCGGCGCCGTGCCGAGCGTCGACAGGTTCGGCGCGTAGAAGCCGCCGCCGCACGTCAACGCGAACGTGAGCTCCGCGCTGCCGACCGCGCGCATCGACCCGATCGCGGACGCGGCGCCCGCGGACTGTTTGGCCATGATGAGCCGCGGCATCGCGATGCTCATGAGCAACCCGATGACCCCGGTCACGAAAATCATGTCGATCAGCGCGAAACCGCGCGCTTTGCGAAGCACCGCTTGTCTCCTGTGCCGCGGGAACTGCAGGGCTCGTGCCGTTTTCATGGTGTAAACGAAGTGTATTGTAATCAGTGGCTTACGCATCAGCGACCCTGCCGGCGATATGACAAAACATGACATTAAATGTCAAATCGCCGCAGGGCTGACAAAACTTGCCACTGATGTTTCGGTCGGACGGGCGGCTGTCTGCAGGCTCGGCTAGCCGGCCCGCATGAGCCGTTCGCTGAGGCCGTCGACGAGGTCGCGGTCGGGCTGGGGGAGATCGTGGAAGAAGCAGTTGATCGCCTCGACGATGACGCGCCACTGCGCGAGCCCGGTGACTGCGCTGAGCGCGTTGAGGCGCGCCTTGAACTCGACTGGAACACGAATACTCAGCTGTGGGTAATCCTTGACCTTCTCTCCGTCCTTGGCTCCCGCTGGCGGCCGGCCGGCCCGGCGAATTTTCACGCGGTTTTCGGACATGATCAAATTGCGCTGGCGCGGCACGGTTGAAATGCGCGAACTCCGGTGCGCATCGGACGCGTGCCCTCATCGTCGGCAGTGAACGCCAGCCGCGTTAACACGTTGAGACATAGTGCAAGGAGGGAGCCATGGCGCGCGCCGCGCGATGCGCGGCTCGCCGAGCCGGCGCGATAACTGATTGCGCGGCGCCGACTTCTGGCACGCGTGTTCGAACCGGCGACGCTCCGTCGCCCCTTCTGACGCGGCTCGACCATCGCCGCGTCATTTTCCTCGGTACTGGCGACGTGTTTCCCTGGCGTTCGGGTTGCATCACGTCGGCGGCGTGGCCGAGAACTCTGTATCGACTCCCGATCGCCGGACGAAGCCCGGCAGCGATCGTCGCAAGCATTCGCGCAGCGGACGCCGCGCTCACGATCCGCATACGAACTGGCGGCGCATCGCGTGGCTCTTCGCCGCTTACGCGATCTATCTGAGCGTGCGCGCGCTGCCCGAAGCGATGAAATCGCTGCCGACGGTGATCAAGACGCTGCCCGACACCGTGAAGAAAATGTTCCGCAAGGAGCCGACGACGCCCGCTTAGCGCCGCGACAGATCCGGAGCGTCCTCGCCGAGCGCCGTCGCCAGATCGATCTGGTGCTCCTGCTCCTGCCGGAGGATCTCGCGAATGTCCTCGGCGATCGCGAACTCGCCGAGCGACTCGCACTGGCGCACCCGCTCGCGGTATGCCCGGATCGTGTCGTTCTCGTTCTGCAGATCCGCGCGCAGCATCTCCTCGGGCTTCTCCGAGAGCTTCACGGGCAGCGGCGTCGCGTTCGGCATGCCGCCCAGATAGTCGATGTGTTTCGACACGATGAGCGCATGCTGCAGCTCCTGGCCCGCATGCTTCACGAGCTCCTTCGCGATGCTCATGTACTGCGCGCCTTTGAGAACCTGCGAGTACACGACGTAGGCGATGATTGCCTGGTATTCCCGCGAGAGGTCTTCGTTCAGTCGATCGATGAGTTGCTGTCTTGTCACGGTCGCATCAGCCATCGTCTTCTCCGTGGTGCTATCGTAAGCGAATCGGCGCGGCGAACCAGCTCGAGCGCCCGACAAATGTCACGGGACTTGTTCTTGCACTAACACGACGTTTATGAACAGCATGCATACGCTCAGATCGCGCGGGCTCGCGTCGCTCCTCGTCTGCATGTCGGCCGCGCTGGTGGCGGCGCAAACCGCCATCGCGCCGCCGCCGAACAACTACACGCCCGAACAGGACGTGGAACTCGGCCGCAAGGCGGCGGCCGACGCGCGCCAGCAGCTTCCCATCATGCACGACGATGCCGTCGCGTCGTACATCGACGAGGTCGGCCATCGCCTCGTCGACGCGATTCCACCAGAGCTGCGGCACTCGGAGTTCCGCTATTCGTTCGAGCCGGTCAACGTGCGCGAGATCAACGCGTTCGCGCTGCCCGGCGGGCCGATGTTCGTCAACCGCGGCATGATCGAAGCGGCGCACACGGAAGGCGAGGTGGCCGGCGTCATGGCGCACGAGTTGAGCCACGTCGTGCTGCGCCACGGCACGGCGCAGGCGAGCAAGGCGACCAAGTACGAGGTCGGCCAGGTGGCCGGCGCCGTGCTCGGCGCGATCATCGGCGGCGGCTGGGGGCAGGTGATCTCGCAGGGAACGCAGTTCGGCCTCGGCGCCGCGTTCCTGCGCTTCAGCCGCGAGTACGAGAAGCAGGCGGACCTCGAAGGCTCGCACATCATGGCGCGCGCCGGCTACGACCCGCGCGACATGGCGAACATGTTCCGGACGATCGAGAAGCAGGGCGGCGCCGGCGGTCCGCAGTGGCTGAGCGATCACCCGAACCCCGGCAACCGCGTCGAGTACATCACGCAGGAAGCCGAGAAGCTGCGCGTCGAGAATCCGGTCCGCGATTCGCGCAACTTCCAGCAGATTCAGGCGCATCTCAAGCAGCTCCCGCGCGCGCCGACGACCGAGGACGCGACCCGCAACGCGGGGCGGCCGACCGGGACGAGCGGACGCGCGCCGATTCCGGGCGGTCGCATCGAGCCGCCGGCGTCGAGCTACCGCACCTACAACGAAGGGAATCTGTTCCGCGTGAGCGTGCCGGCGAACTGGCGCGAGCTGCAGGGCGGAACCAACTCGGTGACCTTCGCGCCCGAAGGCGCCTACGGCACGGCGAACGGTCAGAATGTGTTCACGCACGGCGTCGAGTTCGGCGTCGGCCGCAACGAAACGCACGACCTGCAGGGGGCGACGCAGGAGCTGCTGGACTCGCTCGCGCGCGGCAACCCGAACCTGGGACGCGCGTCGCGGTTCGAACGCGTCAACGTGGGCGACCGCCGCGGACTGCGGACCGTCCTCACCAACCGGTCGGAGACCGGCGGCGTCGAGAACATTCAGGTCGTGACGACGCAGCTGCGCGACGGCAATCTGCTGTACGCGATCGGCGTCGCGCCGCAGGCCGAGTTCGGATCCTACCGGGGCGTCTTTGATCGGATCGTCGGATCGCTCGACATCACGGACGGGAACCGGTAGGTCGCGCAGGTCAGGCAGGTTAGGCAGGTCGGGCGGGTCGGGCGGGTTTGTCGGTAGAACAGCGATCCTTGGCGTCCTCCGCGAACCTGCCAGGCCCGCCCGCCCTGCCCGGCCTGCCAGGCCGCCCGCCCTGCCCGGCCTGCCAGGCCCGCCCGACCTGCCCGGCCCGCGTCAGAACCGCAGCGTCACTCCGGCGCTGGCGCGGAAGAAGTCGAGCGGCGCGTTGCTGAAGACGCCGCCCAGCGTAATGTCCTGCAGCGTCCGCACGTGCCGCACGTCGCCGCGAATCCCGAACGTGTGGCCGAAGTAGACGTTGACGCCGCCACCGATATCCCAGCCCAGCGTGTTCTGATCCGACGCGATGCTCGACGGATCGAGCTTCCCGTGCGGCCGCACGAGCCCGAGGCCGACGAGGCCGTACGGCTGCACCGGTCCGGCAGGAATCACCACGAGCAGGTTGCTCATGAGCGTCAGCACGGCGTTGTCGGCGCCCGGCGCGCTCCCGAAGAAGTCCGGCGCGTAGCCGAAGTCCTCCTCGAATCCGAACAGGCCGCCGGTCGTGCCGACCGAGAGGCCCCAGTTCGTGCGGTGCTCCTCGCAGCTGCGGAGGCTGACGCAGTTCTGCGAATCGCCGCCGAAGTTGTAGCCCACGAAGCCGGAGAGAAAGCCGTCGGCGCGCGCCGGCGCCGCCCGCAGGACGACGAGTGAGACGAGCGCGATCAGAAGGACGCGTGGCTGCATCCGTTGATGGTAGCGCGGTTCGGGACGGCCTGAAGGCCGTCCCCTGCCGGGAATGTAGGGCACGGCCTTCAGGCCGTGCCGCGAATCGTCTTCCAGTTCTTGATCAGGTGGTCTGCGGTCCGCCACGCGAGCGCCTGCACCGTGAGCGTCGGATTGTGGGCGCCGCTCGTTCCCATCACCGACGCGCCGAGGACGCCGAGGTTCGGCGCCTCGTGCGAGAACCCATACCGATCGACGACGTTGGTCTCGACGTTGTCGCCCATGCGCGTCCCGCCGTAGGCGTGCGTCGACACGCCCATCGCGCCGCCGAGCGGGGCGCGCGTGATCGCGATCGCGCCCGCCTCGCGGTACCAATGCTCCATCTTGTCCTGCATGAAGCCGGCGATCTTCCGCTCGTTCTCCTTGAACTCCGCGGTGACGCGGCACACCGGGTAGCCGAGCGGATCCTTCACCTCGGGATCGAGGTCGAGATAGTTGTCCTCGTACGGCAGCGTCGTCTTCTGGATGTACGAGCTGTGCGAGCGGTCGGCGTTCTCCCTGATGAACGCCTTCCACTGCGGGCCCCACGCCGGCGCGCGGCCGAACGTGTTCATGCCGGCCGCCGCGATCGGACGCCGATCCGACATCGCCCACAGATTGCCGCCGCCGATGAAATCGAGGCGCGCGTGATCGAAGTTGTCGTCGGCCCAGTCGTCGACGGCGACGCCCTGCGCCGGCAGGCCGTACCAGCTCTTGAGATCGAACGGAAAGAGCGCGCTCACCGGCGCGCCCTGGTGGTGGCTGAAGTAATGGCGGCCGACCTGGCGGTGATTGTTCGAGAGGCCGTTCGGAAACGCCTTCGACTTCGAGAGCAGCAGCAGCCGCGTGTTCTCGTACGTGAAGCTCGCGAGCAGGACGACCTTCGCCGGCTGGAAGTACTCGACGCCGTCGGTGACGTAGTTCACGCCGGCGACGCGCGCGTCGCTCGCGGCCTCGATCGTCGTGACGTGCGCCCGCGTGACGACCTTCAGCCGTCCGGTCGCCTGCGCGCGCGGAATCGTCGTGACCGCCGTGGAGTTCTTGGCGTCCACGTGGCAGCCGCCGCGATTGCAGAAGCCGTGGTACATGCAACCCGACCGGTTCTGATACGGCCGCGAGTTGACGGCCGCCGGGCCGGGGAACGGATGCCAGCCGAGCGATCGCGCCGCGCCAGCCATCTTCTCGAGAAACTCCGTGTGGCGCAGCGGCGGCATCGGGTAGGCGCGTCGGCGCGGCCCCTCGAATCGATTGCCGCGCGGATCGAGCGTGCCCCCGATGTTCCCCGCCTGCCCCGACACGCCGATCTCGTACTCGACCTTGTCGTAGTACGGCTCGAGCTCCTCGAGACCGAATGGCCAGTCCTCGACGGTCGACCCGTTGGGAATCCGCGACGCGCCGTACCGCCGCGTCGTCTCGCCGACGACCTTGAAGTCCCAGGGGTTCAGCCGCCAGCTCTGCGCCCAGTAGTGCAGCGTGGTGCCGCCGACGGCGTTCTGCATCGGATGGATCGTCCCGCGCGCGCCGGCGGGGGACGATCGATTGGCGCGCGACGTCGGGATTTCCTGGTTCGCCTTCTGGACGCCCTGCGGCCATCCGCGGAAGTTGTTGCGCAGCTCGTCGGGCGCGAAGTCGCGCCGCGTGAGCCACGTGCCGGCCTCGAGCCCGATCACGTCGAGGCCCGCCTGCGCGAGCGGCAGCGCCGCGACGCCGCCGGCCGCGCCGAGGCCGACGATGACGACGTCGGTTTCCTTCAGCTTCGTCGCCATGGCCGCTCCTCGTTCCCGTCCGTCGCGCGCGCGCGCGACTTCGTGAACGCGTCGTAGTCGTACGCCGACTTGTGATTCGACTTGAGCTCGTTCCTCTGCAGCTTCTGCTGGTCCTCGGCCGTCACCATCGTGCGCACGCCTGGATATCCGAGCAGATCCCAGCCGACGAAGTTCGCGTTGCCGCCGTAGTAGGGATCGCCGAACGTCCCCTGGTGCGTGTGGCTCAGCACGAGCGCGAAGAACGCGGCGGAGCTGCCCGCGACTCCGCCGGCCTTGCCGCTCTCGACGTCGACGAGCACCGCATCCTGATCGGCCGGCGCGAGCTCGGCGAACGGTTTGCCGCGCGACGATCGCGCGTAGCGGTCGAGCGCCGCGAGGCCCGAGGTGTACGCCGCGCGCGACGAGGCGAGCGCGCCGCCGAGCGCGCGATCGATGTAGTGGACCGCGCGCGCTTCGGTCGCGCCCGGCCCGCTCGCGTCGGTCGGGATCAGCCGCGCGACGATCGCGTCGAGCAGATCGGCCTCGGCGGCCGTGAGGTGCTCGAGCGGCTCGCGCGCCGCGGGTCCGTTCTCATGCAGGGCGACCCTTTCAGCGTCGCCGTCGCCCTCGCCCTCATCGCGACCCTGCAAGCGTCGCCCTACAGCGCCAATTGCTGCCGCACGCAACAACAGATCGCGTCGTGAGATGAACGTCATGGCGCTTTCCTCGTCCGATCACGAAGTCATTGCAGCTTCACGACGAAGCGGCCGCGCGCGCCGCCGCCGATGAGCGTCGCAAACGCGTCGGGCAGATCCTCGAGCGCGATTTCGCGCGCGACCTGGCGCAGCCCGGCCGGCCTGAGATCGGTCGCCAGCCGCTGCCACACCTGGCGCCGCTTCGCCTGCGGACACATCACCGAATCGATCCCGAGCAGCTTGACGCCGCGCAGGATGAACGGCATCACCGTCGTGTGCAGCTCCGTGCCGCCGGTGAGCCCCGCGCTCGCGATCGCGCCGTTGTAGGCCATCGTCCGCGTGAGCCACGCGAGCGTCTCGCCGCCGACGGCGTCGACGGCGCCGGCCCACGCCGCCTTCTCGAGCGGCCGCGTGCCCATCTGCAGGCCGTTGCGCGAGAGAATCTCCTTCGCGCCGAGCGAGCGCAGGAACTCGTGCTCGCCGTCCTTGCCGGTGAAGGCCGTCACGCTGTAGCCGAGGCCGGCGAGCATCTGGATCGCGAGCGTGCCGACGCCGCCCGTCGCGCCGGTCACGATCACCGGCCCGGACGCCGACGTCAGCCCGTTCTGCTCCATGTCGACGATCGCGAGCGCCGCCGTGAAGCCGGCGGTTCCGATCGCCATCACGTCGAAGAGCGACAGATCGTCGGGAACCGGTACGACCCAGTCCGCCGGCACGCGCGCGAACGCGGCGTAGCCCCCGTCGTGCGCGACGCCGAGATCGTGGCCGGTGACGAGGACGCCGTCGCCTTCGCGAAACCGCGGATCGCTCGTCGACGCGACGGTGCCCGCGACGTCGATGCCCGGCACGAGCGGAAATCGCCGGATGATCTTGCCGGCGCCGGTCGCCGCGAGCGCGTCCTTGTAGTTGACGCTCGAGTAGGCGGCGCGGATGACGACGTCGCCGGCGCTCAGGTCGTCGAGCGCCATCGAGACGACGCGCCCCTGCACGCGGCCGCCTTCGTCGAAGACGCGGAAGGCGCGAAACGTCTCCACCTATCGCTTCCGCCGCGTTTTTTCCGCCTCGAAGAGCGCCGCGATCTCCTCGTGGCCGCGCATCGCCGCGTACATCCACGCCGTCCGCTCGAGCTTGTCGGCGACGTCCATGTCGGCGCCGTGCTGCAGCAGCACGCGCACGACGTCGATGAAGCCGGAGGCCGTCGCCTTGATCAGCGGCGTCCACCCGTCGTTGTCGGTCACGTTGATGTTCGCGCCGCGCTCGAGCAGCAGCGCGACGACGTCGGGGCAGTTCTCGGCGGCCGCCGCCATCAGCGGCGATGGGCCGCCGCGGGCGCCGTTGGCATCGAGCCGGGCGCCGAGGAGCACGCGCACCGTCGGCGCGGAGCAGCCGCTCGCGGCAAGAAGGAGATCGGCGGGCTTCGGCGTCGCGCCGCGCTTCTGCAGCAGATCGACGGCCTCGGTGGATCCCGAGGCCGCCGCGTAGGTGAGCGCGCCTCCGCCGCTGACGTCCGCGACGCGGATATCGGCGCCCGCGTCGATGAGCGCGCGCACGACCGCGGCGTCGCCGTTCGACGCGGCCGCCATCAGCGCGGTGCGGCCCTGATTGTCGTGCGCGTTCACGTCCGCGCGGCTCGCGATGAGGGCGCGCACCGGATCGAGATAGCCGCCGAACGCGGCGACCATCACCGCCGTCATGCCGCCGAGCGTCCGCGCGTCGACGTTCGCGCCGCTCGCGAGGAGCAGACGGACGGCGTCGCCGCGATTCGCCGACGCCGCGCGCATCAGCGCCGTCGTCTTGTCGTCCGATGCGGCGTTGACGTCGGCCTTCGCGGCGATGAGCAGCGCGGCGATCGCCACGTGGCCCTGCGACGACGCGATCATCAGCGGCGTCATGCCCGTGTCGTCGGGCGCGTTCACGTCGGCGCCGCCGGCGATCAGCTGGCGCACGACATCGGCCTGCCCGTAGAGCGCCGCATCGGCGAGCGACGGCGGTTGAGCGGCGAGCGGCGCGACCGCGGCCGCGGCGACGAGAAGCGCGCGAAGCACGGCGGGGAGCACGGTGGCGGAAGACGATAGCATATGGTACCGTGTCGAGGTTTCACATTCGCGGATGAACGTCGACCACCGCTACACGCAGACGCAGAAGCGCTACGCCGCCGACGACCTCGAGACGATGAGCGAGGCGCGGAACTATCAGGCGCACGTCTTCGATCTCGTGCGGCCGCATCTGGGCGCGCACGTGCTCGAGGTCGGCTGCGGCATCGGCACGATGACGCGTCAGCTGCTCGACCACGCGGAGCGCGTCGTCTGCATCGAGCCGAACCTGAACTGCGCGACGCGCGCGCGCGAGGCGCTCGCCGGCAGCCATCGCGTCACGATTCGCGTGTGCCACCTCGAGGAGTGCAGCCGCGTCGAGCTGCAGGAGCAGCGCTTCGACACGATCGTCTGCGTGAACGTGCTCGAGCACATCGAGGACGACATCCGCGCGCTCGCGCTGTTCCGCGACATCGTCGCGGGCACGGGCGGGCGCGTCCTCGTGTTCGTGCCGGCGGTCCAGCGGCTGTACGGGCCGCACGACGCGGCGCTCGGGCACCACCGGCGCTACTCGAAGCGCACGCTCGGGGCCGCGTTCGCCGCCGCGGGACTCGACGTCGAGTCGATCCGCTACACGAACCCGCTCGGGCTGCTCGGCTGGATGTACAACCTGCACGTGAGCGGCAACACCGAGCACAGCGCCGGCCAGGTGCGCCTGTTCGATCGCTTCGTCGCGCCGTGGGCGCTGCCGCTCGAGCGGCTCATCGTTCCCCCGATCGGCCTGTCGCTGTTCGCCGTGGGACGCGCCCGCGCTCACGCATGACGCCGGCGGACTCCGCGCGCCGGCCATCGGCGCACGCCCTGCCGCGCGATCCGCTGCTCTCGGTCGTGATGCCCGTCTACAACGAGCGCGATACGGTGGAGGAGATCATCCGCCGCGTCGCCGCGCTGCCGATGCGCATCGAGCTGATCGTCGTCGACGACGTGTCGACCGACGGCACGAGCGAGATCCTCGATCGGCTGCAGTCGGAGCTCCGGTTCACGCTGCTGAAGCAGCCGCGCAACGCGGGCAAGGGCGCGGCGCTCCGGCGCGGCTTCGCGGCCGTCACCGGCGATCTGATCGTCGTGCAGGACGCCGACCTCGAGTACCACCCGGAAGAATATCCCCTGATGACGAACCTGATCGTGTCGGGGCGCGCCGACGTCGTCTACGGCTCGCGGTTCCTCGGCACGCACCGCGTCTTCCTGCTGACGCATTACCTCGGGAACCGGCTCCTCACCTTCATCACCAACGTCCTCTACAACACGATGCTCACCGACATGGAGACGTGCTACAAGGTGATGCGCGCCGACGTGCTGCGATCGATCGAGCTGAAGTCGAACGGCTTCGGCATCGAGCCCGAGATCACCGCGAAGGTGTTCAAGCGGCGCTACAAGGTGTACGAGGTGCCGATCAGCTACGACGGCCGCGGCTACGACGAGGGCAAGAAGATCACATGGCGCGACGGCGTCGTCGCGCTGTGGGTGCTCGTGAAGTACCGCTTCACGGAGTAGGCCATGCGCCGAGCACTTGCGGTCGCCGCCCTTCTGATGCTGCCGCGCGGCGCCACCGCGCAGGAGACGCCGCGCGTAGGCCTGGTCTTCACGTTTCCTGCGGCCGTCGGCATGGCGATCAAAGCGTCAGATCGGATCACCGTCCGTCCGGATATCGGGTTGTCGAAGGGTACTTCGGAAACGACGACGACGATTACGGTGCCGATCCTCTTCCCCGCCGACGCGGCGCCGATTGCCACGACCAGAACGACGACCACCGACTCGTGGTCGGCATCGGTCGGACTGAGCGCGATCGTGTACCTCGCGGCGCCCGACGCCTTTCGGGCGTACGTCGCGCCGCGGTTCGCGTACTCGCGGGCCAGCACGACCCTGCCGCTCGCGTCGATCGCGTTCGATTCGTCCGGCTCCATTCCGACGGCGACGACTACGACCACGACCTCGACGTCGTCGAACTACGAGTGGTCCGGCAGCTTCGGCGCGCAGTACGCGCTCAGCCGGCGGTTCGTCGTGTTCGGCGAAGCAGGACCGCGCTACCGGCGATCGACGAGCAGCCCGTTCGTGTCGGCGCTCACCCGCACCGAGGGGAAGGCGTGGTCGGTCGGCATCCAGAGCGGCGTCGGCGTGATTCTCTATTTCGGATCCTAGTCGACGGTTACGTAGGCGATGGGCTTCAGCCCGTCGCTCTCGGCCGGGCCCGAAGGCCGGCCACTACGTAATGCGCCACACGACCGGGTCTTCACCGCGCCGTCGCCGGACGCCGCGCGAGAATCCCCTCCATCTCGTCCATCACGCGGTTCATCGTCTTGATCGTGAGGTCGAGCGGCTCGTCGGTCGTCATGTCGACCCCGGCGTCGCGCAGCAGATCGATCGGGTACTTCGAGCCGCCGGCGCTCAGGAACCGCAGGTAGCGTTCCTTCGCGCTCTGGTCGCCCGCCTTCACCTTCGCCGCCAGCGCCTCGGACGCCATGAACGACGTCGCGTACTGGAAGACGTAGAAGTCGCGGTAGAAGTGCGGCACGAAGCTCCATTCGTGGGCGATGTAGTCGTCGACGCGGCAGATGCCCTGCGCGTCGCCGTAGTACTTCTTCGTGATCTCGAGGTACAGCGCCGCGAGCGCGTCGCCGGTGATCGGCTGCCCCTTCGCGGCCCGCTCGTGCATCCGCAGCTCGAACTCGGCGAACTGCGTCTGCCGGAACATCGTCCCCTTGATGTTCTCGAGATAGTTGCCGAGCAGCGCGAGCCGCGTGTCGTCGTCCTTGATCTTCTTGAGGACCGCGTCGATGAGCAGCGACTCGTTGAACGTCGACGCGACCTCGGCGACGAAGATCGGGTAGCCGGCGAGCGGGTACGGCTGCGTCTTGTTCGAGAAGTAGCTCTGCATCGTGTGCCCGAGCTCGTGCGCGAGCGTGCTCACGTCGGCGTACTTGCCCATGAAGTTGATGAGCATGTACGGGTGGACGTCGTAGGCGCCGCCGTTCGAGTAGGCGCCCGACCGCTTGCCCTCGCTCGGCAGCAGATCGATCCACCGTTCCTTGAACGCGCGCTGAATCGTCGCACCGTACTCGGGCCCGAGCGGCGCGACGGCATCGAGCACGATCTGCTGCGCCTCCTCGGGTGTGTAATCGAGCTTCACCGATCCGACCAGCGGCGCGTAGAGATCGTAGTAGTGCAGCTCCGGCAGGCCGAGAATCCGCTTGCGCAGCTTCAGGTACCGGTGGAACGCCGGCAGATTGCGGTTCACGCCGTCGACGAGCCGCGTGTAGACCGACACCGGGATGTTCGCGCCGTCGAGCGAGGCCTCGAGCGCCGTCGCGTAATGCCGCGCCTTCGCGAAGAACGCCACCTTCTGCACCTCGCCGTCCATCGTGGTGCCGAAAGTTCGCCGGAAGCCGCCGAGCGCGCTGAAGAAGGCCGACATCACCTTCTCGCGATCGCTGCGGTTCGGCAGCGCGCGCAGATCGTTGAATGCCGCCTGATCGAGCTTCACCGTCCGGCCGTCGCTCAGCGTGATCGACGGGTACGGAAAATCAGCGTTCGACAGGATGCCGAACGCGTTCGCCGCGGCGGAGGCCATCGGCCCCGCGTCGGCGAGCAGCCGCTCGTCGTCCGCGCTGAGCGTGTGCGCCGCGCGCCGCGCGACGTCCTCGAGGTAGAAGCGGTACATCTTCAGGCGCGGCTCGGAAGCGGCCAGCCGATCGAGCGACGCCTTGCCCGCGCGCAACAGCTCCGGCTCGATGAACGCCGACGCGGCGCCGAACGCCGACGCGAGCTGCGTCATCTCCTGACGCATCCCCTGATGCTGGCTGTCGCGCGTGTCCTCGTCGCCGAGCATGCCCGCGTACGCGTAGAGCCGCGAGAGCTCTTTGTCGAGCGCCGACTGGCGCTCGAGCGCGTCGGCAAGCGTCGACGCAGACGAGGCGAGCCTGCCCTCGAACTGCTTCAGCGACGGCAACTCGGCGGCGAGCTTCTCCTTCGCCGCGCGCCACGCCGCGTCGCTCGGGTAGATCTCGGCGAGATTCCACTTGTACTGCTGGGGAACTTTCGCGCGGTCGCGCTCCTGCGCGAGCACGGCCGTCGAACACGCGGCGACAAGAAGGGCGATGAGCGTCCGCTTCATCGGGCCATTCTATCCGAGGCATTCGAGTTGCAGTGGTCACGCGGATGGGGTCCCGGGTGCAGATCGATCGCCGAAAGCATGAGGTCGACATCACTGAACACGTCCTCGAAGGCGTGCATACTGAAGTGGACCCCGAGGCGTCGCGCTGGCCGCTCGGCATCGTCGCATGCGCCGTTCGGGTGCACGTGGTGGCCGACCGCGACGACTCTACGGAATGGTCAGATCGGCCACGACGGGAAGATGATCGGAGGCGCTGACCGCATCCGGATCGCGGACGACGTCGATGCCGGCGAGCCGTTCGCGAAACGCCGACGGCACGAAGACGTAGTCGAGCCGCACGTGCGGATCCCATGACGGCATCGTGAAGCCCGCATCCCCGGGATGGCACGCGCGGAACCCGTCCACATATCCCGCATCCGCGACCGTTTGAATCGTCCGCCATTTGATTCTGCCGCCACTGAGCCAGACGAATGGCCGCAGGCGCGCGGGCAAGCGCCGGACGTCGAGATCCTCTCCGGGCGCCAGCGTGTTGAAATCGCCCGCGAGCACGTGAAAGCCGTCCTGATGCGCGGCGATCGCGTTCAGCAGCGCGCGCAGCTCGATGATCCGACGCCGCTCGGTCCACGCCGCGTGCACGGCGCTCAGATGCACGCCGAAAATCCGGATCGGCACGTCCTGCGGCACGACGTCGACGAACGCATGGCGTGAGAAGCGCGGCCGATGCCAGTGCGCGTGCACGACGGGGCCGCGGCTCAGGAACCCGAGCGACTGCCGCGCGAACGATCGCGCTTCGCGCATCCCCGTCCGCTCGGCCAGCGCCGCGACGACGTCCGGACGCGTCGCCTCCTGCAGCACGACGACGTCGGGCCGGCACGCGTTGACGACGCGCGCGATCGCGTCGACGCGGCCCGCGCCGCCGCGCTGGATGTTGTAGGTGAGGAGACGGAACGTCATGGACGCGCGCCGCCGGTCACCGAGATGCCGGGCGGCTTCTCGAACAGCGTGAGGTACGGCTGCCCGAGCAGATCGCCGCGGAACAGGATCACGATGTCGCGCGACGCCTGGATGTTCACCGGCCGCCCGACGAGGTCCATCAGCGCGCGGCGCAGCGGCACGAGATCGGGCGCGATGTCCGGATCGTCGTCGCTCAGCGGGCGCGAGTGCACGCCCGGCACGAAGAAACCGGTCGGCTTGAAGAACAGGAGCGCGCCGGCGCCGACGAGCGTGAGATCCAGATCGCTCGTGCCGGGGCCGTCGCTGTCGAACGGCGCGCCGTCGTTCCAGCGGCAGCCGGTGACGGCGCTGCCGCGCAGAACCGCGGTCGTGCCGTCGGGAACGACGTCGCGGACGGTGCGGCAGAAGGCCTCGAAGCGATCGATGCGGCCGTCGAACGCGAGGCGTATCACGTTGTCGCGCTTCTGCGCCTCGGTGAGATCGCCCTGTACGACCTCATCCGGCACCGGGTCCTCCATATACGCGATCGATTCAAAGGACGCGCCGCGGCGGCGGACGGACCGCCGATTATCGCCCAGCCGTCGCAGGACGCGGACCATGCGCGGCGGCCACGGAATTGACGTGGGGAGCCATTTGGCGCACAATGAGAGCCATATGGCTCACTCCGCCGCCGCGGACGCGCCCGCCCGACTCGCGCCGGACGCGCCCGGCGGCGACGTCGCGCGCTTCCACCGCTTCCTGCACGAGGGGCCGCCGGGGCCGCACGCCTACGCGGTGCTCCTCGGGCTCGACGTGTTCGATACGCCCGAGCTCCTCCGCAGCATCCGGAGAGGATTCCCGTATCGCACCCTCGAGCGCTTCCAGCGCAACACCTCGCTGGCGCTCGATCGCATTACCGAGCTCGTCGACATCCCGCGACGCACGCTCACCCGCCGCAAGAGCGAAGGGCGGCTGCTGCCCGCGGAATCGGATCGGCTGCTGAGCGCGTCGCGCCTCTTCGGCCGCGCGCTGGCGCTCTTCGAGGGCGATCGCGACGCCGCGGCCGATTGGCTCACCGCGCCGCAGCGCGCGCTCGGCGGCGGCGTGCCGATCGAGCTCGCGCGCACCGAGCTCGGCGCGCGCGAGGTGGAATCCGTTCTCGGCCGCCTCGAGCAGGGCGTCTTCCTGTAAGTGGTCACCGGCTGGCGCATCGTGAAAGGCCCGTACGCGGCGGCGGCGTTCGACGGCGAAGGGGCGAGGCGATACGGCGGCCGTTGGAATTCACCGGGGGCGCCGGTCGTGTACACGGCAGGGAGCCAGGCGCTCGCCGCGCTCGAGATGCTCGTGCATCTGGGAACGAGCGCGGTGCTGCCGGCGTACGTCTCGATCGCGTGCGCGTTCGACGAGTCGATCGTGCTGCGGCTCGATCGCCATAGGCTGCCGCGGTCATGGCAAAGCTACCCGTCGCCGCCGCGCCTGGCGCTCCTCGGCGACGCGTGGCTGAAGGACGGAACCTCCGCGGTGCTCGACGTCCCGAACGCGATCATCCCGACCGAATCGAACTACCTGCTGAATCCGCGGCACGCCGATTTCGCGGCGATCACGATTCGGAAGGCGCAGGCGTTCGACTTGGACGTGCGGCTGCTCCTGCGATGACGGTCTTCGCGCCCGCCGCGCCACCGGCGATCGAGCGGCGGCGCGTCGACGCGATCGACATCGTGCGCGGCATCATCATGGTCGTGATGGCGCTCGATCACACCCGCGAGTTCTTCGGTGTGCCGGGCGCCGGCCCGACGGATCTCGCGCGGACGACGGCCGCGCTCTTCTTCACGCGCTGGGTCACGCACATCTGCGCGCCGGTCTTCTTCCTGCTGACCGGCACGAGCGCGGCGCTGACGCTCGGCCGCCGGTCGGTGCGCGAGCTCTCGCGGCTGCTGGCCGCGCGCGGCGTCTGGCTCATCGTCCTGGAGCTGACCGTCGTCCGCTGCTTCGGGTATCAGTTCAACGTCGATTACCGCATGACGATGCTGGTCGTGCTGTGGACGCTCGGCTGGTCGATGATCGCGCTGGCGGCGCTCGTTCACCTGCCGACGCGAGCGGTCGCGGTGATCGGCGTCGCGATGATCGCGCTGCACAACCTGCTCGATCCGATCCGCGCGGCCTCGCTCGGCGCGCTCGCGCCGCTCTGGATGATCCTGCACGCGCCGGGCGTCGTCGTGTCGACGGAGCGATTCACCGTGTTCGTCTCGTATCCGCTGGTTCCGTGGATCGGCGTGACGGCCCTCGGCTACGGCCTCGGCGCGGTGTACCGGCAGCCCGGCGGGCGGCGGCGGCACGCGCTGCTGCGGCTCGGGCTCGCGACGACGGCGGCGTTCGCGGCGTTGCGGTGGCTGAACGTGTACGGCGATCCCGTCCGCTGGGCCGCGCAGCCGAAGGCGCTCTTCACCGCGCTCTCCTTCCTGAACACGACGAAGTATCCGCCGTCGCTGCTGTTCCTGCTGATGACGCTCGGGCCGGCGCTCCTGCTGCTGTCCGCGTTCGACGCGGGTGTGCCGCGTGCGCTTCGGCAGGCGCAGGTGTTCGGCCGCGTGCCGCTCTTCTACTTCGTGCTGCACCTCGCGCTGATTCATCTCGCCGCGGCCGTCGTCTGCGCCGCGCGCTACGGCGACGCCCACTGGATGTTCGCGTCGCCGCGCCTTGATGTCTACCCGTTCACGCCGCCGCCCGGCTGGGGCTACTCTCTGCCGGCGATTTACGGCATCTGGGCGTCGGTCGTCGTCGCGCTCTATCCCGTCTGCCGATGGTACGCGGACGTCAGGACGCGCAGCCGGGCGTGGTGGACGAGTTATCTCTAGCGTCTAGCCGGCGCCGTCACCGGCATGCGCCGCCGCTCTATCGTTCGACGATGCGCCCGCAGTCCACCATCTGCGTGCCGTAGAACGGATTCCGAATCGATTCGCCCTTCTGCAGCCAGTGCCTGCGCGCCATCGGGCAGTACGCCACGGCGATATCGTTGCCGAGCGCAGACCCGGTGGCGCGCGCGAACGCGATCACCGCGTCGCTCAGTGCGGCGAAGGCCTCCCGCGCCGTCCTGACGTCTTCCGCCTGCGCGAACGGGTTCACCGCGAGCCTGATGTCGGCCGCGCTCGATCCGATCCGGACGGCCTCGGTCGCGATCGCGCCGGCGTACTCCGACACGCCGTCGATGCGGTCGGCGGCGAGCGCCTGCTGAATGCGCAGGTACGGCTCGACGATCGGCCGCAGATCGACGGCGGCCGCCACGGGCGCCGCGCGCGGCGCCGCCGCCGAACGGTCCGGCCGCGCTGCCGCCGCTTCGCTCTGTCTGTCGATGTAGTCGATCAGCATCGACGCGTCCTGCTCGCTCAGCGAAAGATTCGGCATCCGGACGCCGTTGTACTTCGCGAGCAGCGCCGCCGCCGTCGAATCGTGCTCGGCGAACAGCTTGTCGGGTGTCGCGATGAACCGCTCGAGCCACGTGCGCTCCCGCGCCGCCGCGACGCCTTTCAGATCGGGGCCGATCGCGGCGCCTCCGCCAATCGTGTGGCACGCCGAACAGTGCTGCCTGAAGGTGTATCCAGCGCGGTCGATCTCGAGCGCCGGCGCCTCGGCGAACGACCGGATCGCCTCCTTCGCGCCGTTCTCCCAGCTGTTCAACCAATCGCCAATCGTCGTCGCGAGGAACCGCGGGTTGTCGAGCGCGGCGTTCCGCATCCACTGTCCCGAGGCTTCGTTGCCGACGAGCAGCATCGGCGTGTGGCCGTCAGGATCGTTCGGATCGGGATCGGAGTACAGCCCGAGCTTCCGGCTGAGGCGCTCGATGTCGGCCGCCTTGCCGGTGAGAAACAGCCACCCGGGGCCGACGTGGTACTTCCGCGCGTACTCGTTCAGCACCTCCGGCGTGTCGTGCTCGGGATCGATCGTGATCGAATAGAAGAAGATGTCGCGGCCCACGCGGTCGCCGAGGACGCGCTGCACCTGCGCGAGCCGCGCGGTCTCGAGCGGGCACGCGTACTGGCACGTCGTGTAGATCAGATCGATCGCGACGATCTTCCCCTTGATCAGATCGTCGTAGAAACGAACCGTCTTCCCCTCGTGCGTCGTCAGCGCGACGTTGGGAAAATAGTCCGCTCCCCAGCGCGCGTGCTGCGCGGCCGCCGGAGCGGCGAACAGGGCGCCGATCGCCAGCGCGGCGGCGATCGGCGCGGCTTCGATGCGTGCGAGCAGTCTGGCGAGCATTCGCGTGGTCATTACGCGCTCGCCGCCTCAGAACGCTGTCGGCAGGATGTCGACGGTCGGCTCGAAGCTGACGCCCTGCGGCGTCGGCTTCGGCGAGGGCAGCGGCCGGAGGAACGGCGCGCCGCCGTCGTCGATCTCCCAGCGCAGCAGCATCGCGTGGTCTTCATGCACCGTGTTGTGGCAGTGCTCCATGAACATGCCGCCCCAGTCCCGGAACTGCATCGTGATCTTCACTTCGCCGCTCGGGCGCAGGCGATACACGTCCTTGCGTCCGCGCTCCCACGCCGGCACGTTGGCGAAGCTCCCGTCGCGCTCGAGGATCTGCCCCTCCTCGAAGTGGATGTGAATCGGATGATCCCATCCGCCGCCGCCATTGCGCAGCGTCCAGATCTCGCGCGTCCCGTATCGTGGCGCCGCCGACAGCCGCGTGAACTCGGCCTGCAGCATGTCGCCCTTGTCCGTCCTGATGCCCCACGGATCGTCGCTGGTGCCCTTCGCGCCGCGGCCGAACTCGAACACGCGCTCGCGAGCAACCGGAATGCTCGTCAGATCGGGGTTCTCGATCATCTTCGCCGGAATCTGGCTCTGGTCGGGCACGACAGGCTTCCGTACGACGCGGAACTCGAGGAAGCGGCCGACGCACGGATCCAGCGAGGCACCCGACAGCGCCGCGGCCACCGACAGATCCTTGACCGGCTTCTTGCCGTTCAGCTCGCCCGTTTCGGGATCGAAGTGATCCGCGAGGTTCACGAAGCACGCCTTGTCGCCAACCTGGAACTGCGAAAAGTCGACGATGACGTCGTAGCGCTCGGCGATGCCCTGCTCGTCGAGCTCCATCAGGACGACCGGTTCCGGCAGCAGATTGCCGTCGTTGCCAATCTGGACGATCGGACGCGCCCGGCCGGACTCGTCGGCGAGCGCGATCTTGAAGAACCGCGAGACGCTCGCGTTCAGGATGCGGAAGCGGTACTTCCGCGCCTCGACCTCGAAGTACGGCTTGAAGGCGAGATTCACCGTCATCATGTCGCCGATGAAGCCGTCGAAGTCGAAGATGTCGAAGGCGAGCTGCCCGCTCTGATCGCACGCCTTGTCGGCGAGCATCAGGTTGACGTCGTACTCGAGATTGCCCCAGCTCTTCGCCGTGCCGCTCGGCAGCCGCAGGTTGACGCCGCCGATCGCCTCGTTGCCGCGATCGAGCCCGCTGTAGATGTTGAACATCGCCGCGTTGCCCTTGTACACGTTCTGCGCAGTGAAGCCGAACATGTGATCGTGGAACCAGTGCGTGCTCATCGTCTCGCGCCAGTCGCCCGGGACGTTCGTGATGCCGCCGCTGTCGTCGGGCGAGCTCGCCTTCGACTCCGTCGCGTCTTTGTTCATCGAGAAGCAGCCGGCGAGCACGATCGGCCAGTGGTAGTCGTAGAACTGGCCCGGGAAAAAGTACGCGCCCGTGAAGCCGTCGTTCTCGGCGCCGTGGTGGCCGTTGTGCTCGTGCGTCGAGATGGTGTGAATCCCGAAGCCGTTGTTCTCTCGCACCTTGGGCGGGAGCGCGTTGTGATGGCGGAAGAGCACCGGCTCGCCGTAGCGCGCGAGCAGGAGCTTCGGCGGGATCGTGCCGTTGAAGGTCCACACCGCGTTCGGCTGCTGGGTGGGCATCTCCGGATGGAAGCAGAGCGGCAGCGCCGTGCCGCTTGTCATGCCGCTGTTGTGCTGAGCCTCCACCTGCGGGTTGTACGTGAGATTCGTCGTCGCCTGCCGCTGCGCGACTTCAACGGCAACCTGTGGCCGATGCGTGTCGAATCGTTGATGCGCCCAGATCGGTCCCGGCGGCCGCCCCTCGATGGGCCCGTAGCCGCCGCCGAGCGCCGGATCGACCGGGCGCATGGTCTGGTTGGCTGCCGCCATCGGCTGCGGATTGAGGCTTGCGATCGGGTTGCGCGCCAGGACGTCGAAGCGCGGCATCGGTTGCGAGAATTCCCTGCACCCGAACAGCGGCGTCGGCGGCAGGCCCGTCGGCGCCTGGCCGTAGGCGCTCTTGACGAACGGATTCAGCCCGCCGATCGGGGCGAGCATCCCCGCAGCGGTAAACACGCCCATCTTGATCAGCTCTCGCCTTGTGACGCGGCCCCACGACAGCTCGCGCACGATCTCCGCGCGGTTGCGACGGGCGTGCTCGGCTTCCCGCAGGCGCGCTCTCGACGCGTTGGACGGCAGATAGATTCGGCTCATGCGCGCATCCCTCCTCGAACACGATCCGGGTGGCCGGGCGCGGCTCCGACGGGCACACGACGACCGAGTGCGCGACGGCTCGTCGAAAAACCGCGCGAATTGTTCGGAGTTTCTTGTTGTGCGATGCGTGCCGACGACGGCCGGCGCGTGTCGCCCGCCGGGGCTACACTACGACGGATGGAGCGCAGCGCCTGCGGCCCGCCGGCGGCGAGACGCGGGCGCGGTGCTCGTGCGCGCGATGAACGTCACCGAGTCGAACGAGCGATGTTCGAACGTCGACCCACTTACAAAGACGGACGCCGCGCGATGATTTCTCGCGCGATTCCTTCCGCCTCCCCCCGGAACCGACAGCGCGGGCGCGGCAAACTGCGTTGTGATGGAACGGGGAGTGACAATATGTGCAGCGATGCGTGAGCTGTCAAGCAAAAAAATCAAACCCTATGGTTCGCCAGCAGACATAAGAGACGTCGCGGGATGACGAGCAGGGTCGAACTCGAGATCAACGCGGGAACGACGCAGGCAGCGGAGCTCTTTGCCGATCCCCGCAACAACACGGAATGGATGGACGACATCGACCGCGTCGAGCCGATTAGCGGGGACCTGGGCGCGGCGGGCTCGGTCTATCGCCTCGTGCCGAAGCGCGGCGGGATGGTGTTTCTCGTGACGGTCGTCGCGCGAGCCCTGCCGACGACGCTGACGCTGGCGCTGAACAGCGATCGCGTGTCGCTCGTTGCGACCGACACGTTCGTCGCGATCTCGGATCGGACAACGAAGCTCGTGTCCGAAGAAGTCTTCGTGTTCAAAGGCCTCATCGGGAAGATCTCCGGCGCGTTCGGGCGCGGCGCGATCAGGGCGGCGCATCGCCGCCACATGGAAGGGTTCCGGCGATTCGCCGAACGGCGCGCCTCTCAACCCGTCGTCCCGTAGCGGCGTACGCCTACAGCGATCGCAGGAAAGCGCGCAGCGCGAAGGCGGCAGGCCGGCCGAGCGACGGGCTAAAGCCCGTCGCCCACCATTCCCTTGAAAACGCCTTACGGTTGCTGCTGCACCGGGAAGCCGCGGAATCCGCCGCCTCCCGAGATGCCGATCGTGGCGGCTCGCGGTCCGGTGCCGCCCGAATACACGGCAACGTTGTACGACACGGTCCCGTTGCCCGTGCCGCTCTGGCCGCCGGTGATCGTGACAAATGAGGAGTCGCTGACCGCCGTCCAACTGCAGGCGGCGTCGGAGGGCGTCACGGTGAACGATCCCGTGCCGCCGGCGTTGGTGAAGCTGCCGCCCTGCGGGTTGAGCGTGAAGCTGCACGCGGCGCCGCTCTGCGTGATCGCGAGATCGGCGAAGCCGCCGTTCCACGACACGCGGATGGATCCCGTGCGCGGCGTGATCGCGGTGTTGGCGGCCGCCGTCCACGAGATGGTGCCCGGGCTGTTGCCGGTTGTCGTGCCGAGCGTAATCCACGGCGTCGACGTCGACGCGGACCACGAGCACGCGTCGCCGCTCGTCGCCGTGAAGCTGAAGCCGCCGCCGGCGGCGGGAATCGTCTGCGAGGTCAGCGACAGCGTATACGTGCATCCCGGCACGCGCGCCATGACGAAATCCAGCCGTGAATCGGCGAGGAGCGTCACCGCCTTGTCCTGCGAAAAATAGCTGACGGCGGACGCCGTGACGGTGATCGCGCCCGATTCCAGCCCGCTCAACGCGTAGTCGCCGCCGGCATCCGTCCGCGCCGAGGCGCCCGTGTGCGGGCCAGCGGTGATGGCGATGTTGATGTTCGGCAGAATGCCGCCGGACGTCCCGTCGGTGACGTGCCCGCTCAGCGTGAACGTCCGTACCGCGACCGTGACGCGCAGCCGCCCGGCGACGGATTGAAACGTCGCCGTGATGTCGACGTCGCCGGGGCCGACGCCAGTGACCACGCCGGCGGCGTTCACCGTCGCGATCGACGCGTTCGAGGACGTCCACGTCGCCTGGCTCGTGACGTTCTGCGTCGTGCCGTTCGACATGGCCGCCGTGGCGGTGAACTGCGCCGTCAGCCCGACGTTCGGCGCGGTGCCGGCGACGGCGATCGAGGAGACGGTGGCCGTCGGCGTCGTCGGCGTGTCGCTGCTTTTGCTGCTGCACGCGGCGGCGGCCGCGATGAGCGAGGCGACACCGAGCGTGCGCGCGAAGGATTTCAGACCAGTCACAATGAAATCAGTATACGAGCCGGCGTCGTCAGGTCCAGCGGGAATTGCCGCGCCGCTCTTCCGAGCGCGGCCGGCGGCACCGATGAGCTTCCACCGAGCGCGTCTACTTCGCGCGCGTGACGGGCGCCATTTCCTTGATCGTCAGCCCGGCCTGGCCGCCCCGCGCTTCGACCAGACCGTTCATCTCCTGCCAGATCGCGAGGATTTCCTTCGGCGCGTGATCCGGAATCTCCGCGTCGCGCCACGTCAGGATCTCGACGAAATCCCGCGTGTCGGCGCCGTCGACCGACCGCAGCGTCACATGCTGCGCGTCGGGGACGACGAGGTCCAGGCGGCGCGCCGTGTCGTAATGCCGCGCGAGCACGTCGGCGAGCGCCTGTTCGGCGCCGGCCTTCGCGTGCAGCGTGATCATGACCGTCTCCGGCTGCTCGCCGACGAGCGTGAGCGACAGCGCAAGTGCAATCAGCATCTCCCCTCCTCAGTTCCACAATCCGATGACCGACGTGATCCGCGCATCCGCGTCGAAGACGAACACGTTCGTGCCGGTCGCCGCGCGGCCGGCGGCGCCGGCCGCCGTCCAGTCCGCGAGCGCGGTGCCCTGACATTGACGCACGCCGCCGGTGCGCTGCGGGTGGACGCCCGGCATGAACCGCAGCGCGGCGCCGATGTGCGCGTGCAGCTCGTCGATGCCCTCGATCGCGCTGTAGCGATCGCGGAAGGAGACGTTCGGCGCGGCGATCCTCGCGAGCGCTTCCGTCCGCGCGCGCTCGTCGGCCGTGGCCCACGCGGCAAACCAGCCGTCCACCGCTTCGGCCGCGCCGGCCAACGCCTCGTCGACCACGACGTTGCTGAAGAGCGAGAGCTGAAAGCGCCAGCCCTGGACGTGCTGATCGCGCACCGCCGCGTCCGCGAATTCGTGCGTCAGCGCGACGCGCGCGCCCTGCTCGTGCGGATCGACGCGAATCGTCACACGCGATCCGCCCGGCGGAATCAACGAGCCGCTCGCGTATCCGTAGGTGAACACGATGCGCGTCGGCGGGGCGATCTCGATCACTTCTCCGACGGCCTCGGTTCCGTCGGGATAGCGGATGCGCAGCCCGCCGCCGGGTCTCGGATCGATCGTCGAGCCGGCGCCCCACCATTTCGCCCAGCGGCCGCTGTCGGTGAAGTAGCGGAAGACGATGTCGGGGCGCGCGCGAATGACGATCGCGCGCTCGAGCCGTTCGGCCAGTGTGGTCATGGTCATCGCGTTCTCCTCGTTCGTCTCTTCTGCCGCTCGGGCCCGCGCCGCGTCTGTTCCAGCTCCGCCTCGAGCTTCAGCGTCCACAGCGCGTCGTCCCACATCCGCTCGAGGACCTTGCGAACGGGTCCGAGCGCCTCGGGCTTCGCGCGATAGAACCGGTGGCGATGGACGGCGCGCGCCGCGACGAGGCCCGCCTCGGTGAGCGTCCGCAGGTGCAGCGAGACGGCGCCGAAGGTGACGTCGGGCATCGCCTCGGCGATGGCGCCGGCGGCGAGCTCGCGCGCCCAGACGAGGCGCAGGATTTCGCGGCGCCTCGGCGACGCGATGGCCTGGAGCACGGCATGGGAGGCGCCTTCCACGCTGGACAATTTAGTTCAAACTAAAATGAAATGTCAAGCTCCGTGTCGAGCGGCGGTCCGCCGCCGCGGGCGTCCGATCAGAATGTGCGGAAGAGGGTCAGGCGGATTGTCCCGCAGGCCACGACGCGGGCTCGCGGAAGTCGAGAAGTCCTGTCCGACGCCGCCCGTGCAACTGCCGATGCAGATGCGCGGTCGCGTTTTCCGGCTCGGTGTTCAAGTGGCGCCGAACCATCGCGGAGCAGATGTGATACTGGCGATCCATCGCGCCCCAGCGCCGCTGCTCGGCATAGAGCGACATCAGCGCGCGGTGCGTCGCCTCGTCGAGGGGCTCAAGCATGAGAAGACGTCCGGCGGTCTCGATCGCTTCGTCGACACATCCGCGCCGGCGGTGCTCGTCGAGAAGCGTTCGCAGCGAACGTATGGCGCCCTGCCGGAGGTGCTCACGCTGGCCTACGAGCCAGGGTTCGAACGGCTCGCCCTCGGCCGCGATGTTCTCCAGGAGATCGCCGGTGTAGCATGCCGCCGCGTCGATGAGCGATTGATAGTCCCCTCGCCTCGTCAATGCCTGGAATCGCGCGGCGTCGATGTCGGTGCGTCTCGCGTCGAGGCTGACTGCGTCGCGCTCGATGCGCAGGATGTCGCCGCCGCAGCCGGCGAGCTGACGCCGGATCTCGAAGAGCAGCTGCCGCAGGCTGTTTCGCGCTTGCGCCGGCCCGATGGAGCCCCACAGCAGAGCCGCGAGCCGTTCGCGAGAGACCTGGCGCTCCTGCGCCAGCGCAAGCCGCGTCAGCAACACCTGACCTTTCTTTGAGGTCAGCTGAACGGCGCGCTGGTCGGCCGTGTGTAACCCGAACGTCCCGAAGAGATTGACCTGGATGATATGGAGTTCCACGTGGATGCGACCGCAACTGACTATATCGGCTGATGTAGCCCTTTTCAAGGTGACGAAACTGCACAGCTAACGCTTTTTGGCGCTCGAGATAACGCACCGGTAACGGTCTGCGCCGTATAACAGTCCCTCGACCGAACCACCTGCTCCCGTCATCCCAACCTGGAGAATTTTCGAATGAGACGAGGATTCGCTCTCGCTGCGTGTGTGCTTGCGATCACGCTATCCGCCTATTCACGAACCGGCGCGCAAGCGCTGTCCACATACAACGTCACGCTGTCGCACGCGGAAACGTCGACCGACGCTCGCGGCCGAACCATCGTCACGATGGCGACTCGCGGCGATCTGCCCGGCACGCTGACGCTCGCGGTCGAGCGCACTGCCGACGGCGCCGTGATCGGCGGCGAGTGGGCCCTGAATGTTTCCTACACGGAACTGACCACCGCTGACGGCCACGTCGAAGCTGCTGACATCGATGCCGGCGAGAGCGGGGACGAGACAATCCCGCACACGGAGGCGCTCGTCCAAAAGGGCGTGATCAAGGGCCGCGTTGCCGGCGGCTCGCTGACACTCGGCGCCGACGGCGCCCTCACGACACTCAACGATCTCGTGCTGAGCGTGACGAGCGGTACGTTGGCCTTCGATCGGACGGCCGGCGGCAACGGCGTCCTCTCCGGCGCGAGCCTTTCGGATCGTGACGCGTCGAACGGCGCCGTCACGATCACCTTCTGAGCGGAGGACACGACCATGGCATATATCCTCCGCCTCCGCCGTCTGACGATCCCCTGCGCGTTCGTTCTCGCGCTGCTCGCGTGTTCGACGACCGTCTTCGCCTCGCATCTGCGCGGCACCACACTTAGCTGGACCTCGACCGGCGTCGCGAATCAAGTACGGTTTACGCTCAAGTACTCACAGCGCTGGTCCGCTCAAAACTTCGCTCCGATCGGCTCTCCGGTCTCCGTCGAGATCATCTTCGGCGACGGTTCGAACGGCTTCGCCACCGGCACGATCACGTCGATCAATGCCGCCGAAGACTGGTTCGTGGCGGATTTGTCGATCGTTCACACGTACTCCGGCCCCGGCCCGTACACCGCCTGGTATCAGAACTGCTGCCGCATCGGCACGCTGAAGCTGGGTCACGACCAAACCATCCGGATGGAAACGATCGTTCGCCCGCAGAGCGGCAACAGCTCGCCGGCCGCCTCGGTTCCTCCGCTCGTCACGGTGCCCATCAAGCCGACGACGGGATTTGCGGTGGCGGCGTCGGACATCGACCGCGACACGCTCCGCTTCCGCCTGGCAACGACCCAGGAGATGTACGCGTCAACACCGAACTCGCTCATCGGGCAGCCGCCCGGCCTCACCATCGACGCCACGACCGGACAAGTGAGCTGGAACACGGCGGCGATCACGCAAGCTGGATTCCCGGCGCCGGCCAGCGGCGACGTGTGGACCGCGCAGTTCATGGTGGAGGACCTGGACGCACAGGGCACCGTGAAGTCCAAGAGTCCGATCGACATCATCCTGAAGTTCGTGGCGGCGATCGGCAATCCGCCGACGCTGACGATTACGCCGCCCGGTCCGCTGTCGGTCAAGGCCGGCTCGCCGGTGAGCTTCACCGTGATCGGAAATGACGTCGACGCCAATGCCCGCGTCGCGCTGAACGCAACGGGCATCCCGTCGGGCGCAAGCGCGACGACGCTCAATCAATTGCTGACGCCGCCGGTAACGAGCACGTTCACGTGGACGCCGACGCAGAGCCAGGGGGGATCGTACGTCGTCAGCTTCACGGCGACCGACGACACGCTGCAGCAGGCGCTGAAATCGATCACGGTGTTCGTCGAGGACAACCAGCCGCCGACGATCACGTGTCCACAGCCGGTCACCACGCAGTACGGCGTCGCGGCGCCGATCGCGGTGACGGTTGCCGATCCGAACGGCGACGCGCTGAGCGTGGTCTGGACCGTCGACGGCACGCCGATCCGAACCGACAGCGTGCCTGCATCGCAAGCGCAGAGCGTTGTCACGTTCACGCAGCAGTTCGGCGCGGTCGGCACGCATCCGGTGAGCGTGACGGCCACCGATTCGAAAGACGCCTCGACGACCTGCTCCACGACCGTGAACGTCGTGCCCGCGGACCAGACGATTGCATTCCGGCCGCTCGTCGATCGCACATACGGCGACGCCCCATTCACGCTGTCGGCGACCTCTTCGTCCGGCTTGCCCGTCGCGTTCGCGGTCGCCTCGGGTCCTGCGACGGTCAGCGGGACAACGCTGGCGATTTCCGGCGCCGGCCTCGTGACGATCGTCGCGTCGCAGGACGGCGACGGCAGCTATCGATCGGCGCCGACCGTTGCGCAAACCTTCGAGGTGCATCGCGCGACGCCCGTCATCGCTCTGGTCGGAGACGCGTCGAAAAAGGTGATCTACGGAACATCGTCGATCGTCCTTGCCGGAACGGTTTCGTCGGGCACGCTGTATCCGCCTTCGGGCGAGACCGTCGAGATCACCGTCAACGGCGCGGCGACGACGGCGGCGATCGGCGAAGGCGGCGCGTTTACAGCGAGCGTGGACACGCACGCGCTGCCCGTCGCTCCGAGCCCGTACGTCGTCGCCTACAGCTACGCCGGCGACGCGAACTTCGGCTCGGCGAGCGACGGCAGCACGTCGCTGACGATCACGCCAGCCAGGCTGACCATTACGGCCAACGACGGCACCAGGACCTACGGCGCGCCGAATCCCTCGTTCACTGCACGCTACAGCGGCTTCATGAACACGGACGCGCCGGCGTCGCTGAGCGGCACGCTGACCTTCAGCACGCCGGCAACCGACGCGAGCCCCGTCGGCAGCTATCCGATCACACCCGCCGGCGTCAGTTCGCCGAACTACACGATCGTCTTCGGTCCGGGCACGCTGGCTGTCACGGCGGCGCCGCTGACCGTCACTGCCGATCGCGAGACGAAGGTGTACGGCAGCAGCGATCCTGCGCTGACGTATCACGTGAATGGGCTGCAGCTAAGCGACACGGCCGCAGCCGTGCTGACCGGCGCTCTGGCGCGCGAAGCTGGCGAAGCCGTTGGCAGCTACCCGGTTCACCAGGGAACACTGGCGACGGCGACCGCAAACTACACGCTGACGTTCGTGGACGGCGCGCTTTCCGTTACCAGGAAGCCGGCGTCGGTGACGCCGGCGGCTGCGTCCAAAACCTACGGCGCGGCGGATGCCGCGCTGACCGGCACGCTCAGCGGCTTCCTCGCCGGCGACGGTATTGCCGCGGCGTACGCGCGGACGAAGGGCGAGACGGTGTCGACCGTCCCGTACACGATCAGCGCGGCGCTGGCGCCGGCGGCGGCGCTCGCCAACTACGACGTGACGTACAACACGGCGCCGTTCACGATCATCCCTGCGCCGATGAAGGTGATCGCTGACAGCGCGTCGAAGGTGTATGGCACGCCGAACCCTGTGTTCACGGCCCAGTACGTCGGGTTGGTCAACGGCGATACGGCGGCAGCGCTCGGCGGCGCGCTCACCTTCGCCACGAACGCGACGACGGCAAGCCCCGTCGGCGCGTATGCGGTCGTGCCCGGCGGGTTGACATCTCCGAACTACACGATCGCGTTCGTGCCGGGGACGTTGATGGTGACGAAGGCGGCCTTGACCGTGACGGCCGACGACGCGTCGAAGGTGTTCGGCGCGCCGAATCCACCCTTCGCAGTGTCCTACGCGGGCTTCGTGCTCGGCGAGGGACCGTCTGCGCTGAGCGGCACGCTGGCGTTCGCCACGACGGCGACCGACGCCAGTCCCGTGGGGACGTACGCGATCACTCCGAGCGGACTGTCGTCGGGAAACTACGCGATCGCGTTCGTCAACGGGACGTTGACGGTGAGCTACGACACCTGCCTGCTCTACGATCCGACGAAGGCGGTGCGCAGCGGCGCGACGATTCCGATCAAGATCCAGGCGTGTTCGGCGACCGGCATCAACGCTTCGTCGCCGGCCGTGGTCGTGACGGCCGATCAGCTGACGCTGGTATCCTCGAACACATCGGGCGCGGTGATGGACGCGGGCAACGCGAACCCTGACAGCAATTTCCGGTTCGATCAGACGCTCGGGCCCGGCTACATTTTCAATCTGCAGACGAAAGGGCTTTCAACCGGCACTTACAATCTGACCATCCGCATCACGGATGATCCCCAGCCGCACCTGCTGCAGTTCCAGGTTCGGTAACAATCGCCTCGTCTGGCGGCGCGATCGGCTGCATCGAGCAGTCGATCGCGTCGCCGCTTTCGCGGATGTGAGGAGGATCAGAAGACGTTGATCATTTCGCTGGTTGCGACCAGCGCGTAGCTGCCGTTGCACAGCCGGACCTGATACGTCCCGGCCGCGGGCAGCACGAACGTGACGGTGGCGCTGCTGCTGCCCGTGGCGGGCAGCGTATGCGACCCGTTGAGGTACATCCACTGCACGGGATGGCCGTTCGCGTCGTACAGGCCAACCCAGTCGCCCGGCGTCCCCGGTCCGTTCGTCACTGTCGCCGCTACCGTCCCGCCGGCCGTTCCGGTCGTCGCGCCGAGCGTGACGCTCGGCGGCGTCGTCGAGATCGTCGCGCTCGTCGCCACGCGGACGTACGCCGCGTTGAAGAGCCGCGCGTGATACGTGCCCGGCGCCGCCGGCAGCACGAACGTGACGCTCGCGTTCTTGACGCCGGTCGCCGGCCGTGTCTGCGTCCCGTTCAGGTACTGCCACTGAACCGCGTTCCCGTTCGCGTCGTACAACCCGACCCAGTCGCCCGGCAGGCCGGGCCCGTTGGTGACCGTCGCCGCCACGATGCCGCCGGCCGCCGCCGTCGATGCGCCCAGCGTCACCGTCGGCGGCGTCGTCGTGATCGTGCCGCTGGTCGCCAGCCACATGTACGCCGCGTTGAACAGCCGCGCGTGATAGGTGCCGGCAGCAGCGGGCAACGTGAAGGTGACGGTCGCGCTGCTCGTGCCGGTCGTCGGCTTCACCTGCGTGCCGTCCAGGTACTGCCACTGCACGGCGGCTCCGTTCGCGTCGTACAGTCCGACCCAATCGCCGGCCGTTGCCGGACCGTTGGCAACGGTCGCCGTGACGGTGCCGCCCGCCGTCCCGCTCGACGCGCCCAGCGTGACGCTCGGCGCGCTCGTCGTGATCGTGCCGCTCGTCGCGACGAGCGTGTACGTCGCGTTGTACAGCTCCGCGCGGAAGGTGCCCGGCGTCGCCGGCAGCAGGAACGTGACGGTCGCGGTCGTGACACCGGTCGCCGGCAGCGTCTGCGTGCCGTTCAGGTACTGCCACTGCACGTTGCGTCCGTTCAGATCGTATAGACCGATCCAGTCGCCCGCCGTGCCGGGACCGTTCACCACCGATGCCGTGACGAGTCCGCCGGCGCTCCCGGCCGCCGCGCCGAGCGTCACGGCCGGAACGACCGCGGTCACCGTCAGCGAAACCTGCGCGGAGTCGCAGTTCGCGTGGTCTCTCACATCGCAGATTTGATAGGTCAACGTCTGGCTGCCGACCGGCGTTCCGGCTGCGACCCACACCGCACCGTTCGCATCGAGCGTGACGCCTGGAGCGGTCGACGAGACCGACGACAACGTCACGTTTCCGATCGCGGCCTGCGCGCCGCCGATCGTGTCGTTGGCGAGCACGTTGGCGACCGCGGGGGCCGAGGACGAGGCGTGCACGGGACCCGACGGGCCGTCGTTCACGGCGTCGACGACCCACGAGCGCGTCGTGGCCGACGGGTTGGCGACAATGGCGACGCCAGACGGTCCCGCTTCGACGGCAATGAGCTTCTTGACCGTGCTGGTGCCCGTATCGATGACCGCGACGGCGTTGAGGCGCGGAATCGCGACGTAGACGGCCGCTCGATCGGGCGTCACCGCGAGCCCGGCCGGCTTGTTCTGCTGTGTCCAGTCGGCGCCGTCGGCGCCGAGATCGACCCAGTCGAACACGGCGCTTGTGGCGGTGTCGAACGCCGCGACGAGGTTTCCGGGGAAGAACGCGGCGCCGTAGCCGGTGTCGAACCAGAAATAGTCGATCGCGGCGTAGGCGCGGCTGCCGTCCGGCGTGAGGGCGATCGCACCGGGCAGCGAGAAGAGATCGACGGTTTTCGCGACCGTGTTGGTGGCCGTGTCGATCACAGCGATGCCGCCCGTCGCGCTGAACGCGCTCAACACCGGATGGTTGTAGTCGTAGGTGTTGAACGTGACGAACGCGCGCGAGCCGTCGGGCGCGATGGCGACGCCGACGGCGAAGTTGAAGATGCCCGCCACCGCCGCCTTTTCCGGCGCGAACGTCTTAATCACCGCGTTGGTCGCCGTGTCGATCACCGAGACTTGCCCCGACGCGACGTAGACGCGGGCGCCGTCCGGCGTCACGGCGAGCGCGCCGTCGGTGCCGCCGACCGCGATCGTCGCGACGATCGCGTTGCTCCGTGTGTCGATCACTTCGACGTTCCCCGAAGCATCGAGGACGTACACCCAGTCGCCGCCGGGGCTCACGGCAATGCTGGCCGGCCGCGCCGCGAGCGCAATGGTCGTCACCACGCTCAGCGCCGAGCGATCGATCACCGACACCGAGTTGGAGCCGGTGTTGCCCACATAGACGCGCGTGCCGTCCCGGGCGATCGCCACCTGCGACGGCGCGGTGCCGACCGAGATGGTCGCGGCGACGGTGTTGGTGGCGGTGTCGATGACGTCGACGAGGCTCGCGTTCGTGCTCGCCACGTAGGCGCTCGTCAGCGACGAGGCGGCCGCCTGCTCGGCCGCGGTGAGCGTCACGGCGACGGTGGCGGTTGCGGTCGCGCAATTGACCGGGCTCGCCGTCTGGCAGATCCGGTAGACGAGGCTCTGCGTGCCGAGCGGCGCGCCGGAGGCGACCGACACCGCTCCGGTTGCGGCGTCGAGCGTGACGCCGGCCGCCGTCGACGAGACGAAGGACAGCGTGACGGTACCGAGCGTCGCGGCCGTCCCGTCGAGCGTGTCGTTGGCGAGGACGTTGGCGATGGCGGTCCCGCCGCTTCGCGGCGCGGATCCGCTGTCGTCCTTCGCGTCGACGACGAACCGCACCACGGTCACCGTCGCGGTGCCGTTGTCGCAGTTCGCCGGGCTCGCGAGCTCGCAAATCCGGTAGACGATCTGGTGATCGCCGGGCGCCGCGCCCGCAGCGACCGTCACCGCTCCGGTGGCGGCGTCGAACGAGAGGCCGGCGTCGCTCGACGAGACGAACGACAGCGCGACGGTCGTCAACGCGGCCGCCCCGCCGCCGAGCGTGTCGTTCGCGACCACGTTCGCGATCGCCGTGGCCGTCTGGAACGCCGTGGCGTGATCGTCCACCGCGTCGATGACGAACGGCGCCCTCACCGTGAGCGCGACCTGCGCCGTGTCGCAATTGAGCGGGTGTCCCCTCTCACAGATCCGGTAGGTCAGCGTGTGGCTGCCCGCGGGCGTCGTATCGGCGACTCTCACCGCGCCGCTGGCCGCATCCAGCGTGATCCCGGCGTTCGACGCCGACACGAACGACAGCGTCACGTTTCCGCTGGTGGCGGGCGCGCCGCCGAGCGTGTCGTTGGCGAGCACGTTCGCGACGGCCGGACCCGGGAACGCGGCAGGGATCGGGGACGCCGCGCTGTCGTCCACCGCGTCGATGAGCGTCGGCGGACGCGGCGTGATGACCGGCGGATCGGGCACGACGGCCACGCCCGACGCTCCGGCGCCGGCGGGCACGAACTGTTTCACCAGGCCGGAGGCCGGATCGATCCGCGCGAGCGCGTTGAGGCGCGGGATCGCGGCGTACACGGCGGCGCCGGCGACGGCGATTCCGGCCGGCTTGTTCTGCAGCGACCAGTCGCTGCCGTCGGCGCCCGTGTTGATCCAGCTCGAGACGGCGTTGGCCGCGGTGTCGATCGCGGCGACCCAGGTTGCCGGAAAGAAGGCCGCGCCGTAGCCGGTGTCGATCCAGAGGTAGTTGATGGCGGCGTACGCGCGGCTGCCGTCGGGCGCCAGCGCGATCGCGCCGGGCAGCGAAAAGAGATTGAGGGTCTGCAGGACGGTGTTCGTGGCCGTATCGACGATCGCGACCCCGCCGGTCGCGCTGAACGCGTTGAGCACCGGATGGGCGTAGTTGTAGGTGTTGACCGCCACCAGCGCCCGCGCGCCGCCCGGCGCGATGGCCACGTCAACCGCGAAATTGAAGATGTCGGGCACCGCCGCCGTTTCGGGAGCGAACGACGCGATCAGCGTATTGGTGGCCGCGTCGATGACCGACACTTTTCCCGATGCGACGTAGACTTTCGAGCCGTCGGGCGTGACCGCGATGTTTCCGTCGGTGCCGCCGACCGTCACGGTCGCGACGATCGTGTTGCTGCTCGTGTCGATCACTTCGACGACGCCCGCGTGGTTCAGCACGTAGACGCGGCTCCCGCTCGCGTTGGCCGCGATGCCCGATGGCTGATCGCCGACCGGAATCGTCGCGACCACGTCCTGGATCGACGTGTCGATGGCCGAGACGGTGTTGGAGCCCGTGTTGGTCACGTAGACCCGGCTCGCGGCCGGCGCGACCGCCAGGTGCGATGGCGAGACGCCCACGTCGATGGTGGTCGTGACGGCGTTCGTGGCCGGATCGATGACGCTGACGGCGTTGGCCGCCGAGTCCGCGACGTACAGGTGGGTCTGGGCGGCGGCCGGCGCGGCCGCCGGACCGGCAGTGACGAAGAGGGACGCCAGGAAGAGAACCGTCGCGAGTTCCCGCTGGAGACCCGCCCATCTGCTCGTGCGCATCATACGATCGTCCTTGTAGAGACCGACACTCCCGTGGGGCACCTTGCAGTTTCGATTTCGCTCGCCTCAGGCGCTCGAGCGTCGGCAGGACAGTGGGTACGTCGAACTTCTGTCGTGGCGGCGAGCCCGCTATACGCGAGCGCGTCGCTGGCTGGATCCGTTACACAGCGCGTAAGAGTTTTACACCTGTCGTAAAACCTGTCGCCGAATCGTTCGCGCTGGCGCGCATTCGACGAAGAATTGTCCGCGCCGTGCATCGCCGTGCAAAAGCTTGTCCGCTCAGGCAGATATATCTCCTGAAATACGGCGAACGCGTCGTCGACCAAGAGAACATCTCCTACTAATAGAGCGAGAAAAGTCGCGCGACGTACATCCCCACCAACGTGGTACGCGACGCCGCGAAAGCGGGACGAAGCCCCACCAAAGTGGAACGAGCCCCCACCGAAGTGGGATGACACCCCACCAAAGTGGTACGACACCCCACTAAAGTGGTACGAACGGCGCGCGGCGAGCCGCGCTGCAGCGTGCTGAGGGAATCGTGCTGAAAGGGGCTGGACGCGTCGTGCGCGTCAGACGATCTGGTATTCCGGCGTGCTCATGATCAAGTGCACGAGCATGCGCAGCGGATCTTCCATGTAGGTCCTGGCGCGATCGAGGCTCTCCGTCCCGAGCTCCCTGGTGAGGAAGCTCGCGAACCCGTCGCGCGTGGTCTTCGCGGTCGGCACGCGAACGATCCGCCACAGCAGGTAGTCGACGGCCGCGCCGGTCGTTGTGGCGCCGCTCTCGAGCACCATCTGCGTGAGGTCGAATTGCGCCGCGTGGCGCGGCGTCGGAATGAGCTTGCGCGCGGCCTGCTCCCAGCCGATGTAGCCCGAGATGCGGGTGTTGAAGCGCTCGTCGCGCTCGAGCGCGGCCCTGTCGAACGCGGTCATGTTCGCCGGGTCGCCGACAGCCGTGGCCGCGCCGATGTCGTACCCGTCGCGCAGCCGGCGGCCCAGGACGTCGTCGCCGCCCGCGGAGAAGTTCCAGTCCCGGAAGCCGGTGATGTCGGGGATGAGGACGTCGCGCGCCACGTTGCCGCGCGCGATGAGCAGCCCGGGGGTGATCCACGCCTTGCCGCCCGCCCACCCCGCCACTGACGGCGGATTCAGCAGATGCTGGCCCATCGCGATCGTCGCCTGATTGAAGTCCGGCACGCCGGGCATCGCATCGACGCCGAGGTGCTTCATCATCGCGACCATGTGCTCGACCGGCCCCTTGATGTGCGCGCCGTAGCTCGCCTGGCTGTAGAAGTCCTTCGACGAGAAGATCACCGTCAGCAGCGGCTTGACTTCGTAGCCGCTGTCGCGCAGCACCGCGCCCAGCTTCTTCCTCAGCTCCGGCGACAGATCGTCCCGCACGAGGAAGCGATAGATCTTTCCCGCGAGGAATTCCGCCGTCACCGGCTGCTCGAAGATGATCTTCAGCGCGTCGACGCCGTCGAAGGTGCCGGTCCGGCCCAGAAACGTCTTCGGACCGTCGTCGTGCTTGGCGGGATCGACCTTGAAGGCGAGGTCGTCGAAGTACCAGCCGGTGAAGGCGCGCGCGCCCTCGCGCACGTCCTTCTCCGAGTAGTTGCCGACGCCCATCGTGAAGAGCTCCATCACCTCGCGGGCGAAGTTCTCGTTCGCGGCGCCCTTGACGTTGTACTGCGCGTCGAGGAAGTACAGCATCGCCGGGTTCTCGGCGACGTGGATGGCCAGCTCGCGGATGTTGCCGGTCGCGCCGTGCTCGAACAGGTCGATCTGCTGCAGCATCTTCCGGTAGTCGCGCACTTTGTTCTCGTGCGTGGCGAAGTGGCCGTGCCACAACAAGGCCATCTTCTCTTCCACCGGGTGCGTCGTCTGCAGCATCCGGTTCGCCCACCAGTACCCGAGGCGCCGCGTCTCGAGCATCGTCGCCCGCAGCCAGTAGAAGAAGCGATCCGACACCGGCTGCACCGGCCGCTTGCCCGCGGGCTTGCTCTCGACGCCCATCGAGACGCCGCTCTTGAGCGCGCGATCGGTCGCTTCGGGCCGGCTCTCGGGAAAAGCGCTCAGCGTCGGATCCCAGAGGCCGGACTCGACGAACGGCTGCAGCTTCGGGTTCGGGATGCTCTCGTAGTGCACGAGCGAGCGGACCGCCCGCTCCGGCCCCAGGCCGGTCAGCGTCTGGATCTCCGCCGGCGTGCCGCCGAACCCTGCGTGCGCGAGCAGATGCGCGGCGCGGTCGTAGTTCCAGTCCGCCGCGGCAATCGGCGCGAGGTCGTCCTTCCAGGCTGCCGGTCCCGGAGACCAGCCGACGCGACTGGCCATCGTCTCCTCCTACTCGCGGAACATGCCCATTGTCTTGAACGGCTGCCCGAGCACCTTCGCGGAGTCGGCGCCCATCCACTCTTCGATCAGAGTCGCGTACACCTGACGGAAGTCCGTCGTGTTTTCGAGGTTGCCGTCGAGGACCAGGTTCGTGAGGCTCGGCGCCGTTCCGTACATGCCGCCCTTCACCGCATTGCCGATCACGAAGTTCACCTGGGCGGTGCCGTGATCGGTGCCCAGGCTCGTGTTCTCCGGCACGCGGCGCCCGAACTCGCTGTGCACGTAGACGACGACGTCGTCGGCGCGGCCGATCCGTTTCATCTCCTGGAGGAAGCCCGCGATCGCGTCGGAGCAGTACTCCAGCTGCCGGTCGTGCGGCGCCATCTGGTTCACATGCGTGTCGAAGAGGCTGTTGCGCAGCGGCACATAGTACAGCTTCGTCGGGAAGTCCGCCTCGATGAGCGCCGCCACCTTGTCCAGGTCCAGCAGGCGCAGATCGGGATTGTTCTTGCCTTTGTAGCTGCCCCACGCGGCGCGCACGACCTCGGAGGCCTGCGCCGCGCTCCGCGTGACCTCCAACACGTATTTGTGAGCGTCGCCGACGGGCGCCGCCTGCGTGCCGAGCAGATCGAGCGCCGCCTTCTCCTGCGCGAACACGCCGCGCTGGAACTTCGCCGGATCGATGAACACGAGCGGGACGTGCCGCTCCGCTTTCACCGCGAGGCTCTGGCTGTCGGAGATGTTCACGATCATGTTGGCGCGCGCGCCGTCGGGATCGAGGGCCGACGCCGTGCGCCCGATCCAGCCGTACTCGTTGCCGCCGTTCGGCGCGGCCGTGTGCCAGAAGGAGATCGACGTGAAGTGCGAGAACGACGGCTGGTCGTAGCCGACGCCCTGCACGATCGCCACCTTGCCCTCGTCGTACAGCCGCTTCATCCCGCCCATCGACTTCTGCCAGCCGAACTGCGCGTCGATCTTCAGAACGTCCTTCTCTTTGATGCCGATCGTCGGGCGATGCTTGTAGTACGCCGGGTCGCCGTACGGCACGATCGTGTTCAGGCCGTCGTTGCCGCCGAACCACTCGAAGACCACGAGAATCTTGCCCGAGCTGTTCGCCGCGGCGACTTCGCTCGCCTTGCCGAAGACGTAGGGCACGGGGCCGATGCCGCCGAACAGGCCGAATCCGAGGCCGCCGGCGCCGATGCGGATCATGTCGCGGCGCGAGACGCCGCTGTCGGCCAGCTTGTCGTGCGTGCTCATGGTGTTCGCCTCTACAGGCTGTCGGATCGGGTGTTTCGGGTGCGCGCCCCACGCGGCGATGCGCCGGCGGGAAGGATAACGCCGTTCCCTGTCGCGCTCAACCGGAATGCGGCGCTCGACTGATTCGGCGAATGAATCGTGAGCAGCCTCACAGACCGTCAACAGCGATCGCGATTAGGTCGGTCACCCACACCGATCGCATCTGCTGTCGTGCTTGCAACATGCGGATTTTACGTCTACTCTGCCGCTCGAACAGATTTCTCCAACGGACGCTTTTCTTCTTGATGACGCCCCTCGCTCTCGTCGCCATCGCCGCCTCGGTCGTCGCGGGCGCTCTCGTCGTCGTGGTGCGCCGAGGGGCCGTCCGCTCGGCAGGGGCCGATTTGAGCCGGATCACTGTCAGCCGCCAGTGGTTGATGCAGCATCAATCGAACGATCGACCGTGACTGAGAGTTTCGGCGCGAGGCTTCGGTCGCAACGCGAACGAAAAGGAATCGGCCTCGACGCGATCGCGCGCAGCACGAAGATCAACGTCGCGCTGTTCGATGCGCTCGAGCGCGACGATGCATCGCGGTGGCCGTCGGGCCTCTTCCGACGCGCGTTCATCCGCGCGTACGCCACGGCGATCGGGCTCGATCCCGAGTCGACCGTCAGAGAGTTCCTCGAGCACTTCCCCGATCCGTCCGGCGAGGGGCCGCCTCCGGTGGCGGACAAGGATTCGATCCGTCCGCGCGCCGACGAAGCCCCGGGAGACGCCGCAGCGGCCTTGCGCCTGACGCTTGCCGACGACGTGCTGCCGCTCGCGATCGGACGCGCAGGCGCGCTGCCCGTGCGGCGCCGCGTGTCGGCTGCCGCGTGCGATCTCGCGATCGTGTTCGCGATGGCCGCGGCGGCGTTCGCAGCCGCCGGCCTGTTCTGGACGCCGTTCACCGTCGCGACGGTGATTTACTACGTCGGCGGCGTTCTCGCGCTGGGCAGCTCTCCCGGTACCTGGCTGGCCGCCCGCGCCGTGAAGAAAGCTCCCGCCGCTGATCTGCGCGTGACGCCGGCGCAGCTGACGGCGCCGGCCGGCACCGAGAGCCCGGACAACCTCACACGGTTCGGCACGCGTCGTTATCCACGAGCGGTGTAGCCGGCCGTCAACTTCTCGGAATCGCAGGCAACGCAAAGACGACGATCGTCGGCGCGCCCGGATTGCGCTCGACCCAGAAATTCGACGGACTGCCCGACGCGGCGGCGATGTACTGCTTGCCGCCGACCGCATACGTCACGACGCCGCCGCCCATCGGGCCGCCGGTGTTGAACCGGTACAGCACCGCCCCGCTGCGCGCGTCGAAGACGGTGAAGTCTCCGGTCAACTCGCCGGTCATGACGATGTTGCCGGCGGTCGTCGTGACGGCCGCGACCAGCGGCCGCGCGGACCGGTACTTCCATTTCACCGCGCCGGTCGCGGCGTCGATGGCCGTCAGCCAGCCCTGTGACTTGTCGACTGGATCCAGGTCGGTGCGGCCGCCCATGTAGCCTTTGCCGGGGATGAACCGGACTTGTTCGTACGCCGTAAACGTCGCGCACCAATCGACGGCGGCGACGTAGAGCAGGTTCGTCGCCGCGTTGAACGCGGGACCATTCCACTCCGTTCCTCCCAGGACGCCGGGGCACGCTCGCGTCGGCGTCGTGATCACCGGGGTGTCGGCGTTTTCCCGAGTCGTCACCGGCGTCTCGTACATCACCGCGTGCGTGTCACGATCGACCGCGCGCAGTACGCCGTCCTTGCCGGTCGTCGCCACGAGGCGGTGCGTCGCGCCGTTGATCGTCGTGGCGAACATCGGCGTCGCATGCGTGAGATCCCAATCGTGTGAGTCATTCGGCACCATCTGCCGGTACCAGCGCAGCTTGCCCGTCCGCGCGTCGAGCACGATCACCGAATTGGTGTAGAGGTTCGTGCCCTGGCGCAGGTGGACCGGAAGATCGGGCGCCGGGTTGGTGACCGCGACGTGCAGGTCGGCGGTCTCGGTGTCGAGCGCAAACGACGTCCAGACGGCGCCGCCGCCCATCGGAATCCCTTTCGGGTTCTTCCAGGTTTCGAACCCGGGCTCGCCCGGCTTCGGTATGGTGTTGAACCGCCAGACCGGCGTGCCGTCGGTCGCGCGAAATGCGCCGACCCACCCCTGGACGTTGCGCTCGCTCAGCGCCGGCCCGATCAGCACGAGGTCCTCGAAGACGACTGGCGCCATGACAAAAATCTCGCCGTCGGCCGGCTTGCCGATCCGCCGCGCCCACAGCTCGGCGCCGGTCTCGGCGTTCAGCGCGAGCAGGTAGCCGTCGGGCGTGCCGCGGATCACGCGGCCGTCCTTGATCGCGACGCCTCGATTGCGCTGAAAGCCGACCGGCTCGCGCGACTGCCACGTGTGGCGCCACTTCAGCCGGCACGTCGCGGCATCGAGCGCGAAGGTGCTGGCCGTGGTCGTGACGTACATCGTGCCGTTGTAGACGATCGGCCCCGTCTGAAAATTGTCGCGCTCGCCGACCTGAAACAGGCACGCCGGCGCGAGCCGCGCCGCGGTGGTCGCGTTGACTTCCTGCAGCGGCGAGAACCGCGTGCCGCTGTAGTCGTGCGTGTGGAACAGCCAGTCGGTCGATTGCGACGCGCGTGTGAGCGTCGCCTGATCCGGACCTGTCGTCGCGGGACCCGTGCCCGGCGCGCCAGGAATGAATTCGGGCGGCGCGGCCCGCGCCTCGCGATTCGCGATCGCGAGATGCACCGAGTCGAGCTGCGCCGAGGTCGCCGTCAGCGCGTCCGCTCCCGCCGGGAAGCCGTTCATCTTGAGGATGTAGGCGAACACGGCGGCGTGATCCTGCGCGGTCAGCGTGCCGGAGGCGCGCGGCGGCATCGTCGTGCGCGCGATGAAGAAGACGTCGGCCGCCGTTACCCGCGGATCGCTCCAGCTCGTTTCGAATGCCGGTCCGGCGAGCGGCGGCGCCGTACCGCCGGTGAGCGTCGCGCCGTGGCAACCGGCACAGGACCGTCGGTACAACGACTCGCCGCTGCCGGCCTGTGCTTCTGTGTACATCGCCGGGCGGGCGGACGCTGGTGCCGGCAACTGCGTGCCCTGCGCTGCGGCGGTGACGATCGTGAGCACAAAGATCACGACGAGAAGGCGCCGCGCGGGTGACGACGAACTGGCGAACCTCATGGCGCGGAGCGTACTCGAATTGAGGTGTTGGAATGAGGAATTTCGCACCCATTCACTCCCGAACGCGTGAAGGCTGCGTCGCAGCGCGGTACGCCGTCGGCGTGACGCCGATGCGCAGCTTCAACTGCCGATAGAGGTTCTTCTTGCTGCGATACCCGACCAGCAGGCTGACCGCCTCGATCTTTTCTTCCTTCCGTATCAGATAGAGCGCGCGACGGAGCCGCACGCGCGTCAAGTACTCGTGCACGGACATCGCGAGCTCCTGCTGGAACAGGCTCGCGAGCTGACGCTTCGAGCGTCCGACGGCGGCGGCCAGCCGATCGAGCGTCAGCGGATCGGCGAACTGCTCGTCGATGATGCGCTTCGCGCGCCGGACGATCGGCGACACCGGCGCCCGAGCGCGCGCAGCCGGCAGCCCATTGATCATCTCGTCCGTGAAGCTTGACAGGATTTCGCTTCGCGATAGCGAGATCCACGCATCCGCCAGGGACGCCGGCGCGCCGATCCCGCGCAGCAGGCGAAGCTGTTCGCGCAACTCCGTCAAGAGCACCACGAGCGCCGTCGTGTCCGTCAGACGCGAGCGCTCGAGCGCGGCGACAAATCGCAGCACGTCGCGCTTCCACCGCGACGCGTTGTTCATCCAGATTCGATGAAGCAGTTCCGCCTTCAGACGGATCGCGACGTCGAGTCCGACGAGATCGCGTCTCCTATCGTAAGCATGACCGTCCATGCCGAGCTGCCGTGATTGGGCGCGCGTGCGGAGGGGAAACCATGATCGCACAGCAGCAATCGCAGTGCCGCGCCTAACGACAGCGTCCCCCGATGGTGTCGTGCCTCGAGGTGATGGCGCCGCCGACGTGACTTCTCCGATCGCCAGCTGACACGATAGAACAGCGATCGCCGCGTCGCGTCGCGTTCATGGCGCAGATGCAGCCACGATTGCGCGCGAATGGAGACGCGGATTGCCCGAATGGCGACACGTTTCCCGCGCGCGATCCTCCGCGGCGGCCGTGCACTTGCTGCGCGTCCCTCCCTGGAGGTTTGCCATGAATAGCGCTCGTATTCCGCATGCGGTCGCTCTTGCCGCGGCGCTGGCTCTTGCGATCCTCACGGGAGGGCCCGCACGCCTCGACGCGCACGCGCAGTTTCAGACCACGCCCACGGTGTTCAGCGGCCAGGCGACCGTCGTCAGCGGCAGGGTGCTCGGAATTCCCATCACGCTCGTCGATACGGGGACGGTTGCGCCCGAGGGCGGCACGCTCGAAGCGCATCTGTTGTGCTATCCCAGTGAGGCGAATTGCACGCTCGGGCTGCCCGACATGACCAACAAGGCGCTCGGCGCTCAGGTGCTCAACGCGACCGTGGTCGCGCAGGGACACAACAGCGACGCCGAGGCGTCGGTGGCCGATGTGACGGTCAACGCGGCCGGGCAGAACATCAGCGCGACGTTTCTGCAGGCGCGGGCCGGCGCACGGTGCGACGGCAGCCAGGCGTCGGTTCGCGCCGACGCCATCGTCGCGGGTCTGATCATCGACGGTCAGGCGATCGATGTGAGTGGTGACGTCAACCAGCACATCGCTCTGCCGGCGGGCGGCGTCGTGATCCTCAACGAGCAGATTGGCGGCGTGAACGGCAACGCAGGCGACGTCACCGTCAGCGCATTGCACATTATCGTCCCCGCATTGGTTCCCGGGAGCGGGACCGACACCGATATCGTCATCGCCAAGGCGCACGCAGACATTCACTGCGGCGTGACATTCTGCCCGGCCGACAAGGATTTCGTGACCGGCGGCGGATGGGAAGCCAACCCCAGACGAAACTTCGCGGTCGGCGGCGGGATCAAGAACGGCGGATTCTGGGGTCATCTGCTGTTCATCGATCACACCACCGGCGTGAAGGTGCAGGGCACCGGCGTCACGGCGTATCTCGTGACGGGTCCAACGACACGGCACATCGAAGGGACGTGCAACGCGAACGGCAGCCCCTGCACGTATTCAGCCGATGTCGACGATCAGGGCGAGCCCGGAACGAACGACGTCTTCGACCTCAGTGTGAGCGGGGTGCCGGTGCCCGCGGCGTGGGGCTCGCTCGCCGGCGGAAACATTCAGCTGCACACGTGTAAGTAGCGCGCGATGTGAACCGGGGGTGGACGTCTTGCAGCCACCCTCGGTTCTTGGCAACTCCCCGATGTGCTGGCCGAGGAAACGCAGTAAGATCCGCGTGATGGCAGGGCTACGCGGCCGTCGATCGGTCGTGCTCCTCGCGATCGGGCTCGTTCTGTTTGCGGCCTTCGTGCCTGCAGCAGCTGCGAACCTTGCGGCTGTTATCCTCACGCCGCTCTGGCTCCTTTTTCCGGCGGCCGCCATCACGCGGATCCGTCGCGAAGCCTCGAGCTGCATCGAACAGCCGGTATCGCTGCTCTCTCTCGTAGCATCCCGCGCGCCTCCCTCGCTGCTCACGTTCGCATAACAACACGGTTGTTTGCGCAGCCCATCACGGCTGCGGCGCAGGAGGCTTCATGTCTTTCTTGTTGATGTGGCTGTACGTTTGGTTCGCTGCCGGAACGGCCGCCCAGAGCACGGCGCCGGCGGATGCGCTCTTGCAGCGCGCGGCGCGGGAAGGGACGCCGTTGGTCGATCAGGTCGATGGAAATGCGCCGTACGCGCTCGTGACGTTCCTCTGGCACGGGACCGCCGACACGAAAAACATCGCTGTGGTTGGCACATTCCTGCCCGCGCCACTCGTCGCGATGACGCGAATAGGCGACAGCAATCTGTGGTCGTTGGCCGCGAAGGTGCCGGCCGGGGCGCGGTTCGACTACTGGCTCGCGGAAAACTCCCCCATGGTGACCGAGGGACCCGAGGTTGGTGCGATGCTCGCGGCGCGACAAGCCGATCCGCTGAACCCTCATCGAACGTGCGCGGCCGGTGCGCCGCTCAAAGGCTGCAAATCGATCGTCGAGTTACCACGCGCGTCCCCACAGCCGTGGATCGTCAAGAACACGTCCATACCTGCCGGTACCGTGGAGCACTACTCGGTCAAGAGCGAGCGACTCAAGAACGAACGTGGCGTGTCCGTGTATACCCCGGCTCGTTATCGTGTGAGCGCAGGGCCCGCCGCCTTGTTGATCGTGTTCGATGGCAGCGCGTATCTCAGTTCGGTGCCCGTCCCGACCATCCTCGACAATTTGATTGCGGCAGACCGAATCCCACTTACAGTGGCCGTCTTCGTGGACAATCCTGATCAAGCGACACGAACGAGAGAACTCACGCCAAATCCGGACTTTCCGGAGTTCCTTGTTTCCGAATTGCTGCCGTGGATCCATATGCGCTACCGCGTCACGAGGGATCCCCTGATTCGACGACGGAAACCGGATGGCTGGCCAAGGAGTTCATCCGAAGCCCGAAGCTGCCCATCCGGTTTCACATGGATGCCGGCACGTTTGAGGTGGACCGCGCGGGCACGGGGGGCATGGTGCTGGAGACGAGTCGGCACATGCGTGACGTGCTCCTCGCCAAGGGCTACGACGTCCATTACGAGCAGTTTGTGGGCGGCCACGACTATCTCAGTTGGCGCGGAACGTTCGCAGACGGACTCATCGAATTGATCGGGCGTCGACGCTGACTCCTCGATCAAGACGAAGCCCTCTTTGCGGGCAGCGGCAGCCAGACGATCATCGAGAGTGATGACCTCGAGCGATGATGGTCGCCGTTCCGCGGCGATAAAAGCCGCCGCAGCTGCGGTGCATCGAACGTCCTGTTACTGTTGCTTGCGCTCCTCCGCGCGCGCGCCGCGCAGGATACCGGTCATCGCGTAATTGGCCTCATGACACGCATACTCGAAGATGCGATTGTCACTCTTCGTCATCGTCATCTGAGTCGACCACGGTTTGGTGAACGCGGTCGGGTTGTCGATCGTGAATTCGTAGAGCAGCGTGTCCGGACTCGTGCGGGTGAAGCGCTCGACGACATGCAGGCTCTCGTCGGCGCCTCTGAAGTTGGTTTTGTCGTTGAAGTTCGTCGTGTCGACGACGAGCGTGTTGCCTTCCCATCGTCCCCGCGAATCGCCCAGCCATTTGCGAACTGCCGGCGAGATGTGCGGGCGGCCGTCGAGCGGCACGATGCGCGCGTCGTGGATCATCTCGTTGAAGATGACCACGTAATCGGGAAACTGCAGGATCTGCACGAAGTTGTTGTACGGACCCGGCACGCTCGGCGGTCCGGCCCCGAAGAGTAGACACCGCGTCGGCAGTCCCTGATTCTCCGGATCGTCCGCGGGATGATCGCGACGATCGGCGGCGCGCGCCGCCGCTTTCTCTCGCGCGGCCGGCGTCGGCGCCGGAATCTTGCCGTCCGGCGGATCGACGATGATCGACGCGCGCTTCTTGCCGTTCACGACGGTCAGGACCGAACCGCGATCGAACCACGCCTCGTTGTACGCGCCACCGACGTCTGCTTCGGGCGACGATCCGCGGCGATCGCGATCGTTGCGTTCGATGGTTTGCCTTTCGTACGCCGCAGCTTCCTCCGCCGTGAGCTCGAGCTTACCGGCGAACTCGGCGGGGCGCTCGAGCGGCGTGAGCGTGGCGAAACTCCATACGCCGTCGAGATCCCGCTTATCGCCCGCCGGCGCGGGCGTCTGCGCAGGCGCCAAGTCGGCGCCGGCCGCAGCCTGAACCAAGAGGAGCAACGCAAGCATGCGCATGCGCGGAAGTCTACACCTGTTACGACAACCAGAAACTCGAGAACCTGCAGGCGGCGGTCGTCAGGCTTGACAGCGGCAAAGTGTCTTCCAAGAAAAGGCGAGGCGATCGGGATTGCGCGCGTCAGAGAGGACGCGGCTTGGGCGTGGACTCTGCGCCGGGTGGTGCGGTGAACGGCTCCACCGGGATGCGCTCGTAACGCACGTCGAGGACCTGGAGTTGCTCGATGCCACCCGGCGCGTGAAGCACGACACAGTCCCCGGGCCCAGACTTCATCAGTGCTCGCGCGAGCGGCGACTTCCAACTGATATGGTTGCGATTGAGATCGATCTCGTCGACGCCGACGATGCGCACCACGCGCTCGGTGCGAGCGGCGTTCGCGTACCGAACCGTCGCACCGAAGAACACGTGGCTCGCGGCGCGCCCGTGTCGCGGCGCTTCTGGCTGCACGACTTCCGCCGCGTCGATGCGTTTCGTGAGAAAGCGAATGCGTCGATCGATCTGGCGCAGCCGGCGTTTGTTGTACTGGTAGTCGGCGTTTTCGCTTCGATCACCGTTGCTCGCCGCCCAGGCCACCACCTGGGTCACCGCTGGCCGTTCTTTGCCGAGCAGGAACCGCAGCTCGTCTCTCAGCCGCTGAAGTCCGCCCGGCGTGATGTAGTTCTTGACTCTTGGGGTCGACTCCTTCGTGACCGCCATGCTGATGACGATCGTAATCCATCGCGCGATCGCCGGTGACGGGCGAGATCGCTCAGTCGTGAACAACCTGATCGTAAGGCTGCGGACGATCGGTAAGCCGTCAGCCGACCCGGACGTACCCGCGCGACTGCAGATTGACCATCGTCACCATCGCCCAGAGGTCGGCCTGGACGCCGGGCAGCAGTTGCGACGGATCGACTTTCTTTCCCATGAGGCCCTGTCCGCACACGCGGAGCTCGACGCCCGCCTCGTGCAGCTCCTTCAACACGGCGATGTTCGGGTTGTCGACGCCGTTGTGCCGCGTCTTGTAGACCTCGTTGGAGAACACCGCGTCGCCGCCGCCCTGATGGAACATCGCCGCGAGATGGCGGTTCTTCGCCGGCACGCCGTTGTGCGCGAGCGTGTTGAGGTACAGCCCGATCATCTTGAGCATCGGGTGCACTTCGTCGTCTTTCACTTTCGCGGAGACGGAGAACACGACCTTGTAAGCGGTGTTCGGATCCGGCAGCTCCTTCGCGCCGGGAAAATCCTTCGCCGCGTCCGCGCTGGCGATCGGCAGCTTCCCGTCAGCCGCCGGCGCGGCCTTCGCGCGTCCGCCGTATCCAACGGCCACCACGCCGCCGGCGAGCGTCGTCATCATCGTTCGTCTGTTCATGGCGCCTCCGTCCATGACATAAACCTACACCGAATCGAACCGCGTTCGCGCGCGGAATCCTCGTCTCCCCGGTTCACGCATACAGCCAGCGCGCCACGTCGAAGTTGTGCTCGAAGTACTCGCCGGCCGGTGCGCCGGCCGCGTTGAAGACGAACAACGGGACGTCGAGCTCGCTCGGCGACCCGTGGCTGCGGTACTCCTGCGGCAGCGCCTCCGTCTCCTCGTCGAGATCGCCGAAAACCGTCTGGCCATCGCCGAACACGGCGAGATCGCCGATGCGACTGGCCATCAGGTGATACCGCGCCGCTGCGTCCGCTCGATGCAGCACCTCGGCGACGCCGGTCAGCGTCGCCAGGACGGCGGCTGCGCGTGCGGCGTCCTCCGGACGATTCAGGTAGACCCAGCTCGTGCCGCCGAACCCTTGATGGTGCTGGAGGTACCGATCGCGTTCGGCCGAGATCGCGATCCGCACGGGCGCGCCGCGGGTGACGCACGCCTTGGCGAGGTCCCAGCAGCGGTTCTTGTGGTGCATTCCGTGATCGGCGGTCAACAGAAACGCCGCATCCGGTGCGGCCTCCGTCGCGGCCGCCAGCAGCGCATCCAGCCGCGCCAGATGCTCTTTCGACTCGGTCGCCTCCGGCGGCCACGTGTGCATGGGATAGTCGGTCGTGTGGACGTACACGCAGCCCATGTCGCGACGCCGCTGGAGAAGATCGATCGCGGCGCGAAGCAGCCAGTAGTTGATCTCGCGGCTGTAGATGGGCGGCGCCGGCCCGAGACGCGCGACCCACTCGGCTGACGGCGCCTCCGCGGTCAACACAACCTCCGCGCCGCGCGGCAGCAGCGAGACGGTCTTCTTCTTGCTCGAGAGCAGCGCCGACCTGACGCCGTGCCGTGCCGCGCGCTCGAACAACGTCGGTGCGCGCAGCAGCGCGGCGCTCTCCATGTACTCCTCGCGGCCGGCGCGCGCGTCCCAGTAGGAGTTGCCGGTGATGCCGTGCACCGCAGGCCACGTCCCGCAGCAGACGGAGGCGTTGTTGGCGTTCGTGACCGACGGCATGACGCCGCGAACCGCTTTGTAGAGGCCGTCGCGCTTCCACCGGGCCAGCGTGGGCATGGAGCTGGCCGTGAGGTAGTCCACGCCGAAGCCGTCGCACATCACGACGACGACGCGCTGCGGCGGCCGGCGGAGGGACTGCCCGACGGCCCCCAACAACAAGCTGCGCCTGCTGATCACGTGACTGCGAGCCTACCGTCGCAACGAGCCCGGCAGCGGCTGGATGATCGCGTTCGCGAGCGCGCCGCTGAACTCGGTCATCTCGCCGGCCTTCTTGCCTGGCGCCGGCAGCAGTCGCGCCGCAAGTGGTTTGTTCCATTTGAAGGCCAGCGTCGCAACGTCGCCCACGATGCTCGCGATCGCGGCTTCGCTCGTGTCGCCCGGAAGCGGAACGGTATCGACGCCTCCGGCGCACACCGCCGAATACGCAAGGATCGAGTCGAGGCCGTAGGTCCCTTCGGTCCAGCGGCGCGTGAGCGTCGTCTCCTCGAGCACCGGAATCATCAGACCCGAATAGCCGGTCTGCTTGACCGGCACGTCTTTGACCGCGCGCGTGATGATGCCCGCCGCGGTTTCGGTTCCCGGCGAACCAAACGGCGCGCCGATGAACGATTCGATCGCAGCACCGATCGACGACTGACCGCCGGGCGCGGGCGTCGGATCGATGCCCGCGTAGGTCCATCCGCGGCCGGCCGCAGTCTTCATCGCCGCCGCTTCGACCGCCTGCAAGTGCACGGTCAACGCACCGGTCAACGCCTGTGCGGCGGTCCGCGGATCGTGCTCGCGCGCGAACACATCCATCACCACGTTCGCCGCTTCCAGTCCGATCGCAAAGCTGCGCGGTCCACCGCCGGGATGCCAGGCGCCCGGATAAAACGGGCCGAACGGCCGCAGCATCGCAGTCGCGCCGAAGTTGAAATTTCCCTGTCCGTGCGGACTCCGCTCGCTGACCGCCTTGATCACGCGCGCCGCCTGCCGCACCGCATTCCAGTGGATGCCGTCTTCACCGGCGACGAGAATGTTCGCGTTGAGGCGGTTGCCGGGCTGGGAGAGGACGTCGGTGATCAGATCGATTGATGCCGTGTCGTCGGTGTCCTTCACCATCGCAGGGCCGACATTCGGCGCGAATCGCAGCGTGGCCGCCAGATCGTTGATGCCGCGCAGCAGCGCCGCGGCGTCGGCGCGACTCAGTCCGCGTGTGTACTCAGGGAACGGTTGCGTCGAGATCCGAATGCCCGCGACGTCGTATCCCGCCGCCTTGACCGCGTCGCGCACCTCATTGAGAAACGTGACCGTTTCCTGAATCTGCGACGCGTAGGACTTCGCGTCGATCGTGATGAAGCCGGTGATGGCGCGGATTCGAGGTTTCACCGGGCCGTCGCCGCGAATTGCCGGCGCAGTGGCAACGGCCGCCAGAGCGAGGGCGCACAGGACGCGTTTCACGTGATGCATGGCGCTAGCTTACGCCGATTGCGAACACCGGCACGAGTGTGCGCTATGCTGATGGCCCTCCGCCGGCCGCGTCGAACCCGAGCCCGATCCGGAGTGAGTGGATGGAGACTCTTCTCCACGATGTGCGGCACGCGTTGCGGATGATGCGCCATTCGCCCGCGTTCACCATCGCGGCCGTTGCCGCGCTGGCCCTCGGTATCGGCGCCAATACCGCGATCTTCTCGGTCGTCAACGCCGTGCTGTTGCGGCCGCTGCCGTATCCGGATCCGGAACGGCTCGTGTTCTTCACCAATACCGCTCCGCAGGGATCGTTCCCCGGCGCCTCGCCGACGCGTTTCAACGTCTGGCGGCGGCAGACCGATGTGTTCCAGGACATCTCCGCGTACCGGTTCAGCGCCGTCAACCTGACCGACGGCGAGCCCGAGCAGATTCAAACCGCGCATGTCAGCGCCGATTTCTTCCGCCTGTTCGGCGCGCCCGTGGCGGTCGGCCGGACGTTCTCGGCCTCGGAAGACGCGCCCGGCGGCGGTCGTGTCGTCGTGCTCAGCGACGGATTCTGGAGGCGCCGCTTCGGCGGCGATCAGGCGATCGTCGGGCGGACGATCTCGTTGAACAACGAGCCGCACGATGTGATCGGCGTGCTCGGTCCGTTCGACACCGAAGCCATTCAGTCGCAGGCCGGTCCGGCCGACGTGTGGCTGCCGTTTCAAATCGATCCCCACAGTGTCATGCAGGGCAGCTTTTTCATCGCGGCCGCCCGTCTCAAACCTGGCATGACCCTCGCCGCCGCCGGAACGCAGCTGCAGCGCGCGGCGGGCGAGTTTCGCGACGCGTTTCCCAACGCGCTCGGCCCCAGAAACGGCTTCGGTGCCGTCGAGATGCAGACATTTCTGGTGCGGAACGTGCGCCAGTCGCTGCTGGTGCTGCTCGGTGCGGTCGGCTTCGTCCTGTTGATCGCGTGCGCCAACGTCGCCAACCTGCTGCTGGTGCGCGCCACCGTGCGGCGCCGCGAGATGGCGATCCGTGCCGCGATCGGCGCCGGCCGCGGTCGCATCGTGCGGCAGTTGCTGACAGAGAGCGTGGTGCTGGCGCTCGTCGGCGGCGCCATCGGTCTGGTGATCGGGATCGCCGGCATGCGCGCGCTGCTCGCGGTCAATCCAGGCAACATTCCGCGCATTGGATTAGCGGGCTCGCGCGTCGGTGTGGACTGGCACGTCCTGCTCTTCACTGCCGTCGTCTCGCTCGCAACGGGGTTGATATTCGGCGTCGTGCCGGCGATTCAAGCGGCGCGCGCGGATCTCAATGGCGCCATCAAGGAAAGCAGCGGCCGATCGGGCAGCGGCTTTCGTCAGAACAAGGCGCGCGCGGTGCTGGTCGTCGTCGAGATCGGGCTCGCACTGGTGCTGCTCGTCGGCGCGGCGCTGTTCATCCGTACCTTCGTCGCGTTGCGAGCGGTCGATCCGGGATTCGATGCGCACCGGGTGCTGACGTTGAACATGTCCCTGCGCGGCGACCGCTTCGCGACCGCCGCCGCGGTCGCGCAGGCGATGCGAAGCGGGACGGAACGGCTGCAGGCGCTGCCCGGCGTCGAGGCCGCCGCAGCGGCGTGCTGCCTGCCGCTCGACGGCGGATTCGGCCTGCCGTTCATCGTCGAAGGGCGGCCGCTCGAGGGCCCGTCGCACGGCGGCGGCAGCTTCGCGCCGATTTCGCCGACCTACTTTCACACCTTCAAGATCCCGATTCTGCGCGGCCGCGCGTTCACCGATCAGGATGCGGCCGGCGCGCCGGGCGTGGCGATTATCAATCAGACGATGGCCAGACGCTTCTGGCAGGACGGCGATCCGCTGGCCGATCGCATCACCATCGGCCGCGGCCTGGGCCTGCGCATGGAGCTCGCCGGCCGCCAGATTGTCGGGGTCGTCGCCGACGTGCGCGATGGCGCGCTGAACCGCGATCCCAACCCGATCATGTACGTGCCGTGGGCGCAGGTGCCCGATGCGCACAGCGCCAATCTGCTCGACATCACGCCGATCGCGTGGATTGTCCGGACTCGCGGCGAGCCGTTTGCGGTGAACGCCGACATCCAGCGCGAGCTGCGCGCGGCGACGGGCGGCATGCCGGTGGCGCGCGCCCGATCGATGGACGACGTGGTCGCGCGCTCGACGGCGCGTTCCGACTTCAACATGATCCTGCTCACGACCTTCGCCGTCTCGGCGCTGGTGCTGGCGGCGATCGGTATTTACGGGCTGATGGCGTACTCGGTGCAGCAGCGCACGCAGGAGATCGGCATCCGCATGGCGCTCGGCGCCGCGACCGAGAGCGTCCGCAATATGGTCGTACGCCAGGGGATGGCCGTGGCGCTCGTCGGCGTCGGAGTGGGGTTCGCCGCCGCATTCGGGCTGACGAAGGTGGTCGCCTCGTTTCTGTTCGGCGTCACGGCGCGAGACCCGGTCGTCTTCGCGGTCGTGCCGCTTCTGCTCACGGCGGTGGCGTTCGTCGGCGTGTGGCTCCCGGCGCGACGGGCCGCGCGAGTCGACCCGGTCGTCGCGTTACGCGAAGACTAGCGACGTGTTGTCAAGAATCGCGTAACGAAAGAATCGGTTCGCATCCGAGCGGCCGAATGGCGGCCATATACTGGCCTCGTGAAATCGTGGCAGCGGGCGCTCGCCACCTCGTGGCTCCTGGTTTTGCTGTGTGCGCGGGCCTCCGCAGCGCCAGATACTGTCTTCGAAACCTCTGTCGCTCCGCGATCCGATGAGGACCTGGCCGCGGCCTGCCGCTACGAGCTGACGGTGATGGATCCAGCCCGGACGATCAAAGGCGTGTGGGTCATTTTCGATCGCGGGCGCGACATGCTGCGGTACTACGCTGACCCTGACGTTCGCTCATTCGCTCGGCGCCACGACTGGGCGCTCCTGATGCCGTTTCACTGTGCGGCGAAATCCTATTCAGACATGGACATGGATCCTCAGAAGGGAGTCGGACGTGCGCTCTTGACGGCGCTCGCCCAACTGGCCGAGAGCTCACGTCATTCCGAGGTGGCGTCATCGAAGCTGATTCTGCTGGGCTTCTCCGGTACGGGGGCGTTGGCTCCGAGGCTGGCCGCGTACGCTCCGGACCGCGTTGTCGCCGTCGTGGCTGCTGATCCCGGCCACTTCGATCCTCTTGGTGTTGATTCGATCACGCTCTCAGCACGAGCCGCTTCGATACCAGAGCTGATCCTTACCGGCAGCGCCGACGCGGTCTCCGGAACGGAACGACCCTATGCGTACTTCAGGAAGTACTTCGACAACGGAGCGCCATGGACGTTCGTGGTCCAAAACGGCACGCCGCACTGCTGCATCATCAATGCGAAGCAGGTGGTGCTGTCATGGCTCGACGCGGTGGCGATCCGCCGATTGGCACGAACGGTCGGTTGGTACGGCTTCGTCAAAACGGTCCCGAGCACGATCGCAGAGTGCCCTGCTCCCCAGCCGCCCGCAGTCCCCGTGTGGTGTCGGGGGACGAAGGATTCGTGGGGAGGCAACAACTGGTCAGTGAACGCCGCGACAATTGCGCGGGACTCGAAGACGCAACCAGATATGCTGCCCGCGGGCTGGCTACCCACTCGTGCTTTTGCGCAGCAGTGGCTCTCGTTCGTCAGACTGGCGGACCATCCGATCACGTCGCTTCCGTAGTTCAGCGTGATCAGTCACCGTAAATCGGAATCGCGAATCGAGGAGGGTGCATCATGCCGTATGCAGGTCGGATTCGTGCGGCGGTGGGCGCGATCGCGCTGATGGCCGTCGTTTTTCCGCATTCCCTCGGCGAGATCGGTCACGCGCAACAGAGCGGCGTTCCGGCCGAGGCGCCGGGATTCACCGGCAAGACCGCGACGCTCGACACCACCGGTTACACCGTCGGCCGGAGAATCTTCGCGCCCGGCTCGCACAACGCGACGTGGCACATGCACGCCGCCGGGCAACTGATCTACGCGGAGTCCGGCCACGGCCGCTATCAGATCAAGGGTCAGCCGATCCGGGAGCTTGCGCCCGGCGACACCGGCTACATTCCTGGCGGCACGATGCACTGGCATGGATCGGTGCCGAACGAGTCGTTCACGATGACCTTCGTGACCATGGGCGCCGGCGCCACGACCCCGGGCGAACCGATCACCGACGAGATTTATCTGGGGAAGAAGTAGCCGGCGCCTCCTGCGCGACGGCGTACACGCCGCGGGTGACGGTGGACGGATCGGGCCACGGGCTCGACTCGGCAAACGCGACCGCGTCCTCGACGTCTTCCCGACACCGTCGATCGATCTCGTCGAGCTGTGTCGCCGATGCTCCCGAGGACGCGAGCGCGCGGCGATAGCCGATGACGGGATCGCGCGCCTCCCACGCCGCGAGCAGTTCCCGCGGCACGTACTCGGCGCCGTCGTGGACTGCATGGCCGAGCATCCGCAGCGTATGCGCCTCGATCAGGCTCGCGCCGCCGCCGTCACGCGCGCGCTGCACCGCTGCGAGCGCCACGGCATGGACCGCTTCGACGTCGTTGCCGTCGACGGTCGTCGTCTGGAGGCCGTACCCGGCTGCGTGGGCGGCAATACTCTCCACCTTCGAGGCCTGCCGGCAGTGGGTCGAGTACGCGTATTGATTGTTCTCGACGATGATCACGAGCGGTGCATCGTAAAGGCCGGCCATGTTCAGGACTTCGTGATACAGGCCGGCGTTCGTGGCGCCGTCTCCCGTGAACGCCATGGCGACGCGGGGCTCGTCGCGATAGCGAAAGCTCATCGCCACTCCCAGCGCGACAGGGAGCGAATGCGGCAGGTGGCTGATGTAGCCGATGATGCCGCGCTCGAGATTCGACATGCCGTGAAAGTTCGCATCGCGGCCGCGGGTCGCGCCGGTCTCGCGGCCCAGCAGGTTCGCGAACGCTTCCCGCGGCGTGAGGCCGCGCACCAGAAACGCGCCAAGGTCGCGATGCATCGGCGACACCACGTCGCCGGGGCCAAGGGCGTACGCGGCGCCGACGGAAATCGCCTCGTGTCCGCGCTGGCTGAACGTGCCGCCGACGCCGCGGCCCTGCTTCCAGTGCGCGAGCATGCGTTCGTCGAACGCGCGCGCAAGCTGCATCCAGTAATAGACGTCGAGCTGCTGTGCGGCAGTCATATCAGTAGGCGGCGAGCGCCTTTGCGGCTTCGTAGATTTTCAGCGCGTTGGGACGATAGGCGTCCTCGAGCGGCGGACTGAACGGCACCGGCGTGTCGAGGCCGGCGAGACGCACGACCGGCGCATCGAGCCATTCGAACGCATGCTGGGCGACGAGCGCCGCGACTTCGGCGCCGACGCCGGCCAGCTGGTTGGCCGAGTGCACGACGAGCGCCCGGCTGGTGCGCCGCACGCTCGACAGGATGGCAGCGGTATCGAGCGGCTTGAGCGTGCGGAGGTCGAGTACCTCGCACTCGATGCCTTCGAGCGACAAGCGCTCCGCCGCCGTCAGCGCCTCACGCAGCTGCGTGCCGTAGGTGATGATCGACAGCGACTCGCCGGCGCGGGCGACGCGGGCCTGTCCGATCGGCACGACGTGCTCACCCACCGGGACCGTCCCTTTCAGCGTGCGATACAGCGCCTTGCTCTCGAAGTAAATCACCGGGTTGTCGTCGCGAATCGCGGCAATCAGCAGCCCTTTCGCGTCGGCAGGCGTGCCGGGCGCGACGACCTTCAGCCCGGGCGTGTGCACGAACCACGCTTCGGGGTTTTGACTGTGAAACGGTCCGGAGCGAAGGCCGCCGTCGCACGGTGCGCGAATGACCCACGGCACCGGTCCGAGATGTCGATAGTGCGCCGTCGCCGCGAATTGGACGATGCTGTCGAACGCGCTGCTGATGAAGTCGGCAAACTGCATCTCGACGACCGGCCGCAGGCCCATCAGCGCCATCCCGGTCGCCATGCCGGTGAACCCGAGTTCCGCGATCGGCGTGTTCATCACGCGCCGCGCGCCGAATTCGGCTTCGAGTCCCCTGGTGACCTTGAACGCGCCGCCGAACTCACCGGCGATGTCTTCGCCGAGGAGGAGCACGCGCGGATCGCGCCGCATCTCCTCGCGCAGCGCCTCGCTGATGGCGGCGATGTAGGTGAGCTCGCGCCCGCTCGCCGCCTCGTCGACGCCGGCAAAACCGAAGTTTGAAGTGTTCGTCCCCACCTGCGGCATTATGGGGCCACTTCGCCATGACCGGAGGTTCACATGATGCGTCTCCGTCCGTCTCTCGCATTCCTCATCGCCTGCTCGTCGAGTCTGTCTGCGCAGAGTGCGCCGAAGGTTCACGAGCTGAAAGCCTCCGCCCAGACCGTGCATCGCGGCTTCTTCGACGCCTCGCTGAAGCCGGTGCTCACGATCGACTCGGGCGACGTCGTCAGGCTGGAGACGGCGAGCGGAAACCCCCGCTACTTCGAGCGGCTCGGCGTGCCGAAGGAGAAAATTCCCGCGGAGCTGTACGAGGTCTACGCGGGTGTTGAAGAGGGCGGCCGAGGCGATCACACGCTGAACGGACCAATCTACGTCCGGGGCGCCGCGGTCGGCGACATGCTGGAGATCCGCATCCGCTCGGTCGACGCGCGATTGCCGATTGCCGGGCAAGGGTTCGTGCCGAATCGCGGAGCGCTGCCGGAACAGTTTCCGAACGGCAAAGACAGAGTGCTCTGGCTGGACCTCAAGAACAAGACGGCCGAATATGCGCCCGGCGTCGTCGTGCCGCTGCGGCCGTTCTGGGGCGTGATCGGCGTCGCGCCGCCGCCGTCGAGAGGGCGGGTTTCGAGCGGGCCGCCCGACGTCTTCGGCGGCAACATGGACAACCGCGATCTGGTGGGCGGGACGACGCTGTATCTGCCGGTGTTCGTCCCAGGCGGGCTGCTCTCGGTTGGCGACGGCCACGCGGCGCAAGGCTACGGCGAGGTCTGCCTGTCAGCGATCGAAACCTCGCTCAAAGGCGAGATCCAGGTGATCGTGCACAAGAATCAGCCGTTGAAGCAACCGCGTGCTGAGACGCCGACGCACTACATGACGATGGGGTTGAACCCGGATCTTGATGAAGCCGCACGGATCGCCACCCGCGAGATGCTCGACTGGATCGTCGAGATGAAGAAGATGAACCGCGACGATGCGTATCTGCTGTCGAGTGCGGCCATGGATCTGGTGGTGACACAGATCGTCGATGGGACCAAGGGCGTCCACGCGCTGATGCCCAAGGCCATCTTCAAACGCTGATGCGGCCGGCGATCATTTGACGCCGAACACCCAGATCGCGCCGCCTTCGGGCACTTCGGGATACTCACCGGGAACGAGCGCGTTCAGCCGCGACTGCATCACGCGCGCGTCGATGCCCCATCCCGATTGCACGGCGATGAATTGCCGGCCGTCGATCGCGAAGGAGGTCGGCTGGCCGATCACGCCGGAGTTGGTCGGCGCTTCCCACAGCAGCGTCCCCGTCGACGCGTCGAACGCGCGAAACATCCGATCGTTCGTCCCGCCGCTGAAGACGAGGCCGCCGCCGGTGGCGAGCATCGGACCCCAGTTCGCGGAGCCCGGAAACGTGTGCGTCCAGACGCGCGCGCCGGTATCGACGTGCCATGCCTGGACTTCGCCGATGTGATCGGCGCCCGGCGCCAGGAAGATGCGGCTGGTCGCGCCGGTGTATCCACGCCCCGGTGTGTAGGTGACAGGCCGGCCGACGATGGATCCGCACAGGTTCTCGTTGGCCGGGATGTAGATCATCCGGGTCTTCGGGCTGAACGCGATTGGCGGCCAGTTCTTGCCGCCCCAATGCGAGGGACAGAAGTCCGCGCTCTTGCCGGTCCCGGGCTGACGCTCGGGGTCGACGTCTGGCCGCCCGGTCTTCGGATCGAGTTTCCTGAAGACGTTCTGCTTCACGTATGGCTTGCCGTCGACGAACGTGATCCGGCCGGCGGAGCGCTCGAGGAACCACAGGTATCCATCGCGCGCGACGTCGATCAGGCCTTTGATCCTGCGACCCTGGCGCGTGAAGTCGACGAGAATCGGCGGCGACACTTCGTCCCAGTCCCACGAGTCGTTCGGGTGGTATTGGAAGTGGCCCTTGATCTGTCCCGTCGCCGCATCCAGGGCAAGCGTCGACGACGTGAAGAGGTTGTCGCCCGGCCGCTGATCGCCCATCCAGGGTCCGCCGTTGCCGGTCCCCCAGAAAGTGAGATTCGTGTCGGGGTCGTAGGTGCCGGTCACCCACACCGATCCGCCGCCGGTTTTCCACTGGTCGCCGTGCGGCCACGTCTCGCTGCCGGGCTCGCCGGGCGCCGGCACCGAATAGGTCCGCCACCGCTCGTCGCCGGTCTCGACGTCGAAGGCCGCCACGAAACCGCGGACGCCGAGTTCCCCGCCCGACGCGCCGACGATCACTTTGCCGTCGGCGACGAGCGGCGCCAGCGACATGTAGTAGCCGTTCTTGTTGTCCTCCACCGTTGTCGTCCAGAGTTCCTTGCCGGTCCTCGCATCGAGCGCGACGAGCACGGCATCGCCGGCGGCGAAGAACACCTTGTCGCCAGAGAGCGCCACGCCGCGGCTGGTCGGATGGGCGAGCACCACGTCGTC